>Ga0316208_1001989_pt1 | contig 17708 bp, 14 predicted proteins | sample 3monopyrite_MG_FD_204944 | JGI IMG/M metagenome (GOLD analysis project Ga0316208, IMG submission 204944) | Microbial mat bacterial communities from mineral coupon in-situ incubated in ocean water Damariscotta River, Maine, United States -... | ecosystem: Environmental > Aquatic > Marine >...
CTTTTCGCAATTCTGGGTGGGGCAAAATATAAAATTTTGATTTTTGGTCCCAAGGCCAAAATGAAACCGGCGAAACCTGCCAGCCGGCAGGCTGGTACACCTATGGCTTGCCTCGGTGATAGTTGGCTTCAAGAAATTTTTATTAAAACTTAAACAGTTCATAATTCCATTTGTAATTATTTACAACTACTTTATTGAAGGTTATTGCAGTAATTTTTGTTAAAATTGAATGAATTCTTTTTTCTATTAAGTAAAAGCTTGAGAAATCAATAATTTTCATTAAAATTATTAACAATAATCAAATCATATTAAATTATAATGTCACTATAATAATTTAATATAAGGCAGCAGTGTATTGCACGTTTTATTTTTAGAACCTTACATTAATTTCGTATTTTGCATTACTTTATAAAAACCAATACTTAAAATATATTTTATGGCATTTGACATCAATATGATAAAAGGTGTTTACACCAAAATGGCAGATCGTGTAGATAAAGCACGCGAGATTGTAGGGAAACCATTAACATTATCTGAAAAGATTTTATATTCTCACTTATGGGATGGTATTCCAACCAAAGCATTTGCAAGAGGAAAAGACTATGTAGATTTTGCGCCAGATAGAATTGCATGTCAAGATGCAACAGCTCAAATGGCCTTATTGCAATTTATGCAAGCAGGAAAAACTAAGGTTGCCGTACCAACAACGGTTCACTGTGACCACCTGATTCAAGCTAAAGATGGTGCAGCAACAGATTTAAAGCACGCTAATAATGTAAGTAGTGAAGTTTTTAATTTCTTAGAGTCAGTTTCAAATAAATATGGTATTGGTTTCTGGAAACCTGGAGCAGGTATTATTCACCAAGTCGTTTTAGAAAATTATGCATTTCCTGGAGGCATGATGATTGGTACCGATTCACATACCGTAAATGCAGGTGGATTAGGTATGGTAGCTATAGGTGTTGGTGGTGCAGATGCTGTTGATGTGATGGCTGGTATGGCATGGGAGTTAAAATTTCCAAAATTAATTGGTGTTAAATTAACTGGAAAATTATCGGGTTGGACGGCACCCAAAGATGTGATTTTAAAAGTAGCAGAAATCCTTACTGTAAAAGGAGGAACAGGAGCTATAGTTGAGTATTTTGGACCTGGAGCTATTTCTATGTCTTGTACAGGTAAAGGAACAATCTGTAACATGGGAGCAGAAATAGGCGCTACAACTTCAACATTTGGTTATGATGCATCTATGGAGCGTTATTTACGTGCTACAGATAGAACCGATGTTGCTGATGCTGCAAACGTTGTAAAAGAGCACTTAACGGCTGATGCAGAAGTTTATGCAAACCCAGAACACTATTTTGATCAAGTTATTGAAATTAATTTATCTGAATTAGGACCATTATTAAACGGACCTTTTACACCAGATTTATCTACAGAAGTTGGATCTGCAATGACCGAGAAAGCGAAAGCTAATGATTGGCCTATAAATGTTGAATGGGGACTAATAGGGTCTTGTACCAATTCGTCTTATGAAGATTTATCAAGAGCATCTTCTATTGCGCAACAAGCTTTAGATAAAGGTTTAAAAATGAAATCAGAATTAGGAATTAATCCAGGTTCTGAACAAGTACGTTTCACAGCAGCACGTGATGGTATACTTGGTATTTTCGAAAAATTAGATGCAAAAATATTTACTAATGCTTGTGGCCCATGCATTGGGCAATGGGCAAGATATAGCGATCCTAAAAACGCACCAAAAAATAGTATAGTCCATTCATTTAATAGAAACTTTGCTAAACGTGCCGATGGAAATCCAAACACGCATGCTTTTGTGGCATCACCAGAATTAACGGCTGCAATTGCAGTTGCTGGTCGTTTAGATTTTAATCCATTAACGGATAAGTTAATTAATGAAAACGGCGAAGAAGTGATGTTTGAGGAGCCAACAGGATGGGAATTACCACCAAAAGGTTTTGCTGTTGATGATAATGGCTATTTAGCTCCAGAAACAGATGGTAGCCACATTCAAGTTTCGGTAAAAGATGATTCAGAGCGTTTACAATTATTAACACCATTTCAACCTATTGGAAATTCAATTACAGGAGCTAAACTTTTAATAAAAGCCTTTGGTAAATGTACCACAGATCATATTTCTATGGCTGGCCCATGGTTGCGATTTAGAGGTCATTTAGATAACATTGCTAATAACACTTTAATTGGTGCTGTTAACGCATATAACAAAAAAACAAACTTTGTTAAAAACCAATTAACTGGTGATTATGGCGGCGTTCCAGATGTACAACGCGAGTATAAAAAAGCAGGTATAAAAACCATAGTAGTTGGAGATCATAACTACGGTGAAGGGTCTTCTCGCGAGCATGCTGCAATGCAACCAAGGCATTTAGGTGTTGCTGCGGTTATCGTAAAATCGTTTGCGCGTATTCATGAAACAAACCTTAAAAAACAAGGGATGTTAGGTTTAACGTTTGCTAACGAAAGTGATTACGATTTAATTCAAGAGAATGATACATTTAATTTTGTAGATTTAAACGCGTTTGCTCCAGGAAAACAATTAACGTTAGAGGCAGTTCATGAAGATGGATCTAAAGATTTAATCAAATTGAATCACACTTATAACGATGCGCAAATCGCATGGTATAACGAAGGTTCTGCACTTAACTTGATTAAGAAAGAAAACAACGCATAGTATAACCTGCGAGGTTTTCAAAACCTTGTAGGTTTATCTAAATATTAAAATCCAGCTTATTAGCTGGATTTTTTTGTGGCTCTAGTTTAAAAGAGTGTTGATATAGTACTTGAACGCTTGATATTTATGCTTTTGGATAATTTGTTTTATGTTTCAATCATACAAAGTCCTTTAAAAATAAATAGTTCCAAAGTCATACCAATGTTAAACTAGAGCCTTTTTTGTTTATAATAATGTCACTTCGAGTGTCCCTAATTTATTTCGCGATGTATCGAGAAGTTGAGCGTTATCTGGATAGGGCGGACTTTTGGCAGTCGCTCCCTCCTGCGTCGGGGAGCTTCAACAAATGCCTCAAATGCTTTGCATTCACGATTTCATTAACTTAAAAATAATAACCAATGAGTAATCCTAACGCACTTTTTTGCTAGTTTTAGTATTAAGTCAAAAGTTGTTGTTCTGTTTTTGGAGAGGTTCGTTTAACGTGTTTGTGTATGATTTCATTGCATGCTTCAGCAACTAATTTAACAAATACAAACCGAATAGAACCCCGATAGATATCGGGACGCAATGATTTTCGTAAGTAGGCTAGAACCTAGCAATTAATTATACATGGCTGAGTGTAGTTTTTTATTTATTTTCCAATTTTACCATAATTTTTCAAGGTCTTTAACGCCCATAATGTATGTATGCCAGCCCATTCTAATTTTGTTCCTTCACTAATGCCATACCAAGTATCCCAACGTCCATCATCTTTCTGTCTATTGATTAGTTCTTTTAAGTCAGATTCAATAGTCTCTTTAGTAAATAAAGAATATAGAATGCTTTCGGAAGATGTTGCATAATTTAAACTATGCGGTTTTCCGTAAAGCCCCCAACCATCATCTGATTTATCTTTGCAAATAACTCCGTCAGTCAATATCCAATTCTTTAAATTGTTAATTGTTTTTTTAGTTTCATCTCGGCTTTTAGTATGCTTTAAAAACCTTAACCATCTTGGTACACATAAATAGCAAAAAACATGTTTATCTTTTATTCTCTCAAATTCACTCCAAACAAACTGTTCCGCTTTTTTCATCCAAGGAATATCAATCTCATATTTTTCCAAAATTCCAAGTAGTGGTGCAGTAGTGCTTAAAGCAGCCCATTCTTTAACTGTTTTAAAATGTTCTTCACAAGGATAAGTGCTTTTGGGTCTAAACATCCACGGAATTCCACCTTTTTCTGTTGTTATACTTTCAAAATAAGGCATAAAGTCATTTAGAATGATTTCTTTGGTCAGATAACCAACTTCATCGAGTGTTTCAAGTGCCATAATACTAAAAAGGGGTTGACTTTCTGGTGATGCTGTATCTGGTTCCATTCCGTGTCCAAAACCTCCGTCAGAATTTCGGTAGGCATAAACTGCATGAAAAACACCTTCGGTAGTTCCATTCTCAAAATGAAATTCAAACAAACGCCTTTCTATCATTCTCGCATTTGTCAAAATGAAGTCTTTTGCTTTAAAAAAGCCATCTTTTGATAGTTTCATTATCGAATGTAGTTTTTTAGTTCAGCTTTTTAGAATATATTTTAATACTATCTCCAAAGGCCGTATATCCTTTGGAATAATATTTCCATCCCTTTTTTTCATAAAATTCGTTCAATTCTGTTGAAAGATAAATAGTGTCAAATCCTCCTTTTCGTGATTCATCAATACTATGTTTTATCAATTCATTTGCTAAACCCCTATTACGATAACTTTCATCAACGAATAGACAAGCAAACCAAGGAAATAAGTCTTGCCTACTTATTAGGTCATTTATTAGTAAAGCATAGGAACCAATGATTTTGCCTTCATCAAGCATTAAATAAAATTTTGGTAAAGATTTATCATCATAAATTGAGTTTTCAATACAATCTTTATAAAAATAAAAATTCGAAGCATTTCCCCATTGTTTCCAGAAATATTCAATTCCTTTTTCTAACAGCTTACTATTTTTATTGATTAACTCTATATTCATTTTCTTAAATTACACACAATGCAAAGGTATAGTTCCGTTTCAATGAACTTTATCGATTGTTAAACGAAGTTAGCGAATTTTTCTATCAAAGTCAACCGATGAATTAAATTGAAATCACTAATATCCAACACTTTATTTTCAATTCAAATAAATCAAAATCGTATTTTTACAAAAACGTCAAAAATGAATTCAAGACAAGACCAATTAAAGGCATTTGATAGATTGTTAACCATAATGGACGAGTTGCGCGAGCAATGTCCGTGGGATAAAAAACAAACTATGGAAACTCTGCGTCATCTTACAATTGAGGAGACTTACGAATTGGGTGATGCTATCCTCGATAAGGACTTAAATGAAGTTGAAAAAGAACTTGGCGATGTACTATTGCACATTATCTTTTACTCCAAAATAGGAAGTGAAACCAAGGATTTTGATATCGCTGATGTTTGTAACAGTATTTGCGAAAAACTAATACACAGGCATCCTCATATTTATAGTGATGTTAAGGTAGAAAATGAAGAAGACGTAAAAAGGAATTGGGAAAATCTAAAACTTAAAGAAGGGAAAACAAGTGTTTTAGAAGGCGTACCAAAAAGTTTACCGGCTTTAGTAAAAGCTAATAGAATTCAAGAAAAAGTTGCAGGAGTAGGTTTTGATTGGGAAGAACCAAGTCAAGTTTGGGAAAAAGTAGAGGAGGAGTTAAACGAGTTTAAGGTTGAAGTGCAGTCTGGTAACCACGATAGAATGGAAAGTGAATTTGGCGATGTCATATTTTCTATGGTAAACTATGCTCGCTTTTTAAACATCAATCCAGAGAATGCTTTAGAGCGTACCAATAAAAAATTCACAAAGCGTTTTCAATACTTAGAAAGTAAAGCTAAAAGTTTAAACAAACCACTAAAAGATATGACTTTAGCCGAAATGGATCTATATTGGGAAGAAGCAAAAAACATTTAGTACAAATCTTTAATCTTTTTAAGCTTAGCCTTAAAAAGGGCGAGAGAATCTTTATGTTTTTTAATATTGCTATGTACTTCTTTTACAAGGGGGTTATCCTCATCAACATTAGTGAAAAATTGTAAATTGTTTTCTAATTGATTGATTTGTCCTTTTACTTCATCAATTTTTTTGCGAATAAAAACACGTTCATTATCTAAATTTCTGGTATCATCCGAAGCATTCAGACTATCAAGTTTGTTTTCATACTTAATCATTTCCGATTCAGTTTTGTCAACTTTTAAATCTGTTAACAAGCCATCAATCGTCTTTTGAAATTTACCATCAATGTAGCGTTTATCACTAGGTACACGACCTAAGGTTTGCCATTGTTTAATTTGATCTTTTATAGCTTCAATCCCTTTTTCTTTATCTTTTGGTAATTTTAAATCTTTTAAGCTTTTTAAAAGTTCATTCTTTTTATTAAATGCCTCAACTTGTTCTTCGCTAGCAGCGTTTCTTTTGGCATGAATTCTATCAAAATATTGATTGCATGCCGCTTTAAAACGCTTCCAGATTTTATCACTGTCTTTTCTAGGAACATGACCAATTTTTTTCCAATCACCTTGAATTTTTTTCATTAAAGGTGTTACAGATTCAAAGTCTTCACTGTCTTTATTATCTTCAGCAATTTTTATTAAATCCTGTTTAAGCTGTAGATTTTTATATTGGTCTTTTTTTAGATTTTTATAAAAGGCATTCTTTTTTCTGTTGAATAACCTAACAGATTCTTTGAATTTCGACCAAGTTGCCTCATTAACTTTTATAGGTACTTTGCCTGCATTAAAGAAAGCTTCTCGAAGTGCTTCAACGTCTTTAATTTTATTTTGCAATGCACTATGAGAATTGTTTTCCTGAGCAGCAATTGCTTCAATTTTAGAAATAATCTCTAGTTTCTGTTCAAGATTTTTCTCGTAAACTTTATCTATTTCTTTGTAATAGACTTGGCGGTTATCATTAATTGTTTTTGTAGCCACTTTAAAACGTTCCCAAATACCTTCTCGGTGTTCTCTACCAACTGGACCAAGTTCTTCTTTCCACATTTTATGCAGTTCTTGCAATTCTCTAAAAGCACGCATGATATCATCATCTTTAGCTAACTCTTCAGCGCGTTCAATGATTAATAATTTTTTTTCTAGATTATGTTTAAAATCTAAATCGCGTAAATCTCTATTGATATGTAAAAAATCGTAGAATCGTTCTACGTGGTGGTGGTAACTATTCCATGCATTATTGTATTTGTCTCTTGGAATAGGCCCAGTGTTTCTCCAACGTTCTTGTAATTCTTTAAAGTGCTTATAGGTTGTATTAATATTTTCTTCAACATTAATTAAACCTTTTAGTTCTTCTATGATTTCAAGTTTATCGGCTAAATTTTGCTTTAAGTTTTTTTCTAAACTTTGATAATGCTCATTTACCTTTTTTCTATATTGCCTGTAAGCTTCTTTATATCTTTTTTGAACAGGTGAGGCGTAATAAAAATCTATTTCATTACCGCCATCATTTAGAAAATCCTCTTTCTTTTCATCAACTAAAGCTTGAAATTTTGTTTTAAATTCTGAGTTAATATGATCTACGTGAGATTTAAGGGCTTGAACTTTTTCATTCTTTAAAAGCTTTTCTAACTCTATTGCTAAAGCTTCTAAAGACATGGTGTCATAAGCTTTTACCTCAATAGTATGTCTATCCTTATTGCCTTCATCTTCAGCGTCTTCAGCGTTTGATTCTTCTATCTCATTGATAACTTCATCGTGTTCTTCTACAGTTTCTGAGTTCTCAACTTTTTCGCTATGGATAGTTTTAACTGATTCAGTCGATATATCAGTTGTATCCGCAGTATCACTAGGATTGACTTCAACATTTTCATCTTCTATAACTTGATCTGGTGCAGTAGATTCATCAATGACTTCTACATCACTAGATGTATCTTCTGTATTTTGATGGTCATTTAATGGAGCGGAGTTATCATTAGAATTTACTTCTTCAGTTCCGTTTACTTCTTGAGATTTGTTAATATCAGACATTTTAAAAAATGTTAAGGTTCGTCAAAATTACTTTCGACTTTAAAGATACTAACAACTAAAGTATTTACAAAGCACTATAAGATTTTAATCGAAAAGAATTCCTCAAGCTATGCTTAGAGGTTTCTGTTGAAATTGTCATTCCCGTGAAATCGAAGATTCATGAGTTCGTTAATTTAAAATAGTAAGCAACGAGTAAAACGGGAATCTAAATATGGAAGTTTTATTTTAGATTCCAGATAGACCAAGCTTTTTCTGCTTGAAACTCAAGCATACGTAATCCGTTAATCGTTGTTGCTTGATTTTTATTCCCTAGTTTTAAAAATTTAGTTTCCTCTGGGTTATATATTAAATCAAAAAGGATATGTTTTTCATGTATAGCATGGTAAGGAATATTTGGACAATCTTCAATATTGGGAAATGTGCCCAAAGGGGTTGAGTTAATTATGATTTGATGGTTAGTAATATCATCTTCTGTTAATGTTTCATAAGAAAAACCGACGCCTTCGGATAATTTTCTAGAAACGTATTGATATGTTATGCCCATTTCATTTAGAGTATATGCAATGGCTTTACTAGCACCACCTGTACCCAAAATTAAAGCCTTTTTATGATACGACTTGATAAAGGGTTTTAATGTTTTTTTAAATCCGTAACAATCTGTATTATAGCCTACTAGCTTTCCTTTTTTTGTTATTTTTATAGTATTTACGGCTCCAATAGCTTTCGCTTTTTTATTAAGTTTGTCTAGAAACGGAATAACTTGCTCTTTATATGGAATGGTTACATTAAGCCCTTTTAAACCTTTTGTGTTTTCTATTATAGATGGGAATAAATCGATGTTTTCAATATCGAAATTTTCATAAGAAGTATTATTAATATTTTCGTTTTCAAACTTTTTTTTAAAGTATGTTATTGAAAATGAATAAGATATATCTTTACCTAAAAGGCCTAGTTTGTTCATGTTACTTTTCTTGTTTTTTGTCCGTACCATTCTAAAGCTAAAACTAAAGCAATTCCTATAATAATGAAACCAACAGCATAATAGGTTTCAGTATTTAATTCTGGTCTAAAACGCTGATAATTCTCTATTATTTTTTCTCCTGTTGAATCTAATAGAAAACTGCCGTTATCGTTTATTTTATATATGGTGTTTTTCCAGGGCCATACTACACCTAATGACCCTATAATAAATCCTATAATTGCAGAAAGTGTAATACTTTTATAATGATTTAAAATATAACTTAATACATGAGAGAATGTAACTAAACCGGTTACAGATCCTAAAGTAAAAACTACTAAAACCTTCAGCATTCTTAGGCGTTCACTATTTTCAATAAAACTAAAATCTCCAATAAGGATTTCAGAAAACGTATCATATAAGGCATTTACAGAATCCACTAAAAGCAAGACGTAATTTCCTAAAATAATAAGGATGAAAGATCCAGAAAAACCGGGTAAAGTCATGCCAGAGACGCTAATGATTCCGCAGAAAAAAACAAACCACAAGTTATCATTTTCTTTTGCAGGATTTAAAAAACTAATGCTGACACCTAACAAAATTCCTATGGCTAGAGATGTGTAAGTTTTATAATTCCAATCTTTAAAGTCTTTGTTGATATAATAAATTGAGCCAATAATCATTCCGAAGAATACACTCCAAACATAAAGTTCATAATGCTTTATTAAATAATCTAAAACTTTTGAAACACTAAAATAACTAATAATCATTCCCAGGAATAGCAAACCTAAAAAACGGCCATTTATGTATCTGTAAAAACTTTTAAATCGACCATTAAATAGTAATTTAAATGCTTTTTTATTTACTTTTCTAAGCGAATAAATAAACTCTTCATAAAACCCAGCCACAAAAGCCACAACCCCTCCAGAAACTCCAGGAACTTTATTTGCTGCACCCATACCTAATCCTTTTAAGATTAGAAAAATTTTATCTGTAAGTGTTCTGGTGCTTTCCATTACTATTTTTTAGAGCCTAGCCTTTCTAGAATTAAAATAGTTAAAAATCCTAAAATCATTAAAACTACAGCAAATAGAATTTGGTTTTCCCCATCAAAGGAAAAAGGTGATACACTTTCTTGTAGTAAAGGTGATTTTATACCTTTAGTGTCGGTATGCCATGTTAAGGTTTTTTTCCACGGCCAAACTTTATTTAATGACCCAAAAATGAAACCAGTTAATAAGGCTAATGTAATATTATGATAATGTTTAAAAAGCCATTTTAAAACATGGCTAAAGCTTAGTAAACCTATTACCGCTCCAGTTCCAAAAAGCACGATTTTTTTAATATCAATATCATGAATGGCATTACTAAGTGTCTTGTATGCTCCAAGAATGATAAGAATAAAAGAGCCAGAAATACCTGGTAATATCATGGCACAAATTGCAATAGCTCCAGCTAAAAATAGAAACCATGAACTATCATTGGTTCCTAATGAAGGCAATTTGCTTATGTAAAAGGCAATACCCGCACCAATAATTAAAGCTATTATGGAAACAAGATTCCATTTTGTAATTTGTTTTCCAACAAAATAGATACTGGCTACAATTAGACCAAAAAAGAACGACCAAATTAAAACGGGATGATGTTCAAGTAAATATTTGGCAAGCTTCATAAACGACACAAAGCTGATTAAAATACCAGAAAGAAGTGCAAATAAAAAATTGCCATTTACCTGTTGCCAAAAAGCTTTAATTCCTTTGCTAAAAAGTGTTTTAAAAAGCGATCCATTTACATTACTAATTGATGTTATCAGTTCTTCATAAATACCTGAAATGAAAGCGATTGTACCTCCAGAAACCCCAGGGACAGCATCTGCAGCACCCATGGCTAATCCTTTAAACGAAATGATTATGTAATCTTTAAGGCTTCTTTGCATATTTTAATCTAAAAATTCTCTGACACTTGGGTCGGGGTTTCCTATTCACCTCTCCCAAGGAGAGGTCAGAACTGCTTTTTTTGGCAGTTCTGGGTGAGGCAACAGAAATCCAAAGGTATACATTTGGTCACTAAAAAAAAATTAATCGAAGAATATGAAAAGCCTACTTGCAGATTTGTTTGAGTATATTTTTTACTAGTAATTCTTTTGAAACTTTAGGAAAAAGTTCTTCAATAATAAAGGCATAGTCTTCGTTGTGTTTTAAGCCGTTTTTGAGATAAAATGTAGCCTTATCATGTTCTTTTAATATAAAATATGACCCAGCTAGACGATACTCTAATTCAGCAGTTTCAGGATAAAAATCAAGAGCTTGCTCAAAGTTAAAAATAGCGGCTTCAGGTTCTCCTAATTTAATTAATAAATCACCGCGTGCTAACCAAGTATTTAATTCATAATTACCTAGTTCTAAAGTTTTTTTGTATCCACGTTCAGCTTCTTCATAAAACTTTAATCGTTGGTTAATTTGAGCATATAATTTCCAATAAATAACATTTTCTGAATCTATGTTTATTGCTTTATTTATAAAGAAAAGGGCCTTTTGATAGTTCCCTTTTTTATTATAGAACTTTGTAATAGCAATCCAGCCTTTGTCTAATAAAGGATCTTCATGAACCGTTCTGTCGTAGTACTGAATCGCTAAATCTTCATTGCCTAATTTTTCGTGACAATTGCCAATACGTAATAATGCAAAAGAAGTTGGTTCGTCTAATTTTAAGGTAATGGTATAGTTCTCGATGGCATCTTTATAACGCTTAAGTTTTTCTAATACTTTACCACGTTCAAGATATGCTCCAACAAAGGTGTCATCAGATATGATAGCAAAATCATAAGATGTTAATGCTTTATTATAATCTTTTAATGTGAAATATTGTTTACCTAATTGATGCCATGCTACTTCACAGTATGGGCTTTTATCTAAAAATAGATTTAAATAAGATATAGCATCTTCATTTTGATTTAAAAACTCAAAGCAATAGATAATATTATAGAGTGCTGAATAATCATTCATATCTGCCTCTAAACATTTCATGAAGTAAGTTTTAGCATCTTCATACTTATCTAGAAATAAATATTCCATACCGATAAGTGAATATAAATCTACAACATCATCAGTAAGTTCTAAAGCTTGTTTAAGTACTTCTATAGCTTGCTCATGATTATCCTTTTTCGAAAAAACATTAGCCTTCTGAATGTATATTTCTTCATTCATTGGGTCAATACCATATAATTCATTCAAAAGCTTATCAGCTTCAAAAAGTTTATCTTCAAAGACATATATCTCAACTTTAAAAAGTTTTAAATTAATAGAAGTTGGGTGCTGATCTAAGCCTAATTTAATCGCTTTTTTTGCTAAAGCTATTTTACCTTGGTTCAGGTAATGGTGAATGATGTTTTCAAATTCTTCAGAATCAAAGAACAAAACATGATTAGTTTTTAACATCGATTCAAACTTGGTAAGAGGCAAATTGTGGTTGTCATTATGACTAAACTCCATAAGCACATTTGTAAGTTTCTACTTGAATAAATTTAAGCTTCTATTTGCTTTTCTATTGAAGATTAAACAAATGTTTTTAACAAAGTAATCAACACATGTAGTATTTGTATAGGATAAAGATGCTCCTTTATTGATTATCAGTGATTTGAATGGGTGTTATTTAAGATGTATTTCGTCTAAAACTTCAATAATTATCTGACATCCATTGATGATTTCGCTATTTGAGATGGTTAAAGGCGGTGTTATCCTTACTGCTTTAGGTTCAAAAAGTAACCAAAAAAGTATTAAACCGCGGTTTTGGCATTTAAGAATTAAAGAATTTGTTATAATTTCAGAGGGCGTTACAATAGCTAGCATAAGTCCAATACCTCTTATTTCAGAAATTAAAGGGTGTACTAAAAGGGTTCTAAAAAGTTTTTCCTTTTCTAGAGCGTTTTGCATCAAATTACTTTCGGTAATTTCTTTTAGAGTAGCTAATGCTGAAGCAGCAATAACTGGGTGACCTCCAAAGGTTGTTATATGAGCTAGTTTAGGATTATCTTGAAGTAAATTCATTAATTTACTAGATGCCGTAAAAGCACCAATAGGCATACCACCTCCTAAACCTTTACCCGTAACTAAAATATCTGGTATGCAGTTGTAGTTTTCAAACCCAAAAAGTTTACCAGTACGTCCTATACCTGGCTGAATTTCATCTAAAATTAAAAGTGCTCCAACCTTATTGCATTGTTTTTGAACTTTTTCTAAATAGCCATCCTTCGGCTCGATAAAACCAGCACCCCCTTGTATGGTTTCTAATATAACACAAGCTGTTTTAGTTGTTATTTGTTCAAAATCTTCTTCACTATTAAAGTTTATAAATTTCACATCTGGCAAAAGTGGTCTGAATGCTTGTTTGCGGTCTTCATAACCCATAACACTTAAAGCCCCCATAGTGCTTCCATGATATGCTTTGTTGGCTGCAATAATTTCACTTCGTCCAGTTGCTCTTTTAGCTAATTTTAATGCACCTTCAATAGCTTCTGTTCCAGAATTAGTTAAATATGTTTTTTCTAATGATTCGGGTAATTGTTTGGCTAATAGCTTTGTAAGTTCAACAGCTGGTTTTTGAATATATTCACCATATACCATAACATGCATGTAGCTATCAAGCTGAGTTTTTATGGCATTTATAACTTTTGGATGATTGTGCCCTAAAGGGCAAGCCGAAACTCCTGCAACAAAATCTAAATATTTTTTGTTATTGGTATCATAGATGTAAGAGCCTTTGGCATGTGAAATCTCCATAGCCAATGGATGTGGTGTTGTTTGAGATTGGTATTTAAAAAAATCAGCCTTCATTGACAACTATTCTTTTGAAACTGGTTTTTTTTGAGTGAATTTTGTTGGCACTTTTTTAATTAGTGTTTTGTTTTTAGAAACACCTTTTGCTTTATATGTGCTTTTTGGTATATTTCTTGAAGCTTTCGAAATTGTATCTTTATTAGTTTCTTCCTTTTCTTCAGCTTTTTTAATTCTTTTAATCAAAGTCTCATCTACAAAATCTTCTTGTGGAATATAATCATCCAAACCTTTAATTATTGGTAATTCTAAAGGCGGATCATCTTTAAACAAATCTTCAACACATCGCGGTCGCTCTTCTTCCCGCCAATCAAAACCTTTAAGTATTCTCTCTTTTTCTGGAAATTTAGATTCAGGATATAAATTTCCATCAATTTGATTATATCTCGTATATTCATCAATATCGCCATCAGCAAATAAAATAGTGATACTACCAGATTTTGACTTATCTATACCTATAAGTTCTTGTTTATCATTTCTGGCATAGAAAATAGATTGTGCATTTTTTGTGACATCAACTTGTTTTAATCGATTTTCTTCATCAAATAATCCAACTAATCGTTTACCAGAAATCTGATTGTAACCATTTTTACTTATCGTGTCTTTACTTATGATAAAGGCATTCTCGAAAACAAGGAGCGAGTCTATTTTTTCTGTTTCTTTATTGGATAGCAAATGAATGGTATCGCCTGTCATTTGATTTTCTAAATTCCAAAGAATGGGTTTTCGTTTAACAGAAAACTTATCTCCAGAAGATAATGTAGGGATATTTAATAGTTTAGTGATGCCTGTTTTTTGATCAGAATGAATAGAGTCTGATTTTCCGCTTAAATCTGTTTTAAAAATTTTCGCATTGTAAAACGCTCTAATAATACGGTTATCTGGTTTTCCAGTAACCATAATCTTATCGGCATGTATATAAACAGAATCTTGTTCTTGAACGGTTATGGCTAAAGCGTGTTTGGTTATAAATAAAGAGTCTTTTTCCTTAAACACTTCAGCGTAATGACCTTTTACAATACTTTTATTTATAGTGTCTGTTACGGTTATATTATTTGTTGCTGAGGCAAAACTTCTATTGTTATCAAAGTATAAACTGTCTCCCTCAATAATTCTATTGTCGTAATCTATTCTTGCTTTTTTAAGTGCATAACCAACTTTGTTTTCAGTATCATAAAACCCTTTTTCGCAATAGGTTTTGCTCGTTGGAGTTGTTATCGTTGATGGTCCAAATAAATACGCATATCCTGTATCTGAATAAAAATCGAAATAGTCAGAATTTATAGTTGTACTATCGTTAACCAGAACAACATCTTCTACAAATTGGTATTTTTTTTGATCCATGTAGTATCTGCCAATTTTACTTGTAATAGTTCCAGATGAATCTTTTACAACAGTACCACCACTTTTATAAAACGCTTGTTCTTTGGCTCGGTCAAAGTATAAGGTGTCAGAAGAAATAGTAGAATTTGGATCTTTCATGACTACATCACCACTTGCAAAAGCAAATTCAGTAATGCCGCTATATTCAATGTATTTTGAAGTCATATTTATAGTGTCACCTTGTTTTAAGATGACGTTCCCATAAGCTTCAATAAAATTTTCTTTACTATAATGTATGGCTTTGTCGCACCACAAGTTTGTGCCACTATGTTCAATATGAACTTGTTCAGCATCATCTCGTGTTAAAATTTTTGCTCCGGGGTAATTCTCCTCATCAATAGTTAATTTACCAGCATATATAATTTGAATTTTCTTGCTTGATTGCGCATGTAAGTCAATAGTTGATACAAAACCAATTAACAGAATAAAAAAAATAGCTTGTAGTTTGTTCAAAATGTAAAACGTTTGTCGCAAAAATAACGATTAATATGATGAGTTCAGTGTATAATTGTTTTGAAACAAAAGAGGCAATCTGAAAAGTTTTTCGAGTTGTCAGTTTGAGCGCAGTCGAAAACGTTATAATCTTGATTTCCAATGCATTTCGACTGCGCTCAATGTGACAATTTACTCCAAAATTGACTTTTCAGACAGCCTCTTATTATTCTTTGAAATTCAAGAAAATCAATTATTTCTAAAAATAGTCTGTTTTCTATCTGGTCCAACAGATACTATGGTTATAGGGATTTCTAATGCTCCCTCTAAAAACTCAATATATTCAATTAATGTTTTTGGCAATTGTGAAACTTCAGACATTCCTGTTAAGTCTTCGTTCCATCCACTAAAAGCGGTGTAAATTGGTTCAACATTTTCAGGTTCGATATTGTATGGTAAGTGAGAAATAACGTCACCTTTATATTTATAAGCAGTACAAACTTTCAAGGTTTTGAAACCAGAAAGTACATCGCCTTTCATCATCATAAGCTGGGTAACACCATTTACTTGACATGCATATTTTAAAGCAACTAAATCTAGCCAACCGCAACGTCTTGGACGCCCAGTAGTAGCACCAAATTCGTTACCAACTTTGGCCATAGTTTTTCCATCTTCATCAAATAGCTCAGTAGGGAATGGGCCAGAGCCAACTCGCGTTGTGTAAGCTTTGAAAATACCAAATACATCTCCAATTTGATTTGGCGCAACACCTAAACCAGTGCAAGCACCAGCTGCTGTTGTATTGCTAGATGTTACATAAGGATAAGTTCCAAAATCAATATCTAATAAAGAACCTTGAGCACCTTCGGCTAAGATAGTTTGTCCAGATTTCTGAGCTTGGTAAATATATTCTTCCGAATCAATAAATTTTAAAGATTTTAAAACCTTTACAGCTTTAAAGAATTCGTCTTCTAATTCTTTTAAATCATATTCAATTTCTACATTATAGAAAGCAATCATAGACTCATGTTTGTCTGCTAGAGCTCTATATTTTTCTTTCCAATCACTCAATTCTAAATCACCTACACGAATACCATTTCTTCCGGTTTTATCCATGTATGTTGGTCCAATTCCTTTTAGGGTAGAACCAATTTTCGCTTTGCCTTTTGAAGCTTCACTAGCAGCATCAAGCAATCTGTGAGTTGGTAATATAATATGTGCTTTTCTAGAAATCATTAAAGATTTTCTATAATCCACATTTTGTTCTTCTAATTTATCAAGTTCGCCTTTAAAAATTACTGGGTCAATTACAACACCGTTGCCTACTAAATTAGTAGCATCATCATGAAAAATTCCTGATGGAATCGTGTGTAATACATGTTTTCTTCCGTTAAAAACTAAGGTATGTCCTGCATTTGGACCGCCTTGAAAACGCGCTATAATATTGTAGTTTGAAGTAAGTACGTCAACAATTTTCCCTTTGCCTTCGTCTCCCCATTGTAGTCCTAGTAGTAAATCTACTGCCATTGTAAAAAATTAGTTATTAGTTGTTGATTTTCTATTTCCGTAAAAATAGAGTGAGTGGTTATTTATTTCAATATCGAAAACTTCTTCGATGGTTTTTTTTATAGATTGAATTCTAGGGTCACAAAACTCAATAACTTCTCCTGTATCAGTAAGAATAACGTGATCGTGCTGTCTGTCAAAATATGATTTCTCATAGTGCGCTTGATTTTTTCCAAATTGGTGTTTTCTAACCAATTTACATTCTAGAAGTAATTCTATGGTGTTATACAGTGTGGCACGAGATACACGGTACTTTTTGTTTTTCATATTAAGATATAGGGATTCTATATCAAAATGTTCTGTGTTATTATAAATTTCTTGAAGTATAGCATAACGTTCGGGTGTTTTGCGGTGCCCGTTGCTTTCTAAAAAGCTTGTGAATACGCTTTTAACAATTTCTTGATTTTTTGAATCTGCCTTTCCGTCCATAATTGCGTCGCAAATTTACACTTTTTATATCAAAAGGATATATAAAACAGGTTAAAATAATCAGGGTAAACACATTAAAATCAATTACCCTATTTTTAGCCACGAATACACTAATTAGAACTAATAAAAGAGTTTAACTCATTTAAAATTTGTTGATGAATGTCCAAAAATGATCATACGAATAGAAAAATCTAAAGATTTTTCAAGTATTAGTGAATATTAGTGACATTCGTGGCTTAATATTTTTAATGCGATTTGCCTTGTTTAAAATAATTTATAATATTTTTTTCTGTATTTAGGTGAAAATTACATTAATAATTAGTAGTGTCCGATTAAAGAATCAAGACCGCTTCGCTGTTAGAACCAAGAACAAAGACTTGA
>Ga0316208_1001990_pt1 | contig 17699 bp, 10 predicted proteins | sample 3monopyrite_MG_FD_204944 | JGI IMG/M metagenome (GOLD analysis project Ga0316208, IMG submission 204944) | Microbial mat bacterial communities from mineral coupon in-situ incubated in ocean water Damariscotta River, Maine, United States -... | ecosystem: Environmental > Aquatic > Marine >...
TCATTATAATTGAATTGTTTTTCGCAGTTTAATTAGTGTTTTAAAGCACTATCATTATTTTTTTAATCATAATTCCGTCCATTGATGTTATCAACACAAGCTGAAAGATTAAATTTCTCGTCTATTGTAAATAAGACAGAATACCCAGATTTCTTGGATATTCAGATAAAATCCTTTCAGGATTTTTTCCAATTAGAAACAAAATCTGAAGAAAGAGGAGATGAAGGTCTTTATAATACCTTCATGGAAAACTTTCCAATTACAGATTCTCGTAATCAATTCGTTTTAGAGTTTTTAGATTACTTCGTAGATCCACCAAGATATGCTATTGAAGAGTGTATTGAAAGAGGTCTTACTTACAGCGTTCCGCTAAAAGCTAGGTTAAAGTTATATTGTACAGACCCTGAACATGAGGATTTCGAGACCATTGTTCAAGATGTGTACTTAGGAACTATACCTTACATGACGCCTTCTGGTACATTTTGTATCAACGGTGCAGAGCGTGTCGTTGTATCTCAATTACACCGTTCACCAGGAGTATTCTTTGGACAATCTTTCCATGCAAATGGAACAAAATTATATTCAGCAAGAGTTATTCCATTTAAGGGATCTTGGATTGAGTTTGCTACCGATATTAACCAGGTAATGTATGCTTACATTGATAGAAAGAAAAAATTACCTGTTACAACATTGTTCAGAGCTATTGGTTTTGAACGTGATAAAGATATTTTAGAGATTTTTGACTTAGCAGAAGAAGTTAAAGTTTCAAAATCTGGATTAAAGAAATATGTAGGAAGAAAATTAGCTGCACGTGTATTGAATACATGGCATGAGGATTTTGTTGATGAAGATACTGGTGAAGTAGTATCAATAGAGCGTAATGAAATTGTGCTTGATCGTGATACGGTTATCGATAAAGAAAATATTGAAGAAATTCTTGAAGCTGATGTTAAAACTATTCTTTTACATAAAGAAAGTGCAGAACAAGGCGATTATGCGATTATCCATAACACACTTCAAAAAGATCCAACAAACTCAGAAAAAGAGGCTGTTGAGCATATTTATAGACAATTACGAAATGCTGAGCCGCCAGATGAGGAAACAGCACGTGGTATTATAGATAAATTATTCTTTTCAGACCAACGTTACTCTTTAGGAGAAGTGGGTCGTTATAGAATGAACAAAAAATTAGGTTTAGATATTGGAATGGATAAGCAAGTGCTTACTAAAGAAGATATCATAACCATTATAAAATACTTAATCGAGCTTATAAACTCAAAAGCAGAGATTGATGATATTGACCACTTATCTAACCGTCGTGTACGTACTGTAGGAGAGCAATTATCATCGCAGTTTGGTGTTGGTTTGGCACGTATGGCACGTACTATTCGTGAGCGTATGAACGTTCGTGATAACGAAGTATTTACACCAATTGATTTGATTAATGCGAAGACCTTATCGTCTGTAATTAATTCATTCTTTGGTACCAATCAGTTATCTCAATTTATGGATCAAACCAATCCATTAGCTGAAATTACGCATAAGCGTCGTTTGTCAGCTCTTGGACCTGGAGGTTTATCAAGAGAAAGAGCAGGTTTTGAGGTACGTGATGTTCACTATACACACTACGGACGTTTATGTCCTATTGAAACACCTGAGGGACCAAATATTGGTTTGATTTCTTCACTTTCTGTATTTGCTAAAGTGAATTCCATGGGATTCATTGAGACTCCTTATAGAAAAGTAACTGATGGTGTTGTTGATATTAAAAATGAGCCTATTTATTTAAGTGCAGAAGAGGAAGAAGATAAATTAATTGCTCAGGCAACTGTTAAAGTTGATGACAATGGTAAAATTTTACATGAAAAGGTAATTGCGAGAATGGAAGGTGATTTCCCTGTAATTGATCCTAATGAATTACATTATACAGATGTAGCGCCTAACCAGATTTCATCTATTTCGGCTTCATTAATTCCGTTCTTAGAACATGATGATGCGAATAGAGCATTGATGGGATCTAACATGATGCGTCAAGCGGTTCCATTATTATTACCTCAAGCACCAATTGTAGGAACAGGTTTAGAACGTCAAGTAGCTTCAGATTCTAGAGTATTAATTAATGCTGAAGGCCCTGGAGAAGTACTTTATGTTGATGCTAACGAGATAAAAATTAGATACGAACGTACTGATGATGAAGCTAAAGTAAGTTTTGATAGCGATATTAAAACATATCAATTAGTGAAATTTAGAAAAACCAATCAAGGTACTTCTATCAACCTTAAGCCAATAGTAGTTAAAGGTAATAAAGTAACTAAAGGTCAAGTTTTATGTGAAGGTTATGCTACACAAAAAGGAGAACTCGCTTTAGGTAGAAATATGAAAGTAGCCTTTATGCCTTGGAAAGGGTATAACTTTGAGGATGCGATTGTAATTTCTGAAAAGGTTGTACGTGAAGATATATTTACATCTATTCATATAGATGAGTATTCTTTAGATGTAAGAGATACAAAACTAGGTAATGAAGAGCTAACTAATGATATTCCTAATGTTTCTGAAGAGGCTACTAAAGACTTAGATGAAAACGGAATGATTCGCGTTGGTGCCGAGGTTAAACCTGGTGATATTCTTATTGGTAAGATTACTCCTAAAGGAGAATCTGATCCAACACCTGAAGAAAAATTATTACGTGCCATCTTTGGTGATAAAGCAGGTGATGTAAAAGATGCTTCTTTAAAAGCCTCACCTTCATTACATGGTGTTGTTATTGAAAAGAAATTATTTGCTAGAGCAGTAAAAGATAAACGTAAGAGAGCACAAGATAAAGATGATATCTTAGCATTAGAAGCTCAGTACGACAGAAAATTTGATGAATTAAAAGATGTTTTAGTTGAAAAATTATTTGCTATTGTAAATGGTAAAACAGCTCAAGGTATTTTTAATGATTTAGGTGAAGAAGTATTACCAAAAGGTAAAAAATTCACGCTTAAAATGTTAAATGCTGTTGATGATTATGCGCATTTAGTTTCTGGAAAGTGGACTACTGATACGCATACAAATAAATTGGTAGCCGATTTAATTCATAACTATAAGATTAAAGAAAACGATTTACAAGGTTCTTTACGTCGTGAGAAGTTTACAATCTCTGTAGGTGATGAATTACCAGCAGGTATTATCAAATTAGCTAAAGTTTATATCGCAAAGAAACGTAAACTTAAAGTTGGTGATAAAATGGCAGGACGTCACGGTAACAAAGGTATTGTTGCACGTATTGTTCGTCAAGAAGATATGCCATTCTTAGAAGATGGAACTCCTGTTGATATTGTATTAAATCCGCTTGGTGTGCCATCTCGTATGAACATCGGTCAGATTTATGAAACGGTATTAGGATGGGCAGGTCAAAAATTAGATCGTAAATATGCAACGCCAATTTTTGATGGTGCAACAATAGATCAAATTAATGAATTCACAGATGAAGCTGGAATCCCAAGATATGGTCATACTTATTTATATGATGGTGGAACAGGAGCACGTTTCGATCAACCAGCAACAGTTGGTGTGATTTACATGCTGAAACTAGGACATATGGTTGATGATAAAATGCACGCGCGTTCTATTGGACCTTACTCATTAATTACGCAACAACCTTTAGGTGGTAAAGCACAATTTGGTGGTCAGCGTTTTGGTGAGATGGAAGTATGGGCACTTGAGGCTTATGGAGCATCAAGTACTTTACGCGAGATCTTAACTGTAAAATCTGATGATGTAATTGGTAGAGCCAAAACTTACGAAGCAATCGTAAAAGGTGAGCCAATGCCAGATCCAGGTTTACCAGAATCTTTCAACGTACTTATGCACGAATTGAAAGGTTTAGGTTTAGACATCAGATTAGAGGAGTAAAAAATAGTGGGCAGTCGCAGTGTCCAGTTAGCAGTTTATGCTTGATACTGAATACTGAGACTGAAGACTGAAAACTTAAGAAAATGGCAAGAAAACAAGATAAAAATACAGTTAAGAGATTTAATAAAATCTCAATTGGTTTAGCATCACCAGAATCTATTTTAGCAGAGTCTAGAGGTGAAGTTTTAAAACCAGAAACTATCAATTATCGAACACACAAACCTGAACGTGATGGTTTGTTCTGTGAGCGTATTTTTGGTCCTGTAAAGGATTATGAGTGTGCTTGTGGTAAATATAAAAGAATTCGCTACAAAGGTATTGTTTGCGACCGTTGTGGTGTAGAAGTAACAGAAAAGAAAGTACGTCGTGATAGAGTAGGACACATTAATTTAGTGGTTCCTGTAGCTCATATCTGGTACTTCCGTTCGTTACCAAATAAAATAGGTTATTTATTAGGCTTACCATCCAAGAAATTAGACATGATTATTTACTACGAACGTTATGTAGTAATTCAACCAGGTAATGCTAAAAATGAAGAAGGAGAGCCATTACAAAAAATGGATTTCCTTACTGAAGAAGAATACCTAAATGTTTTAGAATCACTTCCTCAAGATAATCAGTATTTAGATGATGAGGACCCAAACAAGTTTTTAGCTAAAATGGGTGCTGAGTGTTTAATTGAATTATTATCAAGAATTGATTTAGAGGCTTTATCATACGAACTACGCCATAAAGCAAATACAGAAACGTCGAAACAACGTAAAACTGAAGCTTTAAAGCGTTTACAAGTTGTTGAATCTTTAAGTAAATCGAATGAGAATAGAGAAAACAGACCAGAGTGGATGATTATGAAGGTGGTGCCAATTATTCCACCAGAATTACGTCCGTTAGTACCATTAGATGGTGGTCGTTTTGCAACGTCTGATTTAAATGATTTATACCGTCGTGTAATTATCCGTAACAACCGTCTTAAAAGATTGGTTGAAATAAAAGCACCAGAAGTTATTTTACGTAATGAAAAACGTATGTTACAGGAATCAGTAGATTCATTATTTGATAACACACGTAAATCATCTGCTGTAAAAACAGATTCAAACCGACCATTAAAATCATTATCAGATTCACTTAAAGGTAAGCAAGGACGTTTCCGTCAAAACTTACTTGGTAAGCGTGTTGACTATTCAGCGCGTTCGGTAATTGTTGTTGGGCCTGAATTAAAGTTATTCGAATGTGGTATTCCAAAAAATATGGCAGCCGAATTATACAAACCTTTTGTAATTAGAAAATTAATTGAAAGAGGGATTGTAAAGACAGTAAAATCTGCAAAGAAAATTATAGATAAAAGAGAACCTGTGGTTTGGGATATCTTGGAAAATGTTCTTAAAGGACATCCAGTATTACTAAACCGTGCGCCTACATTACACCGTTTGGGTATACAAGCATTCCAACCAAAATTAATTGAAGGGAAAGCAATTCAATTACACCCATTAGTATGTACAGCATTTAATGCCGATTTTGATGGTGACCAGATGGCGGTTCACTTACCATTAGGACCAGAAGCTATTTTAGAATGTCAACTATTAATGTTGGCATCTCATAATATCTTAAACCCAGCGAATGGAGCACCGGTAACGGTACCTTCTCAAGATATGGTACTTGGTCTTTATTATATGACTAAGTTACGTACTTCTACCGCAGATGTAAAGGTTAAAGGAGAAGGATTAACTTTTTATTCTCCAGAGGAAGTGGAAATTGCTTTCAATGAGAAGAAAGTTGATTTGAATGCAGGTATCAAAGTTAGAACTATCGATATTAATGAAGATGGCAAGCTTGATAGAATGATTGTTGAAACTACAGTTGGAAGAGTATTATTTAACCAACATGTACCTGAGGCAGCTGGATATATCAATCAAGTATTGACTAAAAAGTCCTTAAGAGATATTATTGGTGATATTCTTAAAGTAACATCAGTTCCTGAATGTGCTGATTTCCTTGATGCTATTAGAACTTTAGGTTTTAAATTTGCATTTCAAGGTGGATTATCATTCAGTTTAGGTGATATTATTATTCCACCAGAAAAGCAGAGTATGATTGATAAAGCTAATGGTTTGGTTGACGGTATTACTGGAAATTATAACATGGGGCTTATTACTAATAACGAGCGTTACAATCAAGTAATTGATATCTGGACTTCTACAAATGCTGAATTGACAGAATTGTCAATGAAACGTATTAGAGAAGATCAGCAAGGATTTAACTCGGTGTTTATGATGCTTGACTCTGGAGCTCGTGGATCTAAAGAACAGATTCGTCAGTTAACAGGTATGCGTGGATTAATGGCGAAACCTAAAAAATCTAACGCGGGTGGTGGCGAAATTATTGAAAACCCAATTCTTTCTAACTTCAAAGAAGGTTTATCAATTTTAGAATACTTTATCTCTACTCACGGTGCGCGTAAAGGTCTTGCAGATACGGCTCTTAAAACTGCCGATGCAGGGTATTTAACACGTCGTTTAGTTGATGTATCTCAAGATGTGATTGTCAATACTGAAGATTGTGGTACATTAAGAGGTGTTGAAGTTGAGGCATTGAAGAAAAATGATGAAGTTGTTGAAACTTTAGAGGAAAGAATCGTTGGTCGTGTATCATTAAATGAGGTTCATAATCCATTGACTGATGAACTATTAGTTTCGGCTGGTCAATTAATTGAAGATGATGTTGCTAAGGCAATTGAAGCATCTCCAATTGATAGTTTAGACGTGCGTTCAGCATTAACTTGTGAAGCCTTAAAAGGTATTTGTGCTAAATGCTACGGTAGAAACTTAGCTACTGGCAAAATGGTACAACGAGGTGAAGCTGTTGGTGTAGTTGCTGCACAATCTATTGGTGAACCTGGTACGCAGCTTACATTACGTACATTCCACGTAGGTGGTATTGCTGGTAACATTTCTGAGGATAACAAATTTGCTGTCAAGTTTGATGGTATTGCTGAAATTGAAGATTTAAAAACAGTTAAAGGTAAAGATAATGAAGGAAATGATGTTGATATCGTTATTTCTAGAACATCTGAACTTAAACTTACAGATAAGAAAACAGGTATTGTTTTAAGTACTAATAACATCCCTTACGGTTCAACTATTCTTGTTAAGAACGGTGACGCATTGAAGAAAGCTGATGTTGTTTGTACTTGGGATCCATATAATGGTGTAATTATTTCAGAATTTGCTGGAAAAGTGAAGTATGAAAATATCGAGCAAGGAATTACATATCAAGTTGAAATTGATGAACAAACAGGTTTCCAAGAAAAAGTAATTTCTGAATCTAGAAACAAAAAGCTTATTCCAACGCTTCATATTGAAGACGCTAAAGGTGAAACAATCCGTTCTTACAACTTACCAGTTGGAGCTCACCTAATGATTGATGATGGAGAAAAGGTTAATATTGGTAAAATATTAGTTAAAATTCCTCGTAAATCTGCTAAAGCAGGTGATATTACGGGTGGTTTACCTCGTGTAACAGAATTATTTGAAGCACGTAACCCATCTAACCCAGCAGTTGTTAGTGCTATTGATGGTGTGGTATCTTTCGGGAAAATTAAGAGAGGTAATCGTGAGATTATTATAGAGTCTAAAACAGGTGATATTAAGAAATACTTAGTGAAATTATCTAATCAAATTCTTGTACAAGAAAATGATTATGTTAAAGCAGGTATGCCATTATCTGATGGTTCTATTACGCCTAACGATATTTTGAATATCAAAGGCCCTTCAGCTGTTCAACAATACTTAGTTAACGAAGTACAGGAAGTATATCGTTTGCAAGGTGTGAAGATTAATGATAAGCACTTTGAAGTAGTTGTTAGACAGATGATGCGTAAAGTTAGAATTATTGATTCTGGTGATACCATTTTCCTAGAAGATCAATTAGCTCATAAATCTGATTTCATAAAAGAAAATGATGAAATCTTCGGAATGAAAGTTATTGAAGACGCTGGAGATTCAACAAATCTAAAAGCGGGACAAATTATTTCACCTCGTGATTTAAGAGATGAAAATTCAATTATACGTAGAGAAGATAAGCAACTTGTAGTAGCTAGAGATGCACAACCTGCAACTGCTACACCAATACTTCAAGGTATTACAAGAGCATCACTTCAAACCAAGTCGTTTATATCTGCAGCATCGTTCCAAGAAACTACTAAAGTACTTAATGAAGCTGCTGTGGCAGGGAAAGTGGATACTTTAGAAGGCTTGAAGGAAAATGTAATTGTTGGTCATAGAATTCCAGCAGGTACAGGTATGAGAAATTATACTGATATCATTGTTGGCTCTAAAGAAGAGTTTGACGAAATGATGCAAGTTAAACAAGAGTTAAATTACAATTAATAAGACTCAAGTTTTAATAGCCGAAAGGGTATTAAAACTTGTAAGTCGAATTTATCCCACGCAGGTGGGGATCTGTTTAAATAATAATAAAAAGTCCTGCTAATAATATAGTTAGGACTTTTTATTTTAAAAATGATTAATAAATAAGACTTCCACCTTCGTGGAAGTGAAAAATATAATTTTCAATGGCAGCAAACGAAAAAGACAACCAAAAGCAAGGACAGATTAATATTGAACTTGATGAGAAAGTAGCTGAAGGCACCTATTCCAATCTAGCTATTATAAACCATTCGGTTTCTGAATTTGTTGTGGACTTTGTAAATATTATGCCTGGGGTTCCGAAGAATAAGGTAAAGTCTAGAATTATTTTAACGCCTCAACATGCTAAGCGTTTACAAAAAGCATTGGCTGAAAATATAACTAGATTTGAAAAGGCTCATGGAAAGATAAAAGATTATGAGCAACCTCCAATCCCATTAAATTTTGGGCCAACTGGTCAAGCATAAATAAAAAACCTTTGAAAATAATTTTCAAAGGTTTTTTATTTTTAAGCCACTTCTTTATTAGGGTAAAACTGTAATGCACCAGAAGGGCATTTTTGTATTTGTCTCTTGATTTCTTTTGTTGTTGCACCATCGAGGTAAATCCAAGGAATAATTGAATGTCTAAATACATCTGAAAGTTCTCTTGCACAGCGCTCAGCATTAATGCATACACAAGGTTTGTAGGTTACAGTAATTTCTAAATTACTGAAAATATTAGCAGTAGTTTCCATAAGTAGATCATTATTTGGGGTTATAATCTATTCTAAATGTAGAAAACAGATCATTTTACTATAAAAATATTCGTTGAAAAACATCTTTTAACTTGTTAATAGATGAAATACGTATAGATTTAATCAAATTCTGAAGTAAAATGAAGTTTTATATTCGGATATTTCTGTTGTGTCATTTGCAAAGAAAAAGGAGAATCTGCTAAAAATACCAATTGGTTTTGTTTGTCTTTAGCTAAAAAACGTTGTTTAACTCTCACAAACTCTTTATACTCATCTGTTTTAGATTCTGTAGGATCTACCCAACAGGCTTTATGTACGTTTAGGTTATCGTAAGTACATTTAGCACCATATTCATGTTCTAATCGATATTGAATCACTTCATATTGTAAGGCTCCAACAGTACCTATAACTTTTCTTCCGTTAAGTTCTAATGTAAATAATTGTGCAACACCTTCATCCATTAATTGATCTATACCTTTTGATAGTTGTTTAGATTTTAAAGGATCGGCATTATTGATGTATCTAAAATGTTCTGGCGAAAAACTAGGAACACCTTTATAATTTAGAATTTCACCTTCAGTTAAAGTATCGCCAATTTTAAATGTTCCGGTGTCTTGCAAACCAACAATATCACCAGGATAGGAGATATCCACTATTTCTTTCTTTTCAGCAAAAAAAGCATTAGGACTGGAAAATTTCACTTTTTTATTATGCCTAACATGTAAGTATGGCGCATTACGTTTAAATTCACCAGAAACAATCTTAACAAAAGCTAAACGGTTTCTATGATTTGGATCCATATTAGCATGGATTTTAAATACAAAGCCCGTAAATTTATCTTCTTTAGGGTCAACTAAACGTTCTTCACTTTGTTTTGGTCTTGGTTTAGGTGCAATTTCTACAAAGCAATCCAGTAACTCCCTAACACCAAAGTTATTTAAAGCTGAGCCAAAAAACACGGGTTGCTGATGTCCGTTTAAGTAGGCTTCTTTACTAAAATCTGGATAAATACCTTCTACTAACTCTATTTCTTCGCGTAACGTATTTGCAGCATCAGCGCCAATTAATTCATCTAACTTTGGAGAGGTTAGATCACTAACCTCGATAGTTTCTTCTATATCCTTTCTGCTATCACCACTAAAAAGATTGATGTTTTTTTCCCAAAGATTGTAAATGCCTTTAAAATCATAGCCCATCCCAATTGGAAAACTAAGCGGCACCACTTTAAGTCCTAATTTTTGCTCTACTTCATCAAGTAAATCAAAAGCATCTTTTCCTTCTCTATCCATTTTATTAATGAATACTATCATAGGAATATTTCGCATTCTACAAACTTCAACTAGTTTTTCAGTTTGCTCCTCAACACCTTTTGCAACATCAATAACAACTATAACGCTATCAACAGCAGTTAATGTTCTAAAGGTATCTTCGGCAAAATCTTTATGCCCAGGTGTATCAAGAATGTTTATTTTAATGCCATCGTATTCAAAAGCTAAAACAGAAGTCGCAACAGATATTCCACGTTGGCGTTCTATTTCCATAAAATCACTTGTAGCACCTTTCTTTATTTTATTACTTTTTACAGCACCTGCTTCTTGTATGGCGCCACCAAAAAGAAGTAGTTTTTCTGTTAAAGTGGTTTTACCGGCATCGGGGTGTGATATGATACCAAAGGTACGTCTGCGTTGTATTTCTTTTAAAAAACTCATAAATGTTTATGCAAATGGGTTGCAAAGATACTATTATTAACTTCAATTAAAATAGCCAATCTTAGTGCTTTTTATTTTTTCTAGTTTAACAAACATCTATATATTTACGCTCTATGAAGTATATAAAAAAGGCTGTTGTAATTATAGTCCTGCAATTGTTTGTAACAATGTGCATTTACGGGCAATCGAAAGATGATAATGTGTCTTTTATTAATAAAATTGAAGATTATATTTTAAGTAAAAAATTAGATTCTGCCTCATTTTATCTTTCTAAAAAACCCTTAAATCTTTATTTAAAATCTTTAGATAGAATGACTAAAGGGAAGCCTAATTATAAAGATTATTATGATTTTATTTCTAATCTAGGTAATAGATCAGATATAGACTATATCGACGTTTCTAATTTTATTAATTTAATAAAAGTTCCTGATTATCCTGATAGTTTAGTATATGATTTCGTAAAAATTAAATGGTTGCAAATTTCAAAGCTAAGAGACGAAGTAACTATTGAAGAAGCAAATATAGAACAATCAAAACTAGATAATTATATAGATAAGTTTGATAATAACGATGTCAATTTTATTAAAGCAAAGTTACTTGCAGGGATACATCAAATAGTTTTATATCAAATACAAAATGATGTCGAAAAAGGAAAGTCTTTATGTTTAGAAAGTCTTGAAAAATCAAAACAACTTAATGACAATGAATTAGTTATAGCTTTTTTGTATCATTTATGCGATTTTTATATTATTGAAGGTAAATTGGATGAGTATATTAAAACTAGTGAGGAAAGTTTAAGTATTGAAAAGCAACTAACTCATAAAAGTTCTTATTATACCGGGACACTTATTCATTTAGTTGATGCTTATGTGTATAAGGGTGGAAATAATAAACGGGTTGAAGAATTATTGGGCAAAATATATAAAAATCCTAATACGAGAATTCACAGCTACTCTTTATACACCAAATATCTTGGCACATTGCCAAATAACTCGCCCATACAAAAATCTATTTTTGAGCAATTTCAAGTGACTAATATTGTAGAATTTTGTAATAAAATTGAAACATTAGCAGAACAGCAACTAAATCCAAACGATTTTTTTCATGTACTCAATGAAAGTTCAAACACATTAGCTTCATTAGGTCTTTTTAAAGAAAGTTTAGACTATAAGGATAAATGTGTGCAATTAACTAGAAAAATTTATTCAGAAGATTTAGCGCAATCATTGGCAGACTTTAAAACTAAACAAGCCATTGAAAGTAAACAGCTAGAATTAAATCATGAAAAGGAGAAATCTAAATTATATATAATTATTTCTTTATTAGTATCTTTTCTATTAATAGGAACCCTGTTGTTTTTAATGCGCAAACAAAAACAAGCTAAAACACTTAAATCAAAAAATGCTCAAATAAATGAAGCTTTAAAAGAGAAGGAGTTACTTATTAAAGAGGTGCATCATCGTGTTAAAAATAATTTTCAAGTAGTATCAAGTCTTTTAGAATTGCAAACGCATGGGATAAAAGACGAGAAAGCTTTAGAGTTTATTGTTGAAAATCAAAACAGGGTGAAGTCCATGTCTATAGTTCACCAAAAACTGTATCAAAATAAAAATGATTTAGTTGATTTTAAAGATTATGTAGAACAGTTAATAAATGAATTATCTCAATTATATGTTTCTAATAAAAAGATTAAAATAAATACAGATATTGAAAATATATATTTTGATATTGATACAGCTATTCCATTAGGTTTAATAGTTAATGAGCTTATTACAAATGCATATAAGCATGCTTTTAATGAAAAAGAAGTAGGAGCGTTAAGTGTGTCTGTAAAAAGAAACGACGAAGAAAGTTATAGGCTTACAGTTTTTGATAATGGTACCGGAATTAGTAATTATAAAAGTATAGCAGAAATTAAAAAATTCGGGCTGCACCTAGTTATGCGATTAGTAAAACAACTGCAAGGTAAATTAACGCTTAACAATGATCAAGGTTTAACGGTTATAATCATTTTTAAAGATATCAATTCTAGAAAAAATATTGATTAAAATTATTTTATTGAATTAAAACATAATAGCTATTGAATACTATGGATAAGATAAAAATTTTAGTTGTTGAAGACGAAATTATTATAGCTGATAATATTTGTAATACTTTAGAGAAGTTAGGATATCAAGCACTTGAGCCAGCAATGAATTACTCTGAAGCTATAGAATTAATAGAAACTAAAAACCCAGATATGGCTATATTGGATATACAATTATCGGGGAGCAAAACGGGGATTGATTTAGCTAATAAAATTAAAAATACCTACGATTTTCCTTTTATTTTTTTAACATCAAATGCCGATAAAATAACCGTAAATGAAGCTAAAAAACTAGCGCCTCCTGCTTATTTAATAAAACCATTTACCAAAGATGAACTGTATGCTGCCATTGAAATAACCTTGCATAATTATTCAGAAACAAAAAGCAAAAACAGCCAAGAGACTTTAATTATGAAGGACTATATTTTTGTTAAAGAAAAAGGAGCTTTAGTAAAAGTAGTTTTAGAAGACATAGTGTATATTAAAAGTTCACATATTTACATAGAGATTGTTTTAAAAAATAAACAGAAATTTATTGTTCGTTTCAGCTTAAACGAAATAAAAGATAAATTGCCTAGTAATTTTATTCGTATCCATAGAGGCTTCATAATTAATTCAGTGTATTTAACGCAAATAAATAACTCTTCATTAAAAGTAGGTGATGACATTCTCCCTATTGGTAAAACGTACAAACAAAATATCTTAAACCAAATTAGTTCTATTTAGTGTCTGGACGGAAACAGACGATTTTTATAATTTGAATTATTTTTGATGTCATTTTTGTTTAGTTTTTATGAGTTGATGCCTTAGTATCAAGCGATTGAAAATAAACTGAAAGGGCGCAAAAAGAAACAAATTTAATTTTGCTGTGTTTCCGTCCAGACACTAATTAACACCGTCAGAAATATAACCACATGCAGCCGTTTCAATTTCAAGTATAAATGCAAGTGCTTAGTTCATTTCATAAATTCAAAGGATTTGTACTTCAATAGTTTAGATGCTTATTTTAAAATTAACTTGTTCCGAACATAAGAATAAATTTTCGTAATGTTAATATTACTTGGATAATTTCACACTAATAATGCTTGAAATACCCTTTAAAGATGTTATTTTTGCACGTTGCAAAATTTAAAGTATGGAGATTACAAAAGCTCAATTAGAATTAGAGGAAAGGAAAGAAGGTAAAGATTTATATAGTTACCAAAAAGGTGCTATTGATAAAATTTTTACTGCTTTTGAGGAATCTCCTGAAGATTATCATTTGCTATATCAATTACCTACAGGTGGTGGTAAAACGGTTATTTTCTCTGAAATAGTAAGGCAGTATTTAAAACACCATAAAAAGAAAGTATTGGTGATGACACACCGTATTGAGTTATGTAAGCAAACTTCAAATATGCTTACAGAATTTGGTGTTAATAATAAAGTTGTAGATAGTAAGGCCGATTTAAGTGATCAATCAGAATACAGTTGTTTTGTGGCGATGGTTGAAACCTTAAATAACAGATTGAATGATGATAAGCTCGATATTTCTGATATTGGATTAGTGATTATTGATGAGGCACACTACAACTCATTTACCAAACTATTCAAGTTTTTTAGTCAATCATTCATTTTAGGAGTAACTGCAACACCATTAAGTTCGAGTATTGAATTACCAATGACCGACAATTATGATGAATTAATTGTTGGAGAAAGTATAGAGTCGCTTATTGATAATGGCTTCTTAGCGCGAGCAGAAATGTTTACTTATAATGTTGGATTAACCTCTTTGGTAGTTGGTGCAAATGGTGATTATACAGTTAAATCATCGGAAGACTTATATACGGATAACGATATGCTATCCAAATTGTTACAAGCGTATGAAGAGCGTGCAAAGGGAAAGAAGACTTTAATTTTTAATAATGGTATTAACACCTCTTTGCATGTGTATGACACGTTTAGAAGAGCCGGTTATCCTGTAGCACATTTGGATAATACCAATACAAAAAAAGAACGCGCCATGATACTAAAATGGTTCAAGAAAACACCTGATGCCATTTTAACTTCGGTGAGTATTTTAACAACTGGTTTTGATGAACCTACTGTTGATAGTATTATCCTTAACAGAGCTACAAAGTCTTTGACACTTTATTACCAAATGATTGGTCGTGGATCTCGTATTTTAAAAGATAAGAGAACATTTTCGGTTATTGATTTAGGTAATAATTTCCACAGATTCGGACCTTGGGGTGATGGTTTAGATTGGCAGCGCATTTTTAAATCGCCAACGTATTATCTTGATGCTATTTTAAGTGATGAAGAATTAGAAAGCAATTTTAGATATGAAATGCCAGATGCTTTACGTGCAGAGTTTGCAAAATCTGAAGATGTGCATTTTGATATTCAAAAAACATACGTTGATTCTATAAGAGGAGGAGAATCTTCAAAAGTAGTTTTATTGCGGTCTATAGAACAACATGCTAAAATTTGTATAGAAAATAGCGAAGATGTTTATGATGCGCTAGCATTAGCGAAGCAACTTGGTGACGATGTAGATTTTAGAATACAGCGTTATAGTAAGTGTATTAGTAAGAGCACATTCAATTTTGTGGAGTGGCTTAAAGGCGATTACAAAAAGAAACTTAATTCTTATTTGCGTACAAATTTTGACGAGGTATTTGAACAAATTCATGGTTTTCCTCCTGAGGATTAGGATTTTTTGAATCTACTTTTGTCTGCAAAGACGCGATGAAGCCAAGTTTAATTGGTTATTTGGTTGGCTTTATAAAAAATTCAGCTAACTTCGTTTATCATCGGATATTTAATATTAAAACATTTCATATCCGTCTAAGTCATACGGTATTAAAAGAACAAGATGGATACATTTATGAACTTTTTGGAATTTGAGCTTTTTAGTATTGGAGATAATAGTTTTCGAGTTTATACATTAGTGACTATTTTAATAATTTTTCTGATTCCCAAATTAATATTATGGTTAATTAAGAAAACACTTTTTCGTAAACGAAAGTTTAAAAATATTGACAAAGGGAGCCTTTATGCCTTATTTCAAATCATTAGATATGTAATTTGGGTCATTGCAATTGGTCTTATTTTAGAAACTATTGGTGTTAAAGTTACTGTATTAATAGCTAGTTCTGCGGCTTTACTTGTTGGGGTAGGATTAGGACTTCAGCAAACATTTAACGATGTTATATCAGGAATAATTTTACTTTCAGAACAATCTATAAAAATAGATGATGTCTTGGACATAGATGGTGATATAGTTAAGATTCAAAGTATTGGATTGCGAACATCCAAGGCCTTAAATACAGATGATGTCTCTATTATAATTCCAAATTCATTAATTACAACTAATAAAGTTATAAACTGGAGCCACCAGACCATGAAGACTCGCTTTAGAATTGATGTTGGTGTTGCTTATGGAAGTGATATAGACTTAGTTATAAAAATTTTGGAAGAATGTGCATTTGATCATCCTGATATATCTGACCGTGAATCGACTGAAGCGAGATTAGTGAATTTTGGAAATTCATCTTTAGATTTTCAAGTATTGTTTTTTAGTCGAAATATATTCCGAATAAGTAAAGTAAAAAGTGATATACGTAGAAGTATTAGTCGGAAATTTACTGAAAATAGTGTTGCTATACCTTTTCCTCAAATGGACTTACATTTAAAATCAAATTATACTGAAATAATGAAGAAGGATGTACAGTAGCGCGTCTTATAGCGATGTATTCTCGAATTGCGTTAGGGATTGCAGTGGAAAGCCCACAGCGAGGTACGAGCGAGGACTTGTAACGGAAAGCCCGACCCTTTTTTGGGTAACGCCCAAAGACTAATTTTTAAGCAGAATACTATTATTATTATAACATAATAAATATTAGATGTATCTTTACATCATATTAATTTAAAAAACCCAGTAGGAGTATTTAAACTATGGCAAAATCGCAGGTCACATTTAACAAAATTGAAAAAGAAAAAAAACGCTTAAAAAAGAGAGAGGAAAAGCAAAAGAAGAAAGACGCTCGGAGAGCTGAAGCTAAAGAAAACCCACAAGGTATTCAGTTTGCTTATGTAGATTTTAACGGTAATTTAACCGATACGCCACCAGACCCGGCAATGCGCGAAAAGGTTGAGGCTGAAAGCATTGAACTTGGAATCCCGAAGAAAGAAGATAGAGAAGATGAAGAACCAGTAAACAAAGAAGGTAAAGTATCTTTCTTTGACCATTCTAAAGGTTTTGGTTTTATTATAGATAGCATAAATCAAGAAAAATATTTTGTTCATGTTAGCGGAACTCTTGAAGATATTGAGGAAAACGACAAAGTAACTTACGAATTAGAGCGTGGGCAAAAGGGCATGAATGCTGTTAGAGTAAAGAAAATATAATATTTATACTGGTTTTTAACCCCAGTAATTTATAATACAAAAGGCTAATTATGAATGTATCGCGTAAAACGGTTCTAATCATATTAGCCTTTTTTTCTATTTATATTATTTGGGGATCTACCTATTTATTGAATAAAATATCGGTTTCACAATTACCTCCATTTTTTCTAGCTTCTGTTAGGTTTCTTATTGCTAGTATGATCATTTTTATTATAGCAAAATCATTAGGTATAAGCCTTAAAATTTCTAAAAAAAAATTGCTGAATGCCATAATTGCGGGATTTCTATTTTTAACTCTGGGTAACGGACTTGCTGTTTTAGCCTTAAAATATATTGATAGTGGTTTTGCTGCTTTAGAAATTTCTGCACAACCTTTAGTAATTCTTATAATGATGCGTGTATTTCAAGGTAAACGCATTAAACTCATGTCTTATATTGGTGTGATTTTGGGATTT
>Ga0316208_1001991_pt1 | contig 17695 bp, 19 predicted proteins | sample 3monopyrite_MG_FD_204944 | JGI IMG/M metagenome (GOLD analysis project Ga0316208, IMG submission 204944) | Microbial mat bacterial communities from mineral coupon in-situ incubated in ocean water Damariscotta River, Maine, United States -... | ecosystem: Environmental > Aquatic > Marine >...
CAGGGGTGCTGGATTTCTGTGAAGAGAAGACCCGGAATCAAAATCCATGATCTTTACTTTGTGGGGGCGGGGGGGGTTAGATGATTTCGATGATTTTGAAGCGTTTGACGCCTCTGGGGGCATTGACTCGGACGGTTTCGCCGACGCGGGCCTTCATGAGTGCCTCGCCCATTGGGGAGGTTGCGGTGACTTCGACGACCTCGCTGTCGATGCCGCTGGATGCTTCTCCGACGAGGCGGTAGAGTTCGAACTCGTCTTCGTCCTCGTCTTCTTCGATGAGTTTGACGGTCGAGCCGATGAAAACGACGCCTTCGGCGAGGTTTGATTCGTCGATGACATGGGCGGTGTTGAGGCGTTCTTCGAGTCGTTTGATCTCGGCTTCTTCCATGCCTTGTTGTTCACGGGCGGCGTGGTATTCGGCGTTTTCTTTGAGATCTCCGAGGGCGCGGGCCTCGGCGATGCGTTCGATGATAACGGAGCGATTGGCGGTGAGGGTGTCGAGACGGGTCTTGATGTAGTCGCGTTCGTCTGGGGTAATGACATCCATTGGAAACTCCGTGGCGTGTGCCTGTATTAATGGGCCGATGGTACGGTCCTGCGCAGATGATAGTTTAGGATTGAATCCGCCTGCGTGCCACCCACCTGGCATTTTCTAATGCCCTTCCGAAGATCAAAAAAGCGATTCCGAGGCATGCAACGGCGGCGATAATACGGAAATGGGCGTTGTAGACCATCGCGGGCTGGCCGAGGGGGCTGCGGTCGGTGGTGAGTTCGAGGATTCCGGTGATGGGCGAGAGCATCCAGCCGAGGTTGGCGTGGGCGATGCCGATGGGGGCGCCTTTGAGGGTGAGGAGCTCGATGAGGGGGACGGCGAATATGGCGGTGAGAATGGCTGCCATTGTGAGGATTCGGGTGCGGATGTGATGGGGCGAGTTTGCGATGAGTATTGAGGCAATGGCGAGGAGCCCAGCGATGACCAGACCCCAGGCGATGATGTGGAGGGCGAGGGCGGTGACGACGGCGATGGACCAGCCGCCGAGGACGATCAGACTTTGAGGCCAAATGACGGCTTGCATGGGGATGAGAATCACGACCATGTCGCGGAGCGATGAGGCGACGATGCTGGGGCGGGCGATGGTTTGGGAGAGGCGGATCATTGGCCAAAGAATGCTCATGCCGACGACGATGACGACGAGCATTTGGCGTGATGCTGGACGGGACACTGATGGAGAGATCGAATAGCCGACGGAGAGGTTGGCGAACATCATGGCGGTGGCGGTGAGGAGGAAGATCATCCAGAGGAGGGCGAGGACTCTGGGTTCGCCTTTGCGGTGGGACCAGTCGATGCGGTCGACTGGGGGTTCGTTTCCGAGGAGGTCGCGTTCGCGGGGGATTGGTGGCAATGCTGTCGCTGGGAAGGGATATGGGCCACTGGGGGATTGGGAGTGCTGGTCGTTCACGATGGACGATATGCCCCTGGAGGTTTGGAGGAGGTTGGGAGGTGATTTCTGGGGGAGGTACTTTTTGGGGGGTTAGTCTGAGTGGCGTTTCATGGTGATGTCTTGGCCTCGGATATCGACGAGGTAGGCACCGGCGTCGATCCGTCCTGTTTTGGAGTAGAGGGAAACGAGGCGGTCTATTTTGATTTGGGAGGGCATTTCGGCGGGTCTTGATCTTCCTGGGCCTCCGCCGAAGATGATTCTGGCGTTCCCGTTGGTGATGAGTTTAAGGATGCCGTGGTCTCTTTTGGTGCCGAGGTCGACGCCGACGATTTGGGCGAGGAGGTTGTTGGCTTTGAGTTCATTGAGGAGTGCCAGGGCGTCGCGGATTTCGGGTTCGTTCCAGGTGTTGCCTACGCCGGGGTAGGGCAGGGCGGGGTTGTAGATGACGAACTGGTTGGATTGGTCGTGGGCGTAGTCGAGGGGGAGGACATTGGCGTCGTAGTCGATGAGGTAATCGCGGTCGGCTTTGCGGACGACGGCGGCGGGGATGCGCCAGTCGGCGTCGATGATGATTGAGCCGTTGTCTGTCCAGTGGGCGGTGGGCTGGCCGTTGACCCATCCGGTGTCGGCGAGGGCTTTGGATGCTTGGTAGAGGGGATGCCAACTGAGGGGCTTGGTGCCTGAGAGGGCGGCTTGGACTTTGGCGTGGATGCGCATGCGTTCGGCGATGGGCATCCAGATGTAATCGGAGTCGCCTCGCCCCCAGTTGATTTCGATGTTTGGGCCTGTGGAGGCGGGGTCGTTGGTGGCGATGAGATCGGCCGCACGGGTGTCGAGGGCCTTGATGCCCATGCCTGCGCTGACGAAGATGGCGGCCGAGCAGAGGATGATGGCGGTGATGAGGGCGATTTTTTTGTTGCGCTCGGTGGATTCGAGATTTTTCTTTTTCTTTTTCTTGGCCATAGTTTTCTCTACCAGTTCTGGGCTGGTTGATGTTCTCTGAGTGCGGCGTGGACGAGGTGGTTGCAGAGGTCGGGCATGGTCATGCCCGCGGCTGCGGCGGCTTTGGGGAGGAGGGAGGTTGGGGTGAAGCCGGGCACGGTATTGGCTTCGAGGAGCCAGGGGTTTCCTTTTTGGTCGAGCATGAAATCGACGCGGGCGAGGTGGCGGACGCCGAGGGCGTTGCAGAGGGATAACGACCAATCTTGGAGATCGGACACGAGATCATCGGCTAGATCAGGGTTGACGGTGTAGACGGTGTCGTTGCGTTCGTATTTCGCTTGGTAGTCGTAGGTGCCTGAGGCGGGGGCGATTTGTACGATGGGGAGGGTTTTGAGGCGGCCTTGGTCGTCATTGATGATGCCGACGGTGAGTTCTCGGCCCTCAATCATGGGCTCGATCATATAGATGGGTTGGTGGTCGGATTGGGCGATGCTTTGCAAGGTGGCGTGCCACGAAGCGGAGTCTGGGCAGAGGTAGAGGCCGTAGCTTGAGCCGTCGGCGACGGGTTTGATGACGAGAGGTGTGTCGATTGGGCAGACGGCTTGATCTGGATTGGTGATGGATTCGGGATCGAGGATTGCAGCGGGTTTGGTGGGGATGCCCAGTGTGGCGGCGAGGAGTTTGGTGGCGAGTTTGTCCATGGCGATGCGGGCGGCTTTGGAATTGGATCCGACGAAGGGGCGGTTGGTGGATTGGATGCGTTGTTGGAGTTGGCCGCCTTCGCCGAAGGTGCCGTGGAGTACGGGGAAGATGACATCGGCTTGATAGGTTGCGATTTCTTCGGCGGTGGGTGTGTTGACGATAAGTAGATTGGCGTTGAGGCCTGCATCGAGGCATGCTTGGTGGACGGCGGTTGCGCTGGCGATGGAAACTTGGCGTTCGGCGTCTGGGCCTCCACCGAGGATGAGGACGGAGGTCATTGGTTGTCCTCCGGGTTTCTTGACCAGATGACGATTTCGTTTTCTAAGGTGATGCCGAAGGTGTCTTGGACTTTGGTTTGGACTTGGTTCATGAGGGCGATGACATCGTGGGCTTTGGCGTTTGGGGTGGTGGTGATGAAGTTGGCGTGGAGTTCTGATACGACCGCCCCCCCTACTGCCATCGCTTTGCAGTTGGCGCGGTCGATGAGGAGGCCTGCGCTGACTCGGTCCCCGGATTGGCCGATGGAATCTATGGATATGGTGAGCGTTGGGTTTTTGAAGGCGCAGCCGGCGGTTTTTTGGTTCATGGGTTGGGACGCGGTTTTGTAGGCCATGCATTCGGCGAGTTGGGACTTGAGTTGCTGGATTTCGGCGGACTCAAGTTGGAAGACGGCCGAGCAGATGATGAGGTGGTTGAGGCCTGAGTGGCGGTAGGTAAAGTCGATGTCGGCTTTGTTGAGTTCGTGGATTCGTCCGGCGCGGTCGAGGGCGTGGACTTGGAGAAGATGGTCGGAGATGGTGCCGAACTTGCCTCCGGCGTTCATGATAATTGCGCCGCCGATGGTGGCGGGAAAGCCAGCGAGACCTTGTAGACCTGCGAGCCCGGCGTTGACGGTTTGGGTGATAAGTCTTGGTAGGGCGACGCCCGCGCCGGCGTGGACGAGGCCGGTGTTTTGGTCGATTTGGATTGATTTGAAGCCATCGGTTTGCATGGAGACGACGAGGTTGTCGATTCCGGTGTCGTTGACGAGGAGGTTGGCGCCTTCGCCAAGAATTTTGAGGTCTGGGTCAAGGTCGAGGCATTGAAGGAGTTGGTGTTGGGATTGGGCTGTGGCGAGGCGGTCGGCGCGGCCTCCGATGCGGTACCAGGTGGAGACTGGGGCGTTGGTTTCTATATGGAGTGTGTCTGCGGAAGTGGTCATCTGTTGAGGCCTGCGTCGAGGTAGCCCTGGCCGACTTGCCAGACGGGGCCTGCGCCCATGACGACTAAGAGGTCGCCGGGGCGGCACATGTTTTCGAGTTGTTCGATGATGGCTTCGAAGGGATAGAGGTGCATGGCTTTGGTGCCTCGGGCGCGGAGACGGTCGACGAGATCGTTGGAGCTGACCTTGTGGCGCTCGGCTTCGGAGTCGCGGACGAAATAGATATGGGGGACAATGACGACATCGGCGTGCTCGAAACTGGTTGCGAACTCGTCTAAAAGGAAGCGTGTGCGGGAGTGTTGGTGTGGTTGGAAGACGCAGATGAGTCGGCCGCCGTGTTTGGCGGGGTTTTCGGATGTTTTGAGGGCGCGGAGGGTGGCGTCGATTTCGGTGGGGTGGTGGCCGTAGTCGTCGATGACTTTGACGCCATCGCGGGAGCCGAGAAGTTGGAGGCGGCGGTCGAGGCCTGCGAATGCGCCGAAGGATTGTTGGAGGAGGTCTGGTTTTGCACCTACAGAGCGGGCGAGGGCGAAGGCGATGGCGGAGTTCATGGCGTTGTGTTCGCCTGGGAGGGCGAGTTTCCAACTGTGGGTTTGGTTGTCGGGGGAGTGGACGGTGGTGATGCCGTCTTGTTAGCCGACTGTCCAGTCGGCGCCGGGGTTGAAGCCGATGGTTTCGATCGCGCACTTGAGTCCTGCCGTCACTTCACGGCGGTAGGCGCCGTCGTGTCCGATGAGGAGTTTTCCGCCTGCTTTGGCGTCGGGGATGAGTTGAGCGAAATGGGCGAAGGATTCTACGACGGCGTCGAGGGAGCCGTAGATATCGAGGTGGTCGGCTTCGATGGAGCTGATGGAGGCGATTGTTGGGTTGAGGTGGTGGAAGGAGCGGTTGAACTCGCAGGCCTCGGCGAGTAGGATGCCGGGCTTGTCTTTCCAGTCGCCGGCGGGGATGGTTGATGCGCCCACACGGCAGCCGACGCGGTCGCCGGTTTTTTGGAGAGCGCCGGATTCGATTTGTTGGCAGGTGGCGCCGACGATGACGGAGGGGTCGAGCTTGGCGTCGGTGAGGGCGCAGCCGAGCATGGCGGTGGTGGTGGATTTGCCGTGGGTTCCGGCGATGGCGATGCCAGTGCGGCCGATCATGCACTTGCCGAGGGCTTCTGGGTAGGAGAGGACGGTGAGCCCGCGGTTGATGGCTTCGAGAACGATTGGGTGGTCTGGTTGGACGGCGGCGGAGGCGAGGACGATATCGGATTCTTCTGGGAGTGATTCGATGGATTCGTCGAAGGAGACGCTGAGGCCGAATTCGGTGAGGGCTTTGGTGACTTGGGAGGGGGTGGAGTCGCAGCCAGCGATGGTGAGTCCTGCGCCGGAGAGCATTCTTGCGAGGGCGGACATGCCGCAGCCGCCGATACCGATCATGTAGGGGGTTGTGCCTCCGATTTTGAAGCCGGGGGTTTGATTGGCTGATTGACCGGTCGGGTCGTTGGAAGTGCCGGGGATTGGGGAGGAATCGTGGGTCATCATTGGAGGATATATCGTCCGGATGGGGAAGAATTCAATAGCAATGGTTTGGTTTGAGATTTGATGATTTGGTGATGAGTTATGCTGGGGGTGTCAGGGCGGTTGGGCCGAGGGTTTGGATAGTGGTTTGGCCGAGGGTTCTGGTTTTGAGGTAGGCGTTGAGAGAATCGAGATCGACGGCGTCGATCTGTTTGATGATTTGTTGGAGTGTTCTGGGCTCTCCTCGTTTGATGAGATCGGCGATCAGTGAACTGGCGCGGGCGCCGGTGGATTCTCCTGAGAAGATGACTCTGGATTTGAGGCCGATGCGGGCGCGGTTGAACTCGTCTTGGGTGACATCGCCTGCTTGTATGGCTTCGAGTTGTTGATGGAGGACATCGAGGGATTCTTGGGCACGCTCGGGGGTGGTGCCGACATAGCTGGTGATGAGGCCGAACTCTTTTTCGGCTCGGTAGCTTGCCGAGACGGAGTAGCAGAGGGCGCGTTTCTCGCGGACCTCTGTAAAGAGTCGGCCTGACATTCCGCCGGAGAGGACGGAGACGGCGAGGAGTTCGTGCATGTGATCGGGGTGGCTTGCGTGGGGGGAGTCGTTGACGATGATGATCTGGACCTGGTTGGTATCATCGGTTTCGTGGGCGTATCCACGGGGTGCTACGGCGTGGATGACGGGGGCATCTGATTGGCCAGCCCATTGTCCGAAGTGTTTATTGATGAGTTCGATGGCCTTGTCGGGGTTGATGGCGCCGGCGATGGAGATGATGGCGCCGTTTGGGTTGGCGTGGGTGTTCCACCAGTCGCGGGTACGCTCGGCGGTGAGGTTGGACAGGGAGGATTCTGTGCCGAAGGTGTTGCGGTTGAATGGTTCTGGGAGGTGACGATCACGGGCGGCGAGGACGGCGCGTTGTTGTGGGTCGTCGGCGAGGGAGGCGAGGGCGTGCTGGGCCATGGTTCTTGAGGCATCGAAGGAATCGTTTGACATTGATGGGTTGAGTGCCATGTCTGCTGTGAGAGCGATTGATTCTTCGAAGCGGTTATCGAGTGTGGTCATGGAGACGGCGGTTGACCGTGTCGCCGGTGACGCATCGCGGACGGTGCCGGCGAGGTCAAAATCGTCGGCTTGTTGTTGTGAGTTTCGGGTTGTTGATCCTCGTAAAAGTAGTTCAGCGCAAATTGATGCAATTCCGAGTTCATTTTTTTCTTGGTGGATAACTCCGCATGGGATCATCAAACCCATTGCGACGGATCGCATGGAATCGTTTGGCTCGATGACGATGCGCAGGCCGTTGTCGAGTGTTGTTTGTGTGATGGTGTCGTGTGTTGTGGTCATTGATTGTCCGATGTGTGCGGGTATGTTGATGAAGGGATAATGGATTGATTCTTCACGCGTTTGGAGCAAAAGTCTTGCGATTATGGTTGGAGATGTTGCTGTTCTGTCGTGATTGCGCTCCAATTGCGCCGCGAACTGCATCGATCTTGGTGCGATCGTGGTGTTTTGGCTTCCTTTATTGATTGTACGCCATGCGCACTGATCTGGACTCGATTTGGTTCAAGATCAATGCTGATGCGTGGCAAACTTGAATTGTTTCGTGTAGTTAAAATGTGCTTTGTGCTGATGCGCGTTCGTTGAATGATGGATGATTTTTAAGATGCGTGGTGGTGAAATGGATGCGAGAGCGGGGCACAAACTTGAATATTTGCGCAAGCAGAGTGTTCTTTTGGTATGATTTTGATGAGTGATGTGCGTGATGTTCGCACGCTTTGCTCAAGTCGTCGACCTTGCGGCTCCGATGAGTTGTAAGAGTCTATAACGGAATGTGGTCCCGATTTCGAACACTCGGCTCCACAATACAGCATTTGGGTTCGAAACGGAGAGCCAACATGGCTAAGAAAAAAGCAACTCGTAAAAAAGCTTCAAAGAAAAAAGCAACCCGTAAAAAGGTAGCCAAGAAGGCAACCCGGAAGAAAGCAACCAAGAAGAAGGCCACTCGCAAAAAGGTCGCCAAGAAGGCAACTCGTAAGAAAGCCACCAAGAAAAAAGCAACACGGAAGAAGACTGCTAAAAAAGCGACCCGCAAGAAGGTCACCAAGAAAAAAGCAACCCGTAAAAAGGTAGCCAAGAAGAAGGCGACCAAGAAAAAGGCAACTAAGAAGAAGGCCACGAAGAAAAAAGCAACCCGTAAAAAAACTGCTAAGAAGAAGGCCACTCGTAAAAAGGCCACCAAGAAGCCGACAACAAAGAAGAAGGCAACCCGTCGTAAGGCGACCCGCCGGTGAACCAGCCGGGGTTTGATCAGGAATGATCAGACCCGGGCTCTATCCCAATGCCGTTCCACGGAGCCGATGAGAATCGGCTCCGTTTTTTGTACTTTGTTAGGCAGCGGGTGGTCGGCTGAGAAATCGGTTCATCATTGCTGAATCAACGCCTTCCATTGGATAGTGCATCGAGAGGCCGACTTCAAGAGCGTATTGATCACAGATCACGAACGAACAGGGTTCTTCGACACGCCAGCCAACGAAGCGGAGGGCTCTTGCCAGGCATTCGATGGAGGTGACACAGACGATTCCGTCGTGGAGGCGTTCGACGGGGATGAACCCGAACTGCCATGCTTGTCGGCTGGTAATGACCGAGTGTAGATGTTCATCGTATTCGATGGTGCAGGGATCAACTCTCGGAGAGATCAGGGCGAACTGTTCGGCCCAGGCGTGTTCGATGACGGTTGGATCGACGCCGAAGAGTTCTTCGGCGAGCATGCCGAAGGGGCGGGGGTTGGATTGTTGTTCCTTGACGATCAACTCGCATTGATCCGGGGTGAGGACATCGTATTGCACGAGCAGGTCGCCGAGTCGTAAGGCCATGGTTGAATCTCCGTGGTCGGCGCTCGAGTGAACGACGATCGGTTTGTGTATTTGCCAGCCGACGAATCAGCGACGGAGTTGTCATTTCGACGCTGGAGAGGGTTGGCTGGACTGTTGGCGTGCTTTTTGCGTGTTGTGGGCGTTCTTGGTCGTCGTGGATGGCATGGACGGTGCATGTGTGATGTGTGGGCCCACATGGACTAAAAAATGGCGAGGTTTGGTTGCAGGATTGGAAATGAAATAGGGCGGAGGGCTCGCCGATAAAAAGGGGACGGCCGATCTTTGGGGTTTATTTTCCGACGCAGAAGGTGGCGAAGACTCGGCCCAAGACATCGTCGGGGGTGATGTGTCCGGTGAGTTCGCCTAGGGCGTCGAGGGCATCGCGGAGGCCGTTGGCGACGAGTTCTGGGGCGTTGAGGGCGCGGGCCTCTGGGTCGATCCATTGGATGGATTGGTTGATGCCTGTGATGGCTTGGGCGATGGCACGGCGGTGTCTTGGAACGAATGCGCCGGCTCCCAGGGTGGTGCGGTCGGTGATGGCGTCGGCGAGGGCTCGTTTGAGGGTGCCGATACGGTGGCCATCAAGGGCGCAGACGCTGATGGTGCTTGGGGAGTTGGCGAGGTTGGTGATGAGATCGGCTTTGGTGCGGATCCGGATGATTGGTTTTTGGAGTGTTGCCAGTCCTTCGTGGTCGGTGAACCGTCCGGTGGGATCGCACCAGAGGATGACATCGGCGGCGTTGATGTGCTCGCGGGCGCGGGCTTGGGCGGTGGCATCGATGGTGTCGATGGTGTCAATGGTGTCGATGGCCTGATCGTTGAGCCCTGCGAGGTCGATGAGTTGGACGGTGCCAGCACCTGGGATTTCGGATTCGAGATTGAGTGATTCGGCGATGGCGTCACGGGTGGTGCCGGCTTGGTCGGAAACGACGGCGCGCTGGTTGCCCAGGAGTGCATTGAAGAGTGCGCTTTTGCCGGCGTTGGGTTGGCCGCAGAGGACGGCTGATGGGGCTAAGGTGTGGATCAATGAACCTGATGCATTGCCGACTTCGTCGATGAGTTGGGTGTTGAGGGTGTTGAGCCGTTCGAGTAGATCATTTGGGGCGATTGGGATGACATCGTCTTGATCGGTGAAGTCGACGCCGGACTCGACGAGGGCGAGGAGGAGTGCGAGTTGGTTGGCCCATGCTTGGCATTGGTGGCCTTGGGAGCCGTCGAGGAGTTTGGTGGCGGCGTCGAGGGCTTGATCCCCCACCGCTGCGATGCGGAGGGCGATGCCTTCGGCTTGGGCGAGGGTGAGTTTGTCGTTGAGGTAGGCCCGCGTACTGAACTCGCCTGGCTCGGCTCGGCGGACGGCAGGGATCGAGAGGAGTTGATTGAGGATTCGTTCTTGAATGGTGGGATTGCCGACGACAAGGATTTCGACGACATCTTCGCCAGTGTAGCTATGGGGATCGTTGAACCAGAGAACTAGGCAAGGGATTGAATGTGTGTCGTTGAGTTTGAGGCGGGTGTGATGGATGCCTCGGGAGGGATCGTGGAGTGTGGTGATGCTTGTGATGCATGCGTGGGCGTCGGGGCCTGAGATTCGGATGATCGACCGGGTGGATTGTCCCGGTGGTGATCCGATGGCTGCGATGGTTCCGCCGGTGGGCATATGGAACTACTTTTGTTTGCCTTGGTTTCGTCGTGAGGCGGGGTTGGGGGCTTGTGGGCCTCGTTCCATGAGTTGTTTTTTGGCATCTGCGGCTTCGTTCATGCGTTGCATGAATCCCGGCCCTTTGGCTTTCTTTTCGGCACGGATGTTCTCGATTTCGAGCATGCCGTGTTTTTCCATGTGGGCACGGATCCATTTGTTCTCAAAGATGCCCATCAGGGAGTTGGTGATGAAGTACAACGCCAAACCTGACGGGGCGGTGTACATCATGACGGGGAAGAGGACGACCATCATGACCTTCATCATTTTTTGTTGAGATTCTTGCTCTGGGGTGAGGGTGGCTTGGGTTGGGGGGGTAAGGTATTTTTGATGGGCAAAGAAGACGACCCCGAGGAGGAGTGGGAGGATGTTGATGGCGGTGACATTGCCCCAGAGCGGGAAGGAGAAATGCATCGCAGCGGGGAGAGGGATGGCGGCGTCTGCGTTGGAGAGGTCTGAGAGGAACATCCAGGAGCCGCCTGAGATGGCTTGGAAGACGCCATAGAAGGCGGGTTCGTGCTTGAGTTCTACGGCGAAGAAGAGGGTGGCGTAGAGGGCGATCCAGACGGGGGATTGGAGCATCATGGGGAGGCAGCCGAGCATACCCATGGGAGAGATGCCTTCCTCTTTCCATAGTTTGGACATTTCTTGCTGCATTTTTTTGGGTTCGTCTTTGAATTTTTCTCGGAGTGCTTTTTGCTTTGGTGCCATCGCTTGCATCTGAACACCGAAGCGTTGCATGCGGATCTGTGACCAGCGGGTGATGGGGTGGAGACAGCCACGGACCAAGACCACCAGAAGCATGATGGAGACGGCCCAGTCGCCGACGATGGAGTGGAAGATTCGGAGGACGGCGATGAGGATATTGGTGAGCCAGTCGAAGGTGCAGCCGGCACAGAAACCACCGATGTTGTAGACGACCATATCGGGGAGGTTGAGTGATGCCAGTACGGGGTCAGCGGCGAAGACTGGTTTGGTGCGTGGTCCGGCGTAGATGCCGTTGGTGATGGTTGCGGTTGAGCCGGGTTCGACAGTAAGGATGGGGCTGGTGGTCGAGAGGACCATTGTGGTGTCTGGAGCGTTGGCGTAGGGATTGAGCACGAGGCGGTCGATCGATGAGATCGACGAAGCAAGGAGGCGATCGTCTGGATTGGTGCTCAGAGGATCGAGCATGGGGTGGAGGATGAGACTGAAGTAGCGGTCGGAGAAGGCGATCCAGCTGAGGCGTGAGCCGTATTCGATTGTTTTTTCGGTTGGCCAAACGGCGAGGGCTTGGGCATAGTACTTGTTGGCGTTGGCGTCTTTGATCCGTGAGCCGAGGACTTTGCTGCGGTTGGCGAGTTTATCGTCTACGGCGACTTTGACGGAGATGCCTTGCTGTTCGATGGGCTTGAGTGAACCAAAGCGGACGCGGCGGCGGTCGCCGGCGTAGCCGTTCTTGGCTTTGGGCATGTCGATCATGGCGGTGCCCAGGAAGCGGTATTCATGGGATTGATTGGTCAGGTTCTCGACGGATTGTTCGATTGTGAAGGCGTGGGGTGTGTCGCGCATGGTGTAGGTGCGGGTGATGCGGGCGACGGGATTGGCTTGGGCATCGAAGATTGTTGCCTCAAAGACTCCTGGGGCGGTTTGTTTCCAGATTGGCGCGGCAAAGGCGGCGCCGGAGAGGTCTACGGTGTAGCCGTCGATCTCGATTCCAAGGAGAGCGAATGGGACGGCTGAGATTCCTGTGTCGCTGACGACGCGTTGTTGGAGGCGGATGTTTTCTTTGAGGGCGACGGTTTCGTATTCATCGAGGAGGATGAGTTCTTCGATGCCTGCTCCGATTTTACTGAAGCGGATTTCGATCTGGTCGTGTTCGTCGGCCAGGGGGACCCATTGGGACTCGTCCTGATCGACGATCGGTTGGGGCATGTATTGAATAGTTGGCGGGGTATCTGTGGCTGAATCCGCGGGGGCATCTTGGAAACCGTTGGCGGGGCTGGCCAAAGTTCCGAGGGCAATCAGGATTGAAAGGCACGAGATGGGGAGGGTCGAAATGCGCAACTGGGGGCTCGCTTTGGGTCAGGCGGTTGAATTACAGATGACGGGATTAGCGGCCTTCAAAGAGGCGGTCGCCGAGCCAGTCGTGGAGTTCGGGGATGGATTTGATTTTGTCGGCGGTTTGTTTGATGTCGTATTCGACGCGGATGAACTCGACTTGTCCTGGTGAGAGGACCGCGTAGCAGGCGCGGGGGTCGTAGTCGCGGGGTTGGCCGACGGAGCCGACATTGACGATTGCTTTTTCGTCTTCAATGAACTTGAAGATGGGCTCACTGCCGATTTCGGAGGGGGGGTAGAAGTCTGGTTCGTTCGAAAAGACTCCTGGTTGGTGGGTATGACCGACCAGGGCGATGGTATCTACGCGGTCGAAAATGGCTTCGAGTTTGTCGGGTGCGTCGTTGGCGTCTTGGGGGAAGATGTATTCGTTGACAGGTCTGCGAGGGGAGGCGTGGACGGAGAGGATATTGGTACCATCGCCCATGAGGTCTTCGACGGCGCGGACGCGGAGTGAGCCGAGGAACTCACAACGGCGAGTTCGGGCTGCATGGTCGGGCTCGGCGTCGAACTGTTCGCGGGTCCAGTAGGCGGCGGACTCTGCTGGGGCGTTGAAGTTGGTGGGTTCGTAGACGACGGCGAAGTCGTGGTTGCCCATGAGTGCCCAGTCGCATTTTTCTTGGACGAGATCCACGCATTCGAGGGGATCTGGGCCGTAGCCGATGATGTCTCCGAGGCAGACGATCCGGTCGATACCTTGTTTTTCGATGTCCGCCAGCACCGCTTTGAGGGCGACGGCGTTGCCATGGATGTCACTCAGAACAGCGGTTCTCACGGGATCGTCTCTTTCTGGTTCATCCCTACCTTTATAGGGACGAGGAAAATCGGGTGTACTCAGCCCGATCGTAGGGTGGCAACTGTAGAATCTGTTAGTCCAAAGAGCAACGAATGGGTGGCCGAAGGAGACCGAATCGGTGGTTTGAAAACGCTCAAAGAGAGATTGGGAGGGACGGTGCTGGTTTTTCGAGCGGAATGGGCAGGGAATATCATGCTGTGATCGTCGATTCCCGATAGAGAGAGGGGATAACGCCCTTTTGCGGGGCAATTGGAAGGTCCGCCGGGCCTTTGGAACAGCACTCTTGGCATATGTCAGGGAACAACTTATGGCCTCAGCTTCAGTGAGTTATCAACGGACCCGGGAAATGACGATCGATGAGCTTTTGCTCGAGAATCGGATTGTGTTTCTTGTTGGGGAGATCAATCAGGCCTCGGCTTCGCGCGTGATGATGCAGATGTTGTATCTGGAGAATCAACGGCGGAACCAGGAAATCAATTTTTACATCAATACCCCTGGCGGTGCGGTGGATGACACGCTCGCGTTGTATGACACGATGCGGTTTTTGAGCTCGCCGATCGCGACCTATTGCATTGGTCGGGCGTATTCGGGTGGCTCGGTGTTGTTGACGGCGGGGACCAAGGGTCGCCGATTTATACTGCCTCATGCCAAGGTGATGATTCATCAGCCGTATGGGGGGATTACTGGGCAGGCCGAGGATATTCGGTTGCAGGCCGAGCAGATTGCCAAGTCCAAGCAAACACTGATTAATATTCTTGCGGAGAATACCGGACAGACGGCTGAACGGGTGCGTGAGGATTCTGAACGGGATATGTATTTCGATGCCCAAGAGGCCAAAGACTATGGATTGGTTGATGAGGTTCTGGTTGAACCACTCAAAGACCCGAGCAAGGCACCGCCCACGAGCTAATTGAAGGATTTTGTTTCCACACTGACCCACCCCCCAAACACCCCAATAGGTGAAATGAATATGTCCAACCCAAGTGCCCATCTGGTCCCCATCGTCATCGAACAAACTGGTCGTGGGGAACGCTCGTACGATATTTTCTCCCGGCTTCTTAAAGACCGGATCATCTTTGTCACCGGGGGGGTGATGGATGAGATGGCAAATTTGATTGTCGCCCAGTTGCTGTTCCTTGCCAATGAGGATCCGAGTGCGGATATTTATATGTATGTCAACTCTCCGGGTGGATCGGTGACGGCTGGTCTTGGGATTGTGGACACGATGAACTACATCAAGCCGGATGTGAATACCTTTATCATCGGGCAAGCCGCATCAATGGGATCGGTGATCTCGGCTTCTGGTGCCAAAGGCAAGCGGTATGCGTTGAGCAATGCCAGAAACCTGATGCACCAGCCGTTGATCTCTGGGATCATGGAAGGGCAGTCGACAGATCTTGAGATTGAGGCCAAGGAAATGCTGCGGCTTCGGGATCGGTTGTATCGGATCTATGCCCACGCGACGGGTCAGGATCAGGAAAAAATCCACAGAGATTGCGACCGGAATCTCTGGCTCGATGACCAGGAAATGATCGAGTACGGCTTGATCGACGAAGTCCTCGAAGCGATGCCGATCAACGCTGGTTGATTCCAACACCCTCTAGACCACCCAAAACCCGCTCGTGAAGCGGGTTTTTTCGTGTTGCACCAGTAAATGCTGGCTTGTGGTATACTGGGACAACACACATACCACAGGAAAGGTGGACGACATGGTTGGTCTTGCAGAACTTTGGCTTCCGGTACTTGTTTCGAGTGTATTTGTTTTTCTGGCCAGTGCGGTGATTTGGATCATACTGCCATATCACAAGGCGGATATTCAGACCCTGCCCAACGAGGAGGAGTTTGATGCCGCGATTGGGCCTTTGAATATCAGACCTGGGTTTTATATGTACCCGGGATGTCATGGAAGGACATCAAATCTGAGGCGTTTCAAACGCGTTGGAAAGCTGGGCCTTGGGGGACGATCAATGTGCTGGGCTCTGCGCCGAGTTATGGAATGAATCTGGTCAAGACCTTTCTTTCGTATCTGGTGATCTCTGCGATTGTGGGGTATCTTGCGGGGATTGGATTGATGCCTGGGGCAGAGTATATGGATGTGTTCCGTGTTGTTGGTACGGCGGCGTTCCTTGCGTATTGCATGGGGTCGTTGGCCAATGATTTCTTTATGGGCAAACCGACACGGTTTATCATTACTTGTCTGATTGATGGCGTTGTCTTTGCGATGGTGACGGCTGGTGTTTTTGCGTGGTTGTGGCCTGAAGGGACGGCGGGTTCGTTGCCTGGATTGCCATAAGATGAAGAATCGGTTTAGGTCATCTGGACGAGGACGCCGATGTGTTCGGGTTCGATGGATGCCCTGAATCCTGCGAGGACATCGTTGAACTTGACTCGTTTGGTGATGAGTCCTGAGAGGTCGATTCGTCCTGATTGGAGGGCGGTGAGGCCGTCGGTGACTTGGCCGCAGCGGGAGCCGTAGAGTTTGAGTTCGCCTTCGATGAGGCGTTCGAGGTCTTCTGGGGTGAGGGATTGGTCATCGATGGAGGCGATGGGGTGGCTTTGGAGGATGATGGCTCCGCGGGGTCGTGCCATTTGAAGGGCGGTGGAGAGTGAGCCCGGTTCGGTCATGGTGCTGATGACGATGTCTTGGTCGGCGCGCCGACCGACTTCGCCGAGATGGCGGTGCTTGATGCCCCATTTGGCACAGAGTTCCAGGCGGTCTGTGCGGCCTGTCAGCATTCGGACCGAGGCGTTGAGGGTGCCCATGACCTGTGCGCAGAGGAGTGCGCTCAGGTCGCCTCCGAGGACGGTGACGAAGGTTTTTCCTTGGATGCGTTGGATTCGGGAGACATGGATGGCTGCGGCGAGCTGGGTGGCAAAGACGGCTTGTTCGTCGTTGATTTCATCGGGGACGATGGCGAGGTTTCGTTCGGGGATGACCAAGAGGTCACTGAGACAGCCGTCGTGGTTGCGCAGGCCAAGGATTTTTCGTTGAGGTTCGTGGTGGCCTAGGCCTCGTTTGGCGAAGGTTGAGCTTGGATCGGTGATGTTGACATCGGCGACGACGCGCTTTCCGACGAGGGCTTGATTGGTTGCGGATTCGACGATGCCGACGAACTGATGTCCGAGAATCCCGTCGTGGTCTGGGGTTCGACAAGCGTGGATGTCGGCTTGGGAGATCAGGACCAGGAGGGGACGCACGAGTGCCTGTCCCGGTTGAGGGTTCGGTGTTGGGCAGCCGGGATCAATGACCGGATGGGCGTTTTGGAGGCAAAGAGCACGCACAAGTCAAGAATCGGTTGCTCGATTGGATGATGCCAGCGTGTTTGGTAAACCCATTGATTCTCGGACGCTCTGGCGATGGTCGTAGTATCTGGGTCAGTATCTGGATCAACAACTGGATCAGTCTTCGACGGGATTGAGTCCGACGGGGGTCGAAGCTGTTTCGTTGGGAGGTGAACCCATGAAGGGGAGGTATTCGACGATCCGTTTTTTGCGGTTGAAGACGGGGTAGGTGTAGATCTGGCCTGCAGCGAAGAGGTTGTCGGTGGATTTGTACCATTTGAGCCATGCGGCGTGGTCGATGCCGAAGTCTTGGCCTGTCATGATATTGAGGGAGTGCTGGACGCGGTTGTTGACGACGAGACGGGTATCGCGGAGGGCGGAGATCAAGGATTGGACGACGAAGGGTTCTCGGTACTGACCTAGAGCGTCGGCGGCTCCGGCACGGACATCGGCGTTGGGTTCTTTTTCTTCATTGATCGCGGCGATCAGTGCCGGAACGGCATCGTTTGTATGAACCCGTTGGAGAGCGCGGGCGCCAGCGATGCGGACTTTGCGGTCATCGTCGCTGAGGGCTTCGATGAGGTATGGGGCGTGGACTGGATCGCCGTGACGACCCAGGGCGCGGATGCAGGTGGCGCGGACGCCTGGGTCTGCATCGTCGGTGCCATCGATGTAGAGTTCGAGGTAGATTGGATCGCCTCCGAAAGGGGCGGCGGCGAGCATCGTTGTGCCACGGTAGCGGTTCTCGGCGTTGTATTCGTCTGTAGCGAGGATGGCGGCGGTGGTTGGGGAGGTCCGTGGTGCGATGATGTCTTTGAGACTTTTGGCGCCGCGGGGGGCGTTTCCGAGGGAGCCACAACCGGCCGAGAGTGTGATGCTCAGGAGGATCGCACAGGTCATCGAGATTGGTTTGATGATGGTCATTGTGTGAGTCTATCGCATTTTGGGCGTGTTAGAGGATTCCCATGGTTTGGGATTCTGGGGAGCGGAGTCCCATGGGTTGGCTGAGGATTTCTTTGGCGATGATGGCTTGGCGGATGTTCTTGCGGAACTGGGCGCGGTGGCTAGAGCTGTTGTTTGTTCGTTGGTTGGAGACTGAGCCGAGATTGATTTGTGAATCGGAGACTGATGGTGTTGAGCGGCGGCGTTGGACGGGTT
>Ga0316208_1001997_pt1 | contig 17613 bp, 14 predicted proteins | sample 3monopyrite_MG_FD_204944 | JGI IMG/M metagenome (GOLD analysis project Ga0316208, IMG submission 204944) | Microbial mat bacterial communities from mineral coupon in-situ incubated in ocean water Damariscotta River, Maine, United States -... | ecosystem: Environmental > Aquatic > Marine >...
TGCTGTTGCTTCAGAGTATTTTTTTGAACGTCAAGATTTGCTAAGAAAGAAACCCCCTGAATTATATAAAATGTTGGTTAAATGTTTTAATCAGAAATAGATTGAATTTAATCATTTCCTTTAAAAATATTTATACTCAACTATAATACGATTAATCACCTTTATGAGGTTCTTGATTTAATATATAGTATATATGCTAAAAAGTAAAAACCCTTTAAAACATACGTTTTAAAGGGTTTTGGTGAGATTTGTTAATCTCAAAGCGGAGAAAGAGGAACCCGCCAACCCTTTTTCTATATATTACATACTTACCTAAAACCTCTGTAAACCCTTATTAATAAAGGGTTTTTATGTTTTTGTAATCAAAATATAATTAAGTAAATAATGTATAAATATAGTAATTGTGGGGATAATGTGGGGATAAATTTGTATCTTTATATTGCTCACTTTTAAGATATTATCACATTATGGCTACTATTAATTACCTTGTAAAAGGCATTAAAGGATATACTAACGTCCTATTACGTTTTAAAAACGGAAGAAAATTTGACTATACAGCTTCAACAGGTTTAAAGGTCAAGCCAAATCATTGGAGTTCTGCAAAGCAAAAAGTAAAAAATACTAATGATGCAGCTTACAAAGACGAAGTAAACCAACATCTATTTGAACTCGAAAATTTTATTATTGCTGAATTTAATTCAGACAATTCTAAAGGCGTTTTTATTGATAGTGATTGGCTTAAAACTAAAATTGCAAACCATTTTAATAGACCTGTAAATGATGATGCAATCGACCAAGTGTTTTTCCTTCCATTCGTAGAACGGTTTATTGAGTTAGCTCCTTCAAGAATTATTAAGGGTAAAAATAAGCCTGTAAGTTCTGGTACTATTACAAAGTACACAACAACCAAGAATAAGATAATTGAGTATGAAAAGAAGTTTAAAACAAAGCTAAAATTCACAGATTTAAATTTAACCTTTTATGATAGGTTTGTAAACTACTTAACCCAAGAGCAAAAAATTAATTTAGGTACAGTGGGTAATTATATTGGCACTATTAAAACAATGGCCAGAGATGCAAAGCTTCAAGGTTTACCAGTTCACGAGCATATTAATCATCCTAAATTCTTTGCGCCTAAAGTGAAAGCCGATAGTATCTATTTAAAAGATTCTGAAATTAATAAAATATACAACCACGACTACAAAGGTGTTGAACGTTTAGAAAATGCAAGAGATTTATTTATAATAGGTTTAAGAACCGGATTAAGAATATCAGATTTTTTAAGACTAAAAGCAACCAATATAAAAGAAGGTTTCATTGAAATCGAAACTCAAAAAACAGGACAAAATGTTGTTATACCTATGCATCCACAGGTAAAAGAAATACTTGAAAAGCATAATGGCTTCCCTCGGAAAATATCAGACCAAAAATTCAACTTGCATATTAAAGATGTTTGTGAAGAGGCAGGTTTTATCCAAGAAATAGAAGGCGCAATGATTAACCCTTTAACCAAAAGAAAAGAGAAAGGAACTTATGCTATGCATAAGTTAGTAACCTCTCACATATGTCGTAGAAGCTTCGCTTCTAACTTATATGGTAAACTGCCTAATATGGTTATTATGGCTATTACAGGGCATCAAACAGAGGCGCAATTTTTAAAGTATATAAAAATCACACCTAAAGAAAACGCAAAAACACTTCAAGAGTTTTGGTTAAGGCAGAACAAAGAAAATGAAATTGAAAAGCTTAATATGAAAGTAGTTAAGTAGATTTTTTTCTAGCCAATTTTGTGTTAAACTGATATTTTTCAAATATGTAAGTTTATTTTTATTAGTTTTATTTTATCAAATCTATCTTGATTAAATGAAAAACAATTATTTAGAAGCATTTTGTAATGCGATTAGCGATGAAGGTGAAATAAAACAAACGTGTTTCTCTTTACTATATGAAACTTCTATTACCCATTTCACCCCTTATCTTGAATCTGAAATAATGGAAAACCTCTTACTGTTACCTTCAGAGAAAAAAGAAGACTATATAAATTTTGCAATTGATAAAATAAACAAAACACCATTAAGATATACTAATAAGAATATTTTAGATAAATGGTTAGAAAAGTATAATGTTGATTTGTCAACTTTCCCTAAATTTTCAAATGAAGATTTAACCGCTGTACTTAAAACTTATTACAGTGGTCATTTGTTTAATACTCATAAAGAACAACATTACATATTAGATATACAAATTGATTTTTTTTGCTATGCAGCAATGCTGGAAGCTGAAAAAATAATAACTTATTTAGAAAATAAAAGAATTATTAATACGGGTTCAACTGAACATTTAAAGCAAAATGATACCTTAAAAATTAAATGGATTGGTAAACCTTCACAATTAGGTTTTATAATGTCAAACCTTGCGCATTTAGGCTATATTGAACCACCGTTAAAAAAGAATGGAGAAATTAATTACTCTCAATTTGCTAATATGGTTTTAGGCACTTTTGAAGTTAATACGACAAATAATACATTAGAAAAATACTTGAATTTAGATTCTGAAAAGGGGCAAGAAACTTTAAGAAACTTTAATTCCAAAGATTTTTCAATACCTGATATTAGAGAAGTGAGCTAATTTATAAACTATATTATTTGAAATCCACTGCCAAATTTTTAAAAGCCATTTCCCAAAACTATTATCTAGAGTTCTTAATAGATATTGACGATGATAAGTTTGATATTTCACAAGAATACACACCAGTTGTTTATAAAGATAAATCTTTATATGAATTTGATGTTGTTAAAATAAAAGCATTAATAAAGAATATATTATCTAATGTTTATGAATTGTACTTTAAGGCTAAAAGTGAAATATATTTAGAATTTTCAAAAACCGAGTATAATGATCTAGAAAACTTTGTCACTTTTACTATTAAGGCTTTAATCGTTAATTTAAACCTAATAAAAAATGATTTTTATATTGATGACCAAAAGTCAAGATATTACTCCAAGTTTGATGAGTATTTTATATCTGTTTCATTAACTCAAGCATATAATAATTTTTTAAAAGAAAATCATAGCTTCATAAAAGATGGCAATATTGATATTTCTAAAATGCCTTTTGATGATGAATTAAGACTTTATTCTACTTATAGATTTAGACTTGTAAGCTTACTTCCTTTTTCATTATTTAATATTGGAAATGCTTTTCTAAAAGACTTATATGAGCTTGAAGAAGCAATAATTAATCATAAAAAGAACGAGCAATCAACAAACGATTTGAAAATAATATGGGATTCAAAACCTGCTCATTTAGGTTATATTATGGGAATGCTTGCAGATTTAGAGTTTATAAATGCGCCTAAACGTAAAAATGGCGATATAAATTATACACAATTTGCTAAACAAGTATTTAATATTTTTGATGTAAAAACCACTGAAAACACACTATCAAAATACCTTAACACAACAACCGAAAAAGCCCAAGAAACAGAAAGAAATTTTAATAAAGCAAGTTTTAATATACCACATAAAAAAGAGGTAAACTAATACCGTTCGAGTACCTTCCGGTACGTTTGTTAAAACACTACTAATCTACTTTTACATCGTAGAACAATAAAACGTATCACGATGCAAGAAAGTAAAATAACTCAAGTTTTCGGTATCACACCTTCCGAATTAAAAGAAGACATCATCAATAATGTTAGAGCAGAATTAAATGTAATTGCTCAAAATTTCCAACCCATTAAACCTGCCGAATATCTTACCAGGCAAGAAGTAGCCACTATTCTAAAAGTATCTTTAGTAACACTAACAGATTGGAATAAAAAAGGCGTGCTAAAACCGTATAGATTAGGTAATTTAATAAGATATAAACGCGCTGAATTAGAAGAAGCTTTAATTAGTATTAACTCTAAAAAACACTAATTATGTCAGCCTTCACACATCCTATAAACGATAGTTTAAACAAAATATCAGAACGGTTAGAGTATTTAATTAAACAAAGTAAACTCAAAATTATTCAAGATCCTAAATATGTAATTTTAGATAATGCAGATATTTTGCAACTGTTTAAAATTAGCCCCAAAACAGCTTCAAATTGGAGAGAAGAAGGTATTCTACCATATTCTCAAATAAAAGGAAAATTATATTATAAACTTTCAGATATACATAAAGTAATAGACAACCACTATGCTGTTAAAAAAAAATAGCAGTCGTTAAGCATATCAGTGTACCTATAGAAATGTTTATTGATGCGCAAAGCAATAACTATTCAAAAGAATTAAAATGCTTTTTATTGCTAAAGTTAATATACCCAAGTGGTAAAGCGCAATTAAATAGTGAAGCCTTACAATTTATTCAATTAGTAGAAGCAATTAACAGTCGTAAAACCTTAGATAAATACATCAAATTTTTAATGGAAATAGGCTGGATTAGTTACAATCAAAAAACACAGTTTTATGTATTCAAGTCATTTGATAAAATTAGAAAAGATAATAATTGGGAAGTAAGGTTAGCATTTCAAATAGACTTTAATAATTACTATAAAATAAAGGCAGTTACAGGAGCAGTAATTTATGGTTATCTTCATAAAGATTTTTGGAGAAAAGTTAAGAAACAAAAAAGCGTACAATTAAAGGGAAGTACCTATCATTTTTTGTCTCCTAAATTTAACTATAAAAAACAATATGCTCCTGTTTCTGTTAATGGTGTTATGCAACTTTTTAATATATCTACGGCTACAGCTTCAAGACTTAAAAACGAAGCCTTTAATGAAGGTTTAATTAAATTAAAAAAGAATTATTCTAAAACGCCAATTAATAAAAAAATCATGCAATACTATCTTGATTACAATGATATGAAACAAAGTATCGCCTATACCAATGGTAAATATCGTTTACAATTAATTGATACGTTATACCCTCTTTTTTATTTCACAAAACGGAAATCTCTGTAAACATAAATAAAGGGAATAATAGCATCTCTATAAACACTATATATGTTTTGTAAATTTATAAGACAAGGAAATATTGAAAACCTTAATATTTAATCAATATATATTTATATTTTTATGAGTTAATTATTAGGCAATAGAAAATATTAAATGAACGCAGTAGAAATAGAAGAAGCAGTATCTGAACTTGCATTAAAACCATTTGAGGCTGAGGATTTTCCTTTTTCTTTTTTAGAAGCTTTTGGCAATAAGAGTACTACTATTATGAAGCTTCGTAGTGGGGCATCAAATAAAACGGATGTAAAAGATGCAATTCTACAGCGAAATAATATACATATCCTTACTAGTGAAAAAGGAAAGGTAACTGAGGCTTTAGAAACTTTACGCAATAGTCCATCAACTAAAAAGAATAAAGTAGAATTTATATTAGCAACAGATGGTTTAGACTTTCAATCTGAAAATATTCTAACTGGAGAAACAGTAGCTTGCGAATATAAAGACTTTCATAATTATTTCGGCTTTTTTCTTTCTCTAGCAAATATTACTACAGTCAAACAAATACGTGAGAGCGCATTTGATATCAAAGCGACTAGTCGTTTAAATAAATTGTATGTTGAGTTACTACAACATAACCCAGATTGGGCTAGTATACAACGTCGCCCAGATATGAATCATTTTTTAGCAAGATTAATTTTTTGCTTTTTTGCTGAAGATACTGACATATTTAAAGACGACAATCTTTTTACAGATACCATTCAAAAAATAAGTGACCCAGACGCCTCAAACACTCACGACGTTATTAGTGAGATTTTTAGAGCAATGGATACTAAACTTGAAAATAGAGAAAAAGAAACTATTAAAGTTTGGGGTAAAAAGTTTCCTTATGTTAATGGTCAACTTTTTTCTGGTTCTACAGAAGTACCAAAGTTTACTAAAATCGCACGTTCTTATTTATTACACGTAGGTAGTTTAGATTGGAAGCAAATTAACCCAGATATATTTGGTTCAATGATTCAAGCGGTAGCAGATGAAGATGAGCGTGGTTCATTGGGGATGCATTACACATCAGTTCCAAATATTTTAAAGGTGTTAAACCCATTATTTTTAGATGATTTAAGAGAGCAGTTAGAAAAGGCAGGTGATAACAGCCGTAAATTACTCAATCTACGCAATCGTATGGCACGCATACGAGTATTTGACCCTGCTTGCGGTTCAGGTAATTTCTTAGTGATTGCGTATAAAGAAATGCGTAAAATTGAGAATGAGATAAATATAAAACGTGGCGAAACAAACAAAGCAAGTGAAATACCCTTAACCAACTTTAGAGGAATTGAATTAAAAGATTTTTCAGCAGAAGTAGCTCGTTTAGCATTAATTATAGCAGAATACCAATGCGATGTATTGTATAGAGGGCAACGCCTTGCTCTTGCAGAATTTTTACCATTAGATGCTGAAAATTGGATTATTAAAGGAAATGCATTAAAATTAGACTGGTTATCAGTATGTCCACCAACAGGTAGAGGTGTTAAGTTACAAGGTGATGATTTGTTTTCTACACCATTAGACCAAGCAGAAATAGATTTTGAAAACGAAGGAGGTGAAACTTATATATGTGGTAATCCGCCATATAAAGGAAGTAATTGGAGAACTAAAGAACAGACGGGTGAACTTGGTGATCTATTTGATAAAAAAGTAAAAAACTGGAAAGCTTTAGATTATGTAACTGGATGGCTATTAAAGGCTGCACAATACAGTCAATATTGCACAGTTTCAATAGCTTTTGTTACAACGAATTCTATATGTCAAGGATTACAAACTTCTATTTTATGGCCACTTGTTTTATCTAAATATAAGTTAAATATATTTTTTGCCCATACTTCATTCAAATGGTCAAATTTGGCTAGCCATAATGCTGGCGTATCTGTTGTTGTAATTGGTCTTACTACAAATAACATAAATCAAAAAAAGATCTTTGATTTAGACTCAAAAGGTGATACTATTTCTAAAGAGGTGGTAAATATAAATGCATATCTTTTAAATGCCCAAGATGTTTTTATTGAGGGGGCAAAAGAAGCATTGAGTTTAGATTTTAAAATTACAGATGGTAGTGGTGCATTGGATGGGGGTAATTTGATTCTCTCTAATGAAGAAAAAAAATTAATTTCAAAGTCAAATCCAGAGGCTAATAAGTTTTTAAAACCTTATATTGGTTCAAATGAATTTATAAAAGGTAAACAAAGGTGGTGTATCTGGATTGAAGATAAAAACATTAAAGAGGCTTTAAATATTCCTCAAATATCTTTTAGAATAAATAAAGTAAGATTGTTTAGGGGAAGTGCAGGTACTAGAGCAAAAACTGCTATTGACCGGCCTCATAAATTCGCTTGGATTAATAAAAATTCAGGAACTCAAATTATAATTCCAACCGTTTTTTCTGAAAAAAGAGAATATATAACAGCAGGTTATTTAAGTGATGATTACATAATAAGTAATGCTGCAAGCATTATACAAAATCCTGAATTATACGTTTTTTCAATTATTTCTTCTAGAATTCATATAGCTTGGGTTCGTGCTATAGCAGGTAAGTTAGAAGACCGTATTCGATATACTTCATCTACTTGTTACAATACTTATCCATTAGTTAAATTAACACAAAAAAACAAAGAAGATTTGACAACTTGTGCTGAAGAAATATTAATAGCAAGAGAGCGACATTTCCCTGCTACTATTGCAGATTTATACGACCCAGATAAAATGCCTAAAGATTTAAAGTTAGCGCATGAACGTAATGATGAGGTTTTAGAACGCATTTACATTGGGCGTAAATTTAAAAATGATACAGAACGTTTAGAAAAACTATTTGAACTCTATACCAAAATGACTACCAAAAAATAAGAAGAATGAGTAAAGAAAAAAATATACCTACAATTACAGTAAACTATAATAATAACGGTAGTTCTGTTACCTCTAATGAGTTAGGTATGCGTGCTATGCAAGAGTTGGCGTACGAAAAACGAGGTGAGCAATATTTATTAATAAAATCACCACCTGCATCCGGTAAAAGTAGAGCTTTAATGTTTATAGCTTTAGATAAACTAAACAATCAGGGTATTAAACAAGCAATCATTGCAGTTCCAGAAAAATCTATTGGTTCTAGTTTTAATAATGAGCCATTATCTAAATATGGGTATTACTTCGATTGGGAAGTCACACCAAAATGGAATTTATGTAATTCACCAGGAGAAGATGGAGGTAAAGTAAATTCTGTAAAAGCTTTTCTAGAAAGTACAGATAAAGTTTTAGTTTGTACTCACGCTACTTTCCGATTTGCAGTTGAGCGTTTTGGTATTGAAGTCTTTGATGATAGATTAATAGCTATTGATGAGTTTCATCACGTTAGTGCTAATGATAATAACGTACTAGGTTCACAACTTAAAGATTTTATTGAAAGAGATAAAGTACATATTGTAGCAATGACAGGTTCTTATTTCAGAGGTGATGCAAATCCTGTATTAATGCCAGACGACGAATTAAAGTTTGAGCCAGTAACATATACTTATTATGAGCAATTAAGCGGTTATCAGCATTTAAAAACATTAAATATTGGGTATTATTTTTATAGTGGTGCTTACACAGATGACCTTACCAAAGTTATAAATCCAGATGAAAAAACAATCATTCATATTCCAAACGTAAATTCTAGAGAAAGTATTGGTGGTAGTCGGTTTAAAGGTAAAGAAACCGAAAACATTATTACTGAATTAGGAGAGTGGCTGGGCATTGAAGAATCTACAGGTTTTCATTTGGTAAAAACTAAAACAGGAAAAACAATAAAGATTGCAGACCTTGTAGATGATGACGCTTCAAAACGCCCTTTAGTACAAGCAGCACTTAGAATGCCTGAAATAAAAAGTAATCGAGACCACGTAGATATTATTATTGCGTTAGGTATGGCAAAAGAGGGGTTTGATTGGATTTGGTGTGAACACGCTTTAACTATTGGGTATCGTTCTAGTTTAACTGAAATAGTTCAAATCATAGGTCGTGCAACACGAGATGCCCCAAATAAAACAAAAGCAAGATTTACTAATTTAATAGCAGAAGTAGATGCTTCTGAAGATTCTGTAACAGATGCTGTAAATGATACATTAAAAGCTATCTCAGCCAGTTTACTAATGGAGCAAGTTTTAGCACCAAAATTCAATTTTGCACCAAAAAACCCTCAAAGCAAGGCTCAAGAAGGATATGATTATGGAGAAGGTGGTTATAATCCAAATAAACAAAATATCGGTTGGAATGAAGAAAAAGGGGAATATCAGATAGAAATAAAAGGGTTGGTAATGCCAGAGAGTGACGATGCTAAACGGATTTGTAAAGAGGATTTAAATGAAGTAATTGCAGCCTTTGCACAAGATAAAGAAACCATTGGAAGAGGGTTATTTGATGAAGAATTAATACCACAAGAACTAACACAAGTTCGTTTAGGTAAAATTATAAAAGAAAAGTATCCTGATATTGATGATGAAGATATTGAGGCAATTAGACAGCACGCTATAGCTGCACTAAATATAACTCAAATGGCTAAACAAGCCATTAATAATGAAGGAAATGAAAACATTAAAGCAAATACAGCTTTAATTGATGGTATCAGAAAATTTGCAATGGATGTTAGAGAATTAGATGTAGATTGGATAGATAGTATCAATCCGTTTAGCGAGGCATATTCAATCCTTTCCAAAGCAATGACTGAAAAAAGCTTAAAAGCAATGTCAGAAGTTATTTCAGCCAAAAAACCAAATATGTCTATAGAGGATGCAAGAGACTTAGCAAGGAGAGCTTTAAAATTTAAAAATGAAAGAGGTAGATTACCAGATATAAAGTCTGCTGACCCATATGAGCAAAAAATGGCACAGGCAATCGCCTATTTGGCAAGAAAAAAATCAGAAGAGCAAAATGGCTAAAAAAGAGAAATTCACAGCAGAGGACGATGCATTATTAGCAGCTTTAGGTGTAGTAGTAGAAGTAAAAAAGAAAGCTACATTTACAGATGTAGAGGAGCGTGTTATTGCAGGTTTTGAAGAAATTCAAAAATTTGTAGACAAACATAAACGACTTCCATTTCACGGTGAGGAAAATGATATTTTCGAAAGATTATATGCAATTAGATTAGAAAAAATTAAAGAGAAACAAGAGTTTGTTGATTTATTAAAAGGTTTAGATTATCATAATATTTTATCTGGTGAAATTAAAAATTCATTAGAAGTTTCAGATGATTTAGATGATGAGGAATTATTAAACCTACTAGGTGTTAAAGAAGAGGAAAATTCTATTACTAATCTCAAACACGTTAAAACACGAGCAGAGAAAAAAGCTGTTGAAGAATTTGCGAACAGAACTATATGCGAAGATTTTGAAAAATTTAAACCACTATTTGATAAAACAAAGAAAGAAATAGAAAATGGTTTTAGAGAAACCGTTCGATTTAGAAAAGATTCAGGATTTACAAAAACATTGATTAAAGAAAAACTCTTTGTTATTGTGAGAGGTCAAATGGCATATATAGCTAACAAAGGCGAAATTTTTGAAGCACCAAACGGAGAAGAGGATGCTCGTTTAAGAGTTATTTACGACAATGGTACAGAGAATGATTTATTGCAACGTTCACTTATTAGAGCGATGTATAAAGATGAAACAAGCCGTTTTGTTACAACACCCGGTTTAGGTCCTTTGTTTTCAGATGAATTAGAAAGTGACGATTTAGAAAGTGGGATTATTTACGTGCTTAGGTCAAACTCTAAAAACCCTTTAATTGTTCAAAATAGAGAAGTTTTTCATAAAATAGGTGTAACAGGTAATGATATTAATAAGCGTATAGTAAATGCAAAGAATGACCCTACTTTTTTGATGGCGGAGGTAGAAATTGTTGCAACCTATAAATTAGCAAATATCAAGCGCCATAAATTAGAAAACTTAATACAATCGTTTTTTAAAAATGCAAAATTGGATATAGATATTAAAGACCGATTTGGTAAACCTGTTAATCCAAAAGAATGGTTTCTTGTTCCAATATTTGTTATTGATGAAGTTGTTGAAAAGATAAAAGATGGTACAATTGGAGATTATTATTATGATGCTAACTCAGCAGGTTTAAAAAGTTATTAATTGTTATAACTATAAAATGGCTAGGACACCTATAACAAAACAAGAGTTTGATGCAAATTTTGCTTTAGCAGCAGGTTTTGGAAACTCCAATCCTATAGAATTTACATCAAGAATATTTGATTTTGAGGCTATTATTGAACCATGTCACAGAGATCTAAAGTTTCATGACTGTGAATTTAATAATAATGTCAAGATTGAATCCGGATTTAATATAATAACAGTAACAAATAATCTTGACCAACAACATGAAATTTTTGATGATACTAATACTAATATTTTCGATATAAATATTGAGTTTAATACTTGTAGTTTTAATTCAAATACACAGTTTGACAATTTAATTTTTAATGGTAAGTTTAGGATACATAATTGCACCTTAGAAAAGGTATCGTTTAATAATACAAGTTTTAATAATTTAGCTGATTTTTGGTCAACCACGTTTAAACAAAAAACTATTTTTTATAAAACCGACTTTAATAAAACATCTGTTTTTAGTATGTCAACGTTTGAAGAAAACGTGTTATTTACCTATGCTTTATTTGGTGACAAAGCAATATTTGCTCGTACTAAACTTAAAAAGGGAATTGATTTATCTCAAACCATTATTTCAGGTAATTTACAACTCTTTGATTTACAATTCAACTTTAAAGATTACGAAGCAGTATACGTAGGTAAAGATGATGAAACTTACCGAAATTATATAGACAGTGATGCCATAATTCCTTTAGAGAATAAGGTGCATACTTATCAAGTCCTAAAAAAAGCCTTTAATGATATTGGTAATTATTCAGATGCTATTTTAATGCGTAGGGAGGAGAAAAAGTCTTTAAAGGAATTAGTTAAGCATAAATTAAAGGATAAAAACCAAGATGTTAATAAAGGTGATAAATGGATTTTAAATTTGAATAGATGGTCAAATCACCATCTATCAGATTTTAGAAATGGTATTTGGTTTACTTTAGGTGTAGCTATAGTGTTTAGTGTTCTTACTTTAGTTTTTACAGGAGCCTATTTAGACAACATTTGTTTCAGTGATTGTGAATTTAATCCAAATAGATTGATGAATGGTATTAAGTTCTTTATCAATTTTTTAAATCCAGCAAGGAAATTAGACTATCTGGACGACCTTAAACCTGCATTTGGTGGTATATCATATATTTTTGACTTTTTAGGTAGAATAGCAGTTGGTTATGGTTTTTATCAAACGGTACAAGCATTTAGAAAATATAAATAATTGATTTTAAAAGGATATATGAAAATTCTATTCTTAAAGAATTGCTTACAGTATAGTATAGTCCGCTAATATTTTTATGTAGTGTTTATATAAAAACAAAAGGAAAGCGTTACAATTACTATCAACAATTCGCTTTTTAACAATTAATTTGAAATTATTTTAAACCAATTCAACTGACAATAAAATTTAAACCAAAGTAATTAACTTTGTAGATACCTTTGTTAATATGAATTGATAGTCAAACAATAAACCAATGCAAAAACATACAGCCAAAATAACATCCAAAAGTATAGAACAAAGTGGTTTGCCAACAGATTATAGAAAAGCCATAGCTGAATATATCTGGAACGGTTTTGATGCAAATGCTTCAAGAATAGAAATAAATTTTGATGCAAATGCAGTTGGTTTTATTGATAACCTTTCCATCACAGATAATGGCACAGGGATAGATATAAGTTCTTTAGATGATACCTTTGGAAACTTTTTGGATTCACAAAAAGAACAATCCTTTTCGGCTACAGGGTTTGTGAAAGGAAAAAAAGGAAAGGGACGTTATTCATTTACATATTTCTGTCATAAAGCTATTTGGGATACGACATTCAATAAAGCTGACAAACTTTTAAACTATACTATCACAATTGAAAAATCTGATAGTGTGAATTATGCTGTATCTGATGAAAAAAACATCAATAAAGGAACACAAACAGGAACAAAAGTATCATTTGAAGGTTTTTTCAATTTAACAGGAGATTTATTAGAATCAGATGATTTTAAACAATTCCTTGCCCAAGAGTTTGGTTGGTTTCTCTATTTAAACAAAGATAAAGGTTATAAGTTAGTGGTAAATGGTGATGAAGTAAATTATCATTCTATAATTGCCGATACTGATAGTTTTGATTTACCAATTGGAAAAGATGATTTTAAAATAACTTACATAAGATGGTCTAAGAAAATTGGGGATAAATATTTTTACTACTTCTTAAACTCTAATCAACTTGAAGTAAGTAGAAAGCATACATCCTTCAACAACAAAGCTATTGAGTTTCATCATTCTTTATATGTGGAGTCTGAATACTTTGATGAGTTTAAGAGTACAGAAGTAAATGTACCAACATTAGGTTTTTTCCATAATCAAGCTGATGATACTTTCAAAGCATTATCTGCTCACTTGAATTTATTTTTAAAAGAAAAAGAAAAGCATTTCATAAAAGAAAATAAGGCAGATGAGCTTATCAAGAAATACAAAAAAGAAGGTGTTTTTCCAAACTTTAAGTCAAATGCTTATGAGAAACTTAGAAGTCAAGATTTAGAAAATGTTGTTAAAGAAATTTATTGTGTAGAACCAAAAATCTTTTTAAAACTTAATAAGGAACAGAGCAAAACATTAGTAGGTTTTTTAAACCTTTTATTAGATTCTGAGGAAAGAGAAAATATACTTGCTATATTGGAGAGTGTCACAAAATTGGATGAAGAAGAAAGAGAAGTATTAGTGAAAACACTTAAAAACACAGAACTTAAACACATTGTTTCATTAGTGAGATTTTTAGAAAACAGATTCAAAGTTATTAATTCATTAAAGGTTTTGGTTTTTGAGCTTGAACAATATACTAATGAAAGAGAGCATATTCAAAAAATTGTAGAATCAAATTATTGGTTATTTGGCGAACAATATCACTTAGTTTCTGCTGATGAAAACTTTGAGATTTTATTGCATAATTATCTTCATTTTGTAGAATCTGAAGATAAAAAACCTAACATAAGTACACTTAACAAAAAAAATAAATTAAAAAGACCTGATATATTTATTTGTCAACAAAACTTCTATCCTGATCCTCAGACAAAAAGTGATGTAATTGAGGAAAATATAATTGTAGAGCTTAAAAGGCCTTCTGTTGTTATTGGTATGGCACAATTTAGACAAATAGAAAACTATATGAGATTCATAGTGGAAGAAGCTCAATTTAATAGTCAACATCGCAAGTGGAAATTTATACTGTTAGGGAAAAAAGTTGATGGTTATATTATAGACCAATACGAAAGCCAAAAAAATAAAGGTATAAAGTTCTTAGTACAGTCAGTTAGAAATTATGAAATATATGCTATGACTTGGGATGATGTTTTCACTGATTACCGTTTAAAAAACAAACATATGATAGACAAACTTAAATTTAAAGATACCGTCCTTGAAGAACTCAAAGATTTGGGAGTTTCATTAGATAAAGATACATCTGATTTATTGACAGTAACTTCGCAATCTAATTAAATACGTGACATAACAATTTTTTATAACACTCATAGTAAAACAATATAATTAAGTAACAAATATAGTTTTTGGTACAAATATTGTTTTAAAACAAATAAATTATATAATTTTGTACTATATTTAACTACAATGGCAATAGCAATTAAATCAATACCTGTATTAAAAGATAAAGCAGCAGTTCACTTTACTTCTAAAGTAACTGAAAATTCTGCAAAGAAATCTTCTGTGGATTTTTCTAAACAATCTTCTGTTGCATCAAAGATCTTAGCTAAAGCAAAATTATAACTATTTGCTTTGGGTTTTCTGCTAGATAAATGTACGCTTAGACCTTATAATCAAGAAATAATTGATAGTTGCAAACCTTTTGATTGTAATCATCAAGATTTAAATGACTTCTTTACAAATGATGTAGATAATTATTCTGCTGAACTTTTAGGCAAAACATATTGTTTCACATTAGATAAAGACCCTTCAATCATTGTATGCGCATTTACTATTTCAAATGATAGTATAAAAACAACACATTTACCAAATTCCCGAAAAAAGAAAGTAATTAAAGAAATTCCACGCCAAAAACATATGCGTAGTTATCCTGCGGTACTTATTGGACGTTTGGGGGTTCATAAGGATTATAGAAATATTGAAGGAGAAGTTGATAACACTGGCAAGCAATTAATGGATTTTATTAAGTCTTGGTTTATTGATGGTGCTAATAAAACGGGATGTCGTTTTATTGTAGTCGATTCTTATAATGAACCAAGAGCATTAAGGTATTATTCCAAAAACGGTTTTGAAGGTTTATTCTCTACCGATGAACAAGAAAAAGAGTTTACAGGGTTGCCACCAGAAGCAGACTTAACAACAAGACTTATGTTTTTTGATTTAATAATTTTAGCAAAGGGATAAGCCCTTATAATTCCCCTCAACCCAAAACCCAGTTATTTTTAAAAACAATTAATAAAATTTGATAATGGTGTTTTTAAAAAAATCCTCTGTCTTTTGTGTTGTTCCGCGTCCCACCGCATAGTTGGTTTTTATGTCATAATACTTGTACCCAACGCTCTAATGGCACATTCCTTTTTTATTTAAAAGTGTCTATTTTTATTAAATTGGTACAATAAAAAAGCAAAGAGCCATTGCCAACGCTCAAACAACTATTACGCCATAAAAACCAACCCAAAGCTAAGTTACATAATACAAGTTATAATACTTCCCTTTTATGGTTGCCCTATCGGGCGTTTTTTTATTTCGGGCGATAGTTATAACTGGTATTATGTAAAATATCCGACTTCCCCCACGCTCAATTCCGTAGTATTTAGATTATTCTCGTCTAAATTGAAACATTCTGCAATAGGAAGTGTTTTCATTGTTTTTTGAAGATGCCATAAGGCAATTTAACAAACCTTATCAATGATTTATAAAATAGCACTTTTAAATAAACTTCAGGCATCCTCAAAAATCAAGTTAGCCCACAAGAGTATAATTTTTCATTTGCCAAAAACCATTAGATAAATTACTTTTAAAAGGTTTGATGTTTTAGTTATATTAAAGTGAAGTCATTTAAGGTTCAAAGTACAGCTTTCAAAATACAATTTAGCATCAAACCTTCATTAAAAGCAATCAGATAAATCCGTAAAGCAAATAAAAAATCATACACTTGTTTCGCTACTGCCAGCGCACTACGTAAGTTAATTATTGGGGAAATCTACCATTTCCCCAAACCCCTATGGTTGCAATTTTTTTTAAAAGAACGCCATTAAAATTTTGTCTTAAAATTATATTTAGAAAGTGGCATTCTTTCAAAAAAAACAGCGATAGGATTAACTAACCACGCCACAAATTGCTTGTTGCCAAGTTCCCAGCACTTTTGCCTAAGCTAAATTGATAAATATCTACGATTTTTTTAATTATCGTATATAAAAATGAATGTAAAAAGACGTAAGTAAATGTAAAGGAAGCCTTTAAAAATATTTTACTTGTAGATGATATTATATTAGCTCAATGTTTTAAACATTAGTAATGTTTATTCCAAACCAAGTCCGTATCAAGTCCGAATGAATATTAATTTAAAATTGTTATAAAAATGGGAAAGATTCCACAAGGTATTTTAGGAAGCTTATCTGGAAAGGTAGGCAGTATTATTGGTGGTAGTTGGAAAGGTATTGATTACATCAGAATTAAACCATCAAGTGTTGCGAATCCTCGAACTGAGGGACAAGTGAATCAGCGTAATAAATTTACTATTACATTGGAGTACATACAAGCTACAAGCGATTTTGTTAAAATTGGCTATAAGTCTTTTGCTACCAAGAAAACAGCATTTAACGCGGCAATGTCTTATGTGTTAAATAACGCCGTAGGCGGAATAGCCCCTAACTTTTCAATAGACTATTCTTTAGCTTTATTAAGTAGAGGTTCTTTATCTGGAGTTTTAAATGGTACAACTGATTTATCAACCCCAGGACAAGTAATTTTTGAATGGGATGATAACTCGGCAGAAGGTAATGCTAACGTTACAGACAAATCAATGGTATTAGTTTATAACCCAAGTAAGAAAGAATCAATTTCTATTCTTAATGGCGCGGTTAGAACTATTCAAACACAAACTGTTACAATACCAAACTCTTATGCTGGAGACACTGTAGAGCTTTTTATGGCATTTGTATCTGAAGATGGTAAGACAGTATCAAATAGCGTTTATTTAGGTAGTGGTACGGCATCTTAAAAGTGATCCTAATTAAATGGTTAAAAGACCGTTGCATTAATTTGCAACGGTTTTTTTATGCAGTTTTATTATAAAATAAAGTGGGGATTATGTGGGGATATGTGTAAAATAAAAACCCTAACTAATTGATTTTCAATCGTTAGGGTTTTATTTCAGCGGAGAAAGAGGGATTCGAACCCCCGGAGGTGTGACCCTCAACAGTTTTCAAGACTGCCGCATTCGACCACTCTGCCATTTCTCCTTGAGTGCTTCATTAGGTATACCCTAAATGCGGATGCAAAT
>Ga0316208_1002000_pt1 | contig 17599 bp, 11 predicted proteins | sample 3monopyrite_MG_FD_204944 | JGI IMG/M metagenome (GOLD analysis project Ga0316208, IMG submission 204944) | Microbial mat bacterial communities from mineral coupon in-situ incubated in ocean water Damariscotta River, Maine, United States -... | ecosystem: Environmental > Aquatic > Marine >...
CAATGGATTCACCTTCTTCTCGTTCTATATCAGAACCACACTCTGGACAGTGAGTGAGCATTTGAATTTTTACTGCACCCGCCACACGACTACCCGGTACCACTCGTACTATTTCCGGTATTACATCGGAGTGTCACTTTATATTATGTATTTCAATTAGAATTAACTTACTGTATATATTTGACTTATACGATTATTGATACTATAGTTTTTCTAATTGAAAGTTTCAAGTAGGGATTTTGGGGTGTCAGCCGAAGTAAAACTCAACTCGTTATCCGCCTCTCTATGCCCAGAATCACACAGCGTGCTCGCTAAGTATGCCAGAAGCCGGACACGCCAAGGAAGGAACTACGTAATCAGCTTAGTAGGTACATATATTGGACTACTAGAATCCCCCATAAGAAATGATGACAGTGCTGAATTAACAAAGGCTCTCGTATATATCCGCACACATCTGTGCCAGAACTACACAAAAGATGTGGTTCTGCAAAAACTCTCCGAACTTTACAACCTAATATCACTACTAGTAGATAAAGGAATAATCACGGGCGACTTGCTCTTCCCTGAGAAGCCCACTTTTAGCGCGACATATAAAGTTTACAAGGCTCAGGCAATACCTAGTAAGTACCTAAGCAAGATCAAGCCTAAAAAGCGCAGTGCTGATGAAGAATTCTACGATACGCTATCAAGAACCTGTTCAGCTAAGATAGCCGAGAGGCTAAAAGAGCATGTCTACAATTTCAAGACGGTAAAACACCACAGAAGTCCACTGAATGACTTTTTAAACTTCGTATTTTCTGAGCACCCAAGATGGTACGAACATCCAAAAGTAATCGAAGGATCGCTGCTTAGATTCAGGAACAACCTGCTGGGCAAGGTCTCCAGAAACTCTGCCTACGGAAGATTTCAGAACGTAAAAAATGCCATTGAGGTCTTGAGTGACCATAATCTTATATCTAAGGATACAGACTTTCCAGACAACCTACGGAGGTGCACAAAAACCGAGAAGGTTAGAGTGAACAACCCTCTTCTATGTACCACTGACGTTTATGATGAACGAGAAAAAGACCTATTCAGGAACACACCTGATTTCATAAAGGAACTAGCCGATGATCTTGACAACAATCTAAAGCTCTTACTTAAAGAAGCAAGGAAAATAGTCTATGAAGGTTACCGAAAGTTTAAAGATCGTGACCTGATAATATCGAACAGTGAAAAGTCTGAATTCCTCAAGCATCCCGAGCTTCGTGTATTGAGAACAGTCACCTCAAAAGATCATCGGGCATGGAAAAAAGAGTGCAACCCATTTTCAAGCGGAAGCGCCTCAATCCCAACAAGAGCAAGTAATCTTGTGGCTTACTTCGATCACTTTTATGACTGCTTCATAAATGGAGCGGGGAAACATAACCTAGAAGGAATTAGACACACAAAAGAAGTTCAACAATACCTTGGATTAACAACATCAGTAGCTTCCGCGATGCAAATCATCATTGTTGAAGAGCTAGGTATCAATCCTTACTCGCTGTATAGGGTGAAAATATATTCAGATGGCCACGGGCATGAATTTATTCAAGTAACAGATGAAGGCTCAGTAAGACTCAGGGCCTTAAAGCCACGAGCTAGACATGCTAAAACAAGAAAGGCTGAGGGGTCTTTGGTCGATCTAAAAGATATCCCAGAACAGAATATTGATGCTGCGACCTGCCTAAAAATGGCACTTGAAATGACCAGTAGGGCGAGAGAAATTACAAACCAAAAAGAACTCTGGTTATGCTCTTCCAAAGATGGCGTCACATACCCCACGTCTGAAACCTTTCAAAATGCATTCAAAACAATCAGAGCTAAGGCTGCTAAAAACAGCGAACTATTAAATAATGCCACACTAAAAAAAGTTCGCTCATCAAAAGGGATTTGGATTTATTTAGACTCCAATGGTGACTCCCTAAAGACCGCTAATTACTTTGGAAACACTGTAAAAACGACTCTTGCAAGGTATGTCCCTGACTACCTAGCTGAATTAGTGTATAGAGTAAAAATCAGAAACTTTCAGCACATCCTCTTGTTCATGGCTGTAGCGTATGATGAATCGCCAGCATACTCACTTGGATTAACTATCGAAGAGTTTAGCGACCAAGTTGCAAAAGCTTTCGACAATCCAGATATGGGTGGTTCTCTTTATGAGAGCCTTAAATCACAAGAGACTGAACATAACACCTCTGAGATTAAGTATTTTTGCGTATCACTTAAAAATATAATGCTGGCATTGAAATACGCAAAGGATGGTGAAGATCAAAGTCTTAAAGATGACTGTAGAGCTGCAATTTCTAAAATTTCTGAAGGCCCTGTCATCATGAAGCAACTTCTTAGACAAGCTGAGAAGAAACTTAACAGCATCGAGGAAGAGTGAAATGGAAAATACTGGATTACCCCCCCACAAAGAACTACACGACCCTAACAAATCAGCAACTATAGATAAGGTGGGCAGCTATCCCAAACCGAGCTGGATGATGAATGAAAGTGTATTCGATACTACTTGGGTAATAGCAAAAACAGGGCATGCATTAGAAGATAACCAGAACCTTACTCGAAACCTTCCTTTTGCCAGGGAACTCTCTCACAACGAACTACTGACAGATAAAATCAATCAACCTTTACTTGAGGACGTAAGGAACAGCCTGCTCTACTTGAATACTAAAGGCAAGATAACAAGAGCTGAAAGAACCGGAGATATATTGAAAACTGCGTGTCACTTGATACTTCACGCAAATGAACTACAAGACCTAAAAAACCAGAAGCCTATAAGAACCTTGACGGAAATCAGCTTTGAACACGTTAAAGATTATTTACTGTCTTTCAAAGTAGAAAGGCATGATTTTGATAAGTTCTTGGACATTATTCTAAACCGCTGGAATTCAAAAGGCGAGATAGATTGGGACTTGCTAAAACAGTCAACAACACTCACAACTAGGCAGTTCGGAAGCCTAAAAAACAGGCTAATAAAATATTTAGAATGTCATCACGAAGAATTCGGCACAGAAATTGGTTATGCAAAACAATACCCCAATGCTTGCGCTATTGAATTCGACGTAGATCGTGATTTAGCACCAAAAGTTAAAACCATATCAAACGAAATATCTAAACTTCATTCCCTTTACACAGCCCGACCTAGCCAAAAGTACAAATTCAGGCATGCTGTACAGAAGCTTTTTTCAAGCGGACACACCATTTTCAATGAAATAGTTGAGCCCGAAAAAACCCCGCTTATGCCCGTTGAAACTGCTCTTCATACACTGTCATCGGCACTTCACTTTGTTCGCACTTATGGGCTAGCGTTAAGGGAATACCTTTCTTCGTTAAGCAAGGAAGAGAAAGTCATAATAGATTCTAACGGCGCAAGAGATCATGTTGATAATTTTATCGAATACCAACGTATGGCTTTTGAAAACACCCCGATACCTAGCACCCTCAACGACCTAAATCTTACTTCATGGCGTCGTGAGAGTGAGAATTATAAGAACGATTTTAGCGACGGTATATCCGTAGCAACAGCTGTAAGGATATACATCGCCTCTATCTGGATACTTATCGCTAGTTTTTCTGCCGCCAGAACAACTTCACTTCTCACACTGAGGCGCAATTGTTTTGTGCAATCACCAATAGATGGCTTATTTGATCTAATTTTGCGGATACCAAAAAGCTCAGAAAGATGGGAGCTTGAAGAGGTACACAGACCGATCCCAGACCTAGTATATGATTACGGTTTAGAATTTGCTGCATTTGTAAGCGAAATTGAAGATAGGCGTGGTTTAGTTTGTGACGATAAAGAATCGTACCTTTTTACTCGTACTCTCAATGCACGTTCAAGCACCGCATCCACCTATAGAAATGAAACTAATGAACATCAAAAAGCATTTGGCAGAGACGCCCTGGACGATTGCTTAGATACATTTTTTGACTGGATCGAGTCTCCAGTGACTGATGGTAAGAGATGGTACGCGAGAACACACCAATTTAGACGATTCTTCGCAGTTCTATATTTCAATCTTACTGATGGAGAGGGGTTGGATGAACTCTCTTGGTTTCTGGGACACGCCAACTTAGACCAGACATTCCATTATGCTGAAGTAGCACCAACAGATGAATGGATTGAGGAAGCCGAATTAGCTATTGCTAGAATCGGAGCCTCTTTAAATAAACACATCAATGCAGATGAAGATATTCTCGCCATTGTTGATAAAGCTAGAAAGACATCGAATGTATCTACTGTCATAGAGCCTCTTGTGCAAAAGCTAATTTCTGAGCATAAAGAAAAAACCGAACAGGAAGTTCGTTTTTGTAGAATTGAAGGTGAGGAAGTTTTCTTTTATTTCTCTGGAAAAAAAGGATATTAACAATGTCTCAGTACAAGCCTGGAGAAACCTCAAAAGAGGTAACAAACAAAAAGAACGACATTACCAAGTCAATTTTAAAGAAAGCCGAGTTAATAGATGAAATTACGTCTATTGATGATATCTACACAACCCTGAATATTAAAGGATATTCTATTGCGGAGTCAGCTGTTCACAAATGGAGCGATGATGAACTAGGCATCATCTCGTGCTCATGGAATACAGCACACACCAAACACAACGCCCAGCCACTTAAAAAACTTCAAGCGGCGATCACAAATGCAAATAAAAGACTCGCTGGAAGCCAAAAAGAAAGCAACAAAAGGCGGCAATATGAATCTACTGACGACACCACTGTTCAACTACGCAAAGAGAACGAAGAACTGAAAAATTCCTTAGCAGAAGTATATCGCGCTTACATGCATCTGATTGAAAGCTACCGTGAGGATAAGGTAATTGACGACGCCATTAGAAAACTAATCCTAGACCAAGCGCGCATACTTGGAAAACAGCGTATTTGGGGCGTTAAGTAATGTCGAAAGTCTTTATTGCCGACCAGCCCAATCTTGGCAGCATCTTAACTAGCAGTAGAATAGCTGAAAGGTCTAAATGCCAACTTCCCCTGATTATACAGGAGGGAGGCAGCTTTGATTGGAATGCAAACGCGTTTCTTACTCATGTCGGAGGCGGTCCTAGCGTATATAACATAAAACCTCTTGCAACTACAGTTGTTAAAAAGGCTTACAACTTAAATTTATTCTGCTCTTTTCTTGAGCTAGAAAACACCAACATTTATGATGTAAATGATAGCACCCTCTATCAATTTGTTGATCACCTCAAAGACAGAGGAGTATTTGACGATACAATAACAAAACACGTCAGGTTAGCTCTTGAATACATAGTCTATATATCTGATCGACAACCAGAGGTAATGCTAGCCAGCTGCGATAAAGATGACGCTGAAAGTTACAAAGTACACTATACGAGGAAGACTATAAAAAAAGGTCATATCGAAATACCATATTTAACCCACCACTGCCTTGATGGCTTAGTTCACATAAGCACTGATGTTGATTTCATTCGCGACCACGAGTTAGAGATGTGGCTTGATGCGATTAATTGCACCACGTTCCACCCCGTTGTTGATGATTTCCTCCTTAGCAGATGGCAAGCCTTCACCACTTTACTTGATATAACTGGTTCCAGAATTACCGAAGTACACCAAATCACCAGATCAATGATTAAAGAAGCAGCCAAATGTCTGCTTAGCAACAACAAGCAGCACATCATTAGAAACATTCCTGTTGTAAAGGGTAAGTACAAAGGCAAAAAGCGCGAAGTTGAAACAACTCGGGATGACATCCAGATTCTGATTTGGCACATTGAAATGGTAGAAAATATGTATCCTGATATCAGGCACGATGCGATATTCGTTGACTCAAGGAACGGGGCAGCCCTCAAGGCCACATACTTAAAAAACTATGCTAAGAAAGTTATCAACGGAAGCAAATACTGCCGCGATCTCAGGCATGTTACCAACCACTCCTTCCGCCATAGGTTTATCACCCTAACAATAGCTAAATCCATTAAGAAATTAGCTAAATCTGGAAGTTTTCATAACATTTTAACGGTTGCTGCAAATGCGTGCCGAAAAATCACTATGCACGCATCTACTGACACATTATCAAGATACATTCACCTCGCCCATGAAATTAATCAACCTAGTTCAAATCAAAGTGTAGAGGAAAACCAAGTCTCAACTCAGGTTAAGATTAGAGTGAAACACATGCTCAAAGTTGCTGATGCTCTAAACTCAACCGAAATTGGTGAAAAGGAGGCTTTAGATTCTCTACTAACAACACTATCTGAGCTTCGTAGGTTTTCTACACTTACCACTTCCTAATCATTGTCTACCCATTGGATTGATACTTTTTAAAATTCTCAGCCTGCTCAAATATCTCTTTATATATTTCATCACGATCTACAGGTGGATAACCGTGTTCAGCCAAGACCAGGATTAAGTCGACCTTCAGCTCTGCCTTGATGTCATCACGCTGATTCCAGTCAGTGTAACCGGCTTTGTCATTTACAATACCTTTAACCGCTCTGGATAAAGCAATCAGTTTGTCCTCTGGATAAGTAAAGTCATACTTAACTGCCAGGCTCTTGAGAATGTCGTAGAACGCTTTTTCTTCAAAGTCTATACCCAGATCAGCAAACGACGCTTTCTCTTTCTTCAATGCACCTAGCAGATCAATAATCTCATCAGTGAAATCTTCTAGTACATTACTAACCAGAACATCGTCTTCCTTGCGCTCATTATAGCGATCAACAAGAGCTTTAAATTGTTTTGAGAAATCAACACCCTTAGCCTTATTGATCTTCTTAAAGTCTTCAATCGCTTTGGCCAGCAACTGCTGCAACAGCTTGATTTTGGTGTTAGGGAGTTTGATTTTTTCTATCTTAGCAAGGTAATCATCATCGAAGATGTCTACAGCATCAGCTGCGTCTTCACCCATCTTAAAGATCTCTTCTACCCCGTCTGCTTTGAGTGCTTCGGCGATCATTTCACGCACTTTGGAATTCATCTGTGCAGTATCAGGGGCATCACCTTTGGTTAGCTTAAAGACAATAGAACGTACAGCTAGGTAGAAGTGGATGTAATCCCGTTCGCTTTGGGTAAGCGATTCTGATCCACTGCATACATCATAGGCAGCTTTAAGACGCTTAACCAGGTGCATAAACCGCTTTTCGGTCTGTTCAGTAACTTGCGCAAACTCAGCGGCCATGTTCAGCGTGTTGAGTTGGGCCAGTGGGTCACCAGAGAAATACGGTGTTGCATCAAACTTGTGAAACAGTTTAGATAATAGGTCGAGATGATCGCGCACCACAATCAATGACTGATCGATCTCTTCGATATTTTGCTGGTCGGCTTTATTGTAATGCGCCAGTGCAAGGTTCATTTGCTTCTTAATACCAACATAGTCAACTACTAGCCCCTTATCCTTACCCTCATACTTACGATTCACCCGTGAGATAGTCTGGATCAAGTTGTGACGCTGAATTGGTTTATCGATATAAATAGTGTCGAGGAAAGGCACATCGAAACCAGTTAGCCACATATCCACTACGATAGCGATCTTGAAATTCGACTTGGCATTCTTGAACTGGCGATCTAGTTCTTTTCGGTATTCCTGAGTACCGAGCATGTCATACATCACCTTTGGATCATCTTTTCCACGGGTCATAATCATCTTCACCCGCTCCATCGGCTTAATTTCTTTCTGTTCCTGCTCCGTTAGCTCAACGCTATCATCACAGGCCAACACTTCATTCCACTGTGGGCGTAATGCAATTACTTCCTGCCAGAAGTCATAGGCGATCTGGCGATTGCTGCATACAAATATCGCCTTGCCCTTGATGGTAGAGCCTTCTTCCAGGCGCTTTTCATAGTGCTGCACAAAGTCAGCTGCCAGTGCTTTGATACGATCAGGATCACCAAGAATGGTATTCATATTGGCGCTGGCCTTCTTGCTTTCCTCTATCTGGTAATCACTAGCACCATCCTCAGCGCACTGGTTATAGTAGGCTTCGATTTCTTCCAGCCTTGCATTGTCTAGAACCACCTTCGCCGCACGCCCCTCGTAAACGATGCGCACGGTAATGCCATCTTTCACCGACTCAGTCATGGTATAGCTATCTACCACCTCGCCGAATACATCCAGGGTCGCATCAATGGGTGTGCCAGTGAAACCAACATAGGTGGCATTGGGAAGGGAGTCGTGAAGGTATTTAGCAAAACCATAAGTCCGCTTCACACCTTTTTCGGTCACACGCACTTTCTGATCGAGGTTAATCTGGCTACGATGTGCTTCATCGGAAATACAGATCACATTGCTACGTTCAGTGAGCAGTTCGGTATCTTCAGTAAACTTGTGAATAGTGGTGAGGAACACACCGCCACTAGTACGCCCCTTCAGCAGCTCTCGCAACTGGGCACGGTTCTCTACACTCATCACCGTCTGATCACCGATATACGTCTTGGCATTAGTAAACTGACGCGATAGCTGATCATCCAGATCGGTACGATCTGTAATCAGCACAATGGTTGGACTTTCAAAGTCTATGCTCTTCATTAACAGTCGGGTGAGGAACAGCATGGTGTAACTTTTGCCACACCCAGTGGCTCCAAAGTAGGTGCCACCCTTACCATCACCTTCCGGTTTCCGATGTGTCAGAATGTGCCGATACAATTTACTCGCTGCATAGAACTGTGGGTAACGGCAGACGATTTTCTCTTCCTTGCGAGACACATCGGGGAAGTGAACAAAATGCCTAATTACCTGACGCAAACGATCCCGATCAAACAACCCTTCGACCATACTATGCAGCGAACCGATGCCCTCGGCGGTAATGGCCTCATCGCCTGTGACTTTGCGCCAGGTATAGAAAAATTCATAGGGTGCAAACAGCGAACCCATCTTTGAGTTCACCCCATCTGAGAGTACGCACAAAGCGTTGTATTTCATCAGCTCCGGAATGTCACGAGCATAACGTGTGGTCAGCTGTACATAGGCATCGTGAACCGTCGCTTCTTCACGGATCGCGCTTTTAAATTCAAACACCACTAGCGGCAGCCCATTTATATATAGAATGCCATCGGGAATACGTTTCTCCGTGCCTTCTATTTCCAGCTGGTTAACGATTCGATAAAGGTTTGTTTCTTTTCCATAGTCAGCAGGCTGCTCAGCAATTACTGTTTCAACTTCACCTTCACTTGGTATGCGTGATATCGGCAATCCGGAATAATCGATCAGCTGAACATACAGATCCTTCTGACTACGATCCTCACGCTTAAGCAGAAAACCATCTGCCACCAGCTTGTGGATGGCTTTATTAGATTCATAAAGATCACCATCTGAGTAACCATCCAGCTTACGGATAATCGAATCGATCTCGCTCTCGGTAATGCCATCCTCAACATAACGTGTAAAAAGGTAATTGCGTAGATCATCCTTGAGCAGGACTTCAGCCGAACCGCGAGAAAGGCTGTCACCACGATGGTAGGGGTATCCCTGTTGTTCCAGCAGCGCGATAATCGCCTGCTCTAGTTTTTCTTCCGTGAATTTGCTCATATTACCTCGGCTAACTGTTTTTCGGCATCAGGGATGTGGAGTTGGCCGGAAAGGAGTTTTGGTAGGAGTGTGTCTCGCAGCCTTGTTAGAGTCTTTGATTCCCTGTTAAGCCTTAGTGATTTCTTATGGTTGTCTTTCAGAACAGTCGATTCAAAAAAATCAATCAGACTATTGTTTTTAGGCATCATAACTTTTACTTGCTCCAGTTGCTGATAAGTAATCTGAGGGAAGGTGCCGGATCGAGACTCAGCAAGATGTTGAAGTAAATTGATTGTTCTGTTTTGCTTCAATACGAAGTAAGGAAACAAGGGGTTAAATTGATCTTTAGATCTCAACACCATCAACTTAGTAGAAACCACATGGTCTTCAGACTCGAAATCAACATATGCAAACCGTTTGTTCTTGGGTCTAATTTCACTGTAAAGAATGTCACCCTTCTTGATGGATTTTTTAGCTTGTCCTGGTAAACCAGAAACTTTTGAATAATTTGAATGAAGGAAATTACCTTCGAGAATATCGCCAGTATTTAAAAAGATAACTTGCTCAACGGTATTCAGTGGAAAGGTATCAGAGATGCTTTCTACCATTGATGTCATTGAGATTGATTCCCATCTCTCTGGTACCCAGCCCATGTCCTCGTCAAAGACAAAGCCATCGGGAAATTGTTTCTGAATAGCCTTGGGTAATGACTTCCGTTGCTCACCAAGTACGACTCTTGCCTCGGCACGAGCTTGCAGAGGTTCGGGAATCGAATTGCCTGCGGCCAGGGCGTTGTCGATGACCGGATCGAAATCGATAAACCAACTCTTAAACAGCGCTTGCGCCATATCCTCCAGTGTTGTATTCATTTGGCGATTGAGTTCGATTTTGTCGTCGAGGGTACCGAGGATGTGGGTGATTTTCTTTTGCTCTTTGATGGGGGGTAGTGCCAGCTCCAAAGTTTTCAACGAAACAATTGTCAAAGCTTGCTGTGTCGACCCAATAGTGATTTCATCAATTGCACGCTTCGCTATAGAAGATCTAAACCAAAGAAGCAAAAAGCGCGGCAACAATTTATCTGAAAAATTCCTAAACCACGTCAGGTTCCCATCCTTAAAGTAAAATCTGTCATCATCTTGGACTAAATAGGCAGCACCCAGAGTACCAACTGAAGTGAGCAACAAGTCGCCTGCTTGAGGTGCTCCAAATTTATTTTTTATCTTTTCAAATTTTTCAGTCGAAATAAATAGTTCCGTAGATATAGTATTTCCCTTTGACAACTCAACGATTTCCTTTCCTCTATAAAAGGGAATACCAACTTCACAATAGTCGGCCCTAAATATTCTTTTACTCGAAGTAATTTCGAGAAGATTACCTAGCTTCTCTAAAGGCCAGTTACTCCCCATAACCCAATACCTTCAGGTTATCCCGAATCACCGCATCCAGCTTTTTCGACTCTTTCATATGACTATACAGCGCCTGCGATAACTCAGTCATCTTATGCTCAAACGGTATTCCGTCATCCTCTATTTCAGCGGCACCCACATAGCGACCCGGTGTCAACACATAGTCGTTAGCTTTCATATCATCTAACCTAGTCGCCTTGCAGAAACCAGGTTGATCCTCATAACTACCGTCTTTCGTTTCACCGCGCCATGAATGATAGGTACGGGCAATCTCTGCTATGTCGTCTGTTTTCAGTTCCTTGTGGGTACGATCAACCATGCTGCCCATGTTGCGGGCATCGATAAACAAGGTCTCGCCTTGTCGATTGCGATGGTTACTTTCCGTGTGACCTTTAATGGTTTGTGCCTTTTTGTTTTTGGTAAGGAACCACAGACATACTGGAATCTGTGTGGTGTAGAACATCTGACCGGGCAACGCGATCATGCAATCGACCAGATCGTTTTCGATGAGCTTTTTGCGTATTTCTCCTTCGCCCTTGGAACTAGTACTCATGGAACCATTAGCCAGCACAAAACCGGCGATACCATTTTCCGACAGCTTGTTGACCATGTGCAGTATCCAGCCGTAGTTGGCATTGCCAGTGGGCGGCACTTCGTAACCAGCCCAGCGTGGGTCATCAGTAAGTTCATCATCAGCACGCCATGCTTTAAGGTTGAATGGCGGGTTAGCCATGATGAAATCAGCCTTAAGATCCGGGTGTTGATCTTTGAAAAAGGTGTCGGCTGGCACCTCGCCCAGGTTGGCAGCGATACCACGGATGGCGAGGTTCATCTTCGACAGCTTGTAGGTGGCGCCGGTGAGTTCTTGGCCGTAAATAGAGATATCTTTCTTGTTGCCTTCATGACTTTCGACGAATTTAATCGACTGCACGAACATACCGCCCGAGCCACAGCAAGGGTCGTAAATCTTGCCCTGGTAGGGCTCTATCATCTCGGATATGAGGTTAACCACGCACTTTGGCGTGTAAAATTCACCACCGCCCTTGCCTTCTGTCGCGGCGAATTTGCCGAGGAAGTATTCATACACTCGGCCTACTACGTCTTCTTCCTTGTCTCCGACCGTATCAATGTCGCTGATGGAATCGATCAGTGCGGATAATCTGGCAGGGTCTAGACCTAACCGTGAGAAGTAGTTATCAGGCAAGGCACCGCGCAGTGCCTTGTTGTGTTTCTCAACGGTATGCAAGGCAGTATCAACCTTAAGGGCGATATCTTCCTGCTTGGCATTCTTCTGTATATAAGACCAGCGTGATTCTTCAGGCAGATAGAACACGTTCTTCATGGCGTAGAACTCGACCATGTCGACATACGCCTCCTGCCCTTCATCGATCAGTGCCTGGCGACGTTCTTCAAATTTGTCACTGACGAATTTAAGGAAAATCAGGCTGAGCACGACATGCTTGTACTCGGATGACTCCACACTTCCACGCAGCTTGTCGGCAGTGTCCCATAGTGTTTGTTCGAATGATTTTTGTTTTTTTGCTGCTGCTTTTTTAGCCATTTATTTGATCCGCTATGCGTCCTTGGTTCGTTTTTCTTCAGTTGGCAAAGTAATACCGTGATCACGGCAATGATCCCGGATGAGCACTTCGATCATGTTTGAAAGGGATCGGTGCTCTGTTTCTGCGGCGTTACGCAGAGCTTCTTTGAATTCAGGTGCAATTCGAACCGTCAGGGCTGCTGTTTTGTTTTTGGGCATTTTTGATCCCCATTAGAATATAATGCGGTTGTACTGCACTTTACATCTATTGTAAAGTTGGTACAACTTTAAAGCGGTTCCTTGTAATCAAAGGAGTGAATGCAGTGCCCAAAGTCATTACCAAGGCCAAACTGGTGAATTTCAAGCGGTTTCGGGAGTTTTCCCTGGAGCTTCAGCCTGAGCGGAACCTACTGATTGGGGACAATGAGTCCGGAAAATCAACCATTCTCCAGGCTATTGATCTTGTTTTAAGCGGGAGCCGCAGCAAGGTGGATACAATGGGGCTTGAGAGCCTCATGAATATAGACGCTATTAGCGAGTTCCTCGGTGGAGCCAGGGAGTACGGAGAGTTACCTCACTTGCAGGTTGAGCTTTATCTCAACGAACAAGGCAACCCTGATCTTAACGGCTCGAATAATAGCGATGGCGTGATGTGTGATGGACTGGTATTGCGCTGCGCACCCATGGACGACTATTCAGCTGAAATTGAAGCCGTTCTTAAAGATGCGGAAGCCTCATTTCCCTTCGAGTACTATTCAATCAAGTTTGTCACTTTTTCAGGAGAGCCTTATGGCGGGCCTCGAAGATACTTGCGACACCTACTCCTGGATGGCGCATCAATCAACAATGAATATGCCACTCGTGAATATGTGAAAAGCGTCTATCGTGCTACGGCTGAAGATGGCGAACGACATAAACATAAGAACGAGTACCGGAAACACAAAAGAGTTTTCAGAGATGATGTTCTCAAAGACATCAATACCAAATTGGATGACTATCAATTTGCAATAGTCACCAATACAAAATCCAACCTGGAGTCAGATTTAACACTTACCGAAGGTGACATATCAATCGACAACAAAGGTAAGGGCAAGCAATGTTTTATCAAGACAGAGTTTGCTCTTCAGAAGAAAAAGTCTTCCCATCCTCTGGACGTATTGTTATTGGAGGAACCAGAAAATCATCTGAGTCACACAAACATGAAACGATTGGTCACAAGCATCGCACATGCTGAAGACCAACAGATGATCGTGACAACTCACAACAGCATGATAAGTACACGCCTGGATCTCCGTAATGCAATATTGCTAAATAGTTCGAGTGCCGATGCAGGCACTCTCGCTAAATTGTCGCCTGATACCTCGGACTTTTTCATGAAGGCACCTGACAACAATGTGCTGGAATTTGTCTTGTCCGGAAAAGTAATACTTGTTGAGGGTGATGCTGAATATATTCTAATGGAGGCACTGTTCAAGCTGGTTACAGGAAACGAGATTGATACGACGGACATTCATGTGATCTCAGTAGGTGGAACGAGTTTTAAGCGTTATATGGAATTGGCCAAGTTACTTGGTATCCGTACAGCAGTTATTCGTGACAACGATGGTGAATACCAAGCAAACTGTGTCGATAACTATGCCGATTACATCGCTGACAATATTCATGTGTTCTCAGAAACTGATGATGCAATTACAACTTTTGAAATATCCGTATATCAGAACAATACGGCAATATGTGATGGACTGTTTTCTGGGGGAAGAATTAAGCTGCCCCCCCAGGAATACATGCTGAATAATAAAACAACCTCAGCAATGCGTCTTATAAAGGAAAAGGCTGAAGAGCTGAAAGTTCCAGACTATATCAGGGATGCTATACAGTGGATCATCAAGTAATCCTCGCCGTTGCCGGTTCTGGAAAAACCACCCATATCATTAATTCGATTGATCCTTCCAAGTCAAATCTGATTCTTACCTACACTGAAAACAATTTCAGGAACCTGAGAAACAGGATAGTACGCCAATACGATGGGCTACCCGAAGGAACAAGGGCATATACATATTTCACTTTTTTGTATTCCTTTTGCCTGCGTCCTTTATGCGGTGATGAACTTGGGTTAAATGGCATCAATTTCGATATACCCTCTAGGTTTTCTAGTCGACAAAAAAATACTAACCTACGTCGTTACATTGATTCGAACGGCCGAATATATTCATGCCGTATAGCCAGCTTCATCATCAACTTTAATTTGATTGATGATGTTAAAGCACGGATTAAGAAATACTTTGATTACCTTTACGTTGACGAAGTACAAGACTTTGCAGGCGGTGACTTCAATTTACTGATAGCGATTGCAAGTGGTAATACAGATTCATTACTTGTTGGTGATTTTTATCAACATACCTACGGCACAAGCTATGATGGCAACTTGAATAAAGGCTTATATGACGACCATGAAGCATATAAGAAAAGGCTGGAGGACTCAGGACTATCAATCGATGAGGATACCCTAAGTCATAGTTATCGATGCAGCCCAACAACTTGTGAATTCGTTACCAGTAATCTTGGAATAACAATAGGCAGCCATCAAGATGACGCAAGCGCGGTCGAGTTTGTTGAGGATGAAGGTTTGGCTGAAGCGATCTTTTGCCAAGACCATATAGTTAAATTATTCTACCAATCACACAGCAATTATCCTTGCTTTTCTGAAAACTGGGGCGCATCAAAAGGATTGGATAATTTCGACTCTGTTTGTATCGTACTAAATAAGACTACTGAACAACATTTTCGAAAAGGAAGCCTACATAAGTTAGCGCCTACCACAAGAAACAAGTTTTACGTAGCATGCACCAGAGCAAGGTCAGAACTACTTTTTGTACCAGAAAGTTACCTTAAAAAATATAAAGTTTAGCTATGGTGTGTGTAATTACGAATATTGTTCCAAAAGTTTAATTAACTCATCCTCGTTCATAACACGAATACCTAACTCGGTTGCTTTTTTTAATTTTGACCCCGCAGAAGCACCTGCGACAACAGCGGTCGTACGTGCTGACACGCTACCTGTCACAGAGCAACCTAGACGTTCAAGTGCTTCCTTTGCTTCATTTCTCTTCATTCTATTAAGGGTGCCCGTCAACACATATATTTCTCCTTTCAATGGCAATAACTCTATATCTATTATTACTGGCTCCCAGCTTACACCACATTTACGCAACGCATTTATAACCTGCAAATTTTTATTTTGTCTAAAGAAATGAAAGATATGTGATGCTACAATTTCACCAACATCTTGAACTTGAACTAACTCATCTATTGAAGCACTTATTAATTTGTCGAGGTCACCGAATGCAACAGCCAGGTTCTTTGCTGTAGCTTCTCCGACCTCACGCACACCTAGGGAAAATATAAACTTTTTTAGGGTTGTCTCTTTCGAATCTTCTATTGCATTTAGTATGTTTTCAGCCTTTTTATCACCCATTCGCTCTAGTGAAAGCAACAAATCTTTTGTTAAAGTATACAAGTCGGCAGGATTATTAATCATCTGACGCTCGACAAGTTCCTCAACTAATTTGCTCCCAATTCCAATTATGTTCATTGCTTTTCGTGAGCAAAAGTGTTTAATAGCTTCTATTCGTTGTGCTTTACAATGTAAACCACCAGTACATCTCGCATCAGCCTCACCTTCAACTCTTTCAATGTCAGAGCCACATACTGGACACTTTACTGGAAAGATGATTTTTTGCCTTTTACTTGATTTCTTGGAAAGCGCCATTATCTGTGGAATCACGTCAGCAGCACGTCTTACAATAACCTCATCCCCTACATATATACCTAATCGCTTAATTTCGTCTTGATTATGCAATGAAGCCCTACTTATTGTTACGCCGCCTATAAATACCGGAGTCAAATTTGCAACTGGCGTAATTTTTCCAGTTCTTCCAACCTGAAACTCAACTGACTCAAGCTTTGACTTTCCTTCTTGTGCAGGAAACTTTTGTGCGATAGCCCATCGCGGGGCTTTTGAAATAAACCCCAAGGCTTCTTGTTGTTTTATATCATCAACTTTAAATACAACTCCATCTACCTCGTATGGTAGCTTGGATCGCCTTGTGACAATATCTTCATAATATTTTTTACACCCTATATACCCTTCTGTCACTTCAACTTCTCGGCTTAATGGCAATCCTAGATACGAAAGATATTTTAGTCTTTCATAGTGACTTCCTGGTAAATCCACACCTTCACATATTCCAATCCCATAGGAATAAAATTTTAGTGGTCTTTTTGCTGTAACTTTTTGATCTAACTGTCGTAAACTTCCTGCCGCTGCATTTCTAGGATTAACAAGCCTTTTCTTTCCCTCTGCTGCAAGTCTCTCATTGAGTTTTTCAAAATCAGAAACTAGCATCACAACTTCGCCTCTCACTTCAAGTTTTACAGGTAGATTATTTTCAGCAAGGACATGGGGAAGATCTTTAATTGTCTTTACATTTAGCGTGACATTCTCTCCAACATTCCCATCACCCCTTGTTGCAGCTCTAACTAACACTCCATCTTCATAAAGAAGACTTACAGCCAAACCATCTAACTTTGGTTCTGCACAAAATTTTACTAATTTAGCCTCAGGAAGTCCTTTCTCAACTTTATTGATAAAATTTTCTAGCTCTTCATCATTAAAAACATTATCCAATGACAGCATTGGAACTTCGTGTTTAATTTTTTCAAATCCTTTTGCCACAACTCCACTAACTCTTTGAGTAGGTGAGGTAGACGTAATCATTTCAGGATGCGCATGCTCTAAATTTCTAAGTTCACGCATCAATTTGTCATACTCAATATCTGGGACTGTTGGTGAATCCAACACATAATACTCATTGTCATATTTCTCTATGAGTCTTCTTAGCTCCTTAATTCTTTCTTTATACATAGACATTTGCTTTTTGAGTAAATTAAATTGATAGGTATTCAGATATAAACTATCTGTATATTAATTCCTATTTGAAACGTTTTATTGCAGGGTGACACCCACATCACCTGCACGTCGTACTATGACTTTATCTCCAACACGCACATCCTTACGATAAACCTCATCCATATTGTGCAAAGTTGCATTACTTACGGTGACGCCACCCACAAATACAGGTTCCAGGCGGG
>Ga0316208_1002001_pt1 | contig 17597 bp, 19 predicted proteins | sample 3monopyrite_MG_FD_204944 | JGI IMG/M metagenome (GOLD analysis project Ga0316208, IMG submission 204944) | Microbial mat bacterial communities from mineral coupon in-situ incubated in ocean water Damariscotta River, Maine, United States -... | ecosystem: Environmental > Aquatic > Marine >...
CCCCCCGCGAAAACGTGAGCGAAAGACAGCGCAGCCTCTGGTTTTTGCCGCTGACAGCGCACCAGCATCATGCTAAGCCGCCGCAAAAGCCAAAAGGATAAGACCTATGCGCAGTATTCTGAAATTCGTCATTCTCGCCGCCCTGCTCGGCCAGGCCAGCTTAGCCGTCGCCCAGCAAACCACCGACGCACCTGAAACAACAGCCGAAGATGACCTTTCTTTGGGTGAGGCTGTCGCCCCACAAGTGGGTGAACCCTATATTCGCGAGGTGTTTGACGACTGGTCGCTGCGTTGCATCAAGACCGAAGCCGGCGCACCCGACCCATGCAACCTTTATCAACTGCTCAACAATGACGAAGGTATTGCCGTTGCTGAATTCAATGTCTTTCCTTTGCCTGAGGGCCAGCGCGCCGCCGCCGGGGCCACGATCGTCGTGCCACTTGAAACGCTTTTGACCCAACAGCTCACCATTGCAGTTGATGGCCAGAATGCCCGCCGTTACCCGTTTACCTTCTGCAATCGTGCGGGCTGTGTCGCGCGCGTTGGGTTCACGCTCGAAGAGCTGGAAGAACTCAAAGGCGGGACTGCTGCGACGATACGGTTGGTCCCTGCCGCGGCACCGGGCGATGAGGTGATCCTTGATGTGTCACTGATCGGCTTTACCGCCGGCTTTGACACCGCCGCCGTGACCGAGGGCGAGTAAGACACACTGGCCGGGCCAATTGGGCAGCTTTGTCATGAATTTTCCGTAATTTGCGGCTAGGCTGTCTCCTGAAGCAGGATGAGAGGCCGCTATAGTCGCGTTTTTTGACAATCTGGAAACCGCCATGCTGGGCCATTTGCTCAGTTGGGATTCGCGCATGGCAGTCGTGTATCTCGCGGCAACATTGCTGCTTGTGTATGCAATTTGGCTTTGCCGCGGTCGGCCCAAGACCTTCCTGCGCTGGGTTTTTCCTCTCAGCGTCTATCTTCACAGGTCCAATCTGGTCGATTTCAAGATATTCATCTTCAATACGGTAATTGGCGTATTGGGGGTCTTTGCGGCGATCGGTTTCACCACGGCCATGGCGCTTGGCACCATGAACGTTCTGGGCAATTGGTTTGCCGGGCCTGATCTGCCCGCCACGGTGACCTTCTGGCGCAGCGCGCTGGCCACGATCATCATGGTTCTGACGCTCGATTTCTGCAAATACTGGGCGCATTACATTCATCACGAAAACCGCTTCCTGTGGCCCTTTCATGCGGTGCATCATTCCGCCGAGGTGCTGACCCCGCTGACAGCCTATCGCAACCACCCGGTTTTTCTGTTGATCCGCAACCTTATCTACAGCGTGGTCGTGGGGATCGTGCAGGGTATCATGCTTTTCGTGCTGCTGGGCGAAATCAGCCTGATAACCATCGGCTCGGCGAATGTGGGCTATGTGGTTTTCAACATGCTGGGTTCAAACCTGCGCCACAGCCATATCTGGCTGAGCTACGGGCCGGTGATCGAGCATATCCTGATCTCGCCGGCGCAACATCAGATTCACCATTCCAGCGCCCCGCGCCACCATAACAAGAACTATGGCGAAGTCTTCGCCTTCTGGGACTGGATGTTCGGCACGCTCTATATTCCCAAGGAACACGAGAGCCTTGAATTCGGGATTGCCGATGCGCGGGGCAATCTGGTCGAACAGCCGCACCCCACGTTATTGGCCGCGCTGTTTCAGCCCTTCGCTGATAGCTGGAATTCCCGAAGGCCGCAGAAAAACCCAATCCAGACAGAGCTGGAATGAACCGGGGCTTTTCACTCTGGCTTGATGTGCTGCGTGTTCTGGCCACGGTCGTGGTCGTGCTGTCCCACTGGGCCTATCCGCGCTTTACCCAAGGTGATTTTATCGTGATCCGCGAATGGAACCTTGGCTCTGATGCCGTCATCATCTTTTTCGTAATTTCAGGGCTGGTGATTGCCTATGCGGCGGGTCGTGACAACGATAGTGGCACCTTCACCTTCAACCGCCTGACCCGGCTTTGGTCGGTTCTGATCCCGGCGCTCGTCCTGACTTTCGCGTTTGACCGGCTTGGCGTTGACATGACGCCCGACGCCTATCCCGGCCAGTTCTATCACCCGCAGGCGTTTGTGGATTTCATGGTCAGAGGTATCTCGTTCAGCAATGAATTCCGCCTCTTTGACCGGATGCGGCTTGGCACCAACGGCCCGCTTTGGTCAATCAGCTATGAGGCCGCCTATTACGCGCTGTTTGCCGCAGCCTATTTCCTGCGCGGGATCAGGATGTATGTCGTTCTGGCGGCTCTGATCGCCCTTGTCGGCGTTCCGATCCTGCTTCTGATGCCATCGTGGCTGCTTGGCGTCTTTGTCTGGCACGCGGTCCGTCGGGGGCGATTTGTCCCGCAAAGCGCCGGCATCGCACTGGCCATGGCGATTGGTGCCCCGCTCATTTATGCCCTGAGCATCGCGCTTGGTTTGCCGCCTGCGTTGGAGTCCCTTACCGCAGAAGCATTTGGCGTGGCCCGCGCCAGCCGGATGCTTGGGTTTTCAGATGAATTCATCTGGAACGCGATCATTGGCATTCTCACAACGATCCATCTTCTTGGAATGGCGCGCCTGGTACAGTCCCGCACTGCGGACATCGCTTGGATCAGATGGGCGGCAGGGGCCAGCTTTTCGGTCTATGTCACCCACTACCCCACACTCCACCTGCTTGATGCGATCCTGCCAGAGCCGATGGTCGGGCGCTATCCCTTGCTGTTGATCGGGGCGTTCGCCGTTGGTTTGATTTTTGCCGCAATCTTTGAGCGCAATCTCAAACCGTTGCGGGCGGCCTTGCTGCGTATGCGGCGACAGCCAGCCTAGTGTCTGCGCAGCGCCAGCACGGCGTTCAGCCCGCCGAAGGCAAATGCGTTTGACAGGGCAACATCCACCTGCGCCTCCCTTGCGACATTCGGCACGACATCCAGCGCGCACTCAGGGTCTGGTTCTTCATACCCGATGGTCGGGGCAATGATCCCGTCCTTCAGCGCCATGATGCAGGCCAAAAGCTCGACCGCGCCGGTGCCGCCGATCAGGTGACCATGCATTGATTTGGTCGAGGATATCATCAGCTTGTCGGCATGCGCCCCGAACACATCCGCAACTGCCGCGCATTCGGTCTTGTCATTGGCAGCCGTTCCTGTGCCATGGGCATTGATGTATCCCACCGCTTCTTTGGGAAGTTGCGCATCCTGAATGGCCCCTGCAATCGCCCGCGCAGCACCTTGTTTCGATGGCATCACGATGTCGGATGCGTCAGAGGACATCGCAAAGCCCACCAGTTCGCACAAGATCTCCGCTCCACGTGCCTTGGCGTGATTGTAGTTCTCAAAGACAAAGACCCCGGCCCCTTCGCCCTGCACCATCCCATTGCGGGTGGCCGAAAACGGGCGGCAGGCATCGCGCGACATCACCCGCAGGCCTTCCCACGCCTTGATACCACCAAAGCAGAGCATCGCTTCTGATCCGCCGGTTACCATGACCTTGGCCATGCCCGAGCGCACCATGTTGAAGGCCTGTCCCATCGCGTGATTGGAGGATGCACAGGCCGTGGCAACCGTGAAGGACGGCCCCCGCAGGTTCCATTCCATCGACAGGTGGCTGGCGGCCGCATTGTTCATCAGCTTGGGCACGATAAACGGATGCACCCGGTTCTTGCCCGCCTGATAGACGGCGCGATAGTTTTCATCCTGCGTGTTCAGCCCGCCCCCAGAGGTGCCCAGAACCACACCTGATCGATCAGCCAGTTCACCTGAAAAAATCAGGCCGGACTGCCCGATCGCCTCGCGAGCGGCCAACAAAGTGAATTGCGTGAACCTGTCATAAAGTGCGATTTGTTGGCGGTTGAAATGGTTGGTTTCATCATAGCCCTTGATTTGCCCACCGATCTGGATCGACAGCCGATCCACGTCGTCAATCTCCAGCGGGCCGATCCCGCAACGCCCCTCCTGCATGGCGGCAAAGGTAGATGGCACATCCGCGCCCAGCGGATTGATCGTCCCCGCCCCGGTGATCACCACTCGGTTCACCTATCCGGCCTGCGTGGCTTTGAAGTTTTCGACGGCTGTAACGATGGCGGCAATGGAAGAGATGTCAAAATCACCCGCCTGCGGGTCGTTGGCATTGAACGGCACATTGATGTCAAAGGTCTCTTCAATGGCGAAAATGCACTCGACCAACCCCAGACTGTCAATCCCGATGTCCTCAAGAGTGTGATCCATCTTGATGTCGCCGGGGTCCAGCATGGCTTGTTCGGCAATGATTGCGATGACCTGATCTTTGATGCGCATCTTCTTGACATCCATGTTGTTTGGCCGGGATGTAGACATTCCAGCCGCAATTTGAAACAGCCGATTAGCGCCTGGCCAGATCGCGCAGCGCGCGGGGCAGACGGCGCAGGGCCTTGTAGCTGTCGATATGGGTCTGCATCTTGGTTGCCGGATAGCCCATCATGACACGGCCTTTGGGCACATTGGACAGAACCACACTGCCGCCGCCCAGCACAACATCATCACCGACGATCAGATTATCGGCAACACCGGCCTTGCCCCCGACAACGACACGATCACCAATCACGGTCGAGCCTGCGATACCCGCCTGCGCGCAGAGCAGGCAATGTTCGCCAACGATCACATTGTGGCCCACCTGCACAAGGCTGTCGATCTTGGTGCCCGCACCAATGCGCGTGGCGCGGATCGTGCCTGCATCGATGCTGGAATTCGCACCGACTTCGACATCGTCGCCGATCTGCACCCCACCAAGCGAATGAATACGATGCCATGTGGGATCGTCAGGGATTTCCATCTCGCCCTCGCCCAATGTTTCACGGGCCTTTTCCACGTTGGAGGGGTCAGCCGTCACAAATGAGAACCCATCGCCGCCAACGGCAGCATTCGGCTGAAGAATGACGCGCGCCCCAAGGATCACCCCCCGGCGCAGCCGTACGCCTGCATGGACCTGGCAATCCGCCCCGATCTGCACCCCTTCGGCGATGCTCACCTGATCGGAGATCCATGTGCCCGCGCCAATGACAACATCAGCGCCGATCACGGCAAAGGCCCCGATTGTGACATCCGCACCGATCTGTGCGGATGGATCAATCGCTGCATGCGCGCTGGTACCGGTGCGCGGCAATGGTGCATCCAGCAACTGCGTCAACCCAGCCATTGTCAACCGGGCGCGCGGGGCGATGATCGCCGCCTCCAATCCCAGTTCCTGCCAATCCGCACCGGGCCAGACGATTGCGGCCCGCGCCTGCCCTGCGCGCAGGGCATCGCCATAGGCTGGGGTCATGGCAAGGGCCAGATCAGCGGGACCTGCCGCCGCTGGCTCTGCCGCCTTGTTCACCTCAAGGTCAACCGCACCAAAAGCCTCCGTGCCAAGCGCTGCTGCGATATCTTTCACCGAATATGCCATTTCGCCCCCGGGATCACTTAGCTGGAACCAGATTTAAACCCGAACCGCACCAAGAGCCACCCCTTCACTGGCGGTCTGGAGCTGCGACGAAGAAGCAGTCAGACTCAGAGCACGCGCTGCGAAAACTGGCCGGACCGGAAATCTAACGCGGCAGGCATGGGTCAAGCCACCGATATTGCTTCCAATCCCTTCGCGCCCATACAAAATGATACATCCGAAACCGAGTGATTTTCGACCCGCTTGCACCCGCACAGAGTGGCGTCATTTTACATCATTGCTGGGGGTTCAAGCGCTGCCGGACCGGCCCCTTTATGCAGGTTATCGCTGTGACATTGAATCCACTTTGCCACAACTGCGCAAAAACTCGCCAATTTCACACTTGTTAAGGGGAAAATTCTAAACAGGTCTTGGTGAACGATTCGAAATATGCAATATACCTCTCACATCTGGGGAGATGTGGACAATGAGCCATTGTAGAATGGCCGAGTAAGTCGGGCGACGGGACAGGCACTAAACACATGACAAAAAAGAACTCCTCTGGGTTAACCCGGCGTGGATTATTGGGCGCCTTTGCCGCAACGGCAGTAGCCGCCGCCCCTACCTATTCGAATGCAGCAGGCTTTCTGCGTGGTGCTGGCGATATCCGCCGCATCGGGATGTATTCGGGCCGTACTGGTGAACGCCTCGAAACAATCTATTGGATCGAAGGCGAATATATCTCTGAGGCCATCCGCGAAATTAACATGCATATGCGTGATTGGCGCACAGGTGAGGCTGTCCAGATCGACATGCGCACCATCGACATCATGTCAGCTTCTACGAAGTTGATGGAAACATCAGAGTCATACCTTTTGCTGTCTGGCTATCGGTCTCCGCAAACCAACCGGATGCTGCGGTCCAAGAACCGCGGTGTTGCGCGCAATTCACTGCACATGAGCGGTCAGGCCGCTGACCTGCGCTTGTCAGGTCGCACGACTGCGCAGATTGCAAGTGCTGCGATTGCCTGCCGTGCCGGTGGTGTCGGACGCTACAGCGGCTCGAATTTTGTTCACATGGACTCCGGCCCGATCCGCACCTGGCGCGGCTGACCTAAACAGTTTTCAATCCAGAATGACGGGTGATGCTCCGGTCTGAAAATGCGCGCGCGCCGCATCTTTGATAATATCCGAAAGCCGCTCGAACATGCCGGCATTCGCAGCCCGCCGCCAGACCAGACCGATAGACCGGGTGACAGAGCTGCGCCGGAATGGACGCACGGTGACATTGCTGGACCTGCTGTCAATCTCAGAGCGGGCATAAAGCCGCGGCAGAAACGCCACCCCCATACCCATACCCACCATCTGACGGATCGCATCAAGACTGGTGCCCTCGTAATCGCGCGCGATCGAACCGCCATGTTGCTGGCACAAGGCCGCGATTTGCGCGTGCATGGCGTAATCGGGCCCAAGCGACAGCACGGTCAAATCAACGATGTCCGCTTCGGTCACCTCGGCCTTGGCGGCAAGCGGATGATCCTCGGGCATTGCCAGCAACAGCGGCTCACGAAACAGCCGCTGCGTCGTCAGATCAGCGCCCCCTTCGGGCAGCTGGGTCAGGATGACGTCAAGGCTGCCTGCCAGAAGTTCCCCGCGCAGACCACCCGAGACGACTTCACGGATATAAAGGCGCAGGTCAGGGTATTTTGCGTGCAGGCGTTCAACCACAAAGGGCAACAGATAAGGCCCGATTGTCGGTGTGGTTCCCAGCCGGATCGTCCCTGCCAGACCGGTTTGCAAAGAGGCGGTCAGGTCGATGATCCCCCGCGCCTCATCGACGATCCGTGTCGCGCGGGCAACCACTTCGCGGCCTTCTGGCGTCAGGGTGACCGGCCCCCGCCCCCGTTCGACAAGCCGCACACCAAGAAGATCTTCCAGATTGCCGATTTGCAGGCTGAGCGACGGCTGACTGATCCCCATGGCCTCGGCCGCTTTACGAAAGTGGCGGGTTTCAGAGAGAGCGACAAGATAGCGCATTTGGCGCATACTGGGAACGGCGGTCATGCGATCAACATCTGATAGGAATTTCCTATTGAATCTTACCATTTCATTGCCTTCTTTATAGCATTTCAGAGGCTACATCCAGTTGCAGTTCAGTGAAACGGCGAACGCCCATTAGAAAGTTGCGCATCGCGCAATAGGGGCAGCAATTTGGAAACAGCATGCAAAGATTCAAGAACATCCTTGTCGTTTGCGACGCGCAAAGTGACTGTCAGCCTGCCTTGACGCGCGCGATCCGGCTGGCCAGGATCAACAACGCGCGGGTGACATTGGTTGACGTCATGGATGCAGCACCTGGTGAGCTGAACCGGCTGTTTGCTGCACTGCCCGGTGCCCGACCCACTGAGATCGCAGATCAGGTGCGCGCCTACCATGATGACAGGCTAACGGCGTTTGCGCAAAGCATCCGGGCAGAGGGTATCGCCGTGTCGGTGGCCGTTCTGGAAGGGACAGCCTTTCTTGAAATCATTCGCCATGTGATTCGCTCGGGCAACGATCTGCTGATTAAGGCCGTCCGCGCCGAAAGTGCCTCCACGGGGCTGTTTTCGCGCGGATACGACCTGCATCTGCTGCGCAAATGCCCCTGCCCGGTCTGGATGGTCAAAGACACCGACGGCGCCGCAGCAGGCACTATTCTGGCGGCGGTTGACCCTGATCCAGACGACCTGACGCGGGCTGCGCTGAACACGCAGGTGATGGAATTGGCGACCAGCCTGTCCGAAATTGATGGCGCGCAACTGCATATCGTCAACGTGTGGCGACTTCAGGAAGAACAGGTGCTGCGCAGCGGGCGCCTTCACATTGACACAGCCGAGATTGCGCGCGTCCTTGATCATGAACGCACCGAGAGCAAGGCGCGACTGGATCAGTTGATGGCGACCTTCCCCACCATAAAAACCCCGCGATTGGTGCATCATATCAAAGGCTTGCCCGGCGAAATTATCCCGGAATTTGTGGCCGAACAGGGCATTGATACAATTGTCATGGGCACTGTCGGGCGCACCGGTATTTCCGGCCTCTTCATTGGCAATACCGCAGAACAGATACTCAATTCAGTGAATTGCTCTGTGCTTGCGGTGAAACCACCGGGGTTTGTCTCACCTGTTGCCGCCGACCTCTCCGGCGCTGGCCCCTAGCCAAGCGCATCACCTCTGATGACCGGAATTCCAAATTGAACACGCCAACGCCCACCCGCTGGTTCACACCCGCTGGCATTCTACCTGTCGTCGTCGCGGGCGGCCTGTTTGTCTGGTTCGCACAGATGATCCCGGTCATCGCCGCTGGCGGCACCCAGCGGTTTGTCTGGGGTTGGGTCCCCAGCCTTGGTGTCAACCTGAGTTTCTATATCGACGGGTTGAGCCTGACCTTTGCGCTCTTGATCACCGGGATCGGGGCGCTGGTCATGCTCTATGCGGCAAGTTATCTGGCAGGCCATGTTCATCTGGCGCGGTTTTCGCTGTTTCTGACCAGTTTCATGCTGTCCATGCTTGGATTAGTCTTGTCAGATAACCTGCTGGCAATGTTTGTTTTTTGGGAACTCACAACGATCACATCCTATCTGTTGATCGGGTTTAACCATGACACGGCCAAGGCCCGCCGTGCCGCCTTGCAAGCCTTGCTGGTCACGGGCATTGGCGGGCTTGCGTTGCTGGCGGGCATCATTTTCACTGGTACCGTTGCGGGTACATTTGAGATGTCGGAAATCAATGCCATGCCAGGAGTTTTGACCGACAGCGTGATGTACCTGCCGATTACCCTGCTGGTACTGGCAGGTGCCTTCACCAAATCAGCGCAGATGCCGTTTCACTTTTGGCTGCCCAACGCGATGGCGGCACCCACCCCGGTCAGCGCCTACCTGCACTCTGCCACGATGGTGAATGCGGGCATCTATCTGATGGCCCGCACCCATCCCACGCTTGCCGGGACCGCGTTTTGGCTCTGGACCCTGACGATCGTGGGGGCTGTTACGATGGTCTTTGCATCAATCATGGCGCTGCGTCAGACCGACCTGAAGCTGGCGCTGGCCTATACCACGCTGATGGCTCTGGGCGCGCTGACGCTGCTGTTGGGTAATGACAGCGGCTATGCGATCACGGCGGCGGCGACATTTCTGATTGTGCATTCGCTTTACAAGGCGGCCTTGTTTCTGGTCGTCGGCATTTTGGATAAGCAAACGGGGACGCGCGATGCAAACCAGCTTTTCGGCATGGCGCGCGCTATGCCCGTTACGGCCGTCGCCGCCGCGATTGCCGCCTTTTCGATGGCGGGCTTTCCGCCGTTCCTGGGCTTCATCAGCAAAGAGCTGAAATACTCCGGAGCCATCGCCGTTGCGTCCGAGCCGGTTTTTGTAGCCGGGGCGCTGTTGATCGCCAGCGCCCTGATGGTGGCCATCGCCGGGATCGTGTCATTCCGCCCATTCTGGAGCAGGTCAGGAGACCCGATCCCCAACGTCACCGAAGCGCATTGGCCGATGCTGGTTGGCCCGGTGGTTCTGGCCGTTCTGGGCGCGCTCTTTGGTATTTTTCCAGATATTCTCGCGACAACGCTTGTGAACCCCACGGTGGCTTCGATCCTTGGTAGCGCTGAGCCTGCAAAAGAGCTCAAGCTATGGGCCGGTTTCAACCTACCGCTGTTCTTGAGCATCGCGACCTTTGGTCTTGGCTTTGCGATCTATGCGTTCAAGCTTCGGTTGCGGGCCGCGCTGATTGAAATGACCGACCGCAGTCCCGGTTTCGACACCGGCTGGGACATGCTGTTGGCCGGCGTGGCCGCAGGGTCAATGGCGTTGACGCGGGTGATCCAGACGGGCGTGCTCTATCATTACATGGTGGTCACTTTCGTCACGGCGCTGGCTGCGCTGACAGCCAGCCTGTGGTTGCGCAGCACGGGCATTCCCGCAATGGGCATTCCGCAGGTCGCCCCTTGGGATTGGCTGGTCTTTTTGTTGGTGCTTTCGGGGTCGATCCTCGTTCTGGTAACCAATTCACGGATCACCGCCATCGCGGGGCTTGGTGTCGTTGGTATCGGGATGGCGATGATTTTCATCCTCTACAGCGCGCCTGACGTGGCCATCACGCAACTGTTGGTGGAAACGCTGATCGTGGTTCTGTTTGCCGCCGCCGCACTGAAACTGCCCTTGCTGACACCGGAGCCTTTGCGCAAACGCCTGCTTGATGCGCTGATAGCACTTGGTCTGGGCGGCGTGACCACCGTGATCCTGCTCAAGGTCACGCGCGGGCCGATTGATCGCGACCTCACCACTTTCTTTGAAACCGCCAGCTGGCCCGAGGCTTATGGTCAGAACATCGTCAACGTCATCCTGGTGGATTTCCGCGCGATGGATACCTTTGGCGAAATCGCGGTCATCCTGATTGCCGCGATCAGCATCTTTGCCCTGCTCAAAGGCCAGCCAGAGGAGGAGACACCATGAACTCGGTCATTCTGATTGCGGGTGCGCGCCTGCAGGCGGTGCTGCTCTTGGTATTTTCCAGTTACATGCTGTTGCGCGGACACAATGCACCCGGTGGCGGCTTTGTCGGCGGGTTGATCGCCGCGACCGGATTTGTCGTCTATGCCATTGCCTGCGGCACTGCCGATGCGCGCAAGGCGCTGCGGTTCGACCCCGGCAGCATTGCAGCGACGGGTCTTGGCATCGCGCTGATCGCGGGGGTCATGGCGATGGTTTTGGGTGACGCTTTTTTTACCGGACAATGGCTCTTTGTCGGCCCGACCGAAACCTCCAAGGGCTGGCCGCTTTCAACGGTCCTTGTCTTTGACATCGGCGTCTATCTGGTTGTCCTCGGGTCGATCCTGTCAATCACCTTTGCCTTGGAGGAGGCCGTCTGATGGAACAACTCCTGTCTGTGCTGATCGGCATCCTTGTGGCCGCGTCGGTCTATCTGATGCTGGCGCGCAATCTTCTGCGGTTCCTGTTCGGGTTGATCCTGCTGTCGAATGCAGCAAATCTGACGATCTTTGTCGCAGGTCGGTTGACGCCCGGCGCGCCCGCCTTGGTGCCCGATGGTGCGGATGCGCCTGTCGGCGTCGTGGCAAATGCCTTGCCTCAGGCGCTGGTGCTGACGGCCATCGTCATCGGTTTCGGCCTCTTTGCCTTCGCGCTCATCCTTGCCTTCCGCGCCTATCAAAGCCTTGGCACCCTCAATACCGACGAGATGCGCGTCGCCGAACCTAAAGAAAACTAATTCATGAACTGGTTGCTTACCCTTCCGCTGGTCATTCCCTTTGCGGCCGCAATCATCGCGTTCCTGCTGCGGTCCTCGCCCGTGGCGGCCTGGGTGTCGATCATCGGCTCGGGGCTTGGGCTGATCGCATCCGGCGGGTTGATGGTGGTGGTGCTTGAGGCGGACGTCGTGGCAGGGCAGATGGGCGGTTGGCCTGCGCCTTTCGGGATCACGCTGGTGGCGGATTTCCTGTCGGCGGTGATGGTGCTGATCACGGCGATCACCGGATTTGCCGTGGCGATCTATGCTTTGGGCGACATCACCGCGCGGCAGGCGCGGCTGGGCTATCATGCGCTGTTTCAGATCCTGCTGGCGGGGGTGACCGGTGCCTTTCTGACAGGGGATCTGTTCAATCTCTATGTCTGGTTTGAAGTGATGCTGATTGCGTCCTTTGGCCTGCTGATCCTGAACGGCGGCAAAGCGCAGATCGACGGTGGCGTGAAATATGTGGCCCTCAACCTGATCTCGACCATTCTGTTCCTGACCGGCATCGGCCTGCTTTACGGCCTGACCGGTACATTGAATCTGGCCGATCTCGCGCTGAAAGTCGAAACGGTTGAGGATCAGGGCTTATTAAGTGTCATTGCGATGATGTTCATGGTGGCTTTCGGGGTGAAGGCGGCGGTGTTTCCGCTGTTTTTCTGGTTGCCTGCGGCGTATCACACGCCCAGCTTTTCGGTCTCTGCGGTCTTTGCGGGGCTGCTGACCAAAGTGGGGGTCTACGCGTTGATCCGCATGTTCACACTGGTCTTTGACCAGGACATCGGGCTCACCCATACCGTGTTGCTCTGGGTGGCCAGCCTGACCATGGTGGTCGGTGTTCTGGGGGCTGCGGCGCAATCGGATTTCCGCAAGATCCTGTCGTTCCATATCATCAGCCAGATCGGGTATATGGTCTTGGGTCTGGCGTTGATGACCCCGCTGGCACTTGCGGGTGCAGTGTTCTATCTGGTGCACCATATCATCGTGAAGGCAAACCTGTTCCTGATCGCCGGCATCGTCAAACGGTTGACAGGTGGGACCGAGGTCTACCAGATCGGTGGTCTTTATAAATCCGCCCCGTTCCTAGCGATGCTATTCCTGATCCCGGCGTTTTCGCTGGCAGGTTTTCCGCCGCTGTCAGGCTTTTGGGCCAAATACATCGTCGTCAAGGCCACGCTTGATATCGAGATGTGGTTTGTTGCCTTCATCGCTCTCGCCGTTGGCCTGATGACGATCTATTCGATGACAAAGATCTGGGCCGAGGTGTTTTGGAAACCGCATCCTGACGGGATCGCGCCGGAGCTGAACACACTGCCCGACAAGGCCGCGCAGATCATCCCTGTCGCGGGGCTGGCGGCGCTGACCATCATTATCGGCCTAAACCCCGAACCTTTCGTGACATTCGCAGAACGTGCAGCTGCACAACTGCTTGATCCAACCGCCTACATCAGTGCGGTTCTGGGGGATGCATCATGAACCTGTTTCTTCTCAATCTGGCTCTGGCCGTCGTCTGGGCGGGTCTTTGGGGCAGTTTCACGCTGACGCAACTCGTGATCGGCTTTCATGTCGGCTTTGTGACGCTTTGGGTGGCGCAGCCGCTGTTTGGGGGGACAAGCGGGTATTACCTGCGCGCTTACCGGGTCGTCAAACTGGCGCTGTTCTTTCTCTATGATCTCTTTGTTTCAAGTCTTCAGGTGGCTTACGATGTGCTGACACCGACCGATTACAGCAACCCCGCGATCCTCAGGATGCCTCTGGATGTAGACTCCGATATTGAAATCCTGCTGGTCACCAACCTGATCTCGCTGACACCGGGCTCGCTCAGCCTTGATGTGACGCCGGATCGCAAGACATTGATCGTTCATGTGATGTTCGCCGATGATCCCGAGGAAGTGATCGCGGGCCTCAAATCAGGCATGGAACGCTTGGTCAAAGAGGTATTTGAGGCATGACGCCCGCTGCATTCCTTGAACTTTCCATCTACGCCAGTTTCGTGATGGTGATGCTGTCGCTGGCGATCGCCTTCGTCCGGTTGGCTATCGGGCCTTCGCTGGCGGACCGCGTTGTGGCGCTTGACATGATGACCGTCACGATCATCGCGGTCTGCGGTGTTGCCGCCGTCGCTACGGGGGTTTACGCCCTGATCGATGTGGCGCTGGTGCTGGCACTGGTGGGGTTTCTGGCCACTGTCGCGCTGGCCCGCTTTGCCGAGCGGCGCGATGCCAAACGCGAGGAGGCGAGACATGATTGATATCATCATCGGTAACTTCCTGCTGCTGGGCGGGTTCTTTGCCCTGATCGCCGCCATCGGCTTGCTGCGCTTGCCCGATGTGCTGACGCGGATGCATGCATCGACCAAGGCCGGCGTCTTGGGCAGCAGCCTGATCCTTGTGGGAAGTGCGGTCTATCTGGCTGAGGTGGAAATAACCGCTCGGGTTGTTGCAACAATCCTGTTCTTGATGCTGACGTCGCCAATTGGGGCCCATATGATCGGGCGCGCCGCGGTCCGGCACCTTAGCAAGACCCATGATGAGGCCGAAAACGAAGGCTGAGGGCTTGCGAAAGTCACCTTGGCGGAGGCAACATGGCATCACAAGCCACAAGGAGCCTGCCTCATGTCTGTCCCATTCGATCTGCTGATCACAGGTGGCCGGATCGTCACGCCGACGGGGGTTGTGACCGGCGATCTTGCCGTGCGCGGCGAGGAAATCGCTGTGATTGGCACGGGTCTTGGGCCTGCAACAACCACTATTGATGCGACCGGTAAATACGTGATGCCCGGCGGTGTGGACCCGCACGCACATATCGAACAGATGTCGGGGATGGGTGTCATGAACGCTGACACCTTTGAGACTGCCACGCGGTCTGCCGCGATGGGCGGGACGACCAGTGTGATCTCTTTTGCCGCACAAGCCAAAGGCGCGCGGCTGGCCGATACTGTCGCAGACTACAGCGCAAGGGCCACGCGCGGTGCCATGATCGACTATGCCTTCCACATGACCGTGACGGACACCGGAGTGCCCGCCTTCGAGACGGATCTGGCCGCCCTGATCGCAGGTGGAGAACGCTCGATCAAAGTGTTCACCACCTACAATATTCAACTTTCTGACGCGCAAATCCTTAGCGTGATGTCAGCGGCCCGGACCCATGGCGCACTTGTCTGTGTTCATGCCGAAACCGACGCCATCATCGCGCAGGCGAAATCAGCGCTGATTGCCGCAGGCAAGACCGCGCCGCATTATCACGCCGCCTCTCACCCGCGGATGGCCGAAATTGAGGCGGTAGAGCGCATTTGCCGCTTTGCTGAATATCTTGGCCAACCTGTGATGCTGTTTCACATCTCCACCACCGAAGGCGCCGCCGCTGTGCGCGCTGCGCGCAAACGTGGCGCACCGGTCTGGGCCGAAACCTGCCCGCACTACCTGTTCATGACCGAGGATATTCTGCATCAGCCCGGGCTGGAGGGCAGCAAATGGATGTGTTCACCTCCGCAACGGCAAGTGGCAGATCAAGAGGCGCTCTGGTCGGCTTTACAGGACGGTGACCTGCTACTGGTATCATCCGATCACGCCCCTTACCGCTTTGATGAAACGGGCAAACTGACTGCCGGGCCTGACGCGGGATTTCATGAAATTGCCAATGGTCTGCCGGGGCTGGAGGCACGCCTGCCCTTGATGTTCGACGCCATGGTCAGCGGCGGGCGCGGTGGGCCGGAAGGGTTTGCGCGGCTGACCGCCAGCGCCCCGGCAGAGATTTATGGCCTGCCTCAAAAGGGCGCACTCGCCCCCGGGATGCACGCCGATATCACGCTGTGGGATCCGGAGAAAACGACCACCTACCGCGAAAACGACCTGCACGACAATGTGGGTTACAATCCATGGGTTGGTCGCACGATCAAGGGATGGCCAACGGATGTCTGGCTGCGCGGCAATCACATCGTGCAAGGCGGTACATTTGTCGCAAACCCCGGCAGCGGGCGCAAGATCAACCGTCCAAACCTGGCCGTCACACCGACGCCACCGCAAACCTGAATGCCAGCCATGTCCCAGCCTGACGCCCTGATTGCGCGTTTTTACAAAGAGGCGCTTGACCCACCGCTGAACATTGATCAGGGCTGGTGTGAGATATCCCATATCTGTCCCGGCGCGCGCTGTGGTCAGGTGGATGAAAACAGGCGGATGGGCACATGAGCGGCAATACCCTGATCGTGATCAACCCCAACTCCGCACAAACCGTGACGGATGGGATCAAACTGGCGCTTGATCCGCTGCGCAAATTCGGCACGCCGATCCGGTGTCTGACCCTTGCCGAGGGGCCGCGGGGTATCGAAACTCAACGACAGGCCGATCTGACCATTGCACCAATGCTGCGCCTTGCAGCAGCACAAAAGGACGCCGCAGGATTTGTCGTCGCCTGCTTTGGTGATCCGGGCCTGCACGCCCTGCGCGACCAGACCGCCCTGCCCGTCACGGGTATCCAAGAGGCCGCGGTGATGACGGCCCTCACCCTTGGTCAACGCTTTGGCGTCATCGCCATCCTGCCCGCCTCAATTCCCCGCCATTTGCGCAGTTTCGGGGCGATGGGAGTGCTGGATCGTCTGGCAGGGGACCGCGCCCTGGGGCTTGGTGTGGCCGCACTTGCCGACCCCGACAAATGCCTTGCGGCGATGATCGCCACGGGCAAAACCCTGCGCGACACCAATGGGGCCGATGTGCTGATCATGGGATGCGCCGGCATGGCGCGATACCGGGCCACGCTGGAGGCGGAAACCGGATTGCCCGTGGTCGAACCATGCCAAGCCGCCGCCGCGATGGCCCTGTCCCAGATTGCCCTCAACCTCTGCCATAAAGGAACCAATGATGCTTGATGAAACCGCCCAAGGGGTCTTTACCATTGCCGTCACCCCATTTCTGCCCGACGGGGCTCTGGACTGGAACAGCATCGACCGCATGGTAGATTTTTATATCGAAAAAGGCGCGACGGGCCTGACCATCCTTGGCATGATGGGCGAGGCCGGCAAGCTGACGGCGGAAGAATCCATCGCGGTGGTCAAACGGGTCACGGCGCGCAGCACGGTCCCTATCGTGGCCGGGGTCTCTGCCCCCGGATTTGCCGCGATGAAGACGCTCAGCGCGGCGGCGATGGACCTTGGCGCAGCTGGCGTTATGGTGGCCCCGCCCGGCGGATTGAAAACCGACGATCAGATCGTGACCTACTATCACAACACGGCAGAGGTACTGGGCGACGCCCCTTTCGTATTGCAGGACTTTCCGCTGGTGACAAACGTGGTGATCCCAACCAAGGTGATCCTGCAAATCGTGGATGATTGCCCCACCTGCGTGATGCTCAAACACGAAGACTGGCCGGGGCTGGAGAAGATCAGCGCGTTGCGGGCCGCCTCTGATGCCGGCACGCGCCGCATTTCCATCCTTTGCGGGAATGGCGGGCTGTTCCTGCTGGAAGAAATGCTACGCGGGGCTGATGGCGCAATGACCGGGTTTGCCTACCCCGAAATGATGGCGCAGGTTGTTGCGGCCTGTCGTGGCGGTAATTTTGACCATGCCCGCGACATATTTGACGCCTATTTGCCAATGGTGCGCTATGAGGCCCAACCGGGGCTGGGGCTTGCGATCCGCAAACATACTTTGGCACAGCGCGGGGTCATCGCGCATGACACGGTGCGCAAACCCGGTGCCGGGTTAACTGCGGCGACAAAGGCAGAGACGAACGCCCTGGCCGCGCGGCAGGCGGAAAAACTGCAGGCTCTTGGCCACTAGTGCCTCCGAAGCGCGCGGCGCTTTCGTGAAAACAATGATATGCCGCAACAAGCAAAGACGCCCACATTTTCATGCGGGCGTCTGATCTCAATAATGCTTGTCAGCTTCGCGATTA
>Ga0316208_1002004_pt1 | contig 17583 bp, 9 predicted proteins | sample 3monopyrite_MG_FD_204944 | JGI IMG/M metagenome (GOLD analysis project Ga0316208, IMG submission 204944) | Microbial mat bacterial communities from mineral coupon in-situ incubated in ocean water Damariscotta River, Maine, United States -... | ecosystem: Environmental > Aquatic > Marine > Coastal...
CAAACTGCAATCAAGCGTGCATTGCTTTGCTCTATATGGCAGTCCGCAATCACAGATTTCGCACATGAATTCAAATTTCAGCCAAAGACCAATTACCGCTGAATAGTTACCAGGGGTCACTGGTTAATCAAAGAGTGATTATCCTGGATACCACATTGGTCAGGCTGGAAAGCCTAACCTACTTTTTTTTGGTTCCGGTTTATCCGGTTTAAGGGATCTGATGCGAATCCGTTGGCAAGGCAAGAGTTTTGACTCTCCCGATGTAAGCTGTTTCATCGTTCGGCGACCATTTCATTTTGTTGTCAAAGCCGCTGATGGGTTCTTCATCAAAAGGAATGCCGTAAACCAGCAAGGTATCGACAATGTCTGCGAGGGGATCTTGCAAGGCATCTTCAGGCAGATACCGTTTCAAAACATCCCCATGATTTCGAAGCAGCGTCACATTTTCATCTGGGATTTTCAGTAAATTCCTGGCGCGATCCACACGTGAAAGCCAGGCGGCGCTGCGAATTATTTCGTATTGTTCTTCTTCGGGAAAACTGGAAAAGACACCTTCCAGTTTCATTAGTTGGGATAGTTCGTACTTGCCTGTTCGAACGATGACTTGCAGTTCATCGACGTTTTCATAATGTGTGCGAGCAGCCGCCATGGCAATAGTTTCGGTCAGCCCTAAAAACTGTTCGACAGAAAGGTTCTCTTTTTTGAGGGCATTGATCAAGCTGCGGTTATTACTTAATTTCGCTAATACTGCTTCTGAAAACCAACGGTTGGGCAACCATTTCTTTTCTTCTTTGATCAACCCTTTAATAGACAATTCGCGTTTGGAGTCCCACTGTGGAACAGGAGTGAACAAACTGGGCAGGGCAGGTGTTTTTTGATCAGGCAGCGATTTGACAATCCGCAAATACTGATTCAATTCAGAAACTTTGAGTCGTTCCTGCGGATGCTTCACTTCATGAAAAACAATTTTTTCTTCCGCACACCCAGCCAGCAACAAAACTGTTGTCAGCAGGAATAATAATTTTGAAAAAGTGATACGGCGATGATTCATGAGCAATGACATGTCGGTTAAATAGAGAGTCCCCTATCCTCACACATCGAATCTGCAAGCAATTGGCTGAAGAAAAACATGGATCGCCGAAGAAATCATTATAATTCCTGTAACCTGCCTGCTGGATAAAACACCTTCTTACACAGCCTTACACAGCCTTACACAGCCTTACACAGCCTTACACAGCCTTACACAGCGGTGAACCCGAAGGGATCAATGGTGGCTATGGTTACTAAAGCCAGCAATGCCTGAGTAATAAACAGAGATGTCCACAGGGAAAGTGGAAACGGCTCGGCCTCTGTTTTTTCTTTTTCGAGCGAAGTAGGACTCCATGCCAAGGCAGCAACCGTTAGCATTAATGGCAGCAGAAATATCCACAACCGGGCGGCTTCGCCCATGTTCTTGCCACTAAGAACCAGAAGTAGCCAAACTCCTACCACAGATAGGCTTAACAGTGAAGACGAAGAAAAGAATGAAGACGAAGAAAAGAATGAAGACGAAGAAATGAATGAAGACGAAGAAATGAATGAAGACGAAGAAAAGAGGCGTCCTTTTATTATCTGATAGCAGGTGTAAATTATCAGAATAAATAAAGGCATTCCAAGACTAAAGGCCATCTCAATCGGATTGACCAATAACCAGAGAGAAAAAGTCCGGCTGTTATGTTCGTAGAATTCCGCATGCTTACTTAAATTGATCAGCCAGACCGAAAGCAGATTCAAATCGAATAAGTTCCACATCAACAAGCAAGGGAGCAATAGTCCTGCAAAGATTCCTGCCAGTGGAATGAGCGGAATCGATTTCAGGAAACTCGTTTTCTCTTTCTTATTTTTCAGAAATAATCGGGCTGAATCGAGAATTGTCCAGAGTGATAAAATGACAGCGACAACAATAATGGCGAGTGATGTCATCATGGCTGCCCAAAGAACCAACCCTGCCAGGATAGCAATAAGCAGCTTTCGGGAAGTGATCGCGTCAATCCATAAACAGACCAGAAGTGCTGAAAAGAAGGCAAGTAAAAGGTCAGACTTCGGTGCGAATAATGTTGCCGCCGGTACCAATGGCCAAAGTCCGCTAAACGCAAAGGCAATCACGGGCGAAGTGAAACGGGCAAGTAAAAAGTAAATCGGAATAACGCTCGCAGCACAGATAAAGAGTGTCGTCAAAACGGAAAGCCAAAGTGTTGCCCGTTGCTGTGCTGTGAGAAAATGGTCGCCTGCACTACTTTGATCTTCGAGTTGATCCAACCCCGCGGTCACTTCTAATGTTTCAGTCGCGATTATAATTCGCGTCAGGGCAGGAGATGACTGAGAGAGGTTGTGCAGGAATCGATAATAAAGAATCAAGCCGGGCGGATGCGTTCCCTGATGCAGATAATCTCCCTCTGTTGCGGCTTGCTCGTAATTCGCTAGAAATTGCGATGTTGATTGCTTTCCGGAAACGGCTTCGGTGAAGTAGCCGGACATGCGCGGGTAATAGGTGACCCAACTCATCGATGCGTGTCCAAAAATATGCCCCGGTATCGCTTTCAGATTCCACATCACTGTCATTGAAGCCAAACAAAGAGCAACAAGTAACGCGTTTTTTTTGATCAATGTGCAGCGACTGATAATGCTTATTCCCCAGCGAAGAAAAACAAAATAAAGCAGCAGCACAATCAACGTACAACTAAGATTAAAAGCAAGCACCGTTCCCGCTGGGACGCGAAGCCAGACCCATTCTCCTGGCACACCAAGTGGTATCGTGCGAGTGAGTAAAACAAACGTTTGAATAGCGGTACCAGCGATGAGCAGTATCATCAGATATTTTTGCTGGCGGGGCGTCATGATTCTACTAATAATGCAGGCTGGGTCGTGACCCAGCAATTGTGTACTGATTAGCCGGCCAAAGCTGGGTCGTACCCCAGCCTACCTCGGGTGCCACTGCTGGCTCGTCCAGCAGTGCGAATTACGACTGAATATCCTCACCTGGCATAGCCGGAACCAAACAGGAGAAAAGACAGGTTAGACTTTCCAGCCTGACGCGAATTGCACTGATCTTTCAATTAATAATACAGAGTACACTGATAAATCAGAGAGTCAATCTCATGGAAACCACATTCATCAGGCTGGAAAGCCTGACCTACGATTCTACGAAACTGTTACTGCTGACTCAAAGGACATCAAGTACAATGCAGGTGATGTTATCTTTCGAGCCACCTTTCTGGGCGGCAAGAATGACGGCGTCCGCTGTTTGTTGCGGGTCTTCATCTGCTTCCAATACTTGTTGGAGATCAGGATCATCCAATCCATCGGTAACGCCATCGGTGCAAAGCAGAAATCGATCTCCCTTTTCCGGTTTGACCTCTTCTGTGTAAACGCCTTCTCCTCCTTCTTTGGAACCGAGGTAGCGGTAGAGGACATTTTTGTAGCGATGCGTACGGGCTTCATCCGCAGAAATTGTTCCCGCTTCGACAAGTGCCTGGGTGAGAGAATGATCTTTGGTCAGTTGTGTGAATTTTCCTTTTCGCAACAAATACGCTCGGCTGTCTCCCACATTGCCCGCGTAGAAAGTCTCTCCCACCCAGACAATTAAAACAATGGTCGTTCCCATGTTGGTCAGTTCGGGATCGACACGACCCAGTGCCATGATTTCTGCATTGGCATGGCCGACCGCATTGTCCATCGCTTTTCGCACATTTTCAGAACTGTCGCCAATGAAGTCGATCAACCCTCCCAGCTTTTTCGGGACAAGGTCAACAGCGAGTTCACTCGCTTTTTCCCCTGCGCTTTGCCCACCCATTCCATCAGCCACAATGAAGAAGCGTGATTCGGAATCGATATACAGATTATCTTCGTTGTTTTTTCGATAGTTACCAGTGATGCTCAACTGGCCATAACGCAATTCTGGCATGGTGCTGTTTTTTTGCTGAATATTATTAATGCCTTCCGATCACATTCGTCTGCATGAACAAAAAGCAAAACGTTGTGATCGAACAGGATGTGAACAGGAGAATTCCGAACAAAATTGAAAACAGGTACATATTCCAAACGAAACTGAAACAACGAACCTACCCACATTGTGACCAAGTGTATGACAGAACGCAACTTATAAAAGAACCTTCATCATATCTCGCACGCCAATTGCTGTCGAACTGACCAGTAATTCACCCGCTTCAAAGCCGGCGGTGGCTCCCAGAAACCGATTTTGCCCTTCAATCATACGGAACACGTGTTCCTTTCCTGGTGGGAACTGTGTTTGATACGCTTGAACGGCTTCAATTTTTTTATCGAGAACCTGCGAAATATCGGTGACAAAATGTCCGGCTCCTTCTGGAATGGTCAAACTTTTGAAGCCGAGTGGATACCAAAGCTGTCGTGTTATTGTGTGAACGGACAAGCCATCGAATTGATCGTCCCATTTGGTCAGGCGAGAATAAAAAATAGCGGCATCGGTAATTTGCATTGCCTGCCAATGATCGGGGGACGCCATGGGTGTTTTATCTGCGATGCCGATCACAATTTTCGGGCGGTATTTTCGGAAGATTTTCGCTAATTCAACACGAGCTTCAAAAGAATCGAATAGCCGCCGGTTGGGGAGTTCCAACGTTTCTCGAAATTGAACACCGAGAATCTGAGCTGCTTTTCTGGCTTCTTCCAGGCGAATATGCGGCCCAGGGCTCAGCGGGGTCGGTTCTCCGTCTGTTAAATCGACGATGCCAACACGATAGCCTTGCAAGACAAGAGCAGCCAACGTGCCACCACAGCCAATTTCGACATCATCCGGATGTGCCCCAACAGCAATAACATCCAGAGGTTCAGGCAGGTCATTCATGTATCGATACAATAATTCTGTAGGTATAAATCTGGTTAATTGTGAATCAGTCTTCGCAATGTAGCAGATTTTGCTGGTTCCATCACCGAATACCAATGAAAACTGACCGGATTAACTAAAAGTGTGATGGAGCAGTTTGGGGAGATTCAAGGGGGACTCCGCTACACAATTTTACAGATTATGTTAGATTATTTATTCCTGCGGCCCCTACAGATAAGGAGACCTGTTTTTCTGCAGGGCGAGTGAATAAGTTTTTAGCTTCTGAAAAGAATGACGGTATTTATGTCCGACCAGTTTTCCAAAGCAGAATCTCGGGAAGAGGTATTGAACGCTGCACGTGATTTGTTGGGGTATCTTAACTTTTCGAGCGGTGCGTTTGATGCCAACATTTATCGGCAATGGAACAAATTGTTTGCAGCTTATCCAAAGCAAACGATGAGAAGAGTTCGCGGCCTTTTATTTGCAGAACTGGAAAAGTTACAGCAGGCTCAAACTGCGTTTCGACAATCTGAACAAGCTGGTGCGGTTCTGCATCTTGTTTTTGATCACTTCCTGCCTGCTTATCAAAAGTACCATCAGGATTTATTATTTCATCTTTCACAAGATGTTTTCGAGCAACCGTTCTTCCTGGCAGATGTTGCACAGGCGATTCTTTCTCAAGGCGAGCCGTGGGATCAAACCGAACGGATTATTTCTGCGGCGATCATCCAGTTGAATGATTTTATTGGCTACCGACCGGTTGCTGTTCTGGAAAACGACAGACTTGTCGATCCTTACCCTCACGAAAATTTTCATCCGATCCCGGTCTACCGGGAAGCAGTCGGGGTGGCAGTCGGGCCTTATCACGACTTGTTGAAGAAAACGTTTGAACTGTTCCAGGATCTTCCTGATGGGATTGTCGCAGCGACCCACTTCCATCTTGAACATCTTGAAGAAGCCGTCGTCGATGTTCGCTCGTTTGACTACAATCACCCGGTTTACAAGCGGACTAATTATTTATTTGGAGAATGGGATTCGCATCAGGTCGGGCTGGATGGTTTTTATCATCGCTTCGTTTTAAGGAAGATTATTCTCGATGCCCTGGTCGACTGGATTCACCAGCAAACAGTGCTGGAAAAAGTACCTTATGAAGAAGTCCTTTTCGATGCCTCTGCAGCGCTGAGCGGAACGATTTTGATGGCGTCTTCGATCAGCGGGTCTGCTCCTGATACGTTTGATTCCAATGTTTCTCTTTCGACACTGCTTCCGGTTGTTGCCCGTCATCGAGATTATTTCTACGAGCATCTGATGGCAAAAACATCTGGGGAACGAGCCAAGCGATTAGCTGAAGTCAAGCAGAAAACCCGGCAGCCTTTTGGTCATGTTCGTCATGCGCTCAATATATTTCTTTCGACTCATGGCGCCCGGCAAGTTCGAAACCGAGAGCTGGCGTTGATGTATGCGAGAATGGGATTTGCTGAACAGAGCCGCCAGCAAGCTGAAATTATTCCGGCTGCATCGATTCGCTTTGAAGCTGAAATTCAATGGCGGTTAAGAATCTGTCGTCAGCAACTGGAGGCAGGAAAGTTTGAAGAGGCGGAAACATTACTGATTGAAATTGAAGAATTCTTTCAGCGGGGCATTCAGTGTGGCTCTTTTGTTGACCCCTGGAATATTCTTGGCTTTCAAGGTCAATTTCCACTTTTTGCCAATCGGGAAGATGCCGTCCCTGATGTTCGGGTTGAATTTCTTGTTGAAATGATGGAGCAGTTCTTTTCGCTTTATGCGATCACGCTCAGCGAAGCAGCAATGGCAGGTCGGAACGATGTAATTGAACGAACAAAAATGCGATTTCGCTCACTGGCTGCTCAATGGGATCGCTACGCCACAACAACCGTGGAAGATATCCCCCGATTGTATGGAATAAAAACGTATGAGTCGGCAGTCGTGGTTAGCAACACGCTTTCCGAATGGCAGAAACAGGCAGGAACTACCGAAAACTCTCTGGGATTCTGGAGGACGCATGTCGAACTTTTTGAATCACACATGGCTTATCATAATGTGGTGCAGGTGTTACTGCAAAAAGGAGATTTGAATTCTGCATTTGGTCTGTTAATGCAGTGGCTCAATCAAAGTGAAGAAACCGATTTGATACAGTTCGATCAAAATTTCAGCGCGGCGCTACTGGAGTGGACCCGCACTCTTCAAAATAAACAACTTGAATCGCCCGAATTGTTTCAGCGGTATTACCGTATGTTGGAATTAATTGAAGCCAACGCAGGCAATCGCTGGGGAGTTCCTAAACTTGTTCAAGAACTGGAAGAGACCTCTCCAGAGAAAGATGACGACCAGGAATGGTGGGATAAACCAGCATTAAATGGTCCCTGGGAAGGTGGCGAGACAGGGCTTGAGGACGAAGAGCCAGAGGATCCATTCGCAGCCGCTTACGAAGGTGTTTCGTTTCGGGATTCTGCAGATGATGGGCAGGAGGGAGCCATTTCCGACCCTGCTGATCCGTGGGCAGATAACGAATTCGAAGAATGGGGACGAAATTACGACCCGCATTTGAAGTTTCTGCACGCCCTGGCTGAAATCATGCAGCAAGCGATTCTGGTGGCAGCCGGTTTGATTGGCAAACAGCAGAAGAATTCGCCAAGTGAACAGATTGATCAGATTCTCAAGAACGTTAAATCCTGGTCGAATGATTTGCAACGATTTGAACGGGAACTGGGGCATTTGCTGCACGAAGTCAACTCCCGCGATCTGACGCCTCCTTCGGGATCTCACGATGCCAATATTGAATACGACATTCAATTGCAATCGAAACTTTACTTAATGCACAACATCATCTGGACGCTGACCCGGCTGCGATTTGTTCGCCGGTTAGCTGAGGCACTTTGCATGTCCGGGCAGGGAAAGCAGATGAAGCAAAATGAAAAATGGCTCTCTGATTTCCTACAGGCCATTTTATGTAACGATGTGATTACTGTGCGAAAACTACTTCCCAATTGTTTGCAAAAACTTTCTCGCAGGAAATTACTTTATGTTCCGCTGGAGCATGGAGGAACACCCCGCTCGATTGCAGATGCGCAGGAACTGCATGCCCTGCTCCGTTTTCTGGTGACTGCACTTCCCGGTCTTGGTTTGTATCGCGAAACCTGGCATGTGATGAAGACCGCGTACCGCATGGAACGCGTTGCCAGGCCGCTTGGTCCTGCGATCACCGAATTTGATCGATTATTTCGGCACGCTCTTTCCAATACGCTAAGCTACCTGCTTGAATCTTCAAAAAGTTGGCGATCCGGCAAGCTGGGCGATGAAGAGTTGATCGATATTCTTTCTGAAGTGGTCGATCATTACGGCTCGATCTGGCTGAAGCATTCAGCCACGATGCGGCTCTCTGCGGCAGAGAGTTTGAAGCATAAAAGTAAGTGGGAAACCATTCAAAAATTCATTCACAATTACGGGGCAGAATTATTTCACGCCCGCAACCTGACCTTGGGTTATGTGCGTGCAATTATGCAAGGTGGCATTGATGAATTTCTGGAATACCTCGAAGAAAATGATGACCCGATCAATCCTTCGCCACTGGTGGAAGATCTGCGAACTGGCAAACTTGATGAAGATGAAGCGATCGTTAATTTGGAAATCATCTATGGGATTGTGATCGATAAATTTGATCGATTTCTGGAATACAACAGCACGACAACGCATTCCGATTATGGCGAGCGATTTGATTGCTTTCTTGATTTTTTAAGGCTGGAATCGAATTATGATCGCGATGACTGGAACTTCGCACCACTTAAAATTGCTCACGAAGCACTGATTCAAATTGGTCGCTTGGATGCAGCAAAAACCTGGGAGAAAGTTTTCATTGAACGCTCAGCGTCCCGTGCCGATTTGCATTTACGCAAATTAAGACAACTGGAAACTAACTACGGCGTTAAGCTTCCCGCGATGAGTGATCATATTGAAGAACGCTTTGTCAAACCGCTGGCTGTGAATCGGATGGTTGCGCTGGTGAAACAGACCATGCAGGAAGAAGAGGCACTGAAAAAACGGGAACTGTTTGACGATTTGCGTGTGGAAATCGAAAATTATCAGGACGGCACATACGGCACCGGACTCGAAGTTCCTGAATGGTTACGGCTTCTTGATCAGGAAGTACGCAATCAGGAATCTCCTGATCTTTCTTCAGGAGATCCCTATTCCAAACAAATTATTATTCCCGTTGCCATCAACCTGCGGGAGATGCGACGCCAGTTGAAAACATGGGACAATGCAGTCATCCCGAGCAAAAGAATTCAACCCAAAAGACCAAGAGATAAATCATAAGAAAGCCCAACCTACGATTCATCAAGACATTCTGAATGTGAATGCAACATATAAGAAGACAATCTCATGAAAACTAATTCCCTGAAGTTACGGTCTGTCTTGTTCACATTGCAAGTCGCCTTTGTTGCGATTGTTTTTTCCTGTTTTCTGCATAATACCCATGCGGAAGAATCGAAAGAGCAAATCACCTGGGCATCAACCCAGTTGAGCGAACACTTTTTTTCGGAAGGTGTTTCGGCGGGAGATTTGAATAAAGACGGGCATGCCGATTTGGTTTATGGGCCGTTTTGGTTTGAAGGACCAACCTGGAAGAAAAAGCATCTTATTTACAATCCCAAGCCGTTCGATCCGCACGGTTACGCAGACAACTTTTTCACTTATGTGGATGACATCAACAGCGATGGCTGGGACGATGTGCTTGTGTTCGGTTTTCCGGGGCAGGAAGCTCGTTGGTATGAGAATCCTCAGAACCGTGAACGCCCCTGGGAAAAACATCTGGCGACCAAGATTGTCGATAATGAATCTCCCACTTACGTTGATATCACCGGCGATGGACAGAAGGAAATTGTTTGTTCACAGGGCGGCGTTTTCGGATACGCATCGGCTGATAAAAAGAACCCGACTGCGATCTGGAAGTTTCAACCGATTTCAAACAGGAACGCAACGGGCGCACGATTCACACATGGCATGGGAGTGGGCGATATCAATGGGGATGGACGGCTGGACCTGCTCGAAAAATCTGGCTGGTGGGAACAACCTGCCGCTCTTTCTGCTGGAAAGGCCTGGGTGAAACATCCGTTCGCGTTTTCTGGTCCGGGGGGATCGCAAATGTTTGCCAGCGATATCGACGGCGATGGCGATCAGGATGTCGTGACGTCACTCGCTGCGCATGGTTATGGGTTGGCATGGTACGAACAGATTGCAGGCGGGAACTTCAAGCAGCATCTTATTGTCGGGGCATCTTCTCAAGATAGTGAATACGGCATCGTTTTCTCGCAGCCTCATGCGGTCAGGCTCATCGATATCGATGGCGATGGTTTGAAAGATATTGTCACCGGAAAACGACACTGGGCACACGGTCCGCATGGCGATCCCGAACCGAACGGGAATGCGGTTTTGTATTGGTTTCGCTGTGAACGCTATAAAAATGAGAAAGGCGTTCCGCAGGCGAGGTTTGTGCCGCAACTCATTTCAAGTAGTGAAGGAGTCGGTGTCGATGTGCAAGTTCATGATATGAATGGTGATTCGATTCCTGATGTGATCGTCGGAAATAAACTCGGCGCATTCGTCCATTTGCAGCAGCGTCAAAAAGTGAGCCTGGCACAATGGAAAAAGACGCAGCCAATTCGCAGAGAATTAACGGCGAAACTGGATCATAAAGCGTATAACGATAACGATGGTAAAACGCCCGAAGAAGCGGCGAAGGCGATGACGGTGCCGGACGGTTTTCGTGTCGATTTAATTGCAGGCGAACCGAATCTGCATCAGCCGATTGCATTCTGTTTTGATCACAAAGGACGCATCTGGGTGGCAGAAGCACACACGTATCCGCAGCGTGCCCCCGAAGGAAAAGGGAAAGATCGCATTGTTGTTCTGGAAGATACCGATGGTGACGGGAAGTATGAAAAACAGACACTCTTCCGCGATGGGTTAAATTTGGTCAGCGGGTTGGAAGTCGGTTTTGGTGGTGTCTGGGTCGGGGCGGCTCCCTATTTTATGTTTATCCCGGATCAGAATGATGATCTTGTTCCCGATGGCCCGGAGCAAATTTTGCTTGATGGGTGGGGATACCAGGATACACACGAAACATTGAACGCCTTCAATTGGGGACCGGATGGTTGGTTGTATGGGTGTCACGGCGTCTTCACGCATTCCAAAATTGGCAAGCCGGGTACTCCCGATGACCAGCGAACGAGAATGAACGCAGGCGTTTGGCGGTATCATCCGCTTAAACATCAGTTTGAAGTATTCGCCTGGGGAACGAGTAATCCGTGGGGTGTTGATTTTACCGACACCGGCGAGGCATTTTTGGCATGTTGTGTGATTCCGCATGCGTTTCATATTGTTCCGGGAGCGCGTTACCATCGGCAGGGAGGGCAGCATTTTAATCCTTATGTGTATGATGATATCAAAACGATTGCAGACCATCTACATTATGCTGGTGGGATTGGCGATCATGCGTGGTGGGGCGGACGAAACGAAGCTGCCCATGATGATGCCACCTCTCAAGCAGGCGGTGGGCACGCCCATTGTGGAGCAATGATTTATCGCGGCGATAACTGGCCCACTTCGTACCGTAATTCTCTGCTCATGTTCAACGTGCATGGCAATCGAATCAATAACGATTTGCTGCGTCCTAACGGGTCTACTTACATTGCCTCACACGGACCCGATGCCCTGTTTGCGAACGATCCGTGGTTTCGCGGCGTTAATTTGAAGGTCGGTCCCGATGGAGCTGTTTACATAATCGACTGGTACGATAAAAACGCCTGTCACCGTCGAGAGCCTGACGTGTGGGATCGAACCAACGGGCGATTGTATCGCATTTCTTACGGAGAGTATTCGCCACGACCGGTGAAGCATCAAATGAGTACTGCTGAGTTAATTCAGGATTTGGGGCATGAAAACTCTTACCAGATCACAAACGCTCGTAAGCAGTTGCAGCATCAATTCGGAAAACTTCCTGATAGCGATGGGAAGAAGCAGCAAGTGATTCTCCTGCTGAAGAAAAAACTCAAGGCGGCTCCATCTCTCACAAATAAATTGAATCTCCTCTGGACATTACATGCTCTTAACGGAATTGATCCAACCGAAGCGTTTGCATTACTGAAAGATTCCGAACCGATGATCCGCAGTTGGATGGTTCGATTGGCAACCGAATCCCGTACTGTTTCGTCAGATGTTTTGGCTCAATTTGTGCAAATGGCAGGAGGCGAACATTCGCTGGTTGTTCGCAGAGAATTGGCTTCTGCATTACAGAAATTGCCGAGTGATCAGCGATGGGATTTGGCAACCGCAGTGGCGGCTCATCACGATAGCCAGTACGACAAAATGATTCCCCTTCTCATTTGGTACGGCGTGGAGCCGCTCGTTGTTCAAGATACAAAACGAGCGTTAAGCTTGGCCCAGAATGCGCACATTCCGCTGGTCAGTAATTTCATCTTCCGCCGGGCTGCCTCTTCTGCTGAAACACTTCCGCATCTGGTGAAATCAATTCCAGGTATGAATAAGAATTTCGCCAAACAAGCCATTTTGGAACTGGCGACCGCGATGAAAAGTTCTGGCAATGTGAAAGCACCGGCTGGCTGGGCTGAAGTTGCTGGGAAATATGCGGCCTCTCAAGATGCTCAAGTTCGTGCGGCCATCCAAGCGATTTCTGTTAAGTTTGGAGATCAATCCATCTTTCCGCAACTTCGTAAAACGCTCGCCAATCGTAAAGGGAACCTTGCGACGCGATTAAATGCGATGAATATTCTCGTGCAAGGCAAAGATAATCAATTAGTACCCATTCTAATTGCGTTACTCGATGAAGCCCCACTCCGTACCGCTGCATTGAAGGCGCTTTCCAGTTTCGATTCCAAAGAAATTCCGACTGCCATCCTTTCACGAATTAAAGCCTGGCAGCCGAGGGTACAGGCAACCGGGGTGGCCACACTTTGTTCGCGTCCCTGTTTTGCAGCGGTACTACTCGATGCGATGCAGCAAGGTAGCATTCCGCGCTCTTATGTGACCGCGGTGCATGTGGTACAGTTGCAACAACTGGGTGATAAAAAGCTACTCGAAAAAGTGGGAAATGTTTGGGGATCAATCCGTCAAACTCCTGCAGAAAAACTGAAGCAGATCGCGTCTTTGAAAAAGGTATTCACGCCGAAGCATCTTGCCCAGGCAGATAAATCAGAAGGGCGAGTTGTGTATAACAAAACCTGCGGGCAGTGCCATCCGTTCTTTGGCACCGGTGGCAAAGTTGGACCAGATATCACCGGCAGTAATCGTAAGAAATTAGATTATCTGCTGGAAAACATGATCGATCCGAACGCGTTGGTTGGCAAAGATTATCAAGCCGTTTCCGTTGTGACTGTTGATGGGCGGGTTGTCACCGGGCTAATCAAACAAGAGAACGATACCGCAGTCGTCCTGCAAACAGTGGAGGATCTCGTTACGGTTCCTAAAAGTGATATCGAAGAACGTTCCCAGACAGCTCAATCGATTATGCCTGAAGGTCAGTTGAAAACACTTTCGCAAAAACAGATACGGGATTTAATTGCGTATTTACAGAGCGATTATCAAATCCCGCTTCCCGGTCAGGGACCCTATTTCGATGTGCAAAAAGGAATTGTGCCCGGTGCCATTGAAGGGGAAGGTTTGAAGGTAATTAAGTTAACCGATGGCGCGACTCGAAAGCAGGGGATGGCATCATTCAATAAAGATCGCTGGAGTGGAAGCAATCATCTCTGGTGGACAGGCGGGAAACCGGGCAGTATCTTGACTCTGGAATTCCCGGTTAAAAAGCCTGGGGAATACGAGGTGCTGGCTGTCTTTACGAAAGCACACGATTACGGAAAAGTAAAGGTAAGGTTGGATAAGCAGCAACAGGCAACCGAATTTGATCTGTTCAGCAAGCCGGATGTTGTGACCACAGGAGTTGTTTCGCTGGGAACGATGAAGCTGGAAGCGGGCAAACATCTTTTGCACATAGAAATTACCGGTAAGCATCCCGATGCAACGCCAGCGTACATGTTCGGCATCGACTATCTTTATTTATCCAAGCCAACTGTATCAACTAAAGAATCAACAAAAAAATAACCGTATCTTCAGGAGAAATTTATGTGGCCATTTGGTGGTGGGAAAGATTGGAATGTTGTCGGGATCATGTTCGAAAGACCGGATTCCTATTCGATCAATGCGAATCGGGCAAAAGGGAAAAGTGCAGATACCGTTAAAACAAAAGTCAGAGTGCATGATCGAACGATCTTGTGGGTTGTGTATAATCAAAAAGGAGGCATTGTCGAAACAGGCCCCGGCAGAGGTTCGCATCATATCTCTAACGATAAAGTAAAAGATCTCGAAAAAGTGCTTCACACGAATCATTCAATTCGCGAAATCTTGCGCATTTTGGAATCGGGAAAGTCAAACAAAGCCGCCAAGAAACTCGTCTGGGGCGGTTACCCAATAAAATCGGCCCCTGAAGAGTAACGGCAAGTGACTTAGCATCGGTCAAAGATACGTCAGTTATTGTTTGAGCGAAAAAGTAAAGATGTGAACCACGCAGATACGGAGAACACCGAGACAAAAAAGAGATCTCTAATGATAAAAAGAATTGCTCGCAAAGACGCAGCGACGCAAAGAAAAAGAAGAAACGTTTTTAAGCAGATTAAATGAGCAGCTTGAATTCCGATTGATTACAGACGATGCGGATAATTGTTTGCGAGAGTTTTTTTCTCCGTGACCTCTGAGCCTCTGTGGTTAATTTGTTTTTCCTGTTTGGTTCCGGCTACGCCGGGTTAGGAAATAGTGACCGGAAATTCATGATGACGTATTGTTCGACAAAAAAGATCACCTGAACAATCAAAGAGGCCCGTAACGACAAGGATTAATCCGGGCGCTGTCCAGGTAGGTTCATCCGTGGCTAATATCTTCAATCTAAGAAAGCACGCTTGATGCGGGGGAACCTGCTAGTGCCCTTTCAGGGCTTAGATTTGGGGTGTTTGTTTCCATAACCCGCTCCGTTGTCGCTCCTTAAATCTTTTGCAACCCCTTCTTTTAGGATTGAAGTTGCAGTAGTGTCAATCTTCTCATGCCGATCGGCAAAGCTCAGTACCTCCAGTTGCTATAATCCGCATCACTTATACAGCCTATGCTCAGATCAGAGCGTTCCTGTTGAACGCAACGAATTTCTGACTGGTTGCCTCTGTTTTGCAAGCTACTACTTAAGTGTACTACCTGCTAAATGAACTCCTGTAAGTTAGATCCATGAATAAAACCATTATCTCGCTCAATGAATTGCGTCAGGGGGTTGTGTTGCCCGCTGCAATTTACGATGCGCAAAATTCACAGTTATTGCTGTTGAATCGCGGGATAACATTAACACAGGATAAAATTACAGGCCTCCGCAAACGCGGCATCAAACAAATAGCAATCGACAGCAAATTTGTTTCCGATATCAGCTGTGGTCCTGGAAGTGCGAAAAATAAGTTCAGTCGAAAAGACCAAATCCTTAACGAGCTGCGCACAAAAAAAAAGACTTCGCCTCACTCACTCTCTAAAGAATTAAAGAAACCAGATAGCCCTCATTACGACAGCCAGCTAGAAAAAAGTTTTACATCTGCCAATCAAAAGCACTCCGAACATCTGGAGAGTTTTTTTGCTGAACTCCATAGTGATTCAAAAGAAGTTGTCCGCTGCGATTCACTCTCAAGAATTGCGAATGAATCCATTGAACTGTTGTTGGGCGATATCGACCTGTTCGTAAAATTAGCGATCGAATCTTCTCAAACAGAGGCTTTTAATGAGCATTGTCTGAAAGTTTCCAAATTAGCCATGTCGATCGCAACCATCCTGGAATTCAGCAAGGAAAATGTCACTTACGTTGGAATGGGATGCCTGATGTCTCGAATTGGCATTAGTGAGGATATCCAAAAGTTGATCAATATTCCCAGAGAGTTCACTCCACTGGAAGCTCTCGAAATGAAAAAGCATGCTTCCAGAAAATTAAGACTTCTCGAACAGATCCCCGGATTACCTATTGGAGTGAAGCAGGTTGCCTGGCAAATACACGAACGATGGAACGGTACAGGATATCCACGAGGCAGGGCTGGCACTCAAATCCCGCCGCTTGTTCGCATTGCCTCTGTCGCAGATGCCTATGTTGCAATGACCTCTGAACGCCCCCACCGAAGAGCAATGGCTCCTTACAAGGCTGTTGAAACCATTCTGGAGGAAGCACGTAAAGGGCTGTTTGAACCTAACGCTGTGCGAGGGCTTCTTCAAACAATCTCTCTGTTTCCACTTGGCTCACATGTTGAACTTTCAAATAAAATGTACGCCATTACGATACGCAATCATGCAGAGTTCTACGACAAACCAACGGTGAAAATAATCTGCGACTCTTTTGGGCTGCCTGCCCAGCAGGAGATCATCATTCTTTCTGAACAACAGGATTTGCATATTGTGAAAACCCTCAGTTCGAGCGAAATTGACAAGCTGCTGAATAAAAGAAAAAGGCAAGACGAAGTGCTGGATACCGTCATGGATTGGAGCGAAGAATTGACAACCACCTGAAACGGTGTCAGGAGAAAGAGTAGTCAAACCGATAAATGAATTCTCATCGTATGACCGCATTTCCCAGATAATGCCTTGATTAGATGGCCCGAAAAGAAGCTACGACTGGGCAGCGTATTTTTCGGCGGCTTCCAGTATCCAGAGGTCAATCAATTCTTTGAACGATTCCAGATCGAGTTCGCTGAGTCTTTGAAAGTGGCTTCTGGCGTACAATTCTTTATTGCGAATCGTCGCCTTGGCACTCAGGTCCACCAGATGCGAGGGGGAAAAAGGACGCACTGTCATTTGAAGTTGACTGAAAAGACGGTCCACTTCTCCGCGATTCATTTTAATATCATCCCGCCGGATGCTTGCCCCCCAACCTTGTTCATCTGCGATCGTGGTGTATTCGAAGCCGGGAAAGTGATCGACTATTTTTTTCAGGCACTCTTCGATATGCTCCGAAAGTTCCAGCCGGGCAGCAGAATGCAGAACTTTCAGTTCTTCTTCCGTGGCGACCCGAGCCGCTTGCGATTGCTGATTCGATTGCTTCGTTTTTTGTCCACGATCAATGGCTCGTTGAAGCCGATTTTCAAAATCCATAATGGTACTCGTGTAGATTCAAAATTGTGTTCTATTCGCAGAAATTGATTAAGTTCGTCCCGAGGTTCTGGTTTGGGGGCGAGAAGCACGAATATGGGAGGCAACCATACCACTTCTTTTTCTTTCCTAACGTCTAATACCTACTCCCTAATGCCTATTTTCCATAACTCCTGTATTGCATTCCTGAATCTCGACGCAATAATTGGAGTTGTAGGGGGGGCTGTAATATTTTCTTGCGATTAAAATGGAATTGTAACGATTTCGTCAAGATTGTCAGATCGTACAAATTTTGAGGGCTTGAGGGAACCGAGGGATCATGCCTGGGCGATTGAATTCAATTATATCGAAAATATTGTCTGCAACGCTTTGGGAATGGTTGGTGCTGGTTGTGGTCCTGATCGTGTTGGTTCGTCTGGTTATGTGGATTAAAGCCAGTTTGCGCGAAGATGACGATCCTTCCAGTATCGATCATCAGATGCTTGTCGAGATTACAGAATTGCAACGTCAGGGTGAGATCACAGAGACCGAATACCGATCCATCAAAG
>Ga0316208_1002006_pt1 | contig 17565 bp, 14 predicted proteins | sample 3monopyrite_MG_FD_204944 | JGI IMG/M metagenome (GOLD analysis project Ga0316208, IMG submission 204944) | Microbial mat bacterial communities from mineral coupon in-situ incubated in ocean water Damariscotta River, Maine, United States -... | ecosystem: Environmental > Aquatic > Marine >...
CTTTGCAAAGATCCGATCGGTGATAGACACCGCCAACAAGAACTCACAGAATGTGTTGGAGGCTCTGCGCGTCATCGCTCGGAATGAGTTTTCTTTGCAGGTCTAACTTGCACTCTGAATAGTTACAAGGAGTTAAAGAAAAAATTATAAGTGGAGATGTGATTGGACTTGACAATGTAATTATAGCTACGACTCCTGAATTTGACCAACTCGTTACTGATTTAAAAACTTTCAAATTTGAGGAACCACCAACAGTTAAGGTTATCGAATCGACACAAGTTGTGACTATTGAGAAAGTTAAATCTGTATTCCCTAGCTCCTAGCCACACACATTGTCAAGCCGCACAGGCAATCCGCACAAACCAATGCTTGCCAAAGAGTGTGTCTCTTCCAACCCTCGGACGAAAAAGAAAAAAACACGAAAGCCCAACAAAACCTAAGAAAACATGGGGAGTAACGTACTGAAAGCTAGCTTAGAACTTCGTAGTTTACTTTGTCACGGGCGGACAGAAACGTACTTCGAAATCCCCACGTTTCTTAGCTAAATCGTCAGACTGTCTAATAACCCACGATCATCTGTGGATTACTTGTTTCAATTCTGATAAGGCGAAAAGGTCGTTTTTGCGAACTTACTTCCATGAGATTCATAGAAGGAATCGATCGCAGGCAGGCCGCACTCTTCCCTGTCTCGCTCGATGATCGGATAGAAAGCGACAACGAGGTGCGCGACATCGATGCCTTTGTGCAGGGCCTCGACCTGGAAAAACTCGGGTTCAAGGTGCATTTCCCTGAGAACGGCAGACCGGCCTATCACCCCAGCGTGCTGCTCAAGCTGTTCATCTACGGCTACATGAACCGCATCCGCTCCTCGCGCATGCTGGAGCGCGAGTGTGGCCGTAACTTGGAACTGATGTGGCTGCTGAACAGTCTGATGCCGACCACAACACCATCGCCAATTTCAGAAAGAACAACCCGGAGGCCATCAAACGCGTGTTCCGCGCCACGGTGGAGCTGGCCAAGGGTCACAACCTGATCGGTGGGAAGATCATTGCAGGTGATGGCACCAAGCTGCGCGCCCAGAACAGCAAGAAGAACAACTACAACCACAAGAAGATCAAGCGGCACATCGAATACATTGACCGCAGGTTGGAGGAGTACAATACCGAACTCGCCAAGGCCGATGGCGACAAGGAAAAGCAGAAGATAAAGGACGAAATTGATAAGCACCAAGGCCGCAGAAAGAACTACGAGAACCTGCAACATCAGCTCGATGAATCAGGCCAGGACCAGATTTCTACCTCCGACCCTGAAAGTCGCCATAACTTGTCCCGCAATCCTGCGGGATGATTATTAGAGGTGTGGTGACCGAGGTGGCCTATAACGTCCAATCGACCGTGGACGGGGAACATAACCTGCCCATCGATTATGAAGTGACCAACAAGAATGACAAACGGGCGATGGGCAACATGCTCCGAAGAGCCAAGACCATTCTGCGAACTACTGAAACCGCTGCCCTTTTCGACAAGGGATACCATACTGGAAGTGAACTGCTTACTGCTCAAAAACTCGGCTTCAAAACCCTGGTGACCGTGCCCGCTCAAGCCTCTAACGCGCCCGACCCCGCACAACTCCTACAATTTCCCGTACGACCACGAAAAAGACCATTACACCTGCCCACAGGGGCATGAACTGAGAACCAACGGAAGCATCTACACCAAGCACAAGGGGCGTGCCGACTAGGTCAGCTTCAGACAGTACCGCACCAAGCAATGCAAAAACTGCCCTGTGCGCAGCCGCGGCACAGCATCGGCCGTGAACGGGAAGCTCATCGAACGCAACGTATTCTCAGAGGCTTTCGAGACCAACCGGGCCAACATAGCGGCCGAACCCCTGCTTTACAAGCGCAGATAGGCCATTGTGGAGCATCCCTTCGGCACCATCAAACGTCAATGGGGCTTCGACCACGTTCTCTCAAAAAATGGCCGCAAAAGAGCCTCGGCAGATGTTGGGCTGATCTTCATCGCCTACAACCTCCGTAGAACCTGGAACATCCTGAAGGATAACGGCCTGAATGCCGCCTTTTTGGCCCATATCAGGGCTGCACGTGCCTTTTTCAACGCATTCAGGGCATCAATGGGCCGTCTTTTGAACTTTATTGAAATATCTGCCGTTCGCCTTACTTTTGGTTGATACCGATGGCAGCCGTAGGAGGTTTTTGGACGGACTGCCGTTGGCAAACATGAAAGCCCCCCCATGAAAAGAATATTGATAGCGATAACACTTTGCTTAGGTCTGACAGTAGTCTCTCAGGCTCAAACAACCGCCACAATGCGTATCATTGAATCCTTCGGGTACTCTAAAATAGTAGTGGTTTACGAAACTGGTGAAAGCAAATCCGTGGTTTTGGCCCCCTTTAATCTGACTGCAAAGCCTGACAAGACTGAGGCCGCTATGGTTAAAAATCAAAAGACAATTAATAGGCTTATTGACGAAATGACAGCGTCTGGCTATGAAGTGGTTGATGTCTCTACCGCAGCAAACGGGGGTTTCTTTGAACGGTTTGTAATCTTCGAAAAGAAATAAATCACGATTTGCCAACACCAACTATGCAAACAGGGCGTGACGACAGGTACGCAAGCCTTGGTGGTTTCTACCAAGTTCTGTTTCGGGCGAAAGGACGAAGGAGCCCAAATAATCTTAGAAAGTCCGTTTGTCGGCAGGATGATGCTGTTAATCCGACAATTGTGTTGTTAACCGATAAACTGAAACGGAAAATTAATTTGTGGCGTTAAGCTTATATAACCCTTTAAATAAATAGTCATGAACTTTTTTACTCACATTATCACTAAGCTTTATGCACTTGTGTTCTCGCTTTTAATAATAGTTGGAACAGCTACAGCACAGGACTACGGAAAATTAACCGTGAAAGGTGAAATTCAATGCGATAAAAAGAACAAACAGATAATGAGTTCGGTAACTGTTTACCGCTATTATCATGCGTCTCACAGCGTTGAATTGATGCAACAAATCATGGTTGAGAGAGACGGATATTTCAAGATTGACCTTGAATTTGACAAGGATTATGTGATTGATGTTGCTTCAAACACAGGTGTTCATAAGCGTGTGAATTTGAATACGGAGGTGATGAAGGGATACAAGTACGAAAATCAGATGTATCAGTTTGCTGTAGATGTTGAATCTGGAGATGTTGAGAACCCTGAGGAAGTAGCTTGGATTTATTTTGACCCATCGAAAAACGACTTTGACTTTAGCAATGAAATGCCAGTAGCGTTTCAAGGAAAGTAAGCTGACCAGGAATCGGCTTGGAATTGAAAACCCTTTGCACCATGGTGCAAAGGGTTTTTTTATTTGTCTTATTCAGTTGCTATCATATCGTTTAGAATTTCCAAGTAGAACCTCATTGTTTGTACCTTTTTCCGATTTGGGTCTTTGGTGTATAAGATTGAAACCTCAGGATAGGCCTCGAGAAATCTTAATGTTGTAGCTTCTGTAAGTGGATGAATCATTCCCGTTTCCAAGCAAAACACGTAGGGCACACTTCTTTTCATGTCTTCGCTCGCACCTTGAGAGATGGCCGCACCGACAGCACCTGTTAAGATTGCGGTTGATACATCAACTGCATTGACCTTGTCTTTTTGCGGGTGCCCCATGATACAGGAATAAGCCTCGGGTGAGTGGATACGGAGAAAGCCTTTAGACACCCTTAGTTTTTTAAGATTTAAAAAAAGGTCAACACCATCGTAAACTATGCTTGCGGTCCTAGTGAGATGAATTGTGCCATAGTTTTTCTGATGGGAAGAAGTCGGTATGTCTGATTACCATAACCATCATATAACCTTACAATGTCGTATTTAAATGAGTCGGTAGAATTCTTTCGTTCGAAATCTAAACTGGTTTCAAAAGAAGCCGCTTTCCAGCTCTGGGCTTTCAGAGCATCTGTGGTAGCAAGTATTATAATCAGTATGCACCAGTGTTTCATCAACAACGAAAATACGATTACTTAAAACGTATTTGCCCTTCTACAGCAAAGTGATCACTAAGGTCCTTTCGGTTCTTTGACCATTGCCCGCGCGGCATTCTTACAAAACGGTTGAAGGTGGCTTCTACGCCATTAGGTCGATAGAAGATGAAGTCAATAACGCCCTGTTTCTTTTTGTCGCCTCGATGAATTTTGATGTCATTGATGTAGCTATCGCTCGTGAACTTTTGCTCGCTCAGAATTGGCCCGTCTTCTGTTCCAAGAATATTTACCAATTGATTATACCAAGTTGTGTCCTGGAATTTTTTGGTGTTGAAATCGCCAGCTGCAATCTGCGGAACACCTTCTTTTCTGAATTGAGAGAATAAAGAGTCCAATTCATGATACTGACCAACTTTCTTATCTCGCGGACCGCCAGCTTCTAAATGAGTTCCTAATATCTGAAAGGTTTGCCCTTGAAACCCTCCTTCGGCTAAGAGCGCACCTTTACGAGACCAACAGTCAATGCCTTCGCAATACTCGAAATCTAGCTCGGCTAATTGGTTGAGTTCGATTTTGCTGAGAATCCAAATACCGCTGTTCGTTTTTAGCGAATACCATCGCTTGTTTGCAGGGCCTAGGACGTAAGGAAAATTCTCTTTCATCCTTCGTTCAATCTTTCTTCTGGCTGCGCCATGAAAAGCTTCTTGAAAAACAATGATGTCAAAGTCGGAGTCTCTCAATAAGTCTCCAATCTTTTTGGCTCTACGTTGCTTTCCCGTAAACTTCGCCAAAGGCGGAAGCATGTAAATGTTCCAAGAAAGAATCTTGAGAGGAGGACTCACGGTATCAGAACTAAGCCGGGAAGGAGTGGAAGTAAACCGTTCCTGCGCAAAGGTCAGTTGGGTGAGAAAAAGAAAAACGAAAAAGGGAAAAACGTATTTCTGAATGGGTTTAGTCGCTATTCGCTGGTCGCTTTTCACTATTCGCTAAAATCAAGTTTGAATAACTCCCGGATTGAACTTCTCAACGTGAGCGTGTTCGGCAGCTTCAATTCCCATGCTTATCCACTTACGTGTGTCACGAGGATCAATAATCGCATCTACCCATAATCGCGAAGCAGCATAGTAAGGAGAAGTCTGGTCTAAATATCCTTGTGTGATTTTATCAAGAAGCTCTTTTTCAGCCTCAGGTGTAATTTCTTCACCTTTAGATTTGAGTGTGCTTTTCTGAATTTGAAGCAGAACCTTTGCAGCTTGTGCTCCGCCCATTACGGCAATGTTTGCCGTTGGCCACGCCACAATTAATCGTGGGTCATAAGCTTTGCCGCACATGGCATAATTACCCGCGCCATAGCTGTTTCCTACCACAATACTGAATTTGGGAACGGTACTGTTAGAAACAGCATTTACCATTTTAGCTCCGTCCTTAATAATGCCGCCATGTTCAGAACGTGAACCCACCATAAAACCCGTTACATCATGCAAGAAAATCAACGGAATCTTCTTCTGATTGCAGTTCATAATAAAGCGAGCCGATTTATCTGCACTGTCTGAATAGATGACACCACCGAACTGCATTTCGCCTTTCGCGCTCTTTACAATCTTGCGCTGATTGGCCACAATACCAACGGCCCAACCATCAATTCGAGCATAGCAAGTAATAATTGATTTGCCGTAATCCTTTTTGTACTCATCCATTTTCGACTCATCCACCAAGCGTGTGATGATGTCTCGCATATCGTACTCCTTTGTTCTCAACTCAGGAAGAATTCCAATAATTTCCTCTGGCTTTTTCTTCGGGGCTTTTGGTTCGGTTCGGCTGAATCCAGCCTTCTCAAACGTACCCAGTTTATCAACCAAACTTCGGATGGTTTTTAGCGCATCTGCATCATCCTTCGCCTTGTAATCGGTAACTCCCGAAATGTCGCAATGGGTATCGGCACCGCCCAACGTTTCGTTGTCAATGTTCTCACCAATTGCAGCTTTTACCAAGTAAGAACCCGCAAGAAATATCGTTCCTGTTTTATCCACAATTAATGCTTCATCGCTCATAATTGGTAAGTACGCCCCACCTGCAACGCAACTTCCCATAATGGCCGAAATTTGCGGAATTCCCATGCTACTCATCTTGGCATTATTGCGGAAAATCCGTCCGAAATGCTCCTTGTCTGCGAAAATCTCGTTCTGCATAGGAAGGAAAACACCAGCACTATCTACCAAATAGATAATTGGTAAACGGTTTTCCATCGAAATTTCTTGCGCTCTCAGGTTCTTTTTCCCAGTAATCGGAAACCAAGCACCAGCCTTAACTGTGGCATCGTTAGCTACAATAATGCACTGTTTTCCACTCACATAACCAATTACAATTACAACACCACCACCTGGGCAACCGCCATGCTCCTCGTACATGTCTAATCCAGCAAAAGCACCAATTTCAATCGTTTCAGTTTTAGGGTCTATTAAAGCTGCAACACGTTCGCGAGCCGTCATTTTTCCCTTGGCATGTTCCTTATCAATCCGCTTCTGACCACCACCTAAGTAAATCTTCTCAAGCTTATTTTCCATCTTGGAAATCAGCTGCTTCATCACGTCCTCGTTGCGGTTAAATTCAATATCCATTATAGCTATTTTGGGTCGCCAAATATAGTGGAAAGGGCTGTTGATTTTTGGGCATTCTCGCGCTGCTGCACAGGCGCGATCGGGCTGTTCGCTTTATCTTTTCTTCGCTTGCCGTGCCCTGAGGCTCTCGAAGGGGTCAGAAAAGGTTGCCGCTGCCATCCCTAACGTGGTTGCTCTTTTTAAGCTAAAATGTGTTTTCTCAAATCGTTTCGCCTAATAACTTTGCTGTATGAAAGAACTGATAGGAACTGGTGTGGCCATGGTTACGCCATTCAACTCTGACGGAAGCATCAATTTTGAGCATCTCGAAAAACTCACTAATCACCTTATCGATGGTGGTGTAGAGTATTTAGTTGTAATGGGAACTACGGGCGAAAGCGTCACTCTCAGTAAACTAGAAAAGGAAGAAGTATTAGATTGTGTGGTGGGCGTAAATGATGGTCGAGTGCCTGTTATTCTTGGAATTGGCGGAAACAATACTGCCGAAGTTTGTGCGCAATTAAACAATCTTGATAAGACAGGATTAACGGCTATTTTATCGGTTTCTCCAGCGTACAACAAGCCAACACAAGAAGGCATTTATCAGCATTATGCCGCAATATCTTATTGTTCTCCGCTGCCTATCATTCTATACAACGTTCCTGGAAGAACTAGCTCTAATATTTCGGCAGAAACCACGCTTCGTTTGGCTCGAGATTTTGACAATATCGTAGCCATTAAAGAAGCATCGGGTAGTTTGGACCAGTGCATGCGAATTATTAAGAATAAGCCAGAAGGTTTTCTAGTCATATCTGGAGATGACAACTTTAGTCTTCCACTAATAGCGAGTGGGGGAGATGGCGTTATTTCTGTTGTAGCTAATGCGCTGCCCCAGCAGTATTCAGACCTTATTCGTGCTGGTCTTGCAGGCGATTTTGAAACAGCCAGAAGTCTGCAATATCGTGTGTTCGATATTGTGAACCTGTTGTTTGAGGAAGGAAATCCAGCAGGAGTTAAATGCGCCTTGCGTGAATTAGGAGTCTGCGAAGAAAACGTGCGTTTGCCATTGGTTCAGGTTTCTGAGAAGCTGCGAAATGAGCTTTCCGAGTTGATTAGAAGCGTCTGAAACCCAAAATGCAGGCATGTCACCCTGTACTTGTTTCAGGGTCTAAATAAGATTCTGAAACAAGTTCAGAATGACAATCTACTTGACATTTGATTGAGCCTCTAATTTCAAGCCCTATTTGCCGTAGCGGTAAATCGTCTGCTTTTCAGGATTTGCGCTCCATTTAACAACCACCTCATTTCCGCCAGCATATTGTAACGGCTTCATGTTAAATTGAAGCGTGTCTAGCACAAGAGCTCTGCAAGCATCCTTATTAGGATTTAAATGTTCCAATGTTATAGCTGCTTGCGGAGGCAAACTTTTTGCCCAACCGCCAGAAAAATAAGCATCGAAATCGTGCTCTTCGCACCCTCCTGAGTATTGCACAATCACGGTGAGTACATCATTTTCATTCGTCATTTCCAGCAAACGGAAATCTGGTTTTATCGGCATTCGATTGGCATTAATAAGGATGTTTTTGGCATTGGAAACTGGTTTTTCAGTTTTAGCCGATTTTGCCTGTCCCGTTTTTTGCCCATTATTCTTGCAGCCAAGAAAACTAATGCTCAGCACAGATAGTAATATGAAAAATCGCATTCGTGTTAAGTTTTGGAATCAGTTCTTCAGGAGAACTACTTTTTTGGTAACCGTTCCGTTATCAGAATTGAGATTTATGTGGTAAACACCATCAACCAAATGATTTAAGTTCAGTACAGTTTTCGTGTTCTGAAACGAAGAAAACGTAGCTACCGTTTTTCCAATCATATCAAGGATCGAAATATTTCTCAACTCATCCGCTTTCTGAACTTCGATAAAAACAGTTCCTTCAGATGGGTTCGGATAAACGCTAACCTGTCCAAAGTCCACTTCAGATACAGACAAGCCTCCCGTCATTCCAAACTCAGTTTCTACTTCGCCATCATATTGGCTTCCTTCAATAATAAGGTCATTATTGTTATCGCGAATGCGGTAGTAACCAGAACCGAAACTGCAGCACATTCCATCACCAAAATCGTCAACAATAAGAAAGCTGTAGCAGCCGTCTCCAACAAGCTGAATTGTTTCGGAATTTGTTGAGTTATTAGCATACGCCCCTGGGTCTCCGGCCGCAGCACTCTGGTTTCCGCCACCATTTGGTCCAACAGAGGTATTACCACCTGATGCTACCAATTGGTTGTTTGGCCCGCGAAGTTCCCAATACGTTTCGTAACCATAGTTATCGGTTCTAACTGTTAGCTTAATAAGGTCTAGGCCAATGTTCAGTTCAAATTCTTTTGTTGTGCTGTTGTTGTTGTTGTTTTCATCTGCTTGTCCGTTGGGAGCAGAAACGGTTACACTAATTGTGTTCGTTCCACCTACAGGGGTTAAACTGGCTAGTTGCACATTTTCTGTTTCATCTTCGGCAAGGTTTCCTGTCCAGTTTATTACTTGATTACTGCCGTTGTTATAATCGTACGTGATGGTGCAAGATGTAAGATTGTCGGAGCCGTTGTTCTTCAAAACGAATACGGGGTTAATCGTTTCAATCTCACAAAGATTTTCAGGCACATTATTTATTCCGCTTGATGCAGCATCTAAGGTGTAGGTGATTGAGCCAGTAGGATAGCCATCTAGGGTGGTTACGCCCGTATTTTGTGGGTCAAGCCAATCTCTAAGTCGAGTAGTTGAGCTTGTTCCATCCCAAGAAACGCCAAACCGACCATACCAATCTGGCTGACCATTGTTGCCGCTCCCAGAACACGCAGCTCCACCTCCAAAAAGTTGACCAATAATACGGTGGTCTTGATTGAAGAGCGGACTACCTGACGAACCTTGTTCGGTCACTCCTTCTTCCCATTGATTGATATACCAAACATCAGCACCACCTTGGAAGTTGAATGTAGGGCCATCAAAGTCGTGACAGATTTTTTTCAAATCGCCAGAAGGGTGATGAATTCCAGTTGCCGCAGTTACGGCATTTTCATCGTCTGTATTGTCCCATCCTGCCCATTCTACATTGTAGGTAATGGGGTCGCCATTATTTATTTCGAGCAGACCAAAATCAGAACCACCGTTATTGGCTACAATCGTGGCACCAGAAACGGTTTGGTTGGTTGGGCCAGAAGTACCACTACAGGTGGTTGACTCATGGTTAAAATAGAAAGTCCAGTTTCCAACACCGCCTCCAAGACAGTGATTGGCTGTAAGGAAATACGGATACCCATCATTGGCGGTATTGTTTACCAATGCACCAGTACAAACCGCACTATTGCCTGATGCAATAAGTGCAACCGATTTTTTCTCTACCTGCCATTCGGAACCTTCGGGGCAATTGATGCCAATGTTGCAGGAAGCACTCGTTCCGAAGGGGCCACGAGCCAGTTCTTTCAGTTCTTCAAATTTTGAGTTCAAACCTCTGTAAGCATGCACAATTTGACTGATTGAAAGCTCTAGTTTGCTCAAGTTTTCCGATGTTGGAATCTGGAGTTCAATAATCACGTCCTCTCCATAAACCAATGTGGTTGCAAGCATACCGTTAGCTTGTCTGTTTGTATGATTGAAAGAACCGATAAAATGGCTTTTTTCCGCATCATATATAAAAAGCTGTGCTGTTTTAGGAAGGTTGAATTGATTGAAAAGGAAAGTGATTCCCTTGGCACTTGGCGCATAAACAGCAAACCTCCAAACATTCATGTTGTTTTCAACTGTCCATGTTCCGCTGTTTTGGGTGTTCAGATTTACGTTACGCTCAATTCCAAAACGGAAACCGAATTCCTTGTATTGGTCGTTTTCGGCATCTTCTGCTTTAATCGTTTCCATGTCTAACACCGGAAGTCGAAGGGGTTCTAAACTCGCATCGTCTGCCGATTCCCAGTTTAACGGTTGCCCACCGTGGCTTACTTGAGCCTTAATTGAAGGGGCAACAAATAGAATTGCCGCAAGTAGAACTAAGTATGTTTTTTTCATTTGGAATAATAGATTTCCTGCGAATATAGAAATGCTCTTGGTCGAATTTTGTCTTTTGCCATTCGTTTTGGCTCTCTGAGCACGTGCTAGACTTTACAAAATATGCTTATCCGCATCTTTCCCCAATAGCCTGGTCATAAACGGAAATTTCAGATTTTAATGTAACAGATCAACATGTTTTTAGCCACAACTTGTCCCAATTGATCGGGACAAGTTGTGGCTATTTTATGTCTGTTAGGAGCAATTTATTCGATAATTGGGGAAAGTTGCGGATAAGCATTTAATTCTAATTTTAATAGCTATGTAAAGCCGACTCAAACATCATAGCCCACGATTTAAATCGTGGGCTATGATTGGCACAGATTAACCGTTTTAACGGTTTACAAAAATCAGCGGTAATAAAGCTGATTACGTCAATGACAGGAGCGGTCTATCCTAAACTTGCTCAAAGAAAACAACCTCAAAACAGCTTACCTTAATGACATTGAGCTCTCGCAAGAGAGGGGAAAGCTCAACGTAGGTGAGCAGGGGTGAGTTGGTAAAGGCTCTGAATAGTGACTTTTTTTCTATCTCAAAAGAATCAAATGACTACGTATCTACTTCGGATGGTAGATTTTTTCCGCGTTGGCGAAAATTTCATCTTTGTTCAGGGTCATTCTTTTGGTTTGCTGATTAACGTAAAGCTCCATTTGGTCATTGTAGTGTGTAGATGACTCTCGGTTTGAAGAACCGTAAGGAACTAGTGTTTCTAACGAAACTTGCTCGCCATCCTTCCACTGTGCGAACTGCACATAAGAATCAGCCACGAAGGTTTTGAACCGGCCATTGGTGTAAGGCGTGTTGTAGTTGGCTGCAAGTACATCGGCAAAGCCATTTACCCCATATTCCTTATCGCCACGCACATGAACTTGTAATTCGCCAAGCGTTACCTCTAACGTTTTGAAATACTCCATCAAGTGGTGGTTGGCAAACTCAACGGCTTCAATAAATAATGCGTCATTCACATCCATGCCTTCTATGAATGCTTCGGTACCAAGGCCAAGCTTATCAAAAATGTAATGATAGGTGAGGAGGTACATTCCAGCTGCTTCGCTGTCTTTGTCTGCAATTTTGTCCCAATGCTGCATTTTTTCAATACTTTGCGTTACATCAGGAAAACAGTTGGCATCTAGACGCATGAAGTTTTCTGTTGAAGCAAAGAATGCGCTCGAATCAGGTAATTGATAGTCGAACTTCATTCGCCTGACGTCATCTAAACCTACCTTGTCGCACTCCGCTATTAGTTGAACCAAGCGTGTGCTTCTGTTGTTATCGCCTGCTTCAAATCCGAAATAGGCTGGGTAATCTGTTGGGTTTAGATTGTCACTTGCAGATGTTGCGTTGAAAGGCGTGTTATTGGTGTTGAACACATATCCGCAGTCAGGGTTAATAACCTGTGGACGTTCGGATATTGGATGAAATTCGGTCCAAAGTGTTGCACTTGTATCGCCAGGTACAGCCGAAGCCCAATTGTAATCCTCATTTCGCTTTGGAACAAGACCATTGTTTAGATACATGATATTTCCTTCCTTATCGGCATAAACAATATTGTAGCGCGGATGGGCTTCCATTTTCAACGCCTCATAGAACTCATCAAAATTTTGAGATTTGTTCATACGGTAAATCTGCTCAATGGTGTTGATTTTCTGATTGACAGCTAGTCTTACAGAATAGAAATCTCCGTCTTTAGATTTTATCGTGGCACCATACTTACTCCAATACATCAGTTGCGGAATAGGAACTGTAAGCAGACTATTTATTCTCACTTTCAGAAAAGTGAGTCTTCGCTCCAGTTCAAACCATTCGCCATCAAACTGGTACATCCGTCTTTTATCATCACTCATTTTGAGTTTAAATACATCAACCAAATCGAGTTTGTTGACAGTATGCGCCCAACCAAGATTTTCGTTGGTACCTAGAAAGACTGATGGCCCACCTGGAAACAAGCCCCCGAGTATGTTCAGACCTTCGTTGCTGCACAAATGCGCTTCGTACCAAGAAAAAGGTCCTTCCATTGGCTGATGAGGGTTAACCACCAAAATGGTACTTCCGTCTTCTGTTTTTTGAGGGCCGAAAGCCATGGCATTGGAACCTAACCAAGTTGTGCCGCCATCGTAATCACCTTTCAGAATCTTGGCAACTTCTAAATGCCCACCTGATACGATGCAGGCCGCGAATACATTTCCGTAAACGAGGTCTTTTCCTTCAATTGGAAAAACACCATGGAGAAGAACTTCTTTCGGATGCCATGCCGCGTAAGCGTTGAGACCTTGTGCATAACCATCAATATATTCTTTGTATTCCTCGGTGAAAGCTGTTTCGAATTTCTGATTGACAACTTCTTGCACGCCAAATACTTCAAGAAGAAAATCTCGTTTTGCGCCTTCTTTTCCCAGCAACTTACCAGACCGACCTTGGCCAGCAATGAGCAATTCTTGCATGGTTCCAAAATCATCTTCTGCATTGGCCCAGGCCAACCCGTAGGCCACTTCATGGTCTTGATCCGCGAAAATGTGTGGCACGCCCCATTTATCACGGACAATTTCAATTTTCGTGATGTCAACTATATCAAAATGAGAACCAGTACTGTTAGTCGCTGGTTTATCGCTTTTGGGTTTGCCAGCGAAAGCGGCATTGGTTAGACTTAAAAAGGCAATCAGTAATAGAAGAAATTGGGGCATTAAACACAATAGGTTTTAGGGGTTGAACTAATATGAACGTAAAGTTCGTTCTTTAGTATGTCAGCCACTATGAACTATGTATCAAGTGCTTATCACTTAGTGCGGATGATAAATAGACTCAGCCTCTGCCATAATCTTGGCTTTGTCTAAAGTCATCGTTTTCGTCTGTTGGTCAGCATAAAGCTGCATCTGATCGGTGTAATGCGGAGAGTCTGGTCGGGTAGATGCTCCAAAGGGGTGCAAAGTTTCCATTCGGACTAACTTGCCGTCTTGCCACTTCACAAAATGAACATATGAGTCGGCAACCCAAGGTTTGTAACGGCCATTTTTCCATTCTTCGTTATAGTTCGCAGCCAAAGCATCTGGGAATCCAGATAAAGGAAGATTTACATCACCCCTAACATGCCGCTGAACCTCGCCTAGTTTCGGAATCACTCCATCGTAATATGTGTCAATTTGGTCTTTTGCCCACCGAAGTGCGACTAAGTAAGTGGAGTCAGGAATAGTTACGGCTCTCTTGAACTCGCCATCTGAAAACCCCATCATGGCAAACACTTTTTGGAAGGTGATAAGATACGCTCCGGCTCCGATGCTTTCTTTATTTCCGCGTTTGTCCCACTCATTAATAGCAGTAATGAGTGGCGCTAGCTCTGGGTAATCATTTGGATTAAGGTGAAACAAATTCTCAATCGAATTTTGAAAAGCTCCGCAAGCCGGAAATTCATAGTCAAACTTGATGTCTTTCATACGATTGTAAGACATTTTTAGCGATGCTGGTTCATTCATTAATTCAAGAAACCGTTCTGCTCGGTTGTTTTCTCCTTTATCATCCCATCCGTAATAAGCGGGCCAATCTTCTAGATTTTGCCATTCGTTTCTTGCCGTAGCGTGTGCTGGGTTGTTGTTGGTATTGAAAACCCAACCACAATTCGGGTTTTTGGTTTGTACCATGTCTTCCACATCATGGAAATCACTCCAAAGTGTTTTATCCGAATTGCTTTTCACAATGGCATTGTAATTAACTCCTTCGTGCCTTCTTGGAACAACAGCGTTATTCAAATAGAGCACGTTGTCTTCCTTATCAGCATAAATAATATTGAACATGGAGATAGACTCCATTCGTAGGGCTTCGTAGAACTCTTCATAATTTTGAGCCTTATCCATTCTATACCATTGCTCGCCAACACCTACTTTCTCGTTGGCCGCAAACTTTACTGAATAGAAATTACCATCGGGAGATTTGAGTGTAGCTCCCAGTTTACTCCAATAAGTTGTTTTCTTAACTGGAAAAACGATGCCTTTAGCAAGCTTTACTTTTAGCCAAACAGGCCGTTTTTCCAATTTGTGCCACTCTCCGTTGAATTTGTACATCCGTTTTTTCTTTGGATGCATTTCCAATTGAAAAACATCTACCAAATCTAGATGGTTGAAGGTGTGTGCCCAGCCTAAGTTTTCGTTATTACCAAGAAATACAGTGGAACTTCCTGGGAACATTGCTCCATGTATGTTCAATCCTTCTTCGCTGTTCAAATGCGCTTCGTACCAAGAGAAGGGACCTGTAACAGGTTGGTGAGGGTTAATAGTTAGCATAGTGCTACCATCGTCCGTCTTATTACTGCTGAAGGCGAAAGCGTTAGAGCCATATGCTAAATCTGAAGGTTGATCCGTGTCATAAGTCCCATTCATAACACTCCCCACCGCGCCAGGTGTTCCAATGAGCGCGCTTAATGCAAACATGTATCCGCCAACCATATCCTGCGGAGTTATAGGAAAAGTACCTTTTACTCTCACCTCTTTTTTGTGTGCTTTTGCGTACGCGTTAGCACCTTGACAATAACCTTCGAGGTAACGAACGTAATCGTCAGAAAGCAGATGAAAATCTTTCTCAACGCGATCTCTAAAGCCGATTGCGTGCGAAAAGAAATCCCGTTCAGCACCTTCCTTTCCCATTAATTTACCAGCCAACCCTTTAGCGGTAACCACCAATTCTTGCATGGTGTAGAAGTCGTCTTCCGCATTTGCCCATGCCAAACCGTAGGCGGCATCAGCATCGGTTTTACCGTATATATGCGGAACACCCCATTTGTCACGAACTATGGTTACATCTTCAGGATTAACGGTGATGGAATACTTGTATCGGTCTTTGGCGGATACAGGCGCAAAAAGCCAAGCCATAACAGCGAGGCAGGCAATAATTTTTTTCATAAGCGGCTAAAAATGAGAGGGAATGAACTTGTCACCTAAGTTAGACATTCTTAAGCACTCTTGGAAGATTTTAATTCTAAAAGTGTGATTTCTGGCGAAATTCCAATTCTGCCCATGTATCCGATGAATCCAAGACCACGGTTTACGTAGATGTTTTGGCCTGCATCTTCATACAGCCCAGCCCATTGTTTGTATAGGTACTGCACAGGGCTCCATTTGAAGCCAGGAATTTCGATTCCGAATTGTGCCCCGTGTGTATGCCCAGATAGTGTCAATTGGAATTTCTGTGGGTGCTTCTTGATTTTTGCATCCCAATGACTCGGGTCGTGAGAAAGCAAAATTTTGAAGGGAATATCTTCTACTCCAGAAACGGCCTTGTCCAAATCTCCATGTTTTGGAAAATGACGCGATGCACCCCAATTTTCCACGCCAATAATAGCAAGTTTCTCGCCACCGGCATCTAAAACGTGATGATTATTCAATAGTAAATTCCAACCTGATTGGGCATGAACATCTTTCAGTCTGTCTAAGTTTGCGGCTTTCGCCTCTTTAGAAGGCCACGGACTGTAATCTCCATAATCGTGATTACCTAAAATGGAGTGAACACCTAAACGAGCTTTCAACCGTTTGAATTCATTGATATGTGGTTCCGCTTCAACGGCTTCATTATTTACAAGGTCCCCGGTAAAGAAGATAAGGTCAGGTTTCAGGCTGAGGATTTTGTCCACAGCTTCGGCTATAAAGTCCGAGGATGAAAAACTTCCAGAATGTAGATCCGAAATCTGAGCAATGGTCAAACCTTCAAAAGCCGCTGGCAGGTCATCGTAGAAAACGGTTTTTCGTTTAACCTGAAGATTGAAGGCCGTGCGCACCATTCCATAAATCATAGTGCTGAACGGAATGGCTGCTGCAATTATGCCTGCCTGAGAAACGAATTTTCTCCTATCTGGGAAGAAGGGCTCGCTAGCGGAATCAAAAAGTCCAACAACACCGTTACCCAATCTGAAAAGATCTTCACCTAATAGAAATACGACCCCAATAACCTTTGGTATGAATAGGACTAACATAACGCTGAACATGTAATACCTAAAGTAATTTGGCCACGATTCTCGGAAAGAACTGAAGACAATTGCCGCAATAGTTACTATCGTTATCAGCCAGTATCCACCGAAAGCAATCATTCGCCATCTTGATGGAAAATCTGTTCCAATGGTTTTTACGATTTGAAAAAAATAAAGGTCAACTAGTAGTAAAAGACCTATGGGAAATAGTAATCGAAGCATCATTTTTGGTTAGGACAGTACAACACCACAAAATATTTTCTGTTCCGTTTAAATGAAGTTTTTCGAACAAATGTCTTCAAATGTACCCTTGTGAAATGGTCGTTTGTCTAAATGCTATGTCGTAAATTTTGATTTGCGTCTCATTTGCACCTATTTTTGTTTCATCGATGAAAAATACCGGCTGGTCAGTATTTGGATTTAATTAGACGATATCTTATCAAATAGCTCAACATGAAAAAAGCATTACTTGCAGCAGCACTTCTTGGTTCATTTATTACCTCGAATACTTTCGCTCAGGACAACATGGGTATTGGAACATCAACTCCAGACCCAAGTGCGGTACTGGATCTTACCACTACGGATAAGGGTTTCCTAACCCCAAGAATGAATACTGTACAGAGAACGGCTATTGCTGGACCTGCTACAGGTTTGATGGTTTTCGATCTTGATGATAACCAGTTCTGGTATTTCGATGGAACCGTTTGGGTTCAAGCGCTCGGACCACAGGGTCCAGCAGGCGCAGATGGTGCAGATGGCCAAGACGGAGCACAAGGTCCTCAAGGTTTGCCCGGAGCAGATGGACAAGATGGTGCAGATGGACAAGACGGAGCCCAAGGTCTTCAAGGTTTGCCCGGAGCAGATGGACAAGATGGTGCAGATGGACAAGACGGAGCCCAAGGTCTTCAAGGTTTGCCCGGAGCAGATGGACAAGATGGTGCAGATGGAC
>Ga0316208_1002008_pt1 | contig 17536 bp, 16 predicted proteins | sample 3monopyrite_MG_FD_204944 | JGI IMG/M metagenome (GOLD analysis project Ga0316208, IMG submission 204944) | Microbial mat bacterial communities from mineral coupon in-situ incubated in ocean water Damariscotta River, Maine, United States -... | ecosystem: Environmental > Aquatic > Marine >...
AGGTTCATGTTTGAAGACACAAAATTGATTAAAAACGAACTACTTTCAATGTTTTTAATAGCAAAAGTAGCTTCGGAAGGAATGTTTGGACTTTGTTGAATAATTTGGAGTGCTAATTCTTTAATCGAATCAATTATCGCTCTAAACTCGCTATTATTTTCAGCAGGTCGAGCCTCCGCAACTTCTTTTATAGTTGCATTAATATAAGGTTCTTCGGTGATTACTTCCCTAACTTCAAATCTCTTTTTACCTTGTATGATAATGGTTGTGTTGCCATCTGGCATTTTTAAGACTCTAAGTATTCTTGCAACAGTTCCTGTTTTAAAAATATCTTTTGCTGTAGGGTCTTCGATATTTTCATCTTTTTGCGAAACAACACCAATAACTTTATTTCCTTTATTTGCGTCGTTAATTAGTTTTATTGATTTATCCCTTCCAGCAGTAATAGGGATGACAACTCCAGGAAATAAAACGGTGTTACGCAATGGTAAAATTGGTAGTGTTTCTGGTAGTGCTTCATTGTTAATTTTTGCTTCATCTTCAGGAGTCATTAAGGGAATTAATTCAGAATTTTCATCAAATTCCTGAAATGACAAACTGTCAAGACTTGTAAATTTAGATTTTGCCATACTATTTTTAGGTCATTCTGTCACTTAAACAGAATTCTTATTTTTTTCGATTAAACTTTAAAACTTAAATTTATTCATAAAACCTAGTATTTATAAAGGTTTTTAATAAGTTTATACTCATAATATTCAATTGTTATGCCATTGTAGAATCATGTTTCTTAAATAAACCTAAACTTTTTTTAGGCAAACTGTAACAAAGTTTAATTATCTTAATCTTTCTAATAAACAATTTGTTTTAGTGTCACTACCAAACCTTAATACTGAAGCACTTGCACAGCTTTGTAAATCTGGAAACCAAAATGCGCAATTGGAAATTTATAACAGATATTATAAAGCTATGTACAACATTGCGCTAAGGATTGTAAAAGACAGTTTTGAAGCTGAAGATATTATGCAAGATTCCTTTTTAACAGCTTTTACAAAATTAGGTGAATTAAAAGATTTAAAAACCTTTGGTGCCTGGTTAAAACGAATTGTAATAAACAACAGTATTTATCACTATAAAAAGAGTTATAAATACCAAAACGTTCCTTTTGACACTGTGCTTTATAAAGTTGAAGAAAATCAAAGCATTGGTAGTGATAACGATTTTACAAACTTAAAAGCACAACAGGTGCTTAAGGTTATGAATAATCTTAAAGATAATTATAGAGTTGCTTTAACATTAAATTTAATTGAAGGCTACGATTATGAAGAGATTAGCGATATAATGAACATATCATATTCCAATTGTAGAACAACGATATCGCGTGCTAAAGAAAGCTTAAGACAAAAATTACAGCTTACAACTGAGTATTAAGAAGTTAATATTATGAATGAGGATAATTTAAACACCATTTTTAAAAATGTAAAAGGTCGGTTTGATACTGAAGAACCAGCTATTGGGCACAAACAGCGTTTTTTAGATAAACTAAACCATCAAAATACTGTGGTGATCACACATAAAAAATCGGTGTTCAGATTATGGAAACCCATACATAGTATTGCGGCTTCGGTTGTATTACTTTTAACTATTTCGTTTGCTGTTTTAAAAGGTAATGACTCAACAGGTTTAGCTAGTATTTCACCTGAAATGGCGACAACTCAAGATTTTTTTACTACTACAATTACAACAGAACTCGAAAAACTTAACAGCGAAGAATCACCCGAATATCAAGACTTAATTGTTGACGCCTTGTTTCAAATTAAAATTTTGGAAGAAAACTACAAGCAATTAAAACTAGACCTCAACACAAGCGGTAAAGATGAGCGAGTTATTTACGCCATGATATCGAATTTTCAAGATAGAATAGACCTATTACAAAATGTAGTAGAACAAATAGATGACTTAAAACAAACAAAAAACGAACAAAATGAAAACAGCACCACTTTATAAGGCTTTTTTTGCTTTACTATTTATTCCATCGTTAGTATTAGCTAACAACAATGATTTAAATGGTAAACATACTAAAGAAAAAAAAGTGCATAAAGAGTTTAATGTAAACTCTAATGCAACCTTAGAGATTGATAATAGCTATGGTAATATTGACATTGTTACTTGGAATGAAAACCGCATTGTTATTGATGTGACAATAACTACAAATGGCAACAACTTGGAAAAAGTTGAAAAAAAATTAGATGACATTGACATTGAGTTTTCTGGAACTTCAAATCGTGTCGTGGCAAAAACACACTTTTCAAAAAATAAATCTTTTTGGAATTGGGGAAACAGCAATGTTAGCATGAAAATCAACTACGTTGTAAAAATGCCAATGAGCAATAATGTAGATCTTGAAAATGATTATGGCAGCATTAATTTGGATAAGCTTGAAGGTCGCGCAATCATTGATTGTGATTATGGGAAAATTACAACCAAAGAATTAATGGCAGATAACAATGTTTTGACTTTTGATTACACCAAAAACTCTTACTTCGATTATATTAAAAGCGGATCAATTAATGCAGATTATAGTAGCTATACTGTAGGCAAAACCAATAACTTAGATATAGAAACGGACTATACAAAATCGATTATTGAAATTGCAGAAGACGTTACTTATAATTGCGATTATGGCTCTTTAACAGTTGAAAAAGCAAACAATATTAAAGGTGATGGCGATTACTTAACCTTGCGTATTGGTGAGGTGTATAAAAATGTATCTGTCACTGCTGATTATGGTTCCATGAAAATTAATAACATGACTAGTAATGCAGGCGATGTAAATATTGAATCAGACTTTATGAAAATAACCATAGGATATTCTTCTGGATACAACTTTGATTTCGATTTGGATTTAAGTTATGCTTCGCTTCGTGGTGATGACGACTTAGAAGTATCAAAAAGAATAGAAAAATCAAGCAGTAAAAAATATTCTGGTTATCATGGTTCTAAAGGTTCTGGAAATACGATAAACATCACATCAGATTATGGAAGTGTTACATTCAATAAAAATTAAATAACAATCAAAAAAACAAACAGAAATGAAAAATTTGAAAAATTTTCACGAATACTTAATCAGTATAAGTATGATGAGTAAAAAATCAATTTTATTATTAGTAGCCATTTTAACTGTATCAACAATAAATGCACAATGGTGGGGAGGAAAAAAAATTAAAGGAAACGGAAACATGACTACCGAAACGAGAAATACTGGAGATTATCAAGGCATTAAGTGTGCTGGATCTATGGATTATATTTTAGTTGCTGGTACTGAAGGAAAGATAACATTAGAAGGAGAATCTAATTTATTAGAACACATCGTCACAGAAATTAAAGGTGGTAACTTAATTGTAAAAGTAGAAAAGGGAGTAAATTTAAGTCCAAGCTGGAATAAAACCATCAAGGTGACTATCCCATTTGAAGATATTAATAATGTATCCTTAGCTGGATCTGGAGACTTATGGAATGAGGATAAAATAAAAACTAATAGTCTTGATGTGTCTTTAGCTGGATCTGGTGATGTAATCCTTAACGTAGAAACATCTTCATTAGAAGGTAGTCTAGCTGGTTCTGGAGACTTGACTTTAAAAGGCAATACAAATAATTTAATAGTAAAAGTTGCTGGCTCTGGCGATATACATGCTTTTGGGCTACAAGCAAATAATACAGTCGCTTCTATTGCTGGCTCTGGAGATATAGAAGTAGTGAGCAACAAAAGTTTAAAAGCTCGAGTTTCTGGTTCTGGAGATATCGAATATAAAGGCAATCCTGAAAAAGAAGATACTAAAGTATCAGGTTCTGGTACTATTAGCAATTAAGAACAATTATTCTACTAAAAAAAGAGGCTGTCTAAAAAGTGTCATTCTGAATAAAAAATAAGAATCTCATAATAATTAAATAGTTGATTTATAGATTATTTAGATTTTTCGACTAAGCTCAAAATGACAATAAAATAACTATTTAGACAGCCTCTTTTTTATTTAGTTGATTATCGCATTTTTTGGAATGCGATATAAAAGAATAACACCAACAATAAAAAAAGTGATTAAGAACAAAATTGAGTAGCGCATACTTCCAGTAATTTCGGCTATAAACCCATACATAAACATTCCTATAACAATGCCTATTTTTTCAGCCACGTCATAAAAGCTAAAATACGAAGCAGAATCTTCAGTTTGTTCTGGAATGAGTTTGCTGTAAGTAGATCTGGATAGCGATTGAATCCCTCCCATAACCAGTCCAACAAACCCAGCAGTAATATAAAATTGAATAGGTGTTATTATAAAAAAGGCATAAGCACATATCACAATCCAACAAAATATAATAATAATTAGCGTTTTTATATTACCTATTTTACCAGATAAATCTGCAGTATAATTAGCACCAACAACAGCCACTAATTGTATTAATAAAATACTTACAATTAGTCCTGTAGTAGAATCTTGAGTTCCCCAATCTAGCTCCTCGACAGCAAAATATGTAGCTGCAATCATAATAGTTTGTACTGCCATACTGTAAACAAAAAAAGCACTTAAATACCTTCGTAAAACCAAATTGGTTTTTAATGCTTTCCATATTTTTTTTAATTCATTATAGCCATGAACCAATACAGACTTTGTTACTTTATGTCCTTCATTTGTTCCGGTAGGTAAATATTTAAATGTGTATTGTGCAAACAACATCCACCAAATCCCTACCATGATAAAAGCTATTCTGGTTGGTTGTCCTGCATCATCAAAACCAAAAGTGTCATAAAATAAAATCATTACCAAATTAACAACAAGTAGGATCACGCTACCTACATATCCAAGTGAAAACCCTTTAGCACTAATTTTGTCTTGCTGTTCGGGATAAGCAATATCAGGCAAATAGGAATTATAAAATACCAAGCTGCCCCAAAAACCTATTAATGCAAGCATATAACACAATAAGCCAAACCATAAAGCATCCAAACTAAACCAATATAATCCAATACAAGATAGTGCGCCTAAATAGCAGAAAAACTTCATGAAACCTTCTTTATTGCCCACATAATCTGAAATACCAGACAGGACAGGAGACAAAAACGATACTACTAAAAAGCTTAGTGCTGTGATGTAGCTTATTAACGAATCATTATTAAAATCGTAACCTAGAAAAGTAACAGTGTCACTAATTTTTTCACCAGTTTCTGTGTCTTTAATAATAGTTAAAGCGCCATAAAAAATTGGGAATACTGCCGACGTAATAACCAATGGGTATACCGAGTTGGCCCAATCATAAAACGCCCAAGCGTTTAAAAGTTTTTTACTTCCTTTTTCCAATACTGCCATAAATATAAAGCTGCCCAATTGTATGAGCAGCTTCTAAAGTAACCATTTATATATAAATGGCTATAAAATTATTCTCTAAACGATGTTATACCAAATTTCTTAGCCTCCTCTTTTGCTTTTGGAGCAAGCTTAATTAAGTTAGCAATTCTTGTATCATTAGAAGGATGTGTGCTTAAAAATTCTGGTGGTGCTTGTCCTCCACTGTTTGCTTTCATTCGCTTCCATAACTGGGCAGCTTCATCAGGATTATAACCAGCTATTGCCATTAAACGTAACCCAATTTCATCTGCTTGAGTTTCATGACTTCTACTAAAGGGTAACATACCTCCTACATTAGACACAACGCCATACGATTGGTTAAATATATTTCTTGATTGCTCATCCTTTATAGCCACATTACCAGCAATTGCAAGTCCCTGTTGCACATATGCGGCACTCATACGCTGTTGTCCATGATTGGCGAGTGCGTGTGCCACTTCGTGTCCCATTATGGCAGCAACACCTGTTTCTCCTGCAGCAATGGGAAGGATTCCTGTATAAAATACAATTTTCCCTCCTGGCATAGCCCAAGCATTTACTGTTTTATCATCAACTAAATTATAGTCCCATTTATAATCCTTTAAATAACCTTCGTAACCATTGGCATTTAGCCAACGTTCGGCAGCTACAGCTATGCGTTGACCAACTCTCGTAATCATTTCAGCATCCTTGGTACCTTTAACAATGTTGTTTTTACTTAAAAATTCATCATATTGCGCAAAAGCTGTTGGGAATAATGTTGCGTTCTCTGTACCTGGAAAAGCCATCGTTTTTTTTCCTGTAAAAGGATTTGTTGCACATGAGAAAAACAAAAGTATGGCTCCAATTGCGACTAATTGTTTACGAAATTTCATCTTGTTTAAAGTTTTTTTATAAAACCTAAAATTACAAAAAAGGTTTCTTAAAATTATGACACTAACTATGATTAATTGTCACTTTTTTTTAAAATTTTGTAATCCTAATAATATTAATTCGACTTTAACAATACTAAATTAATGCTTTTACTATGAAAAAAATATATACACTTACATTAATTAGTTTATTTTTTAGTTGTAATAGTTCAGCTCAAAAAAAAGAAATAGCCAAGAATTTTCATGTTACTAAAACCGAGGCTGAATGGAAAGCCCAACTTTCCGATTTGCAATATTATGTGCTTAGGGAAGCTGGTACAGAGCCAGCTTTTAGCAGTTCGTTTAACAACAACCATTTAAAAGGAGTCTATGTTTGTGCTGCTTGTCAAACACCTTTATTTAAAAGTGACCATAAATACGATTCTGGATCGGGTTGGCCTAGTTTTGATAGGGAAATAAAGGGACATGTTGCCTATTCGGTAGATTACAATATAGGTATAGCAAGAAAAGAAGAGCATTGTGCAACCTGTGGAGGCCATTTAGGTCATGTGTTTGATGATGGCCCAAGGGAAACTACTGGCTTACGACATTGTATAAATGGTGCAGCTCTAAAATTTATTCCTGTAAAAGATGACCAGTAGCTACTTACCTAGTGTTATTAAACAATTTAAATATTACAAAAGTCTTGGTGATAAGACATTTGAACAATTAACTGAAGAACAAATTCATTGGCAGTATAATACTGAAAGTAATAGTGTTGCAATTATTGTGAAGCACATTTTTGGAAACATGCTATCACGTTGGACAAACTTTTTAACTGAAGATGGAGAAAAAAAATGGCGTAAACGTGATCAAGAGTTTGAAGATACATATTCTGATAAAAAAGAAATGATTCAAGCTTGGGACAAAGGCTGGAATTGCTTATTTGATGCAATTAAACCGTTGACTGAAGAGGAACTTGAGCAAATAATTTACATACGTAACCAAGGACATACAATTACAGAAGCCATTAACAGGCAACTTGCACATTATTCTTACCATATTGGCCAACTAGTATTTTTAGGTAAAATGATTACAAACGATAATTGGAAATCATTATCCATTCCCAAAGGCAAATCAAAGAGTTACAACCAAGAAAAGTTCTCCAAGAAAAAAGGCAGAAGACATTTTACAGAAGACCTTTAATATTACAGTTAGGTTTCGTAAATTCGTAGTTTGAATTTAAGACTTAAAATTATACCCATGAGTAAATACGATATTATTGTTCTTGGCAGTGGTCCAGGAGGCTATGTAGCAGCTATTAGAGCATCACAGTTAGGATTTAAAACCGCAGTTGTAGAAAAGGAAAGCCTTGGAGGAGTGTGTTTAAATTGGGGCTGTATCCCTACAAAAGCCTTGTTGAAATCGGCTCAAGTTTTTGAATATTTAAAACATGCTGGAGATTATGGATTATCGGTAAAAGAAGCTGACAAAGATTTTGATGCTGTTGTTAAAAGAAGTCGTGGTGTTGCTGATGGTATGAGTAAAGGTGTTCAATTTTTATTAAAAAAGAATAAAGTTGAGGTTATTAATGGTTATGGAAAAATCAAACCTGGCAAAAAAGTAGATGTAGATGGTACTGAGTATAGTGCAGATCACATTATTATTGCTACAGGTGCACGTTCGCGTGAATTACCAAGTTTACCACAAGATGGTAAAAAGGTCATTGGTTATCGTGAAGCATTGGCTTTAAAAAAGCAGCCAAAAAAGATGGTTATTGTAGGCTCTGGTGCCATTGGCGTTGAGTTTGCTTATTTCTATAACGCCATGGGAACTGAGGTTACAATTGTTGAGTTTATGCCAAAAATAGTGCCTGTAGAAGACGATGATGTTTCAAAACAGCTAGAACGTTCCTTTAAAAAAAGTGGCATCAACATAATGACATCGGCTGAAGTTACAAGTGTCGATACATCAGGAACAGGTGTAAAAGCTACTGTTAAGACTAAAAAAGGTGAAGAAGTGCTTGAAGCAGATATAGTACTTTCGGCAGTTGGTATTAAAGCAAATATCGAAAATATTGGCTTAGAAGATGTTGGTATTGTAGTTGACAGAGAAAAAATAATTGTAAATGATTATTACCAAACCAACATTCCTGGATACTATGCTATTGGTGATGTAACTCCTGGTCAAGCACTGGCTCACGTAGCTTCTGCTGAAGGTATTTTATGTGTCGAAAAAATTGCTGGCCAACATGTTGAAGCATTAGATTATGGAAACATTCCTGGTTGTACGTATTGCACTCCTGAAATTGCAAGTGTTGGTTTAACCGAAGCTCAAGCAAAAGAACAGGGTTTCGATATTAAAGTTGGTAAATTTCCATTCTCTGCATCTGGAAAAGCAAGTGCTAGTGGACATAAAGATGGATTTGTAAAAGTGATTTTTGATGCCAAATATGGCGAATGGTTAGGTTGCCACATGATTGGTGCTGGTGTAACTGATATGATTGCTGAAGCTGTTTTAGGAAGAAAACTAGAAACTACTGGACATGAAGTATTAAAAGCGGTTCACCCACATCCTACAATGAGTGAAGCAGTTATGGAGGCTGTTGCAGCAGCTTATGGTGAAGTGATACATTTATAGAAAAAAAATAAAAAATTGTTTGCTACTCAAACTTTTAGAATTAAAAATATAAACTAAAGGAGGTTGTCTAAAAAGTGCTTTTTGTTGTCATTTTGAGCTTAGTCGAAAAATCTCAATAATCTACAAATCAACTTTTTAATTTTTATGAGATTCTTCATTTTCATTCAGAATGACACTTTTTAGACAGCCTCTTTTTTATTATTCTAAATAGGAGTCTTAATTCTAAAAGTGAATAAAATGAATATTCTATAAGCGAAGCGGTCTAATTTATAAAACTTTGAATAGCCAACTCATAACTCTGCAATCCAAATCCAAGTATCACACCTTTGGCGTTTGGAGAAATAAATGATTTATGCCTAAACTCTTCCCTAGCAAAAGTATTGGATATATGAACTTCAATAACTGGACTTTTAATAGCTTTTACAGCATCTCCAATACCAACAGATGTATGCGTATATGCAGCTGCATTTAATATAACACCATCATAATTATAACCTACTTCCTGCAATTTATCAATCAATTCACCTTCAATATTAGATTGAAAATGTTCTAAACTTACCTGTGGGTACTTTTTTTTTGTAGCATCAAAAAACTCCATGAATGTTAAGCTTCCATATATGTTTGGTTCTCTTTTCCCAAGTAAGTTGAGATTTGGACCATTTATGATGATTAATTTTTTCATAAATCAAAGGTATCAAAAAATAAAGCATAAAAAAAGAGCGCCAAATGTGCGCTCCTTCTTTCTTTATTTGCTATTAATCAATACTGTTAATATAAAAATTCGTGAATTCAGTTTCGATTAATTAATAGCTAATTAAAAAATAAAAATGCTTTTGAACAAAAATTTAACCCAAAAAATAGTATTTTTATCGATAAAGTTGCATTATCACTAGTATTTATTGAGTAATATTTATCCTACCTTTTGTTAATAAACTAAAGTTATAAACATGAAATGGCATCAAGCCTTAAAAGATTACACCAATTATTTAAAGATTGAAAGAGGGCTTTCCATTAACTCAATCAATAGTTATTCCAGAGATGTAAAAAAATTGATTCAATTTTTAGAAGCGAATGAAAATTCAATCTCTCCTATTAAGATAGAGAAAACAATTATACAAGAATTTATTTATCATATTGCAAAATTAGTTAATGCCAGAAGCCAGTCAAGAATCATTTCGGGATTACGAAGTTTTTTTGATTTCTTGATATTTGAAAATTATAGAGAGAGCAACCCTCTAGAGCTTATAGAGGCTCCAAAAATTGGAAGAAAACTTCCAGACACCTTATCTGTTAAAGAAATTGACACCATAGTTTCCTCAATTGATTTGGGGACTCCACAGGGAGAACGTAATAGGGCTATTATTGAAACGCTTTACAGCTGTGGTTTAAGAGTTAGCGAACTTATCAATCTTAAGCTATCAGATTTATTTTTTGACGAAGGCTTTATAAAAGTAACTGGTAAAGGAGATAAGCAACGGTTTGTTCCAATAGGCCATCTTACTCAAAAATATATAAATCTATACAAAAATGAAGTCAGGATCCATATTCCTGTACTTGGTGAATATCGTGACATTGTGTTTTTAAATAGAAGAGGCAAACAACTCACCAGAGCTATGATATTTACCATTGTTAAACAGTTAGGGGAAAAAGCTGGAATAAAAAAAACGATTTCACCACATACCTTTAGGCATTCGTTTGCTACGCATCTTTTAGAAAATGGTGCCGATTTAAGGGCCATACAGCTCATGTTAGGCCATGAAAGCATTACTACTACCGAAATTTATATGCACGTAGATAAAAGTCATTTACGTAAAGTTGTTGACACTTATCACCCTAGAAAATAAAAAAAGGTTGTCTAAAAAATACTTTTTAGGCAACCTTTAAATACTTAATTATCAATATTATTTTGCAATATTTACGGCTCTGGTTTCTCTAATTACTGTGACTTTAACCTGTCCAGGATAGGTCATATCTGTTTGTATTTTTTGAGAAATCTCAAACGATAAATTAGCCGCTTTTTCGTCGCTTACTTTTTCACTTTCAACAATTACACGTAATTCCCTTCCTGCTTGTATGGCATAAGCTTTCTTTACTCCTGTAAAACCAAACGCTATATCTTCAAGATCTTTTAAACGTTGTATGTAAGAATCCAGCACTTGGCGTCTAGCTCCAGGTCGTGCTCCTGAAATCGCATCACACACCTGAATTACAGGTGACAATAGCGATTTCATTTCTATTTCATCATGGTGAGCCCCAATGGCATTGCACACTTCTTTGTTTTCGCCATATTTTTCGGCCCATTGCATGCCCAAAATTGCGTGAGGTGTTTCCATATCTGCTTCGGCATCTGGCACTTTACCAATATCGTGTAACAATCCTGCACGTTTGGCTAGTTTTGGGTTTATCCCTAATTCAGCAGCCATTACACCACAAAGTTTAGCTACTTCACGAGAGTGTTGCAGTAAATTTTGACCATAGGACGAACGATATTTCATACGACCTACCATTTTAATTAACTCTGGATGTAAACCGTGAATTCCTAAATCGATAACTGTACGTTTACCAACCTCAATAATCTCTTGTTCTATTTGTTTTTGGGTCTTTTTAACAATCTCTTCAATTCTTGCAGGATGAATCCTTCCATCTGTTACCAATTTATGCAATGATAAACGAGCTATTTCACGTCTAACAGAATCGAAACAAGATAGTATAATAGCTTCAGGAGTATCATCAACAATAATTTCTACTCCAGTAGCAGCTTCAATGGCACGAATATTACGTCCTTCCCTACCAATGATTCTACCTTTAACATCATCAGATTCTATATTAAACACCGAAACACAATTATCGACTGCTTCCTCAGTACCAATACGTTGTATAGTGTTAATGATAATTTTTTTGGCATCTTGTTGCGCTGTTAATTTAGCTTCTTCCATCTTATCCCGAACATAAACCATTGCGTCATTTTTCGCTTCTTCTTTTAAAGACTCTATTAACTGAGCTTTTGCATCTTCTCCAGATAATCCAGAGATAACTTCTAGTTGCTGAATTTGTCTTTTATGTGCCTTTTCAACTTCACTTTTGCGTTTTTCAAGATGCTCAATACGATAATCGTAATCTTTTATCTTTTTTTCTATATTGCTATTTAGTTTTTTTTGTTTTGATAATTCAGAAGATATTTGAGATTCTTTATCACGAGTTCTCTTTTCAGATTCAGCTATTTTTTTGTCCCTAGACAAGATAACCTTTTCATGTTCAGATTTTAATTCTATAAATTTTTCCTTTGCTTGAAGAATTTTATCTTTCTTAATAGATTCCCCTTCATGATTAGCTTCTTTAATAATGCTTAAAGCCTCCTTTTTTGCATTTTTAATTAGCTTGGAAGCGTTGCTTTTTTCAAGCGTTTTAGCAGTAAAAAACCCAACTATTAGTCCTAGTATAATTCCTCCAACAATTAATAAAATTGTGTTTGTATCCATTTTGTTATGCTTAGTTTAATAAAAAAAGCCTACATCAGTTTTGTTTTGTATAAACTCCTTAAAAACAAGTTTAGGGTTAACAAGCTGATCAAGTATCTGCTCAAGATACTGTGTTACTGAAACAAGTTCAGCACAGGCAGCACTAGCAGCACGCTTTTACAACTTCAACTCACCCTTTTTAAAGAATTAACGTTGAGTTTATCAAAAATTAACTAATGTAGGCAGTAACCTTATTTATTTTAAAGAACTTAAGAGCTTAAACACTCTTTTAAAAGCTGGTTCATAGCTATTAGCTTATGTTCAACTTCTTCACTTAAATTATCTTTATCTATTTCTTTTTGTTCTGTTTGAGATGCAAATTGTAAAGCACACATGGCCAATACATCTTGCTTGTCCCTAACGGAATAACTTTGCTCAAATTGTTTAATCATAGCGTCAATTTTCTGAGCGGCTTTACGCAATCCTTCTTCTTGACTTGACTCAATAGTTAATGGATATACTCTATTAGCTATAGATAGCTTTATTTTAAGCTTTTCAGACATTTATTAAAACTATGTTTACATTATTCAGATAGTTGTGATATACAATGATCAATGTCTCTAATTAATGCATTTATTTTAAGCTTAGTTTCTCTTTTACTCTCGTCACTGCCCAGTATGGAATTTGCAAATTTTAGTGTTTCGTATTTATCTGCCCAAGTTGCAACTTCTGCTTCTTGTTTAGATAATCTTTCTTGAGATATTGACAATTCTTCACTTAATTTAGCGTTTGTTTGCTTTAACACTTCTAGTTTGTGCAATACTTTACTAATTCTATTCTCTAAAGAATCTACAATTGTCTCAATATTACTCATTTATCAAATTCAATACTAATTACACAAAGTTAACATACCCATAGTTAATTAGCAATTGTTTTCGAGTAAATTTTAAAACATATTAATTATCAGTTAGTTATATTTAATGACGTGTGTTTTGAATATACTTTGCAAATTTGAAACAAATTAATATTTTAGCAGTAATATCTTACTTATGACAAAATCCTTCATTATTTTTTTTATTATAATCTCGCAAGCATTGTTTGCACAAAATCCTTACCCACAAGATTATTTTAGAAATCCGTTGGATGTCACATTAGTATTATCTGGTACATTTGCTGAATTACGTTCTAATCATTTTCATTCTGGATTAGACATAAAAACCCAACAGCGCGAAGGTTTAAAAGTGTATGCTGCTGCTTCAGGATATATTAGTAGGATTAAAATTTCGCATTGGGGATATGGTAAGGCTTTATATATATCACATCCAAATGGCTATACCACCGTGTATGCGCATTTGCAAAAGTTTGCACCAAAAATTGAAGCGTATATAAAAAAACTGCAGTATGAAAAAGAAAGTTTTGAAATTGAAGTATTTCCAAAAATAACAGAACTATTAGTAAACACTCAAGAAGAAATTGCATATAGTGGAAACACAGGAGGCTCTGGAGGACCACACTTGCATTTTGAAATTAGAGATAATAAAGAACGCCCTATTAACCCAATGCTTTTTGGTATTGATGTAAAAGATAGCAGACAGCCAATGATTATTGGTTTATTTGCCTACCCAATTGGGCTGGATTCTCATGTAAATGATACCAATGAGAAAACCAAACTAAGAATAGTACCAACCAATAATGGCGATTACACAGCCGAAGCTATTAATGCCTATGGAAAAATAGGGTTTGGTATAGTGACTTACGATCAACAAGATCTTGCTGCTAATAAAAATGGGGTAAGCAACATACAGACTTTTTATAATGGCAATAAAAATTTTGAGATAGATTTTAAACGATTTTCTTTTAGCGAAACAAAGCATCTAAACCGTTTAATAGACTATTCACATTTTAAAGAAGAGAAGTCCAGAATTCAAAAATTGTTTGTTGAACAAAACAATCCTCTTAGTATGTATAATAATATCATTGATAATGGCTACATCATTGTTGAAGATAGCACAGCATCGGTTTACAAATTAAGAGTAAGCGATTATAAGGGAAACAATACTTGGTTAACTATTCCAATTTCGGGTAAAAAAAATAATGCCATTAAAAGCCAACCAAGACAAACGACTGAGCATTTTATTTATGCCAACCAAAGTAATACTTTAGAAAAAGACAACATCTCAGTCTATTTTCCAAGCAATACCTTTTATGATGATTTTTTTATTGATTTCAATGTCGAAAACGATACCTTGACACTACATGAAAACACCGTACCTGCTCAAAAATATTTTACAATTAATTTTGATATAAGTCGTTATCTAGAACAAGATAAAGACAAGCTATTTATTGCTAGAAAGGTTGGTTACAAAGATTTTGTAACCTATTCTTCTACCAAAAGAAAAGGAAACACTTTAAGCAGCAGTACTAAAACACTTGGCACATATACATTAGCGACAGATGTTGATGGGCCAAAAATAACACCAATAAATTTTCAAGAAGGAAAATGGCTAAGTAAATATCGCTATTTAAAAGTAAAAATAACCGATGAGATTTCGGGAGTAAAAAATTATAGAGCGACCATAAATGGCAAATGGATTCTTATGGAGTATGATGCCAAAAAAAATAGCTTAGTTTATGATTTTAATGACAATATAATATTAGAAACAAAAAATAATTTAAAGATTATTGTTACCGATAATGTTGGAAATAGCTCTACATTTGAAGCAACATTTTTTAGAAAATAAATACCTCTTGAAAATTAGACCTTTTCTCTTACTTACTATTTTTATCCTATTGCCACTTATAGGGTTTTCACAAACTTCAACCTTGAGAGGCGTTATCCTTGACAAAAATAATTTACCAATCTCAAATGTAAACATTAAGACCAATAACAGTGGTACTATTAGTAACGAAAATGGTTTTTACTTAATAAAAATTGCAGCAAATAAAGACATTATAGTAGAGTTTACACATTTAAATTACAAAAAAACTACAGTTACTTTTAATTTAAAAAATGGCGAATCGTTTGAGTTTAATCCAGTTTTAAACACCCAAGTTGAGCAAATCGAAGCAGTTGTTATTACAAGTACCGACAGAAACCGTGTTGAAGGCGTAACCAACATAAAACCAGAAATAATTAGAACCGTAAAAGGTGCCCAACCAGGAATAGAAAATCTACTAAAAACACTTCCTGGAGTTAATATATCTAACGAATTAAGTACGCAATACTCAGTTCGTGGAGGGAATTTTGATGAAAACCTAGTGTATGTCAATGAAATTGAAGTGTATCGTCCTTTTCTTATTCGGTCTGGGCAACAAGAAGGCTTAAGCTTTGTAAATACCAATTTGGTTCAAAATGTAGATTTTTCGGCTGGTGGCTTTCAAGCAAAATATGGAGACAAACTATCTTCGGTTCTTGATATAACTTACAGAAGTCCCATAAAATTTGGTATCTCAGCAGATTTAAACCTTTTGGGTGGAAGTATTACTGCCGAAAGTATTTCAAAGGATTCAAAATTTTCAGGTATCATAGGTTTGCGTTATCGTGATAATAGTTTGTTAGTAGAAGCTAAAGAAACTGAAACAAATTACGACCCTACTTTTGCTGACATTCAAACCTATCTTACCTATAAGTTTTCAAATAAATTTCACTTGAGTTTTCTTGGTAACGCTTCTATAAATAGTTACAATTACCAACCTCAAACTAGACAGACCAACTTTGGCACACTCACAAATCCTTTAGCTCTTTTGGTATATTATGATGGTCAAGAAAAAGATAGGTACCAAACCTATTTTGGTGCATTTAAAGCCAATTATTTTGTAAATGATGATGTAACATTAAAGCTTATAGCATCACAATACAATACAACCGAAGAGGAGTATTTCGATATATTAGCACAATACCGACTTGGAGAGGTAAACAGTAATATTGGTGATGAAAACCTTGGCGAAGTAGAATTTAGCGAAGGCATAGGAAGCCAGTTAAATCATGCAAGAAACGACTTAGATGCACTTATCACCAATGTGGAGCATAAAGGAAATTATAACTACAAAAACCACCTTTTAGAATGGTCCGTAAAATATACACGCGAAGACATAAGGGATCGTATTGTAGAGTGGGAAGTGATAGATTCTGCTGGGTTTTCAATTAATCCACCAAATATTGATAATTTTAACGAGCAGCCCTACCAAGCTTATCAAGGGCCTTTGGTGCCATTTCAAAACATAAGAGCCACAAACAAAACAAAAATAGACAGACTGCAAGCTTATAGCCAATGGAGCAAACGTGATGAGATAGGCAATCATGAAGTGTTTTACAATGCAGGAATACGCATGCATAGCTGGTCTGTAAGTGGTGAGGATATTAAAAATACTTCACAAATTGTATTTAGCCCAAGAGCACAATTTGCCATTAAACCCGATTGGAAAAAAGACATGTTGTTTAGGCTAAGTGGAGGTTTGTATTATCAACCTCCCTTTTATCGTGAATTGAGAAATAAAGATGGTGCCGTAAACTCTAGTGTCAAGGCCCAAAAATCTGTGCATATTGTATTGGGTAACGAGTATAGTTTTAAAATGTGGGAGCGCCCTTTTAAGCTAGTTTCAGAGGCTTATTATAAGAAAATAACCAATGTTAACCCTTACACCTTAGACAATGTTAGGATTAGGTATGAAGCCAATAACATCGCAAAAGCCTATGCTTATGGATTGGACTTACGATTAAATGGCGAATTTGTTCCTGGTACCGAGTCGTGGTTTAGTTTTGGGTACTTAAAAACCGAAGAGAATATCAACAACCAAGGATATATCTCCAGGCCAACAGACCAACGTTTAAAATTTGGTGTTTTGTTTCAAGATTATATGCCAAACATCCCAGATTTAAAAATGTTTTTGAACCTAGTTTACAATACAGGTGTTCCAGGCGGCTCTCCAAGTTATGCCAACCCCTATAATTACCAAGAGCGTTTACCAGACTATAAACGAGCAGATTTTGGGCTCTCGTATGTTATTATAAATAAAGACAAAACCTACTCTGGATGGAAACAAAAATTTACAGAGCTAAGTGTAGGCTTTGAGATTTTTAATATGTTCGATGTACAAAATTCCATTACAAACACTTGGGTTAGGGATGTGTACTCAAAACGTCAATACTCAATCCCTAACTACTTAACACCTAGAATCTTCAACCTTAGGGTTGGATTTCAATTTTAAC
>Ga0316208_1002009_pt1 | contig 17525 bp, 10 predicted proteins | sample 3monopyrite_MG_FD_204944 | JGI IMG/M metagenome (GOLD analysis project Ga0316208, IMG submission 204944) | Microbial mat bacterial communities from mineral coupon in-situ incubated in ocean water Damariscotta River, Maine, United States -... | ecosystem: Environmental > Aquatic > Marine >...
ATGGCCAACCGCAGACAGAAGGTTCTCGGCGAAGACGTACCTGAAAGACGGCAAGTCTCCGCGCGAAGGAGACATCTTCAGGAATCCGTCTCTTGCGAAGAGCTATCGAGCGATCGCAAAGGGAGGCCGCGACGCGTTCTACAAGGGCGACATTGCGAAAACGATTGTCGAATTCAGCAACGACGAAGGCGGCTACTTCTCGATGCAGGACTTCGCCGATCACACCTCACAATGGGTCGATCCCGTTTCGACAAACTATCGCGGCTACGATGTCTGGGAACTGCCGCCGAACGGCCAGGGAATCGCCGCTTTGGAAATGCTGAATGTGATCGAAGGATTCGACGTCAGAAAGATGGGGCACAATTCGGCGGATCTGGTTCACCTTTTTGTCGAGGCCAAGAAGCTGGCCTTTGCCGACCGCGCAAAATTCTACGCCGATCCGGACTTCAACAAACTGCCTGTTGCCGGGCTGATTTCCAAAGAGTACGGTGATCGCCAGCGAGCACGCATCGACATGCAGAAAGCAGCCACGAATGTCGATGCCGGAGACCCGATCCTCAGCCATGGCGACACGATCTACCTGACGGTTGTCGATAAAGATCGCAACTGCTGCTCGTTCATCCAGAGCAACTATCACGGATTCGGATCACAGATCGTGCCCGGCGACGTCGGCTTCGTGATGCAGAACCGCGGGCAACTGTTCAGTCTCGATCCGGACCACCTCAACACTCTGGAGCCGCACAAGCGACCGTTCCACACGATCATCCCGGCCTTCGTCACGAAAGACGGAAAGCCGTACTTCTGCTTCGGCGTGATGGGCGGCGACATGCAGCCGCAGGGGCACGTTCAGGTTCTGATGAACCTGATCGACTTCGACATGAACGTGCAGGCCGCTGGCGATGCCTCACGAGTCAATCACGTCGGCTCGCAAACTCCGACCGGGACAGCAATGTGGGAAAGCGGCGGCGAAGTTGGAATCGAATCCGGCGTGACACCAGAAGTCAGAGCCGAACTACAACGGCGAGGCCATATTCTCCGCGAAGCTCCCGGCTCTTTCGGCGGCTACCAGGGAATTCTCATCGACTGGAAAAACGGAACGCTGCACGGTGCGACGGAAGCTCGCAAAGACGGCGTCGCGGTCGGGTACTGAGTCGGTCGTCTTCGGTCGTCGCGCGACTTACGCCAGTTCCGGAATCGGCCGACCGCCTTCCTGGACGATCGGGATGGGGCGACCGCTGTGGTCGACCCAGTGCGAATTCAGATCGATGCCCAGGTGCTGGAACGTTGTTGCCGCCAGATCCTGTGGACGAACGACGGAACTTGTGAAGGTGCCGCCTCGTCGATCCGTGCTGCCGATCGCCTGGCCGTGAGGCATTCCGCCACCGGCGACCACCATCGACATGACGTTCGTCCAATGGTCTCGCCCGGCGTCTTTGTTGATGACCGGTGACCGGCCGAACTCGCCCATCATCAGAACCAGCGTGTCGTCCAGCAGGCCACGTTGCTCAAGGTCCGTGACCAGACCGTAGAACGCTCGATCGACGCGAGGAATGAGCGGCTTCAAGCCTTTTTCGATACCGCCCCAGCGGACGCTGTCGCCGTGATGGTCGAAGTAGCCCCACGCTCCGCTGACCAGCACAAAAGTGACGCCGGACTCGACCAGCCGTCGCGCAAGCAGAGCTTTCTCGCCGACGCTTTCCCGACCGTACAGATCGCGAGTTTTGTCGGTCTCCTGCTTCAGGTCGAAGGCCTTCTGGACCTTTCCGGAAACAACCATCTCGTACGCCTGCTGAGTTGATCGATCAAACGCGTCCAGTGTGCCTTGCTGGTCAATGTTCCGTCGCAGAGCATCGAACTGCGATCTCAGCGTGTCCCGATCCTGCAGCCGCGGCGCCGAGATGCCCTTTGGCATCGCGAACTTACCCGACAATTCGAGTCCCTTCACGGGCTCAAAGTCAGCGCCCATTCGCCCGGCACCATACACATCCGACACCCATGAATTCGCCAGCCCGACGAATCCCGGGAGATCAGGATCGTTCGCCCCGCGAAACTTCGCCGCGATCGAGCCCATCGACGGATAGCCGGCTCCGTCTTTGCCATCATTCGTCCGCTTGGCAAGAGGGTTGCCGGCCTGCATTGTGATCGGCGTGTGATTGCTCGCGCGGCAGTCGACGGAGCGGATTACCGAAAGGCGGTCGGCGATCGAAGCCTGCAGCGGGAGGTGCTCGGTAAACTGAACTCCCGGAACGGCCGTGTCAATCGTCGGAAACGGACTTCGAATCTCCTGCGGGGCATTTGGTTTTGGATCCCACATGTCGATCTGGCTGGGGCCGCCGGACAGCCAGAAGAGGATCACCGACTTCTTTGGTTTCTCCGCCACGCCCGCGTCTGCGGCGCTCAGCAGCCCCGGCAGAGTGAGCCCGCCCATTCCGGCCAGACCGGTCTGCAGAAACCACCGCCGCGAACCCACTCGAATCAAGTCGTTACTCGCCGGGGCAAACGTATTCTGCAGCGAACTCGTCGCGTGCTGACTGGCGTGACTGCTGGAAATGCTGCGATGATTCATGGCCACTCTCGAAGATTCTGGCTGTTGAGAAGCTGCGGACGTAATTATCGACTCCCAACATAGCCGGCGTTGCGAAAAATGAATACGTCTCGTCATGAAGTGACCAATGCCGCAATGGCTGCTCGCCGCTTCCTCGCGGAGGCAGCGAGCTTCCTGCTACAAACTGGCCACCGGCGTTCTTCCACAATCCGCTGATTTCGAGGCTCGTCCCCAGCCACGCAGTCCGTAGGACTCCGTTTTGACAGACCACTCAAATTGATAGACCAATCAGATTGGATCAGCCTGACATGCCACTGAAGATTTCCGCGACCTGGATCCTGTTGTTTTGCTCTTACGCCGTCAGCGCCTCCGACTGGCAGCAGGCCGCCGGACCGAATGGCAACTTTGTCGTCGACGGAAAGGCCGTTGACAGTTTCAGCGTGGCCACGGATCAAAACATCGTCTGGCGATCGCCTCTTCCCAACACCGGTCAGGGGACGCCGATCGTTTCCAACGGTCGAGTCTTCGTGACCAGCCACGAGTCGATCACGCAGGACACGGAAATGGGTTCGCTCATTCTGGGACTGTGCTTTGACGCAAAGACCGGAAAGGAACTGTGGCGACGAGAAATCCCTGGCACTCGAGTCACTGATTTTTCGAGCCTCTTCAGCGACAACACCGCCGCCTCGCCAGTGGCTGATGGGCAGCGGGTTCTGTTCTCGAATGTCGGCGGCATGTTGAAGTGCTTTTACTTCGACGGTGCCGAGCAATGGAAGTTTCAATGGGGACCGTTCGGTCGTCATCACGCTCGGCAGCACGAGCCGATTCTTCACAACGGCCACGCCATTCTTGTGCAGGTGGCTCGTGAAGACCTGACGCCTGAAGTCACAACGAAAGCCGGCGCCGCACCGCTCGGTCGAGGCACCGAATACTGGACCCGACTCCAGGCCTTTGATCTAAAAACTGGCAAGCGAGGCTGGATCGCCGAAGCCGGCACGTCGTGTCACTCGACTTCGCTGATTGGAAAGACGGCTGACGGTCAGAGTGCCATCCTGACCGGCCGAGGCGGTGGGCATAAGCCGCCCGAAGAACCGTACGGCATTTCGCTGGTCGACGCGGACGATGGAAAGACCATCTGGGAGTTGCCGATCAAAGGCTACGCCTCTCATCAGTGTTCGAGTTGGAACAAGGATGTCGCCTGCCTGTTCGCCGGCAAAGAACACCTGACGGTGGACATCAAGTCGGGCGAGATCCGGAACCGAACGTCAGTCGCCGAGGGTGTCACCATCCGTCGTCACACGGAAGCCGGCTACAAAACGGAAATACAACAGGCGCTGAAGAAATCGAAGCACCCGCTCACGAAGCAGGCCAACTGCCTGGTCGGCAACTATCACTACTTCCGTGCTCACGACGAGTTTCTGATCGGCCGCGTCAACATCCAGAGTGGCAAAGTCGAGTACCTGGAAGTGCCGGTCCAGGTCATCCGTCGCGCCGGTGCGAAAGACGAAGTCCGCTGGTCGCAGCCGCTCAAGAACGACATGAAAAACGCCGAAGGCTTTGTCGCCACGCAGGACAAACGAAATGCCGGCAGTGGTTGGGGACACGTCTCCGCAGCGAGCCCAATCGTCGTGGGAGAGAACATCTACATGCCCACAATGCTCGGCATGGTCTACGTCCTGAAATGGAACGCCGAAACCCTCGACGAAAACGCCCTGATCTCCATCAGCGACCTCGGCCCCGCCGGAGAAACCTGGACTCTCTCAAGCCTGTCCTTCTCCAACGGTCGCCTCTACGCAAGAACCCTCAAAGAACTGCTCTGCCTCGGCGCCGCAGAGTGACGGTAGGGTGGTTGCTCGCAACCACAATGAAAACCTGGTGGCTGCAAGCAGCCACCCTACTGCACTGTCATTCTCCAACGACCGCCTCTACGCAAGAACCCTCAAAGAACTGCTCTGCCTCGGCGCCGCAGAGTGACGGTAGGGTGGTTGCTCGCAACCACAATGAAAACCTGGTGGCTGCAAGCAGCCACCCTACTGCACTGATCTCCATCAGCGACCTCGGCCCCGCCGGAGAAACCTGGACTCTCTCAAGCCTGTCCTTCTCCAACGGCCGCCTCTACGCCCGAACCCTCAAAGAACTGATCTGCCTCGGCGCCTCAGAGTGACGGTAGGGTCGCACAGCCAGCATGGCTGTGTGCCGAAGGCACAAGATGTCTCACCCTCAGCGTGCAATGAAGATCGAGTTTGGTTTTTCATTTGCCCACGCACGATGGTCATCTTGTCGCCCCGCGCCCGTCCATTCTGGACGGGCCATACTGCGAGGCATTTGAGAACCGACAAATTGCAGTCGCGGCGCTCAGATTCAGACCATCACTTCTTGCGATTCAGCCGCAGTTCAGCGCCTCTTAACATCGCCTTAACTTGTGAGTTTTCTGCATAATCAACTGGTCGTCGACCGGCGGCATCTTTAAGTCGAGGATCTGCACCTACGGATAGCAGAAATTTAATTATCGCAACATCACGTCTGTCTTTCTCCGCACGATCCATTCTCGTAAATAGCAACGATTTACCATTCGCAGCAGAATGCAATGCAGTCCATTTGGAGCTACCGAACTGACCGTTGATCTCCACGCCATCGATTTTTTTCAGGAGAACATGCACTGTGTCTACGCCTCTCGTCCCGATTGCGAACACCAGTGGTGTTTTTCCAAACCTGTCGGAACGATTGACGTCCGCCCCTCGTGCAACCAGAAGCTTAATAACATTCTGGTTGCCGATCCCACTCTTTCTTGCCTGCCAGTGAGCCGCCGCTTCCGTATTTGCACACGCCCAATGAAGCGCGCCAGCTGATGAATTCACATCGATCTTTGCTTTCCGGTCGAGCAGAAACTTGACGGCTTCAACGTACCCTTCTCGGCAGGCCGTTTCCAGAGGTGTGAAGTCACGGTCACTCGTGTTTTCACTCTCTCCGTACTTCCCATAAAGGTTAATGTTGGCACCGTTGTCGATAAGCAACTTAATACACTTGAGCGAGTTTCCGCGAACGGCTCCGCACAGCACTGTCCCCTGACGCGGAGCGATTGCGTTAACAGAAACTCCCTGCTCGATGAGCTTTCTTGCCAGTTTGACATCATCACAGAAACATGCAGCATATAAGGCACACTCCTTGTCAGTATTCGCTGTCAGAGCGCCAGAGAGTTTTCTCAACTCCGCAACAGTTTTCCAATCATCGCGATGCGCGGCACTGACGACCAATTTCGACAGCTCTTTGTACGTCAGCGCATTCAACTGCTTTCGGGTATATGTCGACTCAGCCCCTGAACCGTCAGACGCGAGGACAAGTACCGCGATGAACAGTATGCACACAAGTCGCAGTGCGTACCGATTTGTCATAGTTAATTTCCGCCGTTTCCTAATCGTGATCAGAGCTTGAGTTGTTCTCGCTAGCCGCAATTCGTTCAAATTTCCGTTTGACCTGCGGAGCAGTGTCCGGGCTGCATTGTGCAAGGAACTATCTCAAAAGTTCAACGGCGGCGGCGTTGCCATCACATTTCAGAGTCATGTAGGGTGCGTCTTGACGCACCACAATATCACGTTGAAACGATGGTGCGTCAAGACGCACCCTACTCAAAGAATGTCTTCGTCGTACGAGTGAATGGGATTCGCGGATTTCAGAAATCTGGAGTCCAGATGCGGCTGGCCGGTTGTTCGGTAGTTTCGCCGGAACGTGGCTGGCGGCGGGCTTTGAGGCGGACGTAGGGGGCGATGTAGCGGCCTCGGTGGCGGAAGTGGCCGGGTTGGGCGTGAGGGTCGCCTCGGTAGGGTTCGCGCAGGTCTTCCAGGACGAAGCCGGAGCGGCACAGCTCGCCGACAAGCTGATCCCAGCGGTGCATGTACTCGACGGCGCCGGGCTCTCGGTACGAAACGTCGGTCGTCGCGGGCAGCGAGCCTTCGTGGTAGTACTGGATGCCGAGCACGTAGTTGTCGTGATGGTCCCGGCGGACGATCTGCAGGCTGGTCGGCTGCTTGTGCTGGCTGATGTAAAGGGCATTGTCCTTGGAGACGCGAGCGATCTCGCGGTAGACGCGGCCGATGTCCGAGACATAGCACGTGCTGACCGGCTGGTGCACGATGTCGAAGTAGGCGTCGTCGAAGTCAGACAGGTCGTCCATCGACGTTTCAACGCAGTTCACTTTGAGGTTGCGCCGTTCCGCCTCGCGCTGATCGAGAGCCAGCATTGACGGGCTCAAATCCACGACGGAAACATTCGCTCCGGCTGCGGCGTAAAGAATCGATTGCCAGCCACCTCCGCCAGCCAGGCAGAGGACGTTCAGACCGGTGACGCTCGGAGGAAGCCAGCCGCGAGTTTCGAGCGTCTGCAGAGGATTCTTCAGTTCCTCGTCCGTGGCGACATTCGCAAACTGGCTGCCGGTTTCGGCCAGACGATTCCACGCGGCTCGGTTCTGATTGACGTTCGTCATTAGGGATGCCGATTGCGTGTCTCTGTAATGTTGAAGCAACTGTTCGTGTGCCACTGGCTCTGCCAGTGCTTCGCACAACCGAGATCCCGCTTTCAGCACTGGCGGAGCCAGTGGCACACGTCGAGTTTATTTGAGCGACTACGAACTCTGCACGATGGCGGCCGTGAAGGCGACGAGGTCGCCTTTCGCTCTGGATGCTTCCGCCCAGGCGTCGAGCTTGCCGGCCTTCGTGCAGAGTTCAGCGAACGAGAATGATGCCCCGTCGAGGAATCGCAGATGTTTCTCGGCGACTTCCATGGCCTGGTCGATGCGCTCGCAACGGACCAGCAGGTCGACCATCACGTACGCGATCAATTGCTGGTCGGGCTCGTCCGGTTCGGCGTCGAGCTTCTGCTGGAAGTACGCCATGGCCTCGTCGACGTTGCGGCCGAGCAGCACGTTCAGGAAGTGCTGATGCGAAGGGTAGAATTCTTCGAAAGGTGCCTCGCCCGGATACTGAAACTGCGTGTCGAGGTTGCAGCCGTACTCAGCCAGTTGTGCGGCCTGTTCGAGTTCCGGCGTGCCTGGATCGAGGAACCTGGCAAACCTCACGACCGAGTTCAGATGCGACACGTCGATGTGGTAGTTGCCTTCCTGGAACAGCCACTCGCGACCCATGATCAGCTCGCGGAGTGTTGGCTCCTTCGCTGACGGCGGCAGCGGCATGCGGCGTTCGACTTCTGATTTGACCGTCATGCTCAGCTCGTCGTACAGATGCTGCACGATCATCGCCGCCGCCTTCTGGCGATTGTCACCGTCGAGGCCCTGGATCGCCTGGTCCATCGCGGTGATCGTGTTGCACGTCCCGTTGGACTGAAGCAGGAACTGCAGACCGCGGACCGGGTTTGCTCCCTCGTACAGGGCGATGTTGATCAGCTCCTGAGACTTCTCGTAGTCCTCGGGCAGCGTCGCGGTTTCGAGGGCTTCGGCGATCAGCTCGGGCTCCTGAATCGTGCGAAAGTAAACCCACGCTTCGCCGAGCTGGTCATTTTTAAGAAACAGCGTGCCGGTTTCGCGAGCACACTCGATGTAGTGCTTTTCGAAGTCGCCTCGCTGGTCGTCCGGGACATCGTCCAGCGACGTTGGGTGCAGCAGCGGCAGCCCGAGTTCGTTCTTCTTTTTCATCAGCATCGCGTCGAAGACGCGGTGATAATTCTTTTCTTCGAGCAGAGTTTCGATCAGCAGGTCGATCGCCGCCTGAGGGCCTTCGGACGACTTCAGTTCGACGATTCGATCAAATGCGGTGGTCATGACGACTCCTGTTGGGGTATCTCTGGTCCGGTTCGGACAACTATGGGCGGGAAAAGCTCAGCCGCAAAAATCTCGGGCGGCGAACCTTTGTAGCATCGGCGGGTCCGTGGAATCCGGTTAGTATGCAACTCTGCGATCGAGATTGCAAAATAGGCGTCTGTCTGAAGAAACTAACCACAGAGACACGGAGACACAGAGTTTGGAAGCTTGAACTCTGAGTCTCGGTGCCTCTGTGGTTAGTTGTCACCTGAACTTGCTCGGTCAGGATGTCCGTCCGAAGTCTTCCACCACAGATGCGGCAGGCCGTTCCCTTCGGAGTCCTCGTGGCGAAACGCGGAAATAAAAAACAGAAACAACGCGTTGCGTTCCGGAAGAATCGCGGCAAGCGGTCGCGGGCCGACAACAAGCTGACGCGCGAAGCATCCGGAATCTCCGACGCGGACGATGCCGAAGGCGCTCGTGTTGAAGACATGCCATCCGCCGAGCGGCTGTCCGGCAAGGGCGACCTGACTCGATCGCGGACAGTCATCGTTCAGGATGAGGACGACGAATCTGGAGCACTGACGATCGAAGTCAACGAGGCCAACTGCCAGAAAGGGCGAGTCCTCAGCGCGACGGGCCTGAACTCAATCGTGCAGACCGACGCGGGTGAGAAGTACGAATGCACCGTTCGCCGAGTCGTCCGCACGATGTCACGAAACGCTCGCAGCGCGGTGGTGGCCGGCGACATCGTGCTGTTTCAGAAACTGGACGAACAGCACGGCGTCATCGAACGAGTCGACCCTCGCCGCAGCACGCTTTCGCGAGGCAGCAAGCGGCACGAGCACGTCATCGTCTCGAACGTCGATCAGATCGTCATCGTGATGTCGGCGGTCGACCCGGTGCTTAAGCCAAGCCTCATCGACCGGTTCATCATCAGCGCGGCTAAAGGCAGCGCCGACGCTCTGATCTGTATTAACAAAGCAGATCTCATCGACCCGGTGGAGCTGCAGCCGATCCTCGGCCTGTACGGGCAGCTTGGTTATCAGACCGTGCTGACCAGCGCCGAAACCGGAGGCGGGATGTCGTTGCTGCGGAACCTGCTCAAAGACAGGCAGTCAGTCTTTGCTGGCCAGAGCGGCGTCGGCAAGTCGACACTCCTCAACGCGATTCAGCCAGGGCTCGGAGCTCGAACGGCGACGATCAGCGAGTTCACTCAGAAGGGGCGACACACAACTCGCCGAGCGATTCTGGTCGCACTGGAATCCGGCGGCTGGGTCGTCGACACGCCGGGCATCCGGCAGCTCGGCCTGTGGGACGTCATGCCGGAAGAGGTCGAAGGGTACTTTGTCGAGTTTCGACCGTTCGTCGCGTTGTGCCGTTTCCCCGACTGTTCACACACTCACGAAACCGGCTGCCGCGTCAAACAGGCCGTCTCCGACGCTCTCATTACGAGAACCCGCTACCACAGCTACCTCAGAATCATGTCCGGCCAGGAAGAAGAAGAGTAGTCGCGTCGTCAAGCTGAAGATCAGAAGAAGCCTCACGCGAAGTCGCAAAGACGCGAAGGTTAAGTCTGCCTGACAATTCTTTTCTTCGTGTCTTTACGCCTTCGCGTGAGACATTTCTGAAGTCTGCCGTCCGCGATTCATCTTGCCTGAAATCGGTACTTTGGCCTAGATCCCGGACAGATTCCGAGATGCGTCTACGGCTCAAACCAGTACGGGACTCTCGCGAAGTCGCAAAGACGCGAAGAAAAAGTCTGCATGTCAGTTTTCTTCGCGTCTTTGCGCCTTCGCGTGAGAAGTCTAAGCAGTCCGTAGGCCGAAACGCCCCGCAGTTGCGGCTTAACGAATTAACCGAAGGAGCCCGCCATGATTCGGCAGGGACTGATTACTCGATATAAAAGTGGTGCGACCTGCTTCGCGGCTGTCGTGTTACTCATTTGCTTTTCGAAGATTCCTCTGCTGGCTGCCGAGCCGATTTCGGTCAGCGAGCCGGCAAGCGAGCAACGAGTCTTTTCGGTCCGTGCCAGACTACAGGTCAGCGGGCAGATCGAAACGGCGTCGCAACCGACAGCCGCGACTGATCAGAAGGCTGCTTCTGAAAAATCGGTCGGGCTGAAACTGAAAGTCGATGGCAAGTTCAGTTTCCTCGAAAGGCGTCTCCCGGCTGGTGGCAAGGATGCGGACGCGTTCCGAGCGTTGCGGCGGTATCAGCTGGCCGAAGCCGACATCACCATCGACGGGCAAAAGACGGTCAACCAGCTTCCCGGCAACGCGCGGCAGATCGTGGCTGAAGGAACGAATACAGGAATCCGAGTCTGGTCGCCGGACACTCGCATGTCATACCTCGCCACCGAATTGCTGAAGTCGCCCGGCGACAGTCTGGCTCTGGCCACGCTGCTTCCGACGACGCCCGTTGAACAAGGGTCGTCGTGGGAGCCTCCCTACTGGACCCTACCCATGCTGACCGGCATCGAAGCCGTTTCGAAGTCCGACCTGAAATGCGAAGTCGGCAAAATCGACGAACAGTACGTCGTCATCAAGGTTTCCGGCGGCGTAGAAGGAGCGACGCTCGGCGCGTTTGCCAACATCACGATCGAAGGTCAGATCGCCTGGGACCGCAAAGCCGGACACATTCGTCAGGCGAAGATCACTCAGACTGAAAAGCGAACGGTCGGAGCAGTCAGCCCCGGGATGAACGTCACCGCGACGGTCTACGTCGACCGGCAGATCTCCGGAGTTAAGGGCGGCCTGACGGATTCGGCGATCGACGCCATCCCGATCAGCCCGGAAGCCGACCAGCTCGCGCTCGGATTCTCATGTCCCTGGAATTTGACGTTCACTTGCGATCGCGACTGGCACGTTTTTCATCAGACGAAAGATGTCGCCGTGCTCCGTTATCTTCGCAACGGAAGTCTCATTGCACAGTGCAACGTCTCGCCTGTCCCACAAGCAGTCGCCGGAAGTCATACTTCGGAGCCGCAGTTTCAGTCCGATATTCGAACGGCGCTCGGAAGTCAGTTCCGCAAGATTGAAAAGGCGGAGCAGATTCCGACAACCGACGGCCGATGGCTGTACCGAGTCACCGCCACCGGAGTCGCCCGCAACGTCCCGATGCACTGGTTCTATTACCTGTGTGCCGCCCCCGACGGCCGACAAGTCGCCTTTGTGTACGCTGTCGAAAGCAAACTTGTCGACCAGTTCGGCGGTCAGGACATCGCTCAGGTTCGCAGCCTGCAGTTTCTGCCAGCAGCTCCACTGGCAGCCGCCCGACCGTGACCGAATCGTAGGGTGGTTGCTTGCAACCACCGGCCCGAGAACAGCCGCTGTTGATGGCCGTGTTTTTTGCAGGGGATTGTGGTTGCAAGCAACCACCCTACCTGCACTTGATCTATTGCGAGCGAATCGTGTCGAAGATCGCTCCGCCGGCGTATCCAAACTCGTCGCCCTCTGACAAACGGAGCAACTGATTGTATTTCGCCAGTCGTTCGCTTCTGGCCACCGAGCCGACTTTCAACTGACCGGCTCCCGTCGCGACGACCAGATCCGCAATCGTCGTATCTTCGGTTTCGCCGCTTCGAGCGGACACGACCGGCCAGTAGCCATTGTCCAGAGCAAGCCTCAACGTCTGCAGCGTCTCGGTGAGCGTGCCGATCTGGTTGAGTTTGATCAAGACGCTGTTGGCGACGCCGGAATCGATGCCGCGTTGAAGTCGTTCTTTGTTTGTGACGAAAAGGTCGTCGCCGATCAATTGAACTCGGTCCCCCAATCGCGACGTAAGTTCTTTCCAGCCGTCCCAGTCATCTTCGTCGAGGCCATCTTCGATACTGACGATCGGGTAACGGTTCACCCAGTCTTCGAGCAGATTGATAACATCCGACGCGGCCAGTTCCTCATCACCTGTCGCCGCCAGCCGATACTTACCTTGATGGTGAAAGTGCGAACTGGCCACGTCGAGGCCGATGCTCACGTCCTCGCCCGGTCGAAGCCCTGCCGCTTCGATCGCGGCAACCACAAAGTCGAGGGCCTGCTCATTCGACGTCAGCTTCGGTCCGAACCCGCCTTCGTCACCAACCAGCACGCCTTCAAAGCCAGCCTTCGTCAGCAAACGTCCGACGTGCTGATAGACCGTGACAATCCACTCGAAAGCCTGCCGGTACGACGTCGCTCCAACGGGCAGAATGAGATAGTCCTGAAAGTCCAGATTCCCACCAGCGTGCTTGCCGCCGGAAATCATATTCACCATCGGCAGCGGCAACATGGCGTCTCCGCCTAACGTTGCCGTCGCCGTTGGACGAACACCGCCGCCAAGCTTGTCGTTCGCGAGTGTCGGAGCGTGCTCCTGCCAGACTCGACGAAACTGATCGACCGGTCGAACATTCCCCGCCTCGGCCGCGGCATAGACGGCTGCCAACGACACGCCAAGAATCGCGTTCGCGCCGAGCCGTGACTTGTTCGGCGTTCCGTCGAGTTCAATCAGTAACCGGTCAATCGCCTGCTGTTCAGCGACGTCTTTTCCAACGAGTGCAGACCGGATTTCCGTATTTACATTCTCGACAGCGTTGCGAACGCCGAGTCCGTGCAAGCGATCGGCGTCGCCATCTCGAAGTTCGAGTGCTTCGAAAACGCCAGTGCTCGCACCGCTGGGAACGATCGCCCGACCGGGCCGAGAGCCTTCGCACGTTATCTCAACCTCGACGGTAGGCCGTCCGCGGCTGTCGAAAACTTCTCTCGCGTGTACTGTCTCGATTCGAGTGGAATCCATTTCTGAGGTCCAGGGTAGGGCCGGTTCCCACCGACCGAGTTGCTTGAAGGCGGCCGGAGGGAACCGGCCCTACGTTGAATTCTCGCTTCGGCGGGCATCGTAGTTAAAGGTCTTAGATTTTTCGTGCGAGTGATGGTCGTTCAGGATTGCCCCCTGAAATGTGTGCCACTGGCTCTGCCAGTGCAGATTCATCAGTCGACGCCGATTGGAGACAGCACTGGCAGAGCCAGTGGCACACGTCAAAACGATGTCGCATACATTTCCTGAAAATGATACCGAAGCTTATTCACACCGAATTGCATCGATTGCTCTCCGCCATGCCGCTGCTGCATTGAACATCGGCGGCAGGCTCCGTAGTTTCGTCGGTCCCCCATCGCAAATCGTGGGCTCTCAGTGCGACCTTGTGAGGTCTTTGCAGGGTGTGACAAGCGGGCTGAACAGAAATTGCGGTGTGCCGGCGCGGAGATCTGCGAGCAATCCTGGCGGCAGAGATCGCCAACGGTTGCCCGCGCCGGCACACCATTTTTTGAAGTTCGCTCCGCTTGTCACACCCGACGGAAGACTCGCATCCTGTACGAACTCAAACGCTCTTCTTCGGAGAATCGAAATAGTGACTTCACTCAACAGGCGAACTGCTCTCAAAATCGCAGCCGCTGGAACAACTTTACTGGCGACCGGCGAAACGTCCGAATCCGCCGCGCAAACAGCCGCGAGTCAGAAGGCAAGCGCAGTCGTTGGAAAGTGGAGCACGACTCACGACCGCGTCTGGCTCGGCGGTGAATTCTGGGCCAACCCGATGGAGAACTGGGTGATTGCCGACGGGGCGGCCGAGTGTCAGTCGACCGGCGGCGACCGCAACGTTCACCTCATCACGCACCAGATTACGAATCTTAAAGGCTCGTTCGAGATGTCCGTCGACATCGAAGAAGTCGAATCTGGAAGAACAGCCGGTGGCGCGGGTTTCCGAGTGGGAATTCGCAGCGAAATCAACGAGTACCGCAGCAACAGTTTTGCGAAGAATGGGCTTAACGCCGGGCTGATCGATGGATCGCTCGTGCTGGGACGAAACAAGAGCGCGATCAGCGACGGAGCCAACTCGACGCTGTTCGCGCTGAACCTGTCAGGCAAACCGGAAGACGGCGGTCGCTTTCGCCTGACGTTGACCGCGACCGATAAGTCGGGCAAGACGATCGGAACGGTCGCATTCAACGCGCCAGCTCAAGCAGTGCTCGGCAACGTGGCGATCGTCAATAACTTCTCTTTGCCCGAACGAGGCAAAGCACGCGGCGGCCGTTATCGATTCCGAAACTGGGCGGTCGATGGAGATGCATTCACCGTCATACCGGAACAGAAGTTTGGTCCGATTCTCTGGTCGATGTATTCGCTGAGTGATTCTCGAAGTGACGAAGGTTTCGTCATGAAGATGAGTGCTCTGACCGGGCCGCTCGGTGAAAAAGACAATCAGAACGTCGAGCTGCAGATTCAGCAGGGTGGCGAGTGGAAATCGGTGGGAAGTTCCAAGCTCGACACCGACGCCTGGACGGCGATATTCCGCATCCCCAACTGGGACGAGAAGTCCGCAGCTCCCTACCGACTCGTCTATAGCGAAAAGGGGACGGACGGCTCGGTAACGGAATCCGACTGGACCGGCACGATCAAAGCCAACCCCAGCGGTCGACCGCTGCGTCTGGGAGCGTTGACCTGTCAGAAGGACTACGGATTTCCGTACGAACCCGTCGCCAACAATCTGGTCAAACTCGACCCGGACATGCTGTACTTCTCGGGCGATCAGCTCTACGAAAATCACGGCGGGTACGGCCTGATCCGCGACCCAGCCGACCGGGCGATTCTGAACTATCTTCGCAAGTTCTACATGTTCGGCTGGTCGTTTCGAGACGCTTTGAAGAACGCTCCGACAGTCTGCATCCCCGACGACCACGACGTCTTCCAGGGAAACTACTGGGGCGAAGGCGGCGCGCCGATGCAGGGGATCGACCAGGGTGCGTCCTCAAAAGGTGGCTACCGCGAACCAGTCAGAATGGTCAACGCTGTGCACCGCACGTGCGCCGGGCATCATCCAGACTTTTACGATCCCACGCCGGTCAAACAGAACATGAGCGTCTACTACGGCGACATGGTTTACGGCGGCGTCAGCTTCGCCATTCTGAGCGATCGGCAATTCAAGAGCGGACCAGAACGAGTCGAAACCGGCAGCGGTCGCGCGGACCATGTCAAAGACCAGGACGTCGACACGGCGTTTCTCGACAAGCCGGGGCTGGTGCTGCTCGGTGAGCGTCAGGAAAAATTCCTCGAACAATGGGGCAACGACTGGCGAGGCCACTCGGTCAAGGTGTTGCTCAGTCAGACGGTCTTCGCCGGAGTCGCTACTCACCACGGCGGCTACAACGGCTATCTGAAAGCGGACCTGGATTCAGGTGGCTGGCCACAGACCGCTCGCAACAACGCGATCAAGATTCTCCGCAAATCGAAGGCTCTGCACATCAACGGCGATCAGCACCTGACAACGCTTTCGCAATACGGAGTCGACAAACAACGGGACAGCAACTGGTCGTTCTGCACGCCGGCGATCGCTGCGGGTTACCCTCGCTGGTGGCGACCGGACGAAATGGGCATGTCTCATAGGAACCGTCCAAAGCACGGGCGTGCCAATACCGGCGAGTTCCTCGACGGATTCGGAAACAAGGTCTACGTCTACGCCGTCGGCAACCCTGAAGTCGGCGCGAAGAAAAACCGCTACGAGTTGGCTCACCAGAAGGCCAGCGGCTTCGGACTGGTCACCATCGACACGAAGAAGAAGACCTACCACCTGGACTGCTTCCGCTTCCTGATCGACGCCACAGACGGCAACCCCGAAAACCAGTTCCCCGGCTGGCCAGTGACCATACACCAGAACGAGAATGCTGGTGAGAACAAGCTTGGGTAGAGCCTTGGGGTAGGTGACTCAGTGTGACCTTGTTTCAAGTTTGTGGCCGCAAGAACGCACAAAGACCGCAAAAGAAACATTCTGTCATTTCTCGGATTATTTGCATGTTCTCGTGCAAATAAACTGGGTCCGACATCAAGCCTTTTTTGCGTCTCCTGTGCCTCTTTGTGGCAATCGCATCCTAAACAGCATGAGCATCTGGTAACGCTGAGATCAGGTTATCTTCGACACTTCAAGCGACAGCCAATTCTTTGTCAGACTTTACAAGCATCTTTGATTCAGTAGCGGTGGAGCGGTTGCGGAAGGAAACGCGGCTTGATCCTGAGCATGTTCGCGCGTTGCGGAATGCTCTGTTCAAGAAGTTCGAAGCCGACGACGTCGCGCTGGCTCGGTTTCCTGAGCGGGACCGAGTCGTTTGTCACTCGCTCGAATTGTTTCGTCGTTGCGATTCGCAGGTCGATGGTGCGTCGAAGGTGCTGCTGAAAACCGCCTCCGGAATGCTGATCGAATCGGTGATTCTCCGCATCGCGACGGGGCGTTCGACGCTGTGTGTCTCCAGCCAGGTCGGATGCGCCGCGGCGTGCGACTTCTGTGCCACTGGCAAAATGGGCATCGCTCAGAATCTGTCGTCTGCCGAGATTCTCGATCAGGTCTTCCAGACGGGACAACTTCTGGCAGCCGAAGGCCGACGACTTCACAACATCGTCTTCATGGGAATGGGCGAGCCGTTTCACAACGAGGACAACCTGTTCGAAACGCTGGACGCTCTGACGTCTCCAAAATTGTTCAACCGCTCGCCCGGCAGCATTCTGGTGTCAACGGTCGGCGTGCCGGACGGCATGCTTCGATGCGCTGAGCGATTCCCGAAAGTGAATCTGGCATTGAGCCTGCACAGCGTAAACCCGGAAGTCCGCCGCGAGCTGATCCCGCTGACAAAGAAGCACCCGCTCGACGAACTCCAGGAAACGATCCGCGAGTTGAACCGCCGGCAGGGCATCCCGGTGATGATCGAATATCTCATGCTGGCCGGAAAGAACGACTCGGCAGACGACGCGTCACAACTGGTCGAGTGGCTGCACGGTCTGAACGTCCACGTCAACCTGATCCCGTACAACGAAATCGAAGACGCCCCCCACCTCACCGGCACCGAGAACGCAAAGATCAGAACCTTCGCGTCAACGTTGAAAGAGTCCGGCCTGACAACAACCGTGCGATACTCCCTCGGCAGCGACATCGCCGCTGCCTGCGGCCAGTTGGTCCGCAGAGAAAACCGTCAACGTTCAACGACTGGTCCGGACGTACTAAGTAGGTGACGCTGGTCCGATCGAAAAGAATTGAATGACCGAACGCTTGGTTGACATTCGATTTTCACGAAGGCATAACGAAAAAGACCTGTTTAGTCTCAGCGTCAGATCGGTCGAAACTGGCATCGTCCTGTGACGGCGAATCTCTATTCGGAATATACGTAGTGATGAAACGCAATCGCCGACACACTTCGGTTTACGGCACCGCACTCG
>Ga0316208_1002011_pt1 | contig 17514 bp, 13 predicted proteins | sample 3monopyrite_MG_FD_204944 | JGI IMG/M metagenome (GOLD analysis project Ga0316208, IMG submission 204944) | Microbial mat bacterial communities from mineral coupon in-situ incubated in ocean water Damariscotta River, Maine, United States -... | ecosystem: Environmental > Aquatic > Marine >...
CTGTCGAAGCCGAAGATCAGGCCTGCCGGGCGTTGTGCAACCTGCGGGCGAAGGTTCCCGCCCTCGGCGGCATCCTTGTCGACGATCTCGAGGAGCCGCTTGTACTGGTCGCCCATCATCGGATTCTGCAGACAGGCAAACGTAATCGGGCGTCCGGTCTCCTTGCCGAGTCGGCTCATCCAGTCGAGCTCCGGCCCTTCGGGTGCGAGATCGCTCGCGCACTCGAAAACGCCGTGGCCGACCTCGCCGAGCATGCGGCCGATGCCCATGACTTCATCGTCTTCGGCGTAGGTGCCGGGGACGACTTCGCCGTCCTTCGCGCGATGAAGGATCGTGCGGGACGTCGTAAAGCCGAGCGCGCCGGCTTCGAGGCCTTCCTTCACGAGGGCCGCCATTTCGGCGATCTCCTGCGGTTCTGCCTTTTCGTTCTTCGCACCGCGTTCGCCCATCACGTAGGCGCGGACGGCGCCATGGGGGATCTGTGCAGCGATGTCGACGGAGCGAGGCATCTTGTCGATTGCGTCGAGGTATTCGGGAAAGCTCTCCCACTGCCAATCGATGCCCTCGGTCAGCGCGGCGCCGGGAATATCTTCGACCCCTTCCATCAGCTGGATGAGGTAGTCCTCTTGGCCCGGCCTAACAGGGGCGAATCCAACGCCACAATTGCCCATCACAACCGTAGTGACGCCATTCCATCCTGACGGCGTGACATGCGGATCCCAGGTCACCTGTCCGTCGTAGTGCGTATGAATGTCGACCCAACCGGGGGTGACGAGGAGGCCTGCGGCGTCGATCGTCCGGCGCGCTTCCCCCAGGTCCGGGTTCGTGTCATCGGAGATGGCGACGATCTTGTCTCCGTTGATCGCGACGTCGGCCTGGCGCGCGGGGGCGCCGGTTCCGTCCACAAGGGTTCCACCGCGGATGATCAGGTCGTACATGAGGGACTCTCCAGCAAGGGTTGGCTTTTCGATCGCGCTCGCTTAGGCGCGCCACGATATCAAAGCGAGTCAGGTCTGAACCGACCTGCGGGTCAGCTGCCTACACCGGCGCGACGTCCGCTATTTCTTCTTCTTTCGCTCGTAGGGAACGACTTCGCCGCCGGCTTCCTTCCAGCCCGCGAAGCCACCAGGCAAATGGCTCGCGTTCTGTAGGCCGAGGCGGACCGCGACCTGGCAGGCGAGGGCGGAACGCTGACCCAGCGCGCAATAGAAGACGAAACGCTTGTCCTCTTGAAAGACCGGTCGCGTGTAGGGGCTATCGGGGGAGATCCAGAACTCGAGCATGCCCCGGGGCATATGTACCGCGCCGGGGAGATGCCCCTCGCGTTCGAGCTCTCGGACGTCCCGGATGTCGATCACCACGAGATCCTCGTCCCCGATTTCTGCGAGGAGCTTCTCGGCGGGTGTGACATCAACCTCGGCATCTGCCTGCGCCAGCAGGCTTTCGAGGGGTGTTCCATCTTTGAGCGTCATGGCAGGGGGCTCCGTCGGGTTCTGTTCGTTTCGCGGCCTCGATTCTAGGGCAGGTTGCGCCGGCGAGGACGAGGTCTAGCCTTGGCCTCCGCTGTCGGGTGATCCGAGGGCACGGAGGGGATCGATGTCAAAGATGAAGATGTGGGGAGTCGCTTCGGCGCTGGGGTGGGGTCTGCTTTGTGCACCGGCGATTGCGGGTGAGCCCCTTGCAGCCACCGCATCCGACGAAGCGGCGCCGGAACTCTTCTGGGGCGATACGCACGTCCATAGCGCCTACTCACTCGACGCGAATCTCTTCAACAACTTCACGCTCGGCCCGGAAGTCGCCTATCTGTTCGCGAGGGGCGAGCGGGTTCGGACGGGGCAGGGCGCGACGGCGAAACTCGCACGCCCCCTCGATTTTCTCGTCGTCTCGGATCACGCCGAGTACATGGGCATCTTCAAGATGATTCGGGATGACCATCCCGCAGTTTCGGAGACCGAAACCGCGAAAGCGGTCAAGCAGTTGATGAAGGAGAACCCGATCTTTGGGCCGGAGAACATCAACGCGCTGAATCAGATCCTGAACGGCGATCCGATGGCGGAGGATGAATCCCTCCAGCGACTCGTCTGGGATGAGGTGATCGACATCGCGGAGCGGATGAACGAGCCCGGACGATTCACTGCGATCGTCGGATACGAATGGGGTTCAACGCCGGGCGGCGACAACCTGCATCGCAACGTGCTCTTTCGCGACGGCCCCGATAAGACCAAACAGATTCTGCCTTTCTCCTCCGTGCATAGCGACGAGCCGGAGAAGCTCTGGGATTTCCTCGAAGCCTACGAAGCCAAGACCGGCGGCCAGGCTTTCGCGATTCCGCATAACTCCAACCTGAGCAATGGTCGAATGTTTGCGGTCGAGGATTCTTCGGGTTCACCGATCGACGCCGCCTATGCGAAGCAGCGTGCGCGCTACGAGCCCGTCCTCGAAGTCACGCAGATCAAGGGCGATAGCGAGACGCACCCCTTTCTCTCTCCCGACGACGAATTTGCGGACTACGAGCGCTGGGACGAGACGAATATTTTCGGTCTCGCGAAGACCTTGCCCGAGATGCACGCGGGGAGCTATGCGCGATCGGCGCTCAAAAACGGATTGCTTTTGCAGGCGAGTCTCGGGGTGAATCCGTTCCGCTTCGCTCTGATCGGGAGTACCGATGCGCATACTTCACTCGCCACGGCGGACGAAGACAACTACTGGGGCAAGACCGCGAACATGCCGCCGGGAAGCGATCGCATGGTCGGCCCTTTCATCCGCTCCGTCGTTCCGGACGCGGAAGACACGATGAACTGGGAGCAGGCCGCGGCGGGGTACGCGGGGGTCTGGGCGAAGGAGAATAGTCGCGAGGCCATCTTTGATGCGATGCGCCAAGGTGAGGTCTTTGCCTCGACAGGGCCAAGGATCCGCGTTCAGTTCTTTGGCGGCTGGCGTTTCAAGGAAGTCGACGCGCGCTCGAGTGATCCGGGGCGCGCGGGCCGCGTGAAGGGCGTCCCGATGGGGGCCGATCTGCCCGCCCGAGCCGTCGCTCGCGAGGGAGAGGTACCGAGTTTTCTGATTCTTGCGACGAAGGATCCCATGGGCGCGAACTTACAGCGCGCGCAAATCGTCAAGGGATGGGTCGATGGCGACGGGGTCGCGCAGGAGAAGGTCTTTGACGCAATTGTTGCGGCTGACGCGATTCAAGGCCTAGCAGAGCTGGCCACGACCTGGCGAGATGAAGAGTTCGATCCGACGCAACTCGCCTTCTACTATTTGCGCGTGCTCGAAGTGCCGACGCCGCGATGGAACGCAATCGATGCGGCGCGATACGGGAAGTCCCTCGCTGGGATGCGCGTTTCGCATCAGGAGCGGGCCTACACTTCGCCGATCTGGTTCACGCCAGCTGAGGCGATTCCGGCTGCAGCCGAGGCAGAGCAGAACTGAACCGAGGGGGCCTTGGATCGAGCGCTTGCGCGATTCGATCAGGATGCCGCTACAGAGCGCCTTTGGACGCGATCGAGATAGGCCTTCGGCGGGAAGAAGCTCAGCCAGAGCGCCGCGACCGAAGTCGGGACGATGACGAGGAAGAGCACGCGAACGGTGCCGAGGACGCGGGGCAAGACAACGTCGACATCTTCGGGACCGAATTGACCCAGCGCGACGAGAATGATCACGCCACTGCGAATCACGAGCGCGGTCAAAGGGAGCAGCGTGATGCCGGCGGTCCAGATCGTCCAGAGTCCGAATCGATTCGTGACGACGGGATCCGATAGGCCGAGGGCCGCCCGCTTCTGCATGGCGCGCCAGTAGTTGTAGGACTCGTAAGAGGCCCAGGCGGTCGGGATCACGCGGGCAATATTCGCCAGCATGACCGGCGTGGCGTCCTCGATGATCCCTTGTTCGCCAAAGAGTGCATAGACCGTGGTTCCCGCGATTGCGGCGATGAGTCCCTGGCTCGCGCGAAGAGCGCGTTTGCTCTCCGGGTGGAAGACGCGCTGGGTGAAGATCGCCATCGCGATCGTCCCGGAAGCCAGCGCGACGTGCCCGATCATATTCACGTCATAGGCGAGGTCGGGGTTCTCGACCGAGACGGAGACCCCGAAGATGCGCAGGGAAATGCCGACCGAGGCGCCAATGAAGTAGAGGCCGCCGAAGAGTTCGGGGGTTTGCTTCGACCGGGAGGCGAGCAGGAGCAGCCGAATGCCTGGGGCAACCAGGAATGCGAAAACAAGAATCGAGACGAGGTAGTTCATCGGATCATCACCTGTCCCGCCTCATCGGAAACCCTGAGGCAAGTCTTGAGTGACCCGGAGGCAGCCCGGCTCCAACACCGGTGTGAGGCCGCCCCTAGCGCCCCTTGAATTCAGGCTCCCGGCGCTTGATGAATGCGCGGATCCCCTCCGCAGCGTCCTCACTCGCCGTACAGACCATTTGGAGCTCGACCTCGCGATCGAAGGCGCCCGCCAGGTCCGTCGAACCCGCGGTTCGGATCGCATCCTTCGCGTAGCGGAGGGCGAGGGGCGCCCGCTTGGCGAGGGTCTGCGCGAATTCGAGGGTCTCCTCGAGGAGTTTGTCCGCCGGGACGACGCGATTGGCGAGGCCCCATTCGAGGCATCGGTCCGCGCTGATCTTCTCGCCGGTGGCGATTAGTTCGTAAGCACGCTTGCGGCCGAGGGTACGGGTGAGGTGCCAGGTCGCGCCGCCGTCCGGGATCAATCCGATCGCTGCGAAGGCTTGATAGAGGTAGGCGTCGTCGGCCATGACCGTGAGATCGCAGTTCATCATGTACGCGCTGCCGATGCCCGCGGCGGCGCCGTTGACGGCGCTGATCCAGGGCTTGGGCGCGTTCGCGATGGCGAGCAGGACCGGACGATGGTCCTGGTTCAGATGGTCGGCGGTCGTGCGGCCCTCACCGAGTTCGCTTCGCAGATCAGCGCCGGCGCAGAAGCTGCGTCCCGCCCCGGTCAAAATCACGACGCGGACCTCCTGCATGTTGTTCAGACGTGTCACGGCGTCGAGCATGTCGTCGAGCATCGGGACGTCCATCGCGTTCAGCTTCTTCGGCTCGTCGAGAGTCAGGATGGCGACGGCACCGTCGAATTCGACCTTGACGTGCTCGTATTCGAGGTCGATCGCGTTCGTGACTTCAGGGGATGTTTCTGAGGACAAGGAGTGCTCCGGTTCAGGGCTAGAGAATCGCGTCGATCAGGAAACGCGAAAATCGGGGATCGGGTTATGGCGAGCGATGGCTGAGCCTTCGGGTCCACATAGCATCAAGTAGCGCCAGGTTCGTCGATGGAAGATTCGCACGAGTTCGGCGTCATGGCTTCCGTCGTCTTCGAGGACGAAACGCTCAAGCGCGACGTCTCCCGCCTGCCAATCCTCCGGTCGATGACCGAGCAGGCCTTCCAGATCGTCGAGGTTGGCCGCCTCGACGGCCGATCCGATCTCGTCGGTGCGCGCGAGATGACGTGCCAGACGGAAGAAAATTCGGAACTCATGTTGGGTATACGCGTCGTCGGCTTCGAAGTTGCGGAGCCAGTCGATCAGATGGTCATGGGCCACCGCGCCCGAGGTCACCCGCGCTTCGGGCATAGGCACCGATTCGAGCTCGATTTCGAGGATCTCGGCGAGAGCCTCCATTGCGTAGATATTCGTTTCAGCGCACCACTGCATGTTCGTCATGTAGTCGGAGCCGCGCGGCGGTTCAGCGAGAGCATCATGGAACGCGAGCTGGTTGCTGAGGGTGAAACAGAAATGGTGATAGCGAATGGCGCGGCGGTCGACGGGCTGGCCGCCGTGGGCTGCGTAGTGATCGTAAAGCGCTTCGAAGTCGCCGAAGCCGAGCACGCTCGTGCGCATCCGGAACCCGGCCAGGTCCATCATGGGGTCGCCGATATGCCCGAGCTCAAGATCGATCACCGCTTCGACGCGTCCGTTGCGATGCATCAGCTGGCCGGAGTCCCAGACGATCGGGGTCTCCCGGACTTCACCTCCGAGAGGATTGCGCTTCAGCCAGGCCAAACAGAATTCAAGGAAGGGGTCCGGGCGCTTCTTGACCGCACGATAGGCGTCTTCGTAGGTCTGCATGCCGACCCAGCCGGATTGCTCCGGCCGCTCCGCGCGGAGCAAGCCCGCCTCGGCAAAGGGCGCGATCTCAAGCGAATGAATCTTCGCAAGAATCTCCATGTAGTGCTGCATAACACGGTCGCGTTCTTCGTCGTCCGTTTCGCGGAAGTGTTCGACGCCGTCGATGCGATCCATCACGTAGGCGCGTGGGTCATCGCACCAGCCGTAGACCTTCGCGACCGGGATGCCGTGTTGATGGAGGAGGTCCTGAATTTTCATCTCGTTTTCGAGGGGAAAGCCGTGCATGCAGTCGAGTCGGTCGCCGCGCACGCAGAGCTCAAGCTTCTCGACACTACGCTCTTCTTCTTCCTCTTCCTCTTCCTCTTCCTCTCCCTCGCGCTCAACAGAGACAAACCAGACCGGTCGCCAGCGCGCCTGGGGGTCGACGTGGGTCACGCGCCCGCCGACATTTTCCTCGACCCATCGCACGACCTTGGCGGTTCGCGATTCCATCGATTCGAGCTCTCCGCTCGGGGCAGCGGTGCTTTCAGGGGTGTTCTCGGGGCGGGCGTCGGGCATGAATCTCCTCGGGTGGGTCCCGAGTCTCGCATAGGATCGCCGCGGATGGGGCCCCGTCCGGCATCCCGAGGGAGCAGCGCGAAGGAGCGCCTACCGGGGCAGAAACCGCGTCGCTAGACCGTTTCGCTCTCGTTCACGGCGCCGGATTCCTGGGGCGCACGTCCCAGCCCGATCTCGAATCGGGCCCCGCCCCCCTCGCGGTCCGTCGCGTAGATGGTCCCGCCCTGACCGCGAATGATGCTTTCAGCGACGCTCAGCCCGAGCCCCGTTCCGCCCTCTTCGAGGCGCGTTGTGAAGAAGGGCTCGAAGATCTCCGAGTGACTTCCCGGCGGAAATCCGGGGCCATCATCTTCGACGATGATATGGGCGCGATCCGCCGACTGAGCACACCGGATCAGGATCTCCGATGGACTCGGACGAATCGTCAGAGCGTTCTCAAGCAGATTCGTGATGACCTGCTCGAACTCGAGCGGATGGGTCCAGGCCATCACCGCACGCGCCGGTGCTTCGAGTCGGATCCGCGCTTTCGCCTCGGGGAAGCGACGCGCCACCCGTTCCGCAATCTGCCCCGCGAGATCGCGAACATCCACGAGCGAGAGTGAGCGCGTCCGGTCGTGAGAGAAGGCGAGCAGGCCGTGCACGATCTCGCCACATCGCTTCGCTTCCTGCTCAACATCCTTGAGCGCTTCGCGATAGGCGGCGACGGCCTCCTCGCTGGGGACCTCGCTGGTCGATTGGAGCGCGAATTGCGATGCCGCCAGAATGGCCCCGGTTGGGTTGTTGATCTGGTGGGCCAGCCCTGCGGTCAGCGTACCCAGAAAGGCGAGCCGGTCCTGCTCGATCAAGCGTTCGCGGGAGCGGTCGCGTTCAGTCGTTCGTTCATCGAGCAGTTCCTCGAGTCGGCTCCGTGTTTCATCGAGGGCACGATCCGCTGCCGCACGTTCGCGGTCGATCTGAATCGAGTGAAGAATCCCGGAGCAGGTCGTGCGAACCGGTTCCAGATAATCGACGACGTTTTCATCGTATCCGCCGGCCCGATTGGCGAGGCCGATCATGCCGAGCAGCTGACCGCCTCGGATGAGCGGGAGCCCGAGAAACGCATCGAGTGGAGGATGGTCAACAGCGAGCCCCCCACGGCGAGGATCGGTGGCGGGGGCGTTCGCGATCACCGGCCGACGACTCGTCAGAACTGCGCCATAGAGCGTCTTGAGGTTGTAGAACTCAAGGCCTTCGTCGGCATGTCGCTCAAAGAGCGCGCGAGTTTCGTTGTTCCAGGCGATGTTCGTAACCGCGCGCGTCCGCAGGAAGGGGTCCCCGTTCGGGGAGAGGTGGGTCTCTGCGATGAAGCCGTAGTCGGAGTCCGTCAGCTCAAGGAGGATCGCAAGCAGCGCTTCGAAGGCTTCGCGATCGGCCGCGTCCTCGATGAATCGAAGCTGGATGCGGTGGATCGAATCGAGGAGCCGAATCGCCGCCTCAGGGCTCGACAGATCTTGTGTGTTCGGGGGCCGGTCTTCGGGCATGAGCGAGGAGCCCTTTGAGCTCCGACTGAATCCGTCGAAGTAGACTCGATTCTACCATGATTCAGCAAGCCTCATTCCGTTTGATGCTCGGCTTGTGACCCTCTAATCTGAGCCTCTTCGCGAATGCGCACTTTTTGCAGGATGGTGCCCATTTACGGACATGAAAAGACCTAAAGAGTCCACGAATCGGGCGCGAGAATGGTCGCGTACTCCGGTTTTCCTAGTTTGGACGCCTCTGCACACGATCGGGAACGGAACTAACATGATGAATGCATCGGATGAAAATCGGGCGGCCTTTGACGAGGCTGCGCTGTTGGCAGAGGCACAGTCCAACTCAGGCTTGACCGATTTCGGCGAAGACGAGTTTCGACCTGCGTTAGGCGTGTTGCTCAAGTCGCTTCGCGAGGAAGCGCCGCTCAATGAATTGGGTCGAACAATTCTCCGTGCGCGTGTTCTTGAGAGCCTCGAGACGCGACTCAAGACGCAGGGCTGGATCAACCGTCATCCGGAGATTCTCGAAGAGGAGATCGGTGCTCCCCTCGTCGTGATCGGATTGATGCGAACCGGAACGACCATGCTTCAGCGCATCATTGCCAGCGATCCGCGCAATCACGCGTGCATGTGGTGGGAGACTCGCTTTCCCGCGCCCCATGCGGAGACCGACTGGAGCCAGCCCGATCCAAGGATTCCGATCGCCGAAGCGGAAGTCGCGGCGATTCTTGCGGCGGATCCGCGCCAGGCATCCATCCATCCTTGGAACGCCCAGGCCCCCGACGAAGAGATCATGTTGCTCGAACATTCGTTTCTGTCCCATGTGCCGGAAGCCTTCGTCAATATCCCGACCTACCGAAACTGGATCACGGAGCAGGACTGGACACCTTCCTACCTCTATCTGCGAAAGCTTCTTCAGTCGCTGCAATGGCAGAAGCGACAGAGAGGCGATGTGCGAGAGCGATGGGTCCTCAAGACCCCCGGCCATCTCGGCTACATCGAGACGCTCTTTGAAGTCTTCCCCGGCGCCCGTGTGATTCAGACCCACCGCGACCCCCTCGACACGGTTCCTTCGGCGGCTTCGATGAATCATGCGATGTGGGCGCTCTATAGCGACGACCGCGAAGCGAATGTTGCGGGAGCGCAATGGCAGGAACGTCTGGCCTGGGGCACGAACCGTGCGATGGAGTCACGCAAGCGCTACGCCGAGGATCGATTCGTCGACATCTGGTTCCGGGACGCCATGAAGGATCCGATCGGAGAGATCGAGCGCGCGTACGGCGTGTTCGGGATCGAGATGACCGACGCGGCGCGTGCGGGCATGGAACAGTGGCGAGTCGACAATCCGCGCGACAACCGCCCCCCGCATCAGTACACCCTTGAGGAGTACGGGCTAACGGAAGAGGGTATCAAGGCTGCCTTCGCGGACTACCGGGCCGCGTACATCGAAAACCGCGACTAATACGGCGAGGGCTTTGCTCAGAGAACGCGCGGCCGCGATGACGTCGCCAACTCAGCTGGGGATCTCGTAGCCTTCGGGCAGCGAGCCCTGCATGATCGTTTGCTCGCAGACTCGTTCGACGATTCGCCATCCGTCGCTGGTTCGAACGAGTCGATCGACATAACGGCCGGCGTTGGTGATGATCAGCTGCTGGCCGAGTTCACCTGCGCGGCCCATCGGTGCATGGAAATAACATCGCGAGTGCGCCGTATCGCCATCGAACTCGATGATCAGGTTCGTGATGATGTGGAGATTGATCGGCCAGCTCTCGAGGGCGCGATCGAGCCAGGCGAGGGTCTCGCGGAAGGGGCCGGCGACGCCGCCCGTCGACGTGTAGTCGATGGTCGCTTCGAGGGCGAAGATGCGATCCATCTCCTTCCATTCGCGGCGATCGACCATTTCCGCATAGCGATTCATCAGGGCTTCGATTTCGAAGCGGTCGCGGACCTCTTCGAGGGTCATCTCGGACATGTCGGGCATCGGGGGCTCCCTGGGCAACGTGGACCCGGATGCTATCACGCTCGTCGCGGCGGGGTTTCCGGGTCGCGCTAGCTGTTGAAACCGGCACGCCGCCCAGCGGCGAGGGCGACGATGATGTCGACCCGTCTCACGGCGTCTCCGATCTCGCTGGCAAAGGCGCGTCGCGCTTCCATGAGTTCATCGCCCCCGGGCTCAAGCAGCCCGCGATTCGCGGCCAGCTTGAGCGCGGTCTGAAAGAGCGATTTCGAGATCGCATCCGCGGCGTGAATCCGGCGCTGGAGTTCGTATTGTCGACCGAGTCCCAGGCAATCCTTCAGGAATCGCTTCTCATCGAAGGCGGATTCGGGATCGAGGGTTGCGAGCTGGTCGGCGACGACGCGGTAGCTCTCGAGGAAGGGACGCAGCACGCGATGCGACAGGAAGGGTCGCGTTCGGCGAACCATGTCTTCCGGGTCGAGCTCATAGTTCTCGATCCGCTTCTCCCAATTTCGTTGATCGAGATCGAGGGTCGCGCGGAGCTCTTCGCGGAAAGCATCTTTTTCGGGAAAGAAGAACTCGAACTTCAAGAGATCGCGAAGGCGCATGACCTCGTCCCAGAAATTCGGCAAGACCTCCGCTCGTTCGCCTTCGACTGCCTTGAGCATGGCGAGCTCGCCGATTGCGCCCGCGACAAAGAAGTGAACGATCGTATTCCGGTAGTAGGCGGCGGAGAGCTGCTGTTCGTCGGCGATGCCGTAGACCGGCTCGAGTCCTTCGTCGAAACGGGTGACGACATCGTTTTCGTGCAAGGCCTCGAGGGTGAACTCGACGCCCTCATCCGATTCGAGATGTTCGAGGTCGGCGGTCGTGGGGAGGGCCCGCATGCGAACGTGTTCGAGCAGGTTTGAAAGCGATCGGCGCGCTTCTGAGACCGTGAGTGCCTGACCCGTCGTGCCGAGTAGGGCGAGGGTGAGAAGCGACGTGGGGGTGATCGGGGTGACGCGATTGATCCGAACGCAGACTTCGAATGCGAGCTTCTCGAGGTTGAAGGAGGAGTCCGCCGTCGTGTGGGTCGGGGCGCCGAGTTGTTGGCGGAGCGAGAGCGGGTCTCCGAAGGCGAGGTGGATTTTTCCGTAGCGGCGCTTCAGCTGACGGATCATGCCGATCAGCCAGCCGAAACTCTCGGCTTCTTTCTCGCCGCCGCGCTGTTCCTCGACGTAGCCGCCGAGTCCTTGGATCTGGTCGTAGGCGATCGAGACGGGGACCAGGTAGACGTCCTCGCTCTTCCCCCGTTGGTAGGCGTCGACGACATTTGCCAGCAGCCCGTAGCGAGGGGGGAGGAGCTTCCCGGAACGTGAGCGCCCGCCCTCGATGTACCACTCGAGGGGGAACCGCTTCTCGATCAGAAAGTCGATGTAGTGGGCGAGGACGTGTTTGTAGAGCGGGTTGTCCTTGAAGGTGCGGCGGATGAAGAACACACCACTGCGCCTAACGAGCTGGCCCAGCGGAAAGAAATTCATGTTGATGCCGCCGGCGGTGTGATTCGGCGGCAGGCCATGTTCGTGCAAGCTGTACTGAAGGACGAGGTGGTCGAGATTGTGTTTGTGCGTGGGCAGGAAGACGACGGGGTGTCGTTCTTCGAGGGCGGCGATGCCTCGCATCTGCTCCTTGTCGTAAACGAGCTCCTCGTCGTAGCCCCGGGTGTAGATCCAGCGGATCAGCGAGATCACCAGGTCGATGACGAGCGGGCTATGCGCCGCGGCGATTTCTTTCAGGTTACTCGTCGCTTCCGCGGCAAGCGCCGCAATCGATGCATCGCTCTTGCCTTCGGCGCGTTGTGCACTTACGAGCTGTTCGAGTCCGCCTCGGAAAGCGGGGCGTCCAAGAATTTCTTCGCGGACCAGGCGCGGCACTTTGTATCGCGCGCCGCGGATTCTTCGCTCGGCTCGTTCGAGGGCGAGGGTGGCCTTCTGCGAAACGAAGTCGGCGAAACCGCCGGTGAGCGTTGTCTCGACTCCGGCTGCGGCCATCCATCGCTCGCGGAGGTTCGAGAGGGTGGCCGGTTCGCCTGCCACGATCACGCATCGATCCGGCGACCGCTTGAGTACCCAGGTCTGGCGGAGCCAGTTCGGGTCGCGGGGATCTCCGAGGGCGAGCAGGCTGAATGCGCTTGAGCTGCGTCGCCCATCTCGGAGTGGGCCGCGCCAAATCACCCGGAGTGGGGCCATGAGCGGGTCGCCCGGGGTCGCAACCGCGGACTCGAGCTCCGGACCGACCGAGCGCTTGCGACCGCGGCGGGAGGCGGGGATTTCGATGATCTCGACCCGTTCAGGAGCGAAATCCTCCGGGCGATGGGTCTCGATCCAGCGTGCGATCAAGCGGCGTTCGAGTCGGCTCGATCGATCGACGAGGAAGACGACCCGTTCGTCCGTAGGAACATCGGGCCAGTGAGGAGCGGCCCCCACCCAATCGGGCGGGGCATTCAGGCCCTCACTCGAATCGGGGTTTTCGGAGCGCTCGGATCCCATGCCCCCAGTCTACCCGGACACGGGGCCGGCCGGGGGAGGGAAAGGGCCCGCGCTTGCAAAACGTCGGTCGGAGGATGCGCTTGCGACGAAGGGATTGGCTTGGGGGCGTCGCTGCTTCATCCTTGTCGTCATGCCTACGAAGCCATCGACCGCACGCCCGAATCCTGTGACCGCTGAAGAGGCAGCGGCGATGCTCTTGCCCGTCGATCGGCTGGGGCTGCCGCTGGGGCCCGGGCAACCGAAGGCGTTTCTGCATGCGCTGAGTTCGCGGACCGACTGGCAGGATCTCGCGGTCTTCGGCGCGCTGCTCGTGGATCTCTTTCCAGTATTTGCGCATCCCGGCGTGCGGATGCGATCGGGTTTCTTCGGCCCCGCTGAGCGCGCGCTTCGTGCGGCGGGGCATAACGTCGAGTTCGTGCCCGCGGATTTTCGGCGCTTCCGCGAAATCGCCGAACGATTTTCTGCGCGGGTCATGGCGACCGCCGCTTCGCCGCCCGATCGCGAGGGGAGGGTGTCCCTCTCTCTCCACGCGGGGGCCACGGTTTCCGAGATCGAAGCCGCGGCAAAAGATCCCGATCGTCTCTTGATCGTCGAAACGAGCCCGCACCTTCCGCGCACCTTCGGTCTCGGGGAAGAACATCCGCACTCGATCTCTCTTTCCGAGGTCGATGTTTGGATCGAAGGGGACGCGTCGCCGACGGAGTTGCCATCGGTTCCGGCAACTGCGATCGAGGAAGCGATCGCAAACCATGTCGCGCCCTTCATCGTTTCCGGGGCGACGCTTCAGACCGGAATCGGCGGGGTTCCGAATGCGGTCGTGGCTTTGCTCGCGTCGGAATCGGGAAGCGATTACGGCATCCATAGCGAGATGTTCACGACGGGCTTGATGGAGCTGCACGAAAGCGGCCGGGTCGCGAATCGGAAGGGCATCTTCGACGGCTACTCGATCACGACCTTCGCGATGGGAGATCGCGCGCTCTATGACTGGCTCGACGGGAACGATGCCGTTCGGTTCTTGCCTGCGGACGTGGTGAACGATCCCGCGGTTATCGCTCAGAATCGCGACATGATTTCGATCAACGGCGCGCTGTCCATCGATCTGCTCGGCCAGGTCGTGGCGGATTCAATCGAAGGGGTTCAGCACTCCGGGATCGGCGGACACGAAGATTTTCTCGCCGGCGCGGGGAGAATCGCGGCGGGACGTTCGATGCTCTGTCTACCCTCTCGGGTCAAGGTGGGTGGTGTGGAGCAAGGTCGCATCGTGCCTCGCCTTCCCCTCGATTCGATCGTGACGAGCCCGCGTCATCAGGTTGACGTCGTTGTGACGGAACATGGCGCGGCGGAACTGGCCGGTCGAACGGTCTCGGAGCGAGCGCGGGCACTCGCTGAGATCGCGGCGCCGGAAGACCGAGAGGCCTTGCTCGTGGCTGCGGGAGAGATTGATCGGCGCGGAATTCGTTAGGCGGTTCGCCTCGCGGCGCCCCCGCAGCGCGGAAGAAAAGGAATTGAGATGGCATACGACGAAGGCCTTGCACATCGACTCCGTGAGCTCGTCGAGGACGATCGCGCGGTCACCGAGAAAAAAATGTTCGGAGGGCTCTGTTTCCTACACGGGGGAAATATGTGCTTCGGAATCGTACGTGACGAATTGATGCTGCGCGTGGGACCCGACCAGTACGAAGAATGTCTCGCCCAGCCCCACGCGCGCGAAATGGATTTCACGGGGCGTTCGATGAAAGGCATGGTCTACGTCGGGGTGGATGGATTTTCAGAGGACGAGGACCTCGCGGCCTGGGTTGAGCGGGGGCTGAGTTTCGCACGATCTTTGCCGAGCAAAGATGCTGTGGCGCGAAAGAAGGCGGCACGGAAGAAGGCTGCAGCCAAAAAGAAGGCGTCGAAGAAGCCGGCCAAGAAGGCAGCGCCGAAGAAGGCCGCGAAAGAATCGGCCAAGAAATCAGCGAAGAAGGGCGCTGCCACAAATCGGACGGCGCGGAAGCGTTAGGCGGATGGCACGGATGGGACTCGTTGATCATTTGCGCAGCGCGATGTCGCTCGTCGTCCTTACGGCGAACCTTTCGTTCTGGGGGGTCGGCCTCGTTCTGCTTGGCCTGTTGAAGGCGCTTGTGCCGGCGAGTCGGGGCTGGGCCGATCGGCGCCTGGCTGGGGCGTATCGGGGCGCGGTCGCGGTGAACGATGCGTGGCTCAGGCGGGTCATCGGGCTTGACTGGGCTCGGCCAGAAACCGGACTCGATCGCGATGAGATTTGTATCGTGGTTTCGAACCATGGTTGCTGGGCCGATATCCTGCTCGTTCAGAGCGCGGTCACGCGCGATGGGCCGCTGCTCAAATTTCTGACGAAGCGGGAATTGCTCTTTATCCCGGTGCTGGGCGTGATTTTCTGGGCTTTCGACTTTCCGCTCCTGCGTCGGGGTAAGCGGCGCGGCATCGACAAGGCCGAGCAGCGTCGACTCGATGCGGAGGCGCTCGCTTCGGCGTGCGATGTGGTGCGAACGAATCCGGCGGCGCTGATGAACTTCGCCGAGGGAACTCGATTCACGGAGGAGAAGCGCGCGAAGACCGAGAGTCCCTACCGCCATCTTCTCCCGCCCAGGGTCGGAGGACTTGCTGCCCTGATCGAGGCACTCGGCGACGACGCAACTTCAGTCGTCGATGTGAGTCTTCTCTATCCGGAACCGGCGTCGTTCTGGCGCTTTCTCTCGGGGCGAACCGAGCGAATCGAGATCGAGGTCGAGCGAATCCCGATGGAGCGGGTGCCACGAGACCGCGATGCGATCGCGCTTTGGCTCGCGGAACGATGGCAGGCCAAGGATGATCGAATCGAGCGGGTGCGTTCTGGCGCGGCGGTGCCTCAAGAGCAGTCGTAGCTGAGCTGGGGCTCCGCCACGGCGACCTATTTCTCGAGGGGAAGCAGCACGGTCACGGTTGTGCCGTGCCCGGACTGACTCGTGACCTCGATGGTTCCGCCGTGGTCCGCGACGATGCCCTGGGCGACGCTGAGTCCGAGCCCCGTCCCGCCCTTTTCAAGCCGCGTTGTAAAGAAGGGATCGAAGACGCGCTGAGTGAGCTCCATCGGGATTCCGACCCCGTCGTCGATCACACGAACGATCGCGTCATCCCCCGACCGGGCGAGTTCGACCCGGACCCCTTTTTCAGGCTCCGCTTCGATCGCGTTCCGAATCAGATTGACGAAGACTTCTTCAATCTCGACGCGACTCATCAGGATCGGGAGCGGCTCAAGCGTCTCGGCGGTGGTTTCCAGCTTGATGTGTTTTTCGTCGGCAAAGCTCGCCGACAGACCGGTCGCCGTTTCGATGACGTCTCGCAGGTCCGTTCGGCGTTTCGCCGTCGACTCCTGCCGCGCGAATTGCAGAATGCTGCGCACGATCTTGCCGCATCGCTTCGCTTCATCTCGGATGTCTTCGAGCGCGCGCTTCCAGGTTGCGCGTTCATCCGATGCACCCGCTTGGACGAGCGCGTATTCGGAGGCCGCAAGCATCGAGCCGACGGGGTTATTGATTTGGTGCGCCATGCCCGACGCGACGGTGCCGAGCCAGGCGAGGCGGCGTGCCTCGTGAAGCTGGAGCCGCGACTGCTCGAGGTCGCGCGATCGCGCTTCCGCGAGGTCTTCTGCGCTGCGCAAGGAATGGAGATCTTTTACCGCGACGAGAAAGCGCATCGAACGCATGTTGTCGCGACCCGCGGAGGCGTCGAGGTTCAAACGGACCCATCGGTATGAGCCGTCCTTGCAATGAAAGCGGTATTCGAATTCCGCTCGGCCCGATGTCGTCGCGCTCTCGAAGATGCCCGGAAGCCGCATGCGGTCCTCGGGATGGACGTATTGACTCCAATTCGCGAGGTCGAGCTCGTCCGTCGACCACCCGGTAATGGCGGAAACCGGCCCCGTCGTCCAAAGCAGTCGAGCGGGCTGGCCCGGTTCGATTTCGATTTCGAAACAGAAGTCGGAGGAGAGTTCGGCGATCTGTCGCTGGCGCTCCTCGCTTTGCTGGAGCGCCGCGTTGGCCAGGCTCTTCTCCTCACCCTCGTGCTTGAGGTCGGAGATCAGCGAATCGAGTTCTCGGGTTCGCTGGCGGACGCGAGCGTCGAGGCCCTGGTTCAGTAGCTGGAGCTGCTCCTGCGCATAACGTCGCTCGATCTCGTTGATCGTGAGACGCCCAAGCGCTTCCAGAAAGCGTCGATCGTTTTCGGTCAGGTCGCGGGGTTCATGACCCATCACACAGATCGACCCGATGTTGTAGCCGTCTTCAGACCTCAAGGGCGCGCCGGCGTAGAAGCGAATCCCGTCCGCCGGCTCGACCAGCGGGTGTGTGCACGCGATCGGGTCGAGGCTTGCATCCAGCAGGTGATAGATCGAGTCGCGTTGAATTGCGGTCGCACACAAACCCGGCGACCGTACGACCTCGGGGTCATCGATTCCGAAGCGCGACTTGAACCAGATCCGGTCGCGGTCGATGAGACTGATCACGGCGTAGGGGACGCCGAAGTAGCGCGCGCCCATCGCTACGAGGTCGTCGAAGGTGTCCTCTCTCGGCGTATCGAGGAGGGCGTAGCGATAGAGTGCCGCTAGGCGGCCCTCTTCGATGTTCGGTTCGATTGTCGAATCAGATTGGATATAGGACTCGCTCATTGCTGCTCTCCGGCCCTTAAGACACCCCCCGACGAGTTTGCCTCGCTCGCCCGTCGCATCATAGGCGTGCAGGCATGATCGCTTCGAAAATACAGGTTTCACCCTGTGGCTAAAACCACTCTCATGTGATTCCGTCGGATGACGATTCGGGTCGCCGCCTGGTTTCGACTAAGGTGGGGGGAGCTGCGCCGTCGCGCAGGGGGAAGTCTTGCC
>Ga0316208_1002012_pt1 | contig 17513 bp, 16 predicted proteins | sample 3monopyrite_MG_FD_204944 | JGI IMG/M metagenome (GOLD analysis project Ga0316208, IMG submission 204944) | Microbial mat bacterial communities from mineral coupon in-situ incubated in ocean water Damariscotta River, Maine, United States -... | ecosystem: Environmental > Aquatic > Marine >...
GCCTTGGTCACAGATCAGCCAGCCGATGGCGTAGAGAGCATTTCGGTCGCCGAAGGCACGGAGCTTTGCTGGGGTTAAAAGCAACCTCCCGCATCTCGTCGTAGGTGCAACTCAAGGGGCGGGAGATTTCCCGCCCCTCTTTCGAAAGTGGGCTATGCTCCCACACTTATTCAATTCACTATGAGGGGATCGAACAATGTCTGGCAACGCCGACGATTTTGAAGCCGCCATCAAGCCACCCGCAGCAGACACCGTTGCTTCGTTCGCCGAACGCAAAGGCTTTCTCGCAAGGTTGCAACACGCTCTGCATGTGAACCCGGCACTTGTGCCGCTGTTCGTCCTCCTCGTCTCAATTACCCTTTTTGCGCTTTTGCTGGGATCGAGGTTTCTCTCTCCCTTTGCACTTACGCTGATCCTGCAACAGGTCCAGATCGTCGGCATCGTTGCCGCCGCTCAAAGCCTTGTGATCCTGACCGCTGGGATCGATCTTAGCGTCGGGGCCATTGCAGTCCTTTCCAGTGTCATTATGGGGCAGTTTACGTTCCGATACGGCGTCCCAGTCGAGGTCTCTGTCGCGCTTGGGTTGGCCTTCGGCACGCTCATTGGATCGATCAATGGCTGGCTTGTCGCGGTGATGAAGCTGCCACCGTTCATTGTAACGCTCGGCATGTGGCAGATCGTTCTAGCGGCAAACTTTCTCTACTCGGCGAACGAAACCATCCGCAGCCAAGACATCGAACAAAATGCACCCTTGCTTCAATTCCTTGGGTCCACGTTCAAAATTGGCGCGGATGCTGACGGGCGGGGCGGGGCGACGTTCACCTTTGGCGTCATCGCTATGGTACTGATCTTTGCCTTTCTCGCCTATGCGCTGAAACATACCGCATGGGGCCGACATATCTACGCCGTGGGTGATGACCCCGATGCAGCGCAACTTTCAGGCGTGAATGTAAAACGTACCCTGATTTCCGTGTACGCGGTCACCGGTTTCATCTGCGCCATCGCGGGCTGGGCACTGATTGGCCGTATCGGTTCCGTCAGCCCAACGTCCGGCCAACTGCTCAATATCGAAAGCATTACGGCTGTAGTGATCGGTGGTATTTCGCTTTTCGGTGGGCGTGGGTCAATCTTGGGCCCGCTGTTTGGAGCTCTCATCGTTGGTGTCTTCACCCTTGGCCTTCGCCTTGCAGGTGCAGACGCACAGTGGACATTCCTTCTTATCGGCGCACTCATCATCGGTGCTGTCGCAGTAGATCAGTGGATCAGAAAGGTCTCAGCATGACTTTGATGGAAAACATCGCGAACGGGTCGATTGAACCCATTCTTAAAGGCCGTGGATTGGTCAAACGCTACGGCAAAGTGACCGCACTCGATCACTGTGACTTTGACCTTTATCCAGGCGAAATCTTGGCAGTCATCGGGGACAACGGTGCAGGTAAATCATCACTGATCAAAGCAGTCTCTGGTGCCGTTATCCCAGATGAAGGGGAGGTATTTCTTGAAGGCAAACCGGTGAATTTCACGTCCCCCATTGATGCCCGCAAAGAAGGCATCGAAACGGTTTACCAGACCCTTGCCATGTCGCCCGCCTTGTCCATCGCCGACAACATGTTCATGGGCCGCGAAATTCGCAAACCCGGCTTTCGCGGCAAATGGCTCCGTCAGTTGGATCGGCCCAAAATGGAGCAAGTCGCTCGTGACAAGCTGTCAGAACTCGGCTTGATGACGATCCAGAACATCAACCAAGCGGTCGAGACGCTTTCGGGCGGTCAGCGGCAAGGTGTGGCAGTTGCCCGTGCCGCTGCATTTGGATCCAAGGTCATAATCTTAGACGAACCCACAGCGGCTCTCGGTGTTAAGGAATCCCGCCGTGTGTTGGAATTGATCCTTGATGTTCGGTCACGCGGTATCCCGATCATCCTGATCAGTCACAACATGCCGCACGTGTTCGAGGTCGCTGACCGTATCCACGTTCATCGCCTCGGTAAACGTCTGTGCGTTATTGATCCGAAAGACTACACTATGTCAGATGCAGTGGCGTTTATGACAGGGGCAAAAGAGGCCCCGTAGACCCTCGCTGATGGTGAATGCGCACTGCGCCAATCTCCGAAACCGGCCATTGGCGCAAACGCAGCGAACTAACGCTTTGTCCCGCTCTGCCGTCCTTCAAATCTGGTACGGCGAACGACTGGTTCAGGGATCTACGCGCGTTTAATTGTTGCGTTACGCCTACCCATCTCAGCCAAACACCCCCTCCCCCTGCTTCAACCGGCTTTCCAGCCCGTCCAAATCATCCACCACTGTATCGAGTCGATCTCTATCGCCACCATCGATTTCCTCAATTTGCATCTCAACCTGGTCGGCAAAGCTCATTTCCATTTGCCGCTGCTCCTCTTCAACAACGGCTTGAACAGCCTTCGAACTTTTCTTGGTGGGCGGCACAGATATACCTGAGCTGATCTCTTTTGAACTAATTAGTCGCTCATCATGCGCATTAGGCTCCGCACTCGTTCCAGCTTGGCTCGGGCCCCGCCTTGACCCGCAAGAATCTGGCCCGTGCGCCTTACCGCCACCTCGGCCCATCACTGGAAACGGCAGTTCCCCTGTCTGCGCGCCATGGATCGCCGCAAACAGCCGATCATCAAAATACTGGATCCGCTTCGCCCGCACTGGCATTTGCGCATCCACGACCATGATAATTTCATCGAGCGGCAACCGGCGCGCTTCATCCTCAGGCAATAGAGATGTTTCTTCCGTACGCGTGGACTGACTGCGCCCTTCGAATGGATTTTTGCCAATGGATCGCGATCGCGTGACGACCGTCTTTGTGGTTTTACCCACCGCTTTGCTTAGCTCTTCAATGGTCTTTTCATCTGAAGGCGTCAGGTAGAGTTTCACACCGGCGTTACCCTGCAGCGCGCGACGTGTGTTTTCCCCATAGATTTCATCAAGGGCTGGGATGGTTTGGGTTACCACCGCCAGATGACCGCGATAAGTGCGCAGGGTTTCGATGCTCTCGACCACAATGGGCATTTTGCCAAGGCGATTGAACTCATCGAGCATGATCATCACAGGCCAAGGCTCATCTTTGCCCGGTTCCTTCTCTTGCATCGCCGAGAGAAGGTCTGAGAAAAACAACCGGATCAGTGGCGCAAGCGGCTTTACCATCAAGGGCTGGACAACGAGATAGACCGTAAAGGGCTTTTTGCGGATCGTGCGGAAATCAAAGTCGGAAACCTGCGTGGCCTCATCAATGGCGGGGTTCTGCCACTGATCCAGACCTGACGTCATCAGCAGCGAGACATAGGAGGTTAGCGTGTCGTTGTTGGTGGACGCCAGCCGCGTGAAGATCAGTTTCGCGGCCTTGTTGTCGATCTCATGGCCACGGGCGACATATTCTTTCTGCTTGTTGCCACCTGATGCCGCGATCCGGTAAATCTCGCCCAAGTTGGGCTTTTTGCGCTGGAAGGCCAGCAATCCTGCAGCCACAAACAGATCAATCCCGCCCTTCAAGAGGCCCTGAACGCGATCATTGTCGCTTTGCAGGAACAAGGTCGCCAGTAGCTGTAATTCCATCTGCTGACGCGCAGGATCCTCCAGCTCATAGATGCGCAAAAGCGGGTTATAGCGATGGGTGCGTTTGCCTTCCCAATCGGTCGGCGCAAAGCGATAGACCTTGTCGCCCTGAGCCGCACGGTGACGTGCTGTCGCCTCAAAACACTCGCCCTTTACATCCAACGTGACGGCAGAGCCCTGCCATGTGAGCAGGTTCGGGATCACAAAGCCGCTGGTTTTACCGCGCCCCGTTGGTGCCACGATCAGCGCATGGGGAAAGACCTTCGATGTGATGTAACGTCCGCGGGATTTCGGGCGGCCCAACTTGCCCAGAATAAACCCGGTGCCGGGCTTTCCAAAGAACCCGTTGGCTTTCATCTCGCCGCGCTTTTGCCAATGGGTCTGGCCAAAGCGTGTGAGGGCAGATCCGGACAAGGCAAGGCTCATCATCAGCCCCGCGACGGCAGCACCACCGATGATCAGGTTGATCAGCTGGAAATCATCAGGCCGTCTGTCTCTGATCCAGAGATAATTCTGCGCGATATATCCAAAATCGATATCCGCGCGGAACCCGAGCGATTTGAATGTAAGAACTGCCGAGGCAATGGTGTAGCCCATCGCGCCTGCCACCAAAGTTACCAGAACCACCCCGATGGCAATCCAAGCCTTGCCCATGGACTCGCTCAATGGACCTGGCCTCGCTCAGTCTCGCCATCCACGTCCGCGGCGCGGTGTCTCTCGACTTCAACGTCTGCCAGCTCATCGACAACCTGTCGCAACGCATCCGAGTTTGCCGTTGCCGCATCCGATTGCAAATAGACCTTTGCGGCATAGAGACGGTCGAGGCGATCTTCGATGACATTTTCCAAAGCGTCGCTGTCGCCCTCTTTCAGGCGATCAAGCTGCGCCGCGTCCAAAACCCGCGCCACCTCCGTGCGGAAGGCCTCGCGTTCGGTTTCGGTCTCAAAGGGTGATGAGAGGTCCCCTGCCCGTTCATGGGCGAGAACACGGGACAGTTCGGGCGTTTCAATCGTAGCTGTCTCGCGCTCCGTAAGGCGTATCTCTCGTTCCGCGCCGCGCGCTTCATAAACCCGCGCGTAAGTGTCGCCGAGACCCTCCACTAACTGCTCGGGCATATCCGGATATCGCGTCTGTAGATCGCGCGCGACGGAAACGGAGATTGGCGTGCTGCTGTGCGCCCCCAAACGCGCCGCTTCAACCTCAATGATAATTCGGTCTGCAGCGGCCTGATCTACGATCACCGCCCTGCCCTCCTCATCCGTGCAGATCACATCGGTGGGGCGCGCAATCAGCTCTGAATGGTCGCGCAGATAGTCCCACTGTTCGTCCTCCAAACGCTCTACGGCAAGGCTTTCGATCACGGCGTCGTCTCGGTTATCAATTCGAGTCTCGATGCGAACGGCCTCTGCAGCGGTTTCAATCTGAGCTTCAGTCACATGCGCTTGCACCTCGCGGGCGTCTTCAATGACCCCGTCACGGCGCAACACGCCCTCCCGTTCCAGCATGGTCCCAAGCTGCACATGCACATCATTGAGAACATCCCGCGCCTGTTCCAAATCCGCACGGCGCTCAAGATTCAGATCCTTCGCCTCGGCCACCTTGGACAGATCATCCGCAATCCATTGATGCTCGAGGGCCGCGTTCTGCGCCCCTGTCTCCATCCGGGCTACAACCTCGGACGTGCTGATCCCCGTGCCGCGCAGGGCTGCATCGACGCGGGCGCGCACCCATGGTTCAGACAGACGCTCAAGCTGGCTTTGCTGAATATTGGTTTCAGAATAAACCCCACCCTCTGACGGGACCTCCGAGAGGGAATTGGACCGCAACCCGAGAGGCTGCATATGCTGCAACCGCGCCTGAATGGCGTTGAGGGACTTCTCCAGCGCGGGCCGCTCTGCGTCCGGCTTTGCCGCGATCAAGTCCGTGATGTTGGCGACCTTTTCCGCGTAACGGCTGCGCAGATCCTCAAAAGACTCGTCTTCGGCCATGTAAATGCCTCCTAGAGTTTCGACTTGCCCGCCCTTGGCTAAAACCTCACCCGCACGGAACAGCACTTCGGCAATGTCTTCGCGGTTCTCAGAGGATGCCTCGGCAGCCAGCGAGTGGAACATGATTTTGGTGTTTGCGATTTCGGCAAGCGTGCGGGTCAGATCCTTACCAACGCGTTCCCGCTCTTGGGGCACCCTGCCCTCTTCCTTGGCGGCATAGACCTCGCGGGTTTTAGGTGGGTAATGCACCTCGCCGCGATCTATCCGCCGCGTGGCTTCCAGCCGCACGCCATAGGTCTCAGCCTCTTCGACCATGGCCAACCGGAAGTCGTCATAGTTGAACCGATGATTGCGCGCCAAATAGAAGAACTCGCCCTCTTGCGAACGGCGGTTCAACACCAGATGCGCATGCGGGTGGTCGCGGTCCTCATGTACAGCAATGATATAGTCGAAGTGCCCTTCTTCGTTCTGGAAGAACCGCTCGGCCACATCCGTGGCAATGTCTCGTACATCCTCTCCGCGCGTGCCAATCGGGAAGGACATCAGCAGATGTGTGGTCTGCCCAAGCTTGGGTTTGAACCCGCCGTCCCACCGCTTGGCAAAGCGGTCCGTGAGGCCCTTGATCTCGCCACGATCAAGCTTGGATTTTCCATCCAGAAACCCGCTGCTGTCGACGATATGGGTAGACTTCGTCGTGAGGTATTCGAGCTGGTTTGCGAGCTGGGATTTAGTGTGCGTGCCACCGCCCCGGATCGCTTTGAACACAGCTGCCCGATGGCCCGCAGCGGCGCGCACCATCTGCTTTTGTTTGGAGGCATACAGACCCTGCATCGAGCCACGGATGCGGCTCCATCCATCCTCAAATATTTCTCCAGTGACCGCACCAACCGCATCATTCCGCTGCATGGGCAAATTCCCTCAAAGCGGCTGTCGCATCCAGCTGCATCACGTCCCGACGGCGGCGCATGAGCAGGTCAATCTCGTCAGCACTGTCGAGGATGAACCTTGCCAACCCACGCATCTGTGCAAGCCGCAATTCCGAGAACTCAGCACCAGTTCCTTGCCCCGCCCGATTGGCCTTCTGCATCTGCTTGGCGATCTGGGCGACACCGTTTCCAACCTCGTTCAACGAGGCGCGATAGCGTACCATCTCTGCAGCCAGTTGAGCGTCCGCAACAAAGGTGCCACCCGCCGCTTGCATCAATCGGCGCAGCCCTTCCGAGCGCGTCTCGATCCCCGCTGACGCCAGCACCGCATCGAACGCTGCCATCTCATCAGAGGTTACTTTCACACTCACCGCCAACACCGGAACAGCCGTATCGCGCTGGCGCTCTGCGTCACTCTTCACCGTGTATTGCACCGCCCGCGGCGTCACCCCGAACCGTTCCGCAAGCACGGACGTAGGCACTCCGTCAGCGGCTTCGCGCACGATCTCCATGCGTTGCGCATCGGTGAGACGTTTTGAGCGAGACATGTGAAGAAAGACCCCCTATTTCCTGCCACCTTCATACAAGGCTGCACCCACCATACGAAACTATACTAATCTGTCAATAATATACCAATGATGAATTGGGGCGCAGGCAGCCTTGTATTCCGTTTAACGGCCCAAGCACCGCAGGTGCGAGGCCGCGACCGAGAGGGCGCCAACAAACATCGGCCCCATGCTTTAACATGGGCCCCTCTCAACAGGGCCCGCGCCTGAGGTCTGTCTGAACATGTAATGTTCGGACAGAAACGAAGGGGCGGGACAGAACTCAACCGACAGGGCAGACAGTCAGGGTCAAGGGAGGCCAGAATTGGCTTGCCAATTCTCTGCCGTAAAAACCTGAAGGCTCCGCCGATAGGTTTTTGGGGATGGCCCCCTTGAGGCTGGCTGGCAGCTCTGTCACCGCACAAGATCAAACACAACAAGAACCATCAGGACTGCTTTGCAGTCCTGTCATCGGCAACCGTGATCGCTGCCAAAGGCAGGGGTCTCAACGGGACCCGTAGCGATCTCTGGGACAGAGATAGGGCCGCCTTACGGCGGCCCATCCTCAGGAAGGATTTACTCTTGGGGTTCCTTTGAGCTTGGTGGAAACATCACTAGCTCTTGGACACCGACGGGGAAGTCGAGCTTGAGGCTGAAGAACTCCGAGCCATCCCCGTTGCGGGTGTTGCGGAACATGGCTCCGACGCGTTGGAAACGGGTGCGCTCGACGCCTTCGCCATCGGTGTATTTGACGGGAACTGTTGCGACGTAGTGGTTGGTCATTTTAGTCTCTCCTTTTTGCGATGAGGATCAAAAAGCACCGCGGACTAAGGACCGGTCGCAAGCGCAAATGCGGAGGGTCCGCGCCACAGGCGTGGAAGCCGTATTTGTGCTTGCTGGAGCACAGCGTAGGGTACGGCCGGTCCGACCCCGTGCGATCCACATCAATGAGCAAAAAGAAGAGACCAAAATGTTTGCCCCCACATCGCAGTCGCCACGGTTCTCGTTGATCTCGATGGAGGTGAAAGTCGGGTGCGCTCTGATGCAACGTGTTGAGGTTTGGTCTGTCGCGCGCATCGAAAGGCAGGGCGGTTGTTCAGCCTCGGGCGAAGATCAATTTCTCGGTGTTGAGATGGTTGTGATGTTATCCGCACCAAGCTTGAGGACGCGGAGGACAGCTGGTCCGGCCGCACCGGTATGGCACGGCCAGTCCTTCCCCAACTAGAGTGCGTCCAACATCCTGACCGTCTACGAACAGCGATCCACATAGGCGTCCAAAGTTACAACGGTCAGTACCTTCGGTTCCGGGCCTGCACGAACATGCCACGCGTTCAAATTCTATCGATACCGCATTCCGCACCAGCTGGCTCAAACGTGCCGTAGCACGTTCTCCGACCTGGCGCTCCGCAGTGCAGGACGGCCGCCATGTCTCGGGGGCATTAAATCCGACAAGGCGGACGTTCGCCGGCAGCCCGCGAATGTCGACGGTGTCACCGTCGATGATCCGTACATCGCTGGCACGGAGGGTCCGATCCGGTGTTGTGGGTTGCACCGCGGCCGGCCCATCGAGAGACAGGAAGCTGGAGGACATCCAGCCGGTTCCCAAGTCAGACCGGATTTGCGCCCATTGACCTTGGTCACGAAGCAGTTGGACGCGCGTGCCTTCAACCAGAACGCCCATGACCCGATCAGACGTAGACGGCCCGTCCCGCTGATTGACCCGTGTGCCCGTCACATAGACGTAAGAGGAGCTTGCCGATTGCGGCGCGGACGTCGCTGGTGAGCCGTTAGATGTGGATTGCGATGATGTTGAATCGAAGAACGATCCAATCAACGCAACGAACGCGACGACAATAACAAGCGGCACCATGATCTGTCGCTGGGCCCTACGAACCGCCCGCCGAGGTGCAGTGATTGCACGGGTCACAGACATTGGTCGGGACTTTGGTTGGTAAGATTCGGTGCGGCGCTTCCGAGTCGGACGCGAAGTAACATCGTTGGTCTGCGCTGAAGTCCGAGATGATGGCTCACGTTCCAATTTCAAGACTTTATGCAGACTGGCATATTGGGCCTTACTCAGACGTGTGTCGGCTCCATACTTCTGAAAGCGCTCGGCCATGTTTGTAAGAAACGACACCTCCCAATCGTTCGCCTGACCAGACTGCAGTCGCGCATCAATACGCATTTGGATCTTTTTGGTGCGTTCCGGGGAAAAGGGCATCGACTGAAAAACCTGCGCGCGTGATATGCTGCACAACAAAAGTCATTTGCCGCGCGGACACAATAGACAGGAATTTCATTGAGATATCGCTCTGCCATTCGGGAAACGGGAAAATCGGATATCCACCGTCATGACTTAAATGAACCTTTACTGCAGATCAGCACCGTTCATCTGAATGTCTACCCACGATCTTGAGAACGATGAAAGGGCCACCCGAAGGTGACCCTCTCTGACTTAGGCCTCGCCCGATGTCTTCGCTGGATCCGCGACCCGCATCACCGTCAGCCCTTTCGCTTCGGCTTTCTGCCCAAGGTTCAGCGCGACCCCGTTGCCCCCGAAGAGGACAACTCCTGTCGCGGCGAACTTATCGTCCAGCATCTCATCGTTGCACTTGAAGGGTGCTGCGCGTCCATGTGCGGACCAGCGCGGATCAAACCGCGCTTGGTTGATGCCCCGCGCACGAGCCCACCGTGCCGCGATCATTTCCGCCCCATGCTTGCCGCCTTTGTGGCAGATGAAGATATCCTGATTGCGATTTTGCTTGATGCGATCCCGCACCTTGTCGAGGGTCCGGAAGATGACGTCGATGTCGGTCCAATCGGTTGACCCCGACACGATGAGCGGTACGCCTTCGACTTTTGACTTGGCGGCGGTCTCACGATCATGCTGCTCCAGAAGCTGCTTGGCCTCGAAGACGGCACCCGTTTCTTGCGCTCGAACGCTGGCCCGCGATCCCGATGCTGGGATGAAGGCATTGCCAGTCTCAGTCTCGTAGCACTCGGCAGCCGCCTCCCCCATCGTCTCGATGGCGTCCACGATCTCGCGCAACTGCACGAAGCGCTCCTGTGCCTCTTCCAGAGCGGTCTCTGCGATCTCTGATCCATCGTGGCATTTTGCCAGTGCGCCGATCTTATCGGCTGTGCGGTCGACTTCCTTGCCCAAGGCCACCTTGCGTCGCTGCAGAAGTGTTGCCAACCCGTGCGCGAGAGGTTCGATCTCTCCTTCAAGTCCAGTACCCCGTAGCTGCCCGAGCAGAGTCTCAAATGCTTCGCGAATGATGCTGTCTTTCAGGATATCGTCCTGCGGGATTGGCAGGTGTGCATCTTTTTCGGTCAGGCCGAAGAGTTCGATTGTCTCGTATGTCGTCGCTTGATCGTAGGCCATGTGTTCATCTCCAAATGTTTGAGTTTGATGACCACCACGTGATTGTGGGGGCATGGCCGATTTCTGGTTCACCGAATCTGTTCGGGTCAGGGACGGCGCAGCCGCCAGCTTGCTGGGCGCAAAAGTTTTCCAAGCGCCGTGCTCACAACAAGCGCAACCTCACGCGCGCGACTGACCTCCCCACACAACCAACTCTCGCCGAAAAGTTTTACGATCCTTGAGGCGGGCTGATTTGGGGGCCATCCGGAGGATATGCTTCCACAGTCATGTGTGTGTGTTTTGACGCCAGGTTTGCCCGACGCGAGCAGGCAAGCGGTGGGGCCGGACACGCAGGCGGATGTAGCGGCGGGATCGTTTTGCGTCGCAAAACAGACCAGAGTGGAAACCGAAGGCGTGGCCGAGCGCCGCCGTGCTCGCGAGACGGGCAAACCGGGACCCATGAGCCGACACCGCGGTAAGGCGCATGGCCGCATGCGCGACGGACTGCAGGGCCGTTCTCACCTGCGACACGCGCAGCCGAGCAGGTGAGGCCGTTAGGTATTTCGTCAGAGGATAAGTTGATTGGCGAACACGTCAGAGCGGACTTTGATATTCAATAGCTCAAGGTCAAAAGTGCGGACTTTGCTGCCGTTAATTTTCTACACTTCGCTGACGCAGCAATTGTTCCCAGTTTCAGCACTTACGTTGTTGCAATGCGGCGCGTATCGCCAATCCGGAGCACTGTTCCGGCTGAAACCGAGACCGTGCCTTCGCCGTATCCCGTTCAGGAAATCAAGACACGGACAAACTGAGCTTTCGTAGCGCGTGCTCTGATGGGGGCTTTCTAGCTGACTGGCGTCAGCTCATCCATTGGCCGCCATCAACGTTGTAAGTCTGCGAAACGATATAGTCTGAATCGGATGAAGCCAAAAATATGGCCATAGGCTCAAGATCTTCTGGAATAGCAAATCGGCCTGCGGGAACACCTGCGGCGACTTCCGCCTTTTTTTGGCCCGGGGCTTTGTCTTCAAGTTTGGCGAACAACTCGTCTACATGCTCCCAGTGATCGCCATCGACAACCCCCGGCGCGATGGCGTTCACGTTGATTCCGTGTTTGATGAGGTTCAAGCCCGCTGATTGGGTCATGGAAATGACGGCGGCTTTGGTTGAACAATAGACCAAAACCAGACTTTCCCCCCGTCTGCCCGCCTGGCTGGCCATGTTGATGATCTTACCGCCATGGCCTTGTTTTATCATCTGCTCGGCAGCGGCTTGCATGGTGAACAGGGTACCCGCCACATTCACCGCGTAGAGCTTGTCAAAGCTTGCCCGGGTGATATCCACGGTTTCTGCGGCGTCAAAAAGCGCGGCGTTGTTCACCAAGATATCAAGCTTTCCAGCCTTGGAAACAACGGTTCTAATGGCCGCATCGATACTACTTTGATCACTTACATCCATTTGAACCGGATATGCTGCGGCCCCGATCTCCTCGGCCGTCTGGGCTGCGGCTTCAAAGTTGATATCCGCAATAGCAACCTGTGCTCCTTCTCGGACATAAGCTTCGGCGAAACCGCGGCCCAAGCCACGGGCCGCTCCAGTGATGAGTGCGGATTTTTCTTCGAGACGTTTCATATTATGCAGTTCCCTTTGCGTTAAAGTTGCTGTTCGCGCAATTTGCTGCAATGGTCAATGAGTGCGCAGAACCGCTCGATGCGAGTGCATCGTCTCCGGCGATGAGGGCCAGCCATCCGTCCAGTGGGTTACGCAACTGAGATCTCGCTGTTTTTTGCGGACGCACTGACATACCCACATCGAGATCCTGGATCGGGCCCGAGCCCATATAGCTCGATACAGCACTACGGTAAAACCCTATTACACAACAAAAACGAGAAGTATCTCGTGACGCGTCACATTTTTTGGCTGGTCGATGTCTGGCAGCCAACAACGAGATCGAAATGACCAACGCCGTCCAAGGCCGTCGCTCCTGCATTTACAATTCGAGATTCAGCAAGGCCTGCCGCATGACCTGCGAATCGACATCCACACCGGTCCAGTATTTCACTCCGATCACGCCCTGCTGCACCAGCATCCCGAGCCCGTCGACGGTCTTGCAGCCGCGATCTTTGGCGGCCTGCAGCAGGCGCGTGAGGGGCGGGTTGTGAATGCCGTCGGCGACGACCATGTCCTGCGTCAGGCTGTCGGTGTCGATGTCGGGCATTGCATTGACGTCCGGATACAGACCGACGGATGTGGCATGGATCACAATATCTGAGCCGGACGGGACGCTAAAGGTGCCCTCCCACGGTGCGTAGCTTGCGTGAACATCCGTGCGGTCGTTCAGCAGATCGACAACCGCCTGCCCCCGTCCCGCGCTGCGGTTGGCGACGGTGATCCGCGCGGCACCGGCCAGCGCCATCTCTACTGCAACCGCCCGCGCTGCTCCGCCCGCACCGAAGAGCACGACGGATTTGTCGGCCGGATCCACGACCGATTTCAGCGCCGCAACAAAGCCGCGCCCGTCGGTATTCTCACCGATCAGCCGGTCGCCGTCGCGCACGATCGTATTGACGGCCCCGATGATCGCGGCTGATTTTCCGAGCCCATCGAGGTGGTCGATCACCGCGACCTTGTGCGGGATGGAACAGTTGAATCCGCGCCAGCCCATTGCCCGCGCGCCGCGTACCGCGTCTGCCAGATCGTCGGGCGCGACCTCGACGTTGATGTAGCGCCAATCAAGTCCGTGGTGGCGAAAGGCGGCTTCGATCATCGCGACGGTCGGGTTCTCGGCTGCGGGTTGCGCGAAGGAGCCAGTCAGAGGCAGCAGGAAGTTCATAGGGCCTGTCCTTTTAGGGGGCGCGGGTGTCGCGCAAATGCGCCCCGACCCGCAACGCCTGGGCTGCGATGGTCAGGGCAGGGTTCAGCGCGGCGGAAGAGGGAAAGAACCCCGCGTCCACCACATAAAGGTTCGGATGATCGTGCGCGCGGCACATGCCGTCGAGGGCCGATGTCGCCGGATCATCGCCCATTCGCACCGTGCCGCACTGGTGCGACGGGGCCTGAATGCCGAAGCTGTGCCGCAGCACGACTGGAAATCCGGCTCGGCGCAGCACGCGTCTGACATGGCGCACGAACCTGTCGTGCGCGGCTACTCCTCCGGGGCGGTAATCGACCTGCACCCTGTCGCCGTCCAGAAGACGCACGCGGCTTTCGCGGTCTGGCAGATCCTCTCCCATCGCCAGCACATCGACGGAGTGGCGGCCCAACCAGTCGGCCACGACACGCGGCGTTGCGCGATAGGTCGCACGGATCATCGCACCCTGGATATTGCCCAACATCTGGATGTTGCCGCGCGCATCGGGATCGTCCGGCAGACCGTGGTAGAAGTCATTCAAGGACAGTGTCTTCGGGAAATTGGTGCTATTTCGTGCGCAAGGCTTGACCCCCATAAGCCCGGTCAGGTGGTGGTTCATCAGGTACCGGCCCACAACGTCGGACCTGTTGGCAATTCCGTCTGGTGCCGCCTCACATGCGGAACGCAGCAGGATCAGCGCGGAATTGATCGCCCCCGCACTAAGGACGAAGACTGGTGCTTCCACGCGCAGGATCTCTCCGTGCCGGCGTACCTCGGCAGCGACGATACGCTGGCCCGCGCCATCGGCAATCAGTCGCGTGACTTCCGCGTTGCGTTCCAGCCGCACGTCCGGATGCGCCAGAAGCGGGCGAATGACACGGGTATCGGCGTCGCCCTTGGCGTCAAACCGGCAGGCAAAGGCATCGCAGGTGCCACAGCGCCGACAAGTGCCACCGGGGCCGTAATCCACTGCCGATGGCATCGCGAAAGGGCGCAGGCCTTGGGCGCGCAACCGATCCGACAGTGCGGCAATCACCGGCTCGTGCGGGACCGCGGCGTGGGAGAAGGCATCGCGGGGCGGCTCGGTCGGATCGACACCTGCCGCGCCGCGCACGCCATACAGGCATTCGGCTGTGGCGTAGAATGGCGCAAGATCGGCGTAACTGACTGGCCAGGCGGGGGATGTGGCTCCGTCAATCTGCGTTTGCGCAAAATCACTTTCACGGAAACGGAACATCGCGGTGCCGTAGAACTTTGTATGCCCGCCGACATAATAGTATTGACCAGGCCGGTAGGGTACCCCCTTCGCGTCCAGCCATTCATCTTGCGTCTTGTATCGGGACTGGACGAAAACTGCCTCCGCATCACTGTTCTGCGGCTCGTTCGGCAGATCGCCGCCGCGTTCGAGGATCAGGATCTTCGCGCCGCTGCCTACCAGTTGATGCGCCACTGCAGAACCGCCTACTCCCGACCCGATAACCACAATATCCGTTCCTATGGTTTGCATCACGTTCTCTCCGGTTTTCGTGTCACAGATGCCAAGTCTTCATGGCGCGCACCATTCCCTATTGCCGCGTATTCTTGTATGATTGCCGCATTTGAGCACTAGATTGGCACGCAATGCCCATATCGCCACCCTACTTCGAGACCGTTGCCATCCCGCCGGACCGGTCCCTGCACGTCTTCGACCGCCGCCTGCCAGAGTTTCCGTTCAACTGGCATTACCATCCAGAATTCGAGCTGACCCTTACGGTGAACAGCCGGGGGGTGTGCTTTGTGGGGGATCATGTCGGGCCCTACGATGACGGCGATCTGGTCCTGATCGCCCCCAATCTGCCGCATGCATTTCAATCCCAAAACCTGATTGCGGCTGGCGGCGACCACCGCGCCATTGTGTGCTGGTTCACCAGTGACTGGATCACAAGCCTGATCGGTCTGGTACCAGAGTTATCGCCCGTCACGCCTCTGCTTGTGCAGGCCCGGCGCGGATTGCGGTTCGGTGCAAAAACGACGACGCAACTCCGAGACCGGATCCTGCGGCTGGGTCAGATGGACGGCGTGGGTCAGGTTATTGCATTGCAATCCATCCTCGCTACCCTAGCGGGAGCAAACGACCGGGTGCCCCTGGCCAGCGGAGAGGTTACAGTCAGCGAGATGCCGCGCGACCGGGAACGGTTGCAGAAGGTGCTGGACCATTTGCATGCCCATTACGATGAACCTGTGCGGTTGGCACCGCTATGTGATCTCGTGCATCTGACCGAAAGCCAGTTGCAGCGGATTTTCAAGCGAAGCGCCCGCATGTCGATCAGCGCCTATGTGCTGCAATTGCGGCTTGGCCGAGCGTGCCAAAAGCTGATGCAGACTGACAGCCCCGTGGGTCTGATTGCAACCGAGTGCGGGTTCTCCGACGCCGCCGACTTCGCGAGACGTTTTCGCTACGCCCGCTACATGACACCAACGGCGTTTCGCACCGAAATCAGAGGTAGGATTTGAAATCTGGACCACAGTAAAGTCAGTCCGTCCGCGCAAGCCCGCAGACATCGGCGGCGCACAAGATCCTTTCAAGCGGTCACTGCATAAAAGTGACATTATCGTCCGGTTCGATCGAACTTAACGGGAACATAAACAGTTTCAGGCTGTTTTTTGAGTGCCCGATTAGATCGGGCAAAACACGACGCCGCTTGCCTACACAATTCGACCCAGCCGCAGTGGAACACGCTCACGCTCGGGGCGCTTCAGTGCTTCCGCATACTTTCTGGCATTGCCGTCGATCCCGTCATGCCAAAGCTTCGATACAAAGTCGCGGGCATCCTGCACTGTCATATCTTTGAGCATGAGAGAGAGGGCCATAAAGAGCTCGTCCTCGGTAAGCGATGCCGCCCGGCACATCGCGTCCTCATAATAGGATGGATCGTTCAGGACATATTCGCTCAACGGCATCAACGCGACATTCTCGGCCGGAATCGCTAAGAAAATCGTATCCTGAATGGTTTCTAAAAAGTCGCGACGGGATGTGGAGACCGGTTTGCCCTCGCTCTTCGCGTTGGCGTAGGCCTCTTTCGTTTTACCCAGCTTCGACGCCGCATAAGAAAACACCATATCCCGCTTTTTGTCTGGCAGCTCAAACTTGGTAAATGTCTCAATGCGCGTGATCAGCGCAGTGATTTCCACTTCGAGGTCAAAGTTTTCGAACCAAACGCGGTCCATTTTCGGTTTTCTCGTCATCCGCCCTCTCAAAAACCACGCTACAATAGTATATCCTTGTAGCATAATTAGGTGGTTCGACAAGGCCGCACATGCCAAGCGATGGTATTGCAAGTGCCAATCAAAGCACCGGGCCAGGCACGGGAATCTCTCAAGCACACTCACACACAAAAGGGGAACCGCGTTGCCGCGGCTCCTCTGCGCTGTCTGTCGATAGTCTTGTTGCGATCAAGCAACCAGTGACAACCCACCGCTTGCGTCGGGCTGCTGATCATCGCTCTGCACAAACGGAATGATCGAGAACGTCTGGCCACCCCGTTGCTCTTCGTTCTGCACGGCATTGACGCGCAGATCACCGTCAGGCGTGTTGATCAGCAACGACAGATAATCGTTACCGGTCCGGGTGCTTTTCGCCATCCAGGCGGAACCGACGCGGATCGCTTTGCCCTTCGGGGAACTAACCTCGATCCGGTAGTCGGGATGGGTTTCCTCGGACTTGTAGTCGTTCTCGATGAGCATGAAGTCCAAATCGAACATCATGTTGGCGATGTAACCCGCAAATGCGTTGTCAGCATCCATCGCCGTCAGCTCGCCCGAGATTGAGCCTGATTTCATCGTGCCATTTGAGACCAGCGGGATGATTTCGAAGTCTTCGCTCTTCGCCTTGCGTGCTTCCTGCGTTTGCACCGCATTAACGCGGAACGGGCCAAGTCCAACATCGATCTGCATCGAAATGTAGGGATTACCACTGGTGTTGCCGGTTTCGTTCCAAGCCGTGCCGATACGCACCTTGCGACCGGATTTATTGACGGCGGTAACGTCGAAGTCCGGGCTGCGCTCGGACATCTTCGGGCGCGTCTCCAGCTGGATTGCGATGTCGAACTTGGTGTTGTGGATTGTGCCGGTGAAGACAGCTGCTGCGGTGTCGACGTTTTTGGTAAGGGTTCCTGCGAACATGGGATAGTTCCTTCTTTGGGTTATCGGGACCTGACATCTTGCCAGACCATCCGAGATTGCTTGGTTGACCCCTCATGGGATCACAGAACAGAAAGCCTGCTT
>Ga0316208_1002015_pt1 | contig 17496 bp, 18 predicted proteins | sample 3monopyrite_MG_FD_204944 | JGI IMG/M metagenome (GOLD analysis project Ga0316208, IMG submission 204944) | Microbial mat bacterial communities from mineral coupon in-situ incubated in ocean water Damariscotta River, Maine, United States -... | ecosystem: Environmental > Aquatic > Marine >...
TTGATCGAGGAACGCCAACCCCACGGTTAAAGAAAAAAAGTACAACCATGATAAGCAGCGTACCTATTACCGTAGCGCGGATAATGTTCCACAAATCATGAATGCTGGCGAAGCGCCAAAGACCACGATAGAGGCCGGCACTCCGTAAAATCAATCCTTGAGTAACAATGACAAATGGTAGTGTTTGAAAAAACGCAGCCCACTGTTCAGGTGGAATAGGAAAGCCGTACCTGACTAGAAAAGCAAACAACCAGGCGACGCACACCACCAAAAGGTCATGTGAAACAACCCAAAGTCGTAAATTTAGCTTTTTCATGCCCCCGCATTAACCTCTAGTTTAAATTTCCCGTTTTGACATTTAATTTAGAGAGACTCCTCTGGGCCAAGTCATTATGGCGAAAGCCATAATTCAGTAAGTTTCTAAAAACACTAGACTCCGGTCTGTACTTGTCTATAGACTTGGTTGCCAAATTGATTAATCTTACTCACTTCAGATCCTCCCCAGGCATATCAATCGCAAGCCATCAGACACAACTCATAAGCATTTCATGATATGACAATATCTATTATTGCAACACATTGTATACCATGTAAATATTAATTTTATATCATTCCAATAGGCTGGTTTTCAGGCAAAATCACTGGTTACATAAGTAAGCCAACAAGCGACTTACTTCAAACAATGGCAACAGACTCTTCAAATCTCAATAATAACTTTTGGAACTAGTCAAATAAACCCACAGCGCAAGCTATACCCCCACCATTTAAATTAGATTGTAGTATCTAATCGAATTTGCCCCACCCCATAAAAAGCATTACAATTCCGCGCAATTTGAGAGACCGATACCTTGGGGAAGCGATGCTTATAATTACAGGCGGGGCAGGTTTTATTGGCTCAAACTTCGTGCTGGACTGGCTAGAAGAGAGCAATGAACCCGTTATCAGTTTAGACAAACTCACCTACGCGGGTAATATGGCAAACCTTGCCAGTCTGGAAACTGACACGCGCCATAGTTTTGTCCATGGCGACATTGGTGACACTGCACTGATCAGCAGGCTGCTCTCTGAACACAAACCCCGGGCGGTTATCAATTTTGCTGCAGAGTCTCACGTCGACCGTTCCATTCACGGCCCTGAAGATTTTATCCAGACCAACATCGTCGGTACCTTCCACCTACTTGAAGCCGTTCGTGACTATTGGGGCAAGCTGCAAGGAGATGAAAAAGAAAGCTTCCGCTTCCTGCATGTTTCTACTGATGAGGTTTACGGCTCCTTAAGCGCGACTGACCCCGCCTTCAGCGAAACCAGTCGTTACGAGCCTAACAGTCCCTACAGCGCCAGCAAGGCCGCTTCAGACCATCTGGTGCGCGCCTACCACCACACCTATGGACTACCGGTACTGACCACCAACTGCTCTAATAACTATGGCCCCTATCACTTTCCCGAAAAGCTGATCCCACTAATTATTCACAATGCCTTAACGGGAAACCCACTGCCTATCTATGGTGACGGCCAGCAGGTGCGTGACTGGCTCTATGTTAAGGATCACTGCAGTGCAATCCGTCGCACATTAGAAGCTGGCAAGTTGGGCGAAACCTATAACGTTGGTGGCTGGAATGAAATGACCAACCTTGAAGTGGTGCATACCCTTTGTGACATACTCGACCAGGAACAACCGCTTACTGATGGTCTCAGCTACCGAACCCAAATCACCTTCGTCAAGGATCGCCCCGGCCACGATCGCCGTTATGCCATCGATGCCACCAAGATTGAGCGCGAACTAGGCTGGAAACCGGCTGAAACTTTCGAGACAGGCATCCGTAAGACCGCGCGCTGGTATCTGAACAATTCCGACTGGGTTGAAAACGTCACTAGCGGTGCTTACCGTGACTGGGTGGGACGACAATACGAGAGCCAGGGCAGATAGCGTGAGACTCCCCCCCAGCCATGCAAAAATTATTGTCGACACCGCCACGCGCCAGTTTGGTAGTGGCACATCGGTATGGTTGTTTGGTTCACGAGTGGATGACTCTCGCCGGGGCGGTGACATTGATCTTCTGGTGGAAGTTCAGCACCCCGTTGCAAACAAACCCCGTGAGGCCGCGCGGTTTTCGGCAGCACTGCAATGGCACTTGGGTGACCAGAAAATCGATGTAATCATCGATGATGGCCGTCATCACCAGCCCATTCATACTGTTGCACGCCAACAAGGTAAGGAGTTGCGATGCTGAATTATGTTACTGAAGCCGTCCCCGCTTTTGCGCACACATGGCGAATTGTTCGCAAAGAGTCTTTATGGCTGGAAAGAACCAGGAATCGCCTCTTCAGCCAGATCATAGATGCGGAATGGGTCTCACGCATCGAAGCAAACGATGATCTAAGCGAACGGGTCGAGGCTTTCGCCTCACGCTATGGCCGTTTGCAAGACACCCTCGGTGACAAGCTTTTTCCACGGCTGCTGGAACTGATAGGACAGAACGGCAGAACTCTCATTGATGTACTTAATCAGATGGAACGAATAGGTTTATTACAAGACCCGCATAGCTGGCTGGAGTGGCGTAATCTACGCAATCAACTAGTTCATGAATACATGGAAAATCCCGAAGAATTTGCAATGGCGCTTAACACTGCCAATGATTTCTCAAAACAGCTGGTTGCCGTGGTAACTGAAATTCAGAACTGGCTGACGGAAATAGGTCTGGATGAAGAACAGATCGAATCTACAATCGGGTAGGCATAGATTTCTCAGATGAAAATTCTCTTATTGGGTAAAGATGGTCAGGTCGGTTGGGAACTACAGCGTGCCCTTGCACCGCTCGGTGAAGTAATCGCCTACAACCGCACGACTGCCAATCTTGAAGAACTCGACAAGCTGCGCAAATTGATTTGCCATGAAGCCCCTTCCGTCATAGTCAATGCCGCCGCCCACACGGCCGTAGACAAAGCAGAATCCGAACCGGAGCGCGCACAGCGTATCAACGCCGAAGCCGCTGCAGTATTGGCAGAGGAATCTGGTCGGATTAATAGTTGGCTGGTACATTATTCCACCGACTATGTTTTTGATGGTGAGAAAACATCCCCTTATCAGGAAGACGACCCTACTCAACCACTATCTGTCTATGGTAAAACCAAGCAGGATGGCGAACGACTAATCCAAGAATTGCACAACAAACACCTGATCTTCCGCACAAGCTGGGTATATGCAGCCCGTGGCGGCAATTTTGCCAAGAGCATGCTACGTCTGGCACAAGAGAGAAACGAATTAAAGGTCGTTGCTGATCAGCACGGTTCTCCGACTAGCGCCGAACTTATTGCCGATATCACCGCACTTGTTTTATATCGCATCTTTGAAAATAAAGATAGTGCAGAAGCTCTCGCCGGCACCTATCACCTAACGGCCAGTGGTGACACCACATGGCATGGCTATGCACAATACGTTCTAGAGCTTGCGCAGGCCAAGGGGCTAACATTAAATATTGGTCCCGAATCTGTGGAGCCCATTCCAACAGACGCCTACCCACTACCAGCAAGACGTCCTAAAAACTCTAGACTAAACACAAACAAACTAAGCGACACCTTCTGCCTCCACATGCCAGACTGGCGTTATCATGTCCGGCGCTTGGTAGATGAATTCAGCTCGACATGGGGAACACAATGAATCGCAAAGGAATTATTCTTGCAGGGGGCTCCGGTACTCGGCTACATCCAGCTACACTGGCAGTTTCCAAACAACTCCTGCCTGTTTTTGACAAGCCAATGATCTACTACCCGTTAAGCACACTGATGTTGGCGGGAATACGCGACATTCTCATCATCTCCACGCCGCAAGACACACCAAGATTCGAGCAGCTTCTAGGCAATGGCGAACAATGGGGGCTTAACCTCACCTATGCGGTACAAAATAGTCCAGATGGTCTGGCTCAGGCATTTACTATTGGTGAGCAATTCCTGGGCAATGATCATTCAGCCCTCGTCCTCGGTGATAATATTTTCTATGGCCATGACTTTCACCAGCTGCTGAACAGCGCCATGCAGCAGGAGGCGGGTGCCAGTGTTTTCGCTTACCACGTGCATGACCCGGAACGTTATGGCGTGGTAGAATTCAACGCTCAAGGCAAAGCCATCAGCCTGGAAGAAAAACCCCAACATCCTAAATCAAGCTACGCCGTTAGCGGCTTGTACTTTTATGATAACAATGCGGTACAACTCGCCAAGACACTCAAGCCCTCACCCAGAGGTGAGTTGGAAATCACCGATCTCAATCGGCTCTATCTTGAACAAAGCAAGCTTAGTGTAGAAATCATGGGGCGAGGCTACGCCTGGCTAGATACCGGCACCCACGAGTCATTGCTTGAGGCAGGCCAATTCATCGAAACAATCGAGCGCCGGCAAGGACTCAAAATTGCGTGTCCAGAAGAGATCGCCTATCGGCAACAATGGATCGATTCTGCCCAGCTTGAAAAACTCGCCCAATCATTATCAAAGAATGGCTATGGTCAATACCTGCAACGCCTGTTAAAGGAAACGGTTTACTAATGCAATCCACCAGACTTGTCATCCCAGATGTCATCCTCATCGAACCCAAAGTATTTGGCGATGAACGTGGTTTCTTCTTCGAAAGCTTCAACCAACAACGTTTTGAGGAAGCTATCGGCAGATCTGTCAACTTCGTACAGGACAACCACTCACGTTCGATAAAAGCTGTGCTGCGTGGCTTACATTATCAAATCCAACAACCCCAGGGTAAGCTTGTGCGTGTCACTCAGGGTGAGGTATTTGACGTAGCAGTGGATCTACGTAAAAGCTCCCCTACCTTTGGCCAATGGGTCGGTGAAACCCTTTCCGCAGAGAATAAAAAACAGCTCTGGATTCCTGAAGGTTTTGCCCACGGGTATTTGGTGCTGAGTGACTCAGCTGACTTTCTTTACAAGGCGTGCGATTATTACGCACCCAAGAGCGAACGGTGCATCGCATGGGATGATCCTGGTCTCGCCATCGATTGGCCCACAACAAACAAACCACAACTCTCCAGCAAGGATCAAGCGGGCACTCCTTTCAATCAAGCCGAAATGTTTGCATGAGTCTGCCGCCTAAAACCGCATTGTCTAACGCTTGGCTTGACATCTACTCTGCCTTGCATAAGTTTCATCTAATTGCCACTCTTGGCTGGCAAGATGTCGCGACGCGTTATCGACGGTCTCGTATTGGCGCCTTCTGGCTTACGATCAGTATGGCGATAATGATCGCCGTGCTCGGCTTCGTCTTTGGTACGCTATTTAATCAACCAATGAGTGATTTTCTGCCCTACTTGGCTGTTGGTTTAATCATCTGGGGATTTATTGCTACGGTGATTAACGAGGGCTGCACAGGTTTTGTGTCAGCTGAGGGCATAATCCTTCAAGTTCGCATGCCGCTCTTTATCCATATCATGCGTATTTTGTGGCGCAACATCATTATCATGGGCCACAATTTGCTAATATTGCCAATCTTGTTTTTACTATTAATGAAACCCGTTTCGCTGGAAGCACTGCTGGTGATTCCCGGGGTTGTTATACTCATACTTAATGTTGCATGGATGATGCTTATTCTTGCGGTGGTCTGTGCTCGTTATCGCGATATGACGCAAATGATACAAAACCTTATGCAGGTGCTGTTTTACCTTACGCCGATCATCTGGAGCGCAGCACTGCTGCCAGAGCGCGCTGGTACGGCAATGCTCGATTTCAATCCATTTTATCATCTCATTAGCATCGTGCGTGCGCCACTGCTAGGTGATGCCCCCACTCTTACGAATTGGATCTACTCCAGCCTGATGATGCTCATCGGCTGGGTAGTAGCACTACCATTTTTTGGTCACTATCGCAAACGGGTGCCCTACTGGTTATGAAAAAAACGGCATCCATCGAACTTACCAACGTCGCAGTTGAGTTCCCAGTTTTTAACGCCGCCAGCATGTCTTTGAAAAACCGCGTGCTCAGCGCCGTAACTGGTGGTGCCATCGACAGGCAGCACGACGGTAGTGTGATTGTCCGCGGCTTGCAAAACATTAATCTCAAAATAGCAGCGGGCGAACGCGTGGGCCTAGTTGGGCACAACGGCTCAGGGAAAACGACATTGTTGCGAGTGCTTTCTGGCATCTATCACCCCACACAAGGTCAAGCGATCATCCAGGGTGAATGCGTCTCTCTGATAAACATCAGCCTGGGCATCGACCCCGAAGCTACTGGACGTGAAAACATCCGCCTTCGGTCAGCTATGATGGGCTTAACTCCGATTCAAACAAACGAACGAATTGAAGAAATTATTGATTTCTCCGGTCTCGGAGATTTCATTGATATGCCCTTTCGCACCTACTCCTCGGGAATGCAACTGCGACTTGCTTTTGCCGTTTCCACTGCCATTCGCCCTCAAATTCTGGTCATGGATGAGTGGCTTTCCACGGGTGATGAAGATTTTAAAGAGCGTGCAGAGCAGCGAATGAAAGACGTAGTACATGGCACCGAAATTCTTATTCTAGCCAGCCACTCACGAGAAATATTGCAGGCCAACTGCAATCGTCTTGTCTGGCTGGAGCACGGCCGGGTGCGTATGGATGGAGAAGTGACAGAAGTCGCAAATAATTATTTTCCGACAAACACATGACGAGAAATATAAATGGATAATTCGCCGAAAGCGTTACTTGTGGGCAGTAGTTTTAGTGCTGCCCCAATATTTTTCGCGTTGAAGAAGTATGGCCTACATGTATCGACGTGCGGCAATATAAAAACGGATCCATGTCACCAATATTCTGATGCGTCGTTTTATATCGATTACTCAGATCCAGAAGAGCTTATGCGAATTGTTGAGTCGGAGAAGTTCGATTATCTGGTACCAACTTGCAACGACTCTTCCTATATGTCTTGTGCACCAGTAGCGGAGAAGCATGGGTTTTATGGTTTTGATCAACATGATATCGCCACGATTCTCCATACTAAGAGTGAATTCCGTCAGGTAACAGAGAAACATTCGTTCCCAGCTCCACGATTTAGAATACAAAAGGAGGGGCAACCAGTCGAAACGGGGCAATTGCGTTTTCCCTTGCTGGTAAAACCTGTCGACAGTTTCAGTGGTCGCGGAATAACGAAGGTCTTGAGCAGTTCGGAGCTATCAGTAGCCGTTCGTGATGCACTTCAAGCATCGTGCTCTGGCGAGGTGGTCTTGGAGGAGTTCATTGAAGGGTGCCTTCACAGTCATTCAGCATTTATCGAAAATCAAGAAGTTGTACTTGATTTTTTTGTGGATGAATTCTGTACAGTTTATCCCTATCAAGTTGACTCTTCAAATCACCCATCAGCACTTCCCGATGGTATTCGCGACGCGGTACGGAAAACTATCAATCGATTGGCCGGGGTTCTCAAGATAAATGACGGACTGCTCCATACCCAGCTATTATTCAACGGCGATGATTTTTGGATTGTCGAATGCATGAGGCGATGCCCAGGTGACTTGTATGGTGGTTTGATCGAGTTTTCGACGGGGGTCGATTATGCCGATCTATTTGTAAGGCCTTTTCTCAACATGAAAATACCGCGTCTGCCGAAAAAAATGGAATCTAGCCATTTTGGCCGACACACAATATCGACTAGATCTCCTCTTGTAAATTTCTCATTTTCGCACAGTATACCTTCGAGAAGCGTGGAAATTGTATCGCTTAAAAGTAGCGGAGAAAAACTTGGTGCTGCGCCATTCGATAAGCTAGCAATTCTTTTTGCCGAGTACGAAACCATGGATACCATGCTTGATGTTACGCCACACATGGCCGATTTCATTAGCATCAGAACATTAGGAGAGTAAAGCCGTGACTAAAGAGGATACTATTTATTTGAGTGATTCGGCTGCGGCGATTCCAAAAAAACTGAAATTAGCGTTTTTAGGCGGAGGCTTTGAGTCAGCTGTCGGGCGGGCTCACCGTGCCGCGGTTGAAATGGATCAGCGATTCGAACTGATCGCGGGTTGTTTCAGCCGCAAGGCCGAGATCAATCAATCCTCTGCACTGAAATATGGAATAAGCCCGGATCGCACATACCAAAGTCTAGATCAATTGCTGGCAGGTGAGACAGGCAAAGTCGATGCGATTGTAATCATGACACCGCAAGATCAACACAATCAACATGTTCACACCTGTCTTGAATCTGGTTTGCCAGTTGTTTGCGAAAAGGCTTTGGTAGCGAGCGTTGATGAGGCCGTTGCAATCTATAACAAACTATCATCGAGTGGCGGATTTCTTGCCGTTACCTACAACTATACTGGCTATCCGATGTTACGCGAACTGAAGCATATGATAGAACAAGGGCGTTTCGGGAATATCCAACAAATCCATTTAGAAATGCCGCAGGAGGGGTTTGCAAGGGTGGGTGCTGATGGCTCACCTGTAGTTCCTCAAGAATGGCGCTTGCGCGATGGCCCGATACCAACCATATCGTTGGATTTGGGAGTTCATCTGCATATGATGATTCGTTTTCTTACTGGTGAAACCCCTGAAGAAGTTGTTGCTACAAGCTCCTCTCTTGGTAATTTTAAGAAGATCACTGACAACGTTTCATGTTTGGCAAGGTACTCTAATAACCTCAATTGCAGCATATGGTACGGTAAAACAGCTTTAGGTTATCGGAATGGACTTAAGCTTAGAGTGTTAGGGGATATGGGGACAGCTGAGTGGGTACAGGAAAGTCCAGAATATTTACAGATCGCTGATAACTCAGGTGGTAAACTGATTGTAGACCGTGCAAGCAGAGAACTGGAGATCGCTAACTCGTCGAGATATACACGTTTCAAGGCTGGTCATCCTGCGGGATTTATTGAAGCATTTGCGAATTACTATTATGACATAGCGGATGCCCTTGAACAGTACTCATATAATAAAGTCCATTCGGACTCCAATTATGTATTTGGCATTGATGAATCTTTAGAGGGTCTACGCTTCCTTGAGGCCATTGCCAAATCTTCTATTAACAAACGATGGGAAAAGGTAGCATGACCTCCTTAATACTAAACAACCCTAATCAAGATGCTTCAGTAAGAGCAGCTAGTCAGTTTTGCACTGATTTTTGTCGTGATGACTCGCAACAAAAATATATTTTGGGTCGAAATATATATTCAGAATGTGTTGCTAAACAGGTAAAAGTTGATGGGTTTATTGATGACTACACCAGTGACTATGAATATCTTGGTCGTCCAGTCGTAAAGCTAGCCGCGGTTCCAAAGAATGCTTTAATTCTCAATGTCGCTGGTGGACAACCGCTTTCTGCAAAGCAGCGGCTAGATGATGAAGGTTTAAGAAACCTTGATTATTTTTCCTTTTACAGATTATCTGGATTGCCTCTAACTGAAATGCGGTTTAATGAGGGGTTTGAGAATGAATTTAGCCAAAACAAAGAAAAATATGAATGGATTTATAGTTTGTTACAAGATGATAACTCCCGAGAAGTTTTCAAAAAGCTTGTCAGCTTTAGGCTTGAATATGATATCGCGCATCTAGAAGGTTTTACTTGGAAAGAGGATGTCCAGTACTTTGAGGATTTTCTAAACCTCGATGCTGACGGTGAAACCTTTATCGATGTCGGTTGTTATAATGGGTTTACAAGCCTGGAATTTATTAAACGAGCTCCGAACTACAGTGCTATTCATGTCTTTGAGCCGGAATCTGACAATTACCAAAACTGTCTCAGTAGCCTAAGTGATCACAAAAACGTGCATTTTCACAATTTTGGACTATCTCGAAACAAAGCTACTTTGAAGCTCGATGCCCAAGGCTCTGGCTCCAGAGTGTCAGAGGATGGAACGGTAAGCATCTCTGTGGATAAGTTAGACGACGTGCTTTCTGACGCACCAACATTCATAAAAATGGATATTGAAGGTGAGGAAATGGCAGCTATTGAGGGAGCACGCAACACTATTATAAAGCATCACCCGCGTCTTGCGATTAGTGTTTATCACAAACCAGGAGACTTCTGGCAAATACCAAAGTTGGTACTATCAATGCGTGATGATTACGACATTTACATGCGTCATTACACTGAGTGTATATACGAAACTGTCATGTTCTTTATGCCAAAAAAATAATTTTAGAGATATAGAATGTCACTACAAAATTGTAAAATAATTGAGCTTCCGAAGATCACGGATCACAGGGGGAATCTTACCTTCATCGAATCGGGACGCCATATTCCGTTTGATATTAAGCGCACATATTACCTTTACGATGTCCCAGGGGGGGCTACGCGCGCCGCGCATGGTCACCGTAACTTGCATCAGCTCATGATCTCTATGTCAGGTAGTTTCGATGTAACCCTTGATGATGGTCAAGATAAAAAAGTCTTTCATCTTAACCGTTCTTATTACGGCCTCTACATCCCTCCTATGATGTGGCGAGATCTCGATAATTTTTCATCTGGCGCTGTGTGTATGGTACTCGCCTCCGATTTTTATGACGAAAGTGATTACTTTAGGGACTATGACGATTTTATGAACGCGGTTAAGGAAAAAAAATCATGAAAGTCCCCTTTCTCGATCTAAAATCCGTCAACGCCAGTACTGAAGACGCACTTGAAGAAGCCTTCCGGCGTGTCATTGACTCTGGCTGGTACATTCAAGGCAAGGAGCTGGAGGCTTTTGAGGCCGAGTTTGCAGAATACTGTAACGTCAAGCATTGTATTGGGGTTGGCAATGGCCTTGATGCCATTCATCTGTTGCTTGAAGCCTACGGCATTGGTCCCGGCGATGAAGTTATTGTTCCTTCGAATACGTTCATCGCGACGTGGCTTGCCGTTACCCACTGTGGCGCTACCCCGGTAGCGGTTGAACCCTGCGAGGATACCTACAACATTGATCCGCAGGGTATTGAAGATGCTATCACTGCGCGAACTGTCGCAATCATTCCTGTGCACCTATATGGCCAGCCGGCAGACATGGATGTAATTAATAACGTCGCGGCAAGACACAAACTATTGGTCATCGAAGATGCTGCACAATCGCAGGGAGCGCGCTACCATGGCCGCCCAACTGGTAGTCTCGGTAACGCGGCTGCCACAAGCTTCTATCCAGGAAAGAATCTCGGGGCTCTAGGAGACGGCGGGGCAGTGCTAACCAACAACAACGCGATTGCCCAAAAAGTTAGACAGCTAAGAAACTACGGATCCCCGATGAAATACCAACATGATTCCGTGGGGTACAACTCGAGACTGGATGAATTGCAGGCCGCATTTCTACGCGTCAAACTAAGTGAACTCGACCGTTGCAACGCCCGCCGTAGCGAAATCGCCCGCCGCTACACCGACGCACTACATGGGAGCAATATTCAGTCTCCACACGTTCCTGACTGGACATATCCGGTTTGGCATCTGTACGTAGTGCGCACAACACGGCGAGATCAGCTTCAAGAACATCTTAAACTTCATGGAATAGAAACCATTATTCATTACCCTATCCCGCCCCATCAGCAAAACTGCTATGCCGGGATTGTGCACAAACCACTGCCGATTGCAGAACTTTTAGCAACTGAAATCCTAAGCCTACCAATTTCACCTTCAATGTCTGATGCTGATGTCAGCTATATTATAGATAAACTTAAGTCCTTTTAATAACCGAATGAGTAAAACTCACTTGAGGTAATTCGGCAACAAATTTTGTGATTTTCAGATGGCGAACCTATTAATTTTAAATGTCGTTCTACCCGGTTTATATTTGCTGCATGTTGCTCATACTTGTTTCTTCCTGTGTGATCAATGAAGTTAATTTATATACATATCCCCAAAACGGCTGGGAGCTCAATCAATGATATCCTTCAACGGACAAGTCAGGGGGTTTGGCTTAAGAATAATGAATTAGAAAGCACTGATCCCGAAGATCTATGGGGACTCGACTATCTAAGTGGGCATTTCACTCGACAAGAGTTACTGTCATGGGTAGCTCGTAATCAGCTTAGTCTGGAAAAGGTAAAAGTGATGACTGTTATTCGGCATCCGCTTGATCAGTTGCAATCGAATCTAAGCTTCCCTTTTGAACTCTCTGAACGAGGGCAAGCCATCGAAGAGCCTTGGATGAAAGATGCCTTGTTTGCAAATCCACACTCGGCAAATGACTTATATACAGTTCTAGAAAAACACCCTTGGCTCTTAAATCTCCAATGGCAGTTTTTAGTTAATGGGTCCTACCTAGAGGAAGCCCTTGATCAAATAGACCACGTAGCAATTTTTCCTGGAGTTTCAAGTGCCATCAATTATGCCAGTCAAGTGTTGAAGACCGATTCGCCTGATAGGTTGGTTCATGTCAACCCATCTCGACAAAAATTTGTGAGACAAGAGGTCTTCGCCCACCCCCCCCTGAAAGCACTTATTCTGCGTGACCATTCGCTAGATATTAAACTCTTCAGTGAGGTGGTATGTCGTCGCATGCTCGAAAGTGGTTTAGAAGCGCTGGCCCCCATTTTTCCTAGTGAACCTGAGCAATTTCTTAAGTGCTGGATTGCTAGGCAGAGCACGACCCCTTAAATGGAAAAGCGAGAATTCTTCAAAAAACTGCTGGTTTGCGAGAACCCTTGCGCCAAAGATATTCTAGCGGGAGCATGTTGTTGGATTTAGGGTTTATTGGATAATGCGTAGTCTCCTACATTATCTCTTCATTCCGTTTTGGGTTGCGAGGAGTCTTGCACTAAAGACATACTGGCGGCTGCGAGCTGTTGGATTTAGGGTTTATTGGAAAATGCGTAGTCTCCTACATTATCTCTTCATTCCGTTTTGGGTTGCGAGGAGTCTTGCACTAAAGACATACTGGCGGTTACGAGCTGTTGGATTTAGATTTTATTGGATAATGCGTAGTTTTCCGTACAGAATAAAGTTATGGGCTCGAAATGTTTTTTACAAACATCTATACAAATATACGGCTATTAAGGCTTTTCGTTCATGGTTGAGGTCACTAAGTAATCAAACCTTTAAACTAAAAACAAGATTGATTCATGGGTTAAAGGGACGCAAGTACCATCTTGTAGCTTCATCATCATTTATTGCTAATAATGGATTAAATAGCCTTGTTATCGATCCCGCCGGTGACACTAACATAAAAGGCCCGCGGTTTATCGGTGACTATGATTTCAGTCCTGTGGGCGACCACATAGTAAAACTAGCGTTGCCAAAACTTGAAATCATGCCTTTTAATGAGGCTGTTGTGATTGGCGGTACTAATTTTGTGATTTTCGATGGCTGCGCCATTCATCCCGATGAATACATTCCTGAAAGGGATGTTTGTCCGGCAGAATTAAATGGCATTGCTAAAATTGACCTTCATTCAAAGTTAATTTCTATCCATTCAGGACGAGAAAAAAAGATTGAGAAGGCGGTGTCATTATTAGGTTCTTGCACAGGGAACTATGCTCACTGGCTTACAGAAACTCTTCCTAAGCTATTGCTCGTAGATTCAACTGATGAGTTCAATGATTATCCATTGTTGGTTGATGATTGGATACATCCAAATTTCCTGGACTCAATTGCGTTGTTAAATAAGAACAATAGAGAAATAATTCGCGCCCGTCGGTGGGAGGCGTGTGCGATTGAATCGTTAGTAGAAATATCTCCCTCAGCATATGTCCCTCCGGAATATCGATATTTTTTGGACACAAAAAAACTTGACTCGCCTCGTTCTAACGATTTTCCGTTCTCAAGAACGGCTTTAAACATGCTCCGCGATAGTGTAACGAGGGCGGTAGGGTCAAATCGGCCAGATGGTCCAAAGAAAATTTATCTCTATCGATCGCGCGAAAGCTGTGGCAATACTCGGCATGTCTTGAATATCGAGGCGATCGAGCGCCTGGTAAAGGCGCACGATTACGAAATGATAGATCCAGCTAAGTTCTCATTTAGGGAGCAGGTATTGCTTTTTGCCAACGCAGAAAAAATAGTATCTCCCCTTGGGGCTGCTCTCGCAAACACGATTTTTACGAGACCCGGCTGTAAAATAGTTGGACTTTCTCCGTATTATGTAAATGCTAATTACTATTACTTCTCTAATTTCATGGGGGCTCTTGGGCATGAACTCTATTACGTGTTAGGGCCGCAGAAAAACCAAGGTGGGCATCCATTCCATAAAGATTACGAGATTGATATTAATGCACTCGCTCGTGCCCTTGAATTTCTAGATTCAAAGTAAAAGGCTAGTAAAAATGGCCTTTTCCATTATTTCTCGTAGCCTCTCGATTTATCGTAAGTATTTCGCGCAGTTTTTTATTTTTCGGCTGTTTAAAACGGTCGGAATGAGCGCTTGTAGAGGTGCCTATTTTGTTTTGTGCCAGGGTGTCGGCCATCCTAAGTCGGGGACTTATCAGTTTTTACCTCTTTCGGAGACCGATTGTAAGTTTTATAAAAAAAAGACCACTGTAGATGAAGGTGATTCGATTGTTATTAATTCTCCCTCATTTGTTGGACAAAGCAGCAAACTGGCTAAAAATAAAAATCCGCCACTCAATATAAAAACTCCAGCACTGGAGGCATTTGAATTCAAAAAAGCGATGATTGTCGGTGGCGTTGATTTTATTTTTGTTAACAACACTGCTATCCATCATGACCTATTTTTACCTTTGCAACATCGCTGCCCCGCCGAGAATGTTGGTATTGTATCGATAAATAGGCACAAGGGTGATTTGAAACTTCGTCTTACTCAAGGTGGTAGAAAAATTACTGCGGCAGTGACGATGATCGGCCAGTGTAGTGGTAATTATGCTCACTGGCTAACAGAAACGTTAGCAAAATTACCAATACTAGATTCTATTCCGGAATATTTCGATTTACCCTTGCTTGTTGATGCAGGTCTGCACCCGAATATTTATGCTTCGCTAGATTTAATAAATAATAATCGCAGGGAAATTATCAAAGTCAATCGTTGGGAGTCGGTGCTATTAGATAGGCTTGTCACAATCTCTCATCCAGGATATGAACGCTACGTACCACATGACATTTACTCCAGAGAGGCACCGACTTACGTAAACACCTTCTCCGGCACAGCTCTCCGGATGTTAAGAGATACAGCATACGGTGCTCTAGAAGGTCTTTCACAGCCACGGGCAAACAGAATATATCTTTCTCGAAGCGAGAAAAGTGGAAACATTCGCCAGATTGAAAACACTAACTCAATTGAGGCTGCAATGCGTGAATTTGAAATTGAACTGATCAGGCCAGAATCAATGGATTTCATGGGGCAAGTAGCCGCATGTGTCGATGCAGAAATCATCGTCGCCCCAATTGGTGCCTCTCTGGCCAACATGATTTTTGCACCACCGGGATGCAAGGTTATCGTTCTCTCCCCCTACTACGATGAAGCAAGTTATTTTTATTATTCAAATCTTGCTGGGGTGCTTGGGCATAAGTTGCATTATGTACTGGGGCACCAGATAAATAAAAATAGACATCCAATACACAGGGATTATCGCATCGAAGTAGCAGATTTAATTGCAACTCTTCAGCAGGTTATTAGTTGCACAGCAACCAAAGAGGTATAGTTTAGATGTGTTTTAAAAAATTCGTATTAGGGTTTTTTCACGAGAACTAGACATATTAATATGATTCTCCGGCCGCAATATAGAAATATAATGATAAATACCCCAGACACACAGCTTGAAATTTCTGTTGTTATTGTTAATTTTAATGCTGGTCAATTACTCTCGGACTGTATCAAAACTGCGCTGAATCGGGCACATGAAATACTGATCGTTGACAATGCTTCAACCGATTCGAGTATCGAGGATTGTGCGCGGCAGTTTGCCGATGAAGCGCGGCTCAGGATTCTACGTAACGATGAAAATCTCGGCTTCGCTGCTGCCTGTAATATTGGCTTTGTCCAGGCTAAGGGCGACTTTGTACTGTTTCTGAACCCTGACTGCCGCCTTGGAGAAGAGGCTGTTTCTGAGTTATTGCCGGCTTTGCAATCCGATGTGACAGTTGGAATGGTGGGTGGGCTATTGGTCAATCCAGATGGTTCCGAGCAAGGTGGCGGTCGCCGTGCAATACCAACCCCCTGGCGTTCTTTCGTTCGTGCCACTGGCTTGTGGCAACTTGGGAACATCTGGCCTCGCTTATTTTTCGATTTTTATCTACACAAGCAGCCCCTCCCCCCCCAACCTATAGAGGTCGAAGCCATTTCTGGGGCTTGCATGCTGGTCAGGCGCGAAGCGATCGAGGATGTTGGTCTTTGGGACGAGGGTTATTTCCTTCATTGTGAAGATCTGGATTGGTGCATGCGCTTTAGTCAGAAGGGCTGGAAAATCATGTTTGTACCCGACGCAAAGGTTGTGCATGACAAAGGCACGTGCAGTCGTTCCCGCCCTATTTTTGTCGAATGGCACAAACACAAAGGCATGATGCGTTTTTATCGGAAATTCTTCCGTCATCAGTACCCCGGTGTTTTAATATGGTTGGTAGCTGTGGGTGTGTGGCTACGCTTTGCTGCGGTGGCCTTGTATTACACAGTTAAGCGTCCATTTACTTCACTTAACAGACATCATGGATAACATCGACAAACCATGTATCGCTGTCCTTGGCGCTACCAGTCTGGTCGGTGAATGCCTGCTACCTTTATTGCTTGATACTGATGCAAAGGTAATCGCATTTTCACGGCGTACGCCGCTGAATGCCACATGCGCTAACGAATGGCGAAAGCCTGGTGATATCGTAGCAGCTAATTTTCTGATTTGTCTCGCACCTATCTGGGTATTAATCGAATCTCTCGCCTGGGTTGAGAAGCTGGGTGTGAAAAAAATCATAGTGCTGAGTTCAACCAGCCGCTTCACCAAGCAGGACTCTAGCATCGGTTCGGAGAAAATACTGGCACAGCGGTTGGCTGAAGGTGAAAGACAGTGCAAGGTGTGGGCCGAGCAACATGGCGTTGAATTGGTAATTCTGCGCCCTACCCTAATTTACGGTTTGGGTAAGGACAAGAATGTCAGCGAAATTGCCCGTATTATCAACCGGTTTGGCTTTTTTCCCTTGTTGGGACAAGCATCGGGGCTACGCCAACCCGTGCATGCCGAAGATATTGCGGCAGCCTGCCTTGCAGCCCTGAGTCGTGAAAATTCAGATAATCATGCCTACAACCTTTCTGGCGGTGAAACACTTAGCTACCAGGAAATGGTCATACGTGTGTTTCACGCTTTAGGAAAACGCCCTCGACTGATTCATGTGCCGTTGTGGATGTTTAAAGTTATGTTGGCGATTGTGCGCATTCTGCCACGTTATAAGCATTGGTCATCAGCAATGGCGGAAAGGATGAACCAGGATCTTGTGTTCGATCATTCATATGCCGAACGTGATCTGGGATTTAAACCAAGGGCGTTTTATCTAGAGGCTCGGGATTTGCCTAAATGAACGTCGGTAATGTTCTGCTACTTATCGTAGCCAGCCTATTGGGATATGGCGGTGCATTAGCCGTAAAGACCTATGCCGCACGCCTTAACCTGGTGGATAAACCCAACCATCG
>Ga0316208_1002017_pt1 | contig 17464 bp, 16 predicted proteins | sample 3monopyrite_MG_FD_204944 | JGI IMG/M metagenome (GOLD analysis project Ga0316208, IMG submission 204944) | Microbial mat bacterial communities from mineral coupon in-situ incubated in ocean water Damariscotta River, Maine, United States -... | ecosystem: Environmental > Aquatic > Marine >...
TCTCTTTTTTATTGTACTTTTACTTAACAACATTTTTTTTTGAATGAATATTACTACTTATTGTTTTTCAATATGTTAGTAATATTCTTTCTTTTCAACATTGGACTTTAAACAACTTCAATTAGTAAAAACTAAAACATACAATACGAAGAAATTAATTCTGAAAAATGAAGTTTCACTAAAAAAATTAGACAAGTTGTTTTCGAAATTTGAAGTGTTCAACATTCCTATTGAGACAATTCTTAAAGGCATATCATCTGGTCAATCATCATTTAACCTAGATTTAGAGGAAAGTTACTTTCTTAAACTCAATCTCTCTCTAAATAAAATTGTTACAGAAAACTTCGTTCTGAGTTCAAAAGAAACTCAATCATCACCTAGTTTAGAAACGTCAACATATTCTGGTAATTTGAGCGACGATCATTCAAGTAAACTTCGGTTTTCAATAAGAGAGAATCATTTTTCTGGAATTATTCTACGAAATGGAACCACTTATTGTTTTGAACCTCTTCAAAGATATAGTAATGAAGGGAATGTGAATAGCGTTATCGTTTATCAACTTAAAGATGTTAATGGAAGTTTGGAAGGAGTTTGTGGAGAAGTTGACCCATCTCAATTCTTAGAAAAAGTTAAATCTGGAGGTCAAAACTCTAAAATGAACGACACTAAAAATCTTTCAAATTGCTCTTTGATTGAGATAGCCGTTGCAGCAGACAATAGTATGCTTACCAAATTTGGAGGAGACACAAGCCTTGTTCAAACAGAAATTATTGACTTATTGAATTTAGCGGAACTACTTTACGCTACAGCCCCACTTGAAATTAGATATCGACTTGTAGAAATATACATTGCTACCCCCGACGAAATTACATTGGACTCAGAAACAGATGGACTTGTAATTTTGGCTGATTTTAGAACCTTCGGACTTACTGGTGGTTTCATCAATTCATTTGGAGTTGCGACTATGTGGACTGATAGAGATTTTGAGTTTTCAGGCAGTTTTTCGACCGCTGGATTAGCATATATTGATGCTATCTGTGGTTCTTACCGTTTCAATCTAATTGAGCACTTCCCTTCTGGTGTATCAACTCCAGCGCATCTAAGTCTTTTGTATGCTCACGAGTTAGGTCATAACTGGGGAGCAAATCATACCGCTACAAATTCTGTAAATGTCATGTCTCCTATAATATATTCAACAAACTACACATGGAGCGCAACTAGTATAAGTGATATACTCGCTAAAAAAGCAACGTCAAGCTGTCTTCTTTCATGCGACATACCCTTCGCTCATTTTAATGCAATTGACACTTTAATTTGCGAAGGAAGTACTGTTGCATTCTCAGATACTAGTCATGGAAACCCTACTTCTTATCAATGGTCATTTCCTGGAGGGATTCCAAGTTCATCAACTCTCCAAAACCCATCCGTACAATATAATTCAGTAGGCTCTTACGATGTTAAGTTAGTAATTTCAACAACCGCTGGATAAGATAGCTTATCAATGGTCAATTATATAACTGTTGGTTCAAATACACTTGTTCAACCTACAATATCGCTGACTTCAGGGACCTTATCATTTTGTGATGGTGATACTTCAGTTTTGAGTTCTAGTGCTGCTACTAATTATTTATGGTCGAATTCAAACATCACTAGTTCAATTTCAGTCACAAGCTCTGGCAGCTACTCTGTTCAGATAAGTGATTCTATTGGCTGTATCTCGAACTCAGATACGACAGTAATTACTGTTTTCTCTTTGCCTAGTATCAACATAACTGCCATCTCAGATTTTTGTGTAAATACAGCTCCATTAACTTTATCTGGAAGTTTGCCTGCCGGTGGTAGTTATTCTGGAAATGGTATGACTGGAAATCTATTTTATCCTGACTCTGCTGGTGTAGGGATACATCAAATAAACTATTCATATGTAGATATCAATTCTTGTTCTAATTCTGACTCAACAAGTGTTACTGTTTTTTCTTTACCAAATGTCACTATTTCATCTTTCACTTCAGTCTGTTTAAACTCGGCATCTTTCAGCTTAGGTGGAGGATTACCTGCTGGCGGAAATTATAGTGGTGACGGAGTGTTTGGTGGTGTCTTTTATCCAGACTCTGCTGGAATTGGAATACACCAAATAAACTATGTGTATACAGATGTCAATTCGTGTTCGAGTTTAGACTCAACGAATATAACCGTTGATTTGTGTGCAGGATTAAATTCCATCAATAAAGAGAAAATTGAGATTTATCCGAATCCTTTTATTGATGAAATAGTTGTTTCGTTTCCAAAAAACGAAGAGGATGTTCGTATAAATTTAACAAGCCAACTTGGACAGATTATTTTACAAAGAAAGGTATCGGTAGTAGCAAATGAGAAAATAACACTTTCTCTACCGGAACTTTCAAAGGGAATGTACTTCTTCACTATGATTTTCGACAATGATCAAATCACAAAGAAAATGGTCACTGAATAGCAATAATTCTATGTTGACAGAAGAATACCTTTAAATAAAATCATGAATCTACGAGTCTTTCATCGAGTAAAATGAATTTATCTTTTTTCTTTGATTTCAACAGCGATTCGACTAATTTGATTTTGAAGTACTCCACTTAAAATGGGTAATTTTACATTCTCTGCAGATTCTGAAATTTTCTCAGATTTCTCAAGTGTAGATTCAATATCTTGAAAGCTTTCTTCCCTTGGCTTGAAAAAATCAAGAGAATATTTTTTAAACTAAAACTTGCATTAGCATTTTAATTTAGGAATAAACAATGATACTGTCTCCTTCCTTAGCAAGGATATTTCAAATAATCAAGTTGGAAACCAATTCATTAGAATTTACTAGTTTTTTTTGAAGAAATGCAAAAAATATAACTTAGTGAATTCAACGGACATTTGCCCAGAACTTCTTTCCTTCGTTTATTCATGCCATTCATAATTTTTCTATTTTTACATCAAAGTAAACTAATGAGCATAGCAGCCCCTCTCGCGGAAAGAATGCGTCCAACAAGCTTGGATGACTATTCTGGTCAAGATCACCTTCTAAAAAAGGATGCTTCACTAAGACGTGCTTTAGATTCTGGGGTCATTCCATCCATGATATTTTGGGGACCTCCAGGAGTAGGCAAAACAACTCTTGCTCATCTTATTGCCAAGCATCTAGATAGACCGATGCATTCTCTTTCAGCCATTTCTTCGGGAGTGAAAGATGTCAGAGAAATTATTCAAAAAGTGGAGAAAGCAGGAATGTTTCAACAATCTGGCACCTTGCTATTCATCGATGAAATTCATCGTTTTTCTAAAGCGCAACAAGATTCACTACTAGGTGCTGTTGAGAAAGGAACAGTTACCTTGATTGGAGCTACAACGGAAAACCCCTCTTTTGAAGTTATTTCTGCCTTACTTTCTCGATGCCAAGTTTACACACTCAATGATCACAGTAAGGAGTCATTACTAAAAATAGTACACAAAGCAATTTCAGAAGATAATATCCTAAATAAGAAAATTATAGAGCTTAAGGAAACCAATGCACTGCTTGCAATTTCTGGTGGGGATGCGCGGAAACTATTGAATGTGTTTGAAATTATTATTGGTACTTTTAGCGAAGAAAGAATAGTAATCACCGACGAGATTGTAAATGAACGAGCACAGCAGTCGGTTGCGACTTATGACAAGGACGGAGAGCAGCATTACGATATTGTTTCGGCTTTTATCAAGTCAATTAGAGGGAGTGACCCCAATGCTGCGGTATATTGGCTAGCCAGAATGGTCGAAGGCGGAGAAGATCCAAAATTTATTGCTCGACGATTACTTATTTCAGCTTCTGAGGATATAGGTTTGGCAAATCCTAACGCCTTACTTATTGCGACGAATTGTTTTCAAGCAGTACAAGCTGTTGGTTGGCCAGAATCTCGAATAATTCTTTCTCAATGTACCATTTATTTAGCCACATCGGCTAAAGGAAACGGCGCGTATTTAGCTATAAATAAAGCACAACAAATTGTCAAAGAAACAGGAGATTTAGGTGTTCCATTGCCCTTGCGAAACTCACCAACTAAGTTGATGAAAGATTTGGGCTATGGGAAAGGTTATCTTTATTCACATGACTTTCCAGGTAATTTTGCTAGACAAGAATTCTTACCCAAAGAGATTTCTGGAAGTACTTTTTACTCATCTGGTAGCAGCAAAAATGAGCAAGTAATCACTGACAAAATCAATTCTCTTTGGGGAAATAAATACAAAAAGTAATGCTAGCGAAAATTGGATATTTCTTGTTTGTTCTACCATTTTCGCATCTTCCCTTGTTTGTTTTGTATCTTTTTACTGATTTGTTCTACTTTATGCTCATAACGGTTGTACCATATAGAAAGAAAGTCATTGAAGGAAATATTAAACGAAGTTTTCCACAATTGACCGATAAAGAAAGAAAGATAATTAAACGTCGATTCTACAGGCATTTTACAGACATGCTTGCTGAAGGGGTGAAAAATTTAAGTTTATCAAAATCAGGGTATAAAAAGCGATTCAAAGTAAAAAATCCAGAGCTCATGAATGATTTATTCACAGAGAATAAGGATGTATTACTTGTTTCGGGACACTATAATAATTGGGAGTGGCTTATCACATCACAAGGATTTTTATTTCCCCATCAACCGTTTGGTATAGGTATGCCGATGACTTCTAAATTTTGGGATACGAAAATTAATGAAAAACGTTCGCGTTTTGGTATGAATGTCATCCATGGAAAAAATTACAAAGAAGAGTTGAAGAAAGATACAGAAAAGCCGAAAGCTGTTTTGGTACTTTCTGATCAGTCACCAGGAAATTCTAGTAAAAGTTACTGGATGAATTTCTTAAACCAACCTACTGCAGTTCTTTTTGGAACAGAAATAATGGCACATCAATTGGACTATGCTGTAGTGGGATTTATTACAAGAAAAATTAAGCGCGGTTACTATGAAATGGAATTAAAATTGATTACAGATAATCCTAAATCGATGAACTGGGGTAAAATTACAGAAGCTCATGTAGGGCTTTTAGAAAAAGAGATAGTATCTTATCCTCAATATTGGCTTTGGTCACATAAAAGGTGGAAAAGAGAGGTGCCAGCAGATTTGAATGAACTTAAAAACGAACAAAGAACACTTTTTAATGAGAAATTTAATAAATAGCATCATTTGCGTATTGATTGCACTGAGTGCTTCTAGTCAATTTAAGACTAAAAAGTTCATCAAACGCAATAAAAAAGCACCTACCTTTCAATACGATAACTCGGACATTTATGCCAGAGCATTGTATTATGAAGATGGTCGTTTGTTCATTGGAAATTCAGACGGCTCACTTTATTTTTATAAAGTATCTACTGGGAAAAGTCAATTGATATTCAATTTACCTGATTTCCATGAAATGAGAGACATTGCAGTTGTTAATGATAAGATCTTAGGAATGCAAAGTGCTAGCAATGGTAAAATGTTAATGTTGGATTTAAAAGGCTCACTAAAAGTTCTTAAACCAACATTTTGGGACAGTGTATTCCTTGATGGAATGGATTTTCTTGGCAATCGAGGATTTTTGATGGGAGACCCCAGAAATACTACATTTAGTCTGTTTCATACAAATGATGGTGGTAAAAATTGGTCAGAATGCGTTGGAAAAGTGACAGCAAATAAAGGAGAAGCAGGTTTTGCGGCAAGTGGAACAAATGTTCAAATCATCAATGATAGTACGTATGTGTTCATTTCGGGAGGCTTAAATAGTCGCTTCTTTAAAAGTACAAACAATGGAGATACATGGACAAATGTAGAATTACCTTATTACCCTGGCGAGTCAAATGGCGCCTATTCAATGTGCTTTATGAACGATTCGATTGGAGCGATTGTAGGTGGGGATTATAAAGACCCAGATATTCGTTTAAACGTAAGTTTCTACACAACTGATGGTGGTGAAACTTGGTTCAATTCGGAACACCCTGTACGTGGTTATCGCTCATGTGTTGTCGAAAAAGCTGGTATTTATTACACATGTGGAAGAAACGGCATTGACTTTTCACTTAATGGTGGTATTGATTGGATTCCTTTTGCAAATGGTGCTTTTTTCAGCATGACCACTTCGGAAAACAAATTAATTGCTACAATGAAAAATGGTACTCTGAAGTTTTTCGAATTAATTGATAATAAATGAAAGTGATAGAAAGCGTAATCAACAAAATTAAATCACAATTCGAAGGAGATGTAACAGGTCATGACTGGCATCATATTATGCGTGTTCATAATCTTTCAGTATTTATTCAAGAAAGAGAAGGTGGAGATTTGAAAATCATACAGTTAGCTGCTTTACTTCATGATGTATCTGATCATAAATTTAACGGAGGAAATTTAACCAAGGGCGGTGAAGTCGCAGCTGAAATTCTTCAAGAATTGAATGAAAACACGGAAACTATAGAACAAGTAAAATACATCATCGACAATATAAGCTACAAAGGAGCCAATACCAAAGTAGAAATGAAAACTCTAGAAGGTAGGATTGTTCAAGACGCTGACCGTCTTGACGCTATTGGTGCCATTGGCATTGCTAGAACTTTCGCCTATGGAGGTAACAGAAATCAGGTGATATATGAACCGGATACTGAAGCCATGATGCACAACTCATTTGAGGATTATCATACTTCTAAAACAAATACCATCAATCATTTCTATGAGAAATTGTTACTTTTGAAAGATAGATTAAACACGCCTACAGGAAAGCGAATAGGTCAAGAAAGGCATCAAATGATGGAGATATTTCTAGAAAACTTCTTCAAAGAATGGAATTTTAACACAACAAGCAGCATAAATGATTAATAAGTTAGCACTAGGAGTTGATATTGGAGGCACAAACTGTGATTTTGGATTAGTCGATCGTGATGGAATGATTCATTATCGCAATTCAATACTTACGAAAGAATGTCATGAAGCTATTGATTTAGTCAATAAAATATATCATATTCTCGAACAAGAAAATGTATTAACTTCTGTTTATGGAATTGGAATTGGCGCTCCAAACGGAAACTTTTATTCTGGTTGCATAGAATATGCACCTAACCTTTTATGGAAAGGCAAAATTCCTTTAATGCAATTATTTAATGAACGATTTAAGGTAAAAACTGTGCTAACCAATGATGCTAATGCTGCTGCTTTAGGTGAACAAAAATATGGTGCAGCAACAGATTTATCTCATTTTATAACGATCACATTAGGTACTGGACTCGGTAGTGGCATAATTATTAACAATCAGCTTATTTACGGTCATGACGGATTTGCAGGAGAATTAGGACATGTTCGTGTTGTTCCCAATGGTAGAGTTTGTGGTTGCGGTAGAAAAGGTTGTTTAGAAACGTATGTCTCGGCAACAGGCGTTGTCCGTTCTATTATCGAATTGGAGTCAAAAAATAAGCTCACCTCCCCTCTACTGAAAATAGAGCAACCCAATGCAACTGACGTATTTAACAATGCTAAAGAAGGAGATGCTTTCGCACAAGAAATTGTCGATTTTACTGCCAAGACATTAGGAAACACTCTAGCTGACTTTGCTTGTTTTTCCAATCCTAAAGCGTACATTCTATTTGGTGGAATCGCTCAAAGCGGTCAAACTTTTGCAGAATCTGTTAAGTACTACATGGAGGAAGAATTACTTGTAATATACAAGGATAAAATTGAGATACGAATTTCAACTCTTCATAGCAAAAATGCAGCTGTATTAGGTGCAAGCTCCTTAGTTTGGGTAAATTAAGAATTCTAAACCTCGAAAGTCATTCCATCCCAAGCAACTGAAACATTATTTGGTAACATTTTTTCTATATCTACATGTTTTGCAAATAAATGAGAAACATGTGTTAAATAAGCTCTTTCAGGATTCATTTCCTCAATAAAAATCAATGCTTCTTCTAAGTTAAAATGAGACACGTGTTCTTCCAATCTAAGTGCATTTACAATGAGAATTTTGCTCCCTCTTATTTTTGCTCTTTCCTCATCCGAAACAGTTTTTGCATCAGTGATATAGGTAAAATCTCCTATTCTAAAACCTAAAACTGGCATTCTAAAATGGCTCACCTCTATTGGTGTGATTAATAAATCACTGGCAATGCGAAAAGGAGTTTCTTTAGATATTCTATTCAATTGCAAACTCGGAACACCTGGATACTTATCCTCAGCAAAAACATAGTGAAACTCATTACGTAAGGCTCTTTCAACTTGATCTGTGCAAAAGATAGGCATATCCCGTTTTTCGAGATAATTAAAAGCTCTAACATCATCTAAGCCAGCAATGTGATCTTTGTGTTCATGCGTAAAAAGGATACCACTTAAGGTTTTTATGTTCTCCCGTAACATTTGCTGGCGAAAATCCGGACCAGAATCAATGACAAAATTTTCTCCTTTATGAGAAATCATAATTGACGTGCGCAAACGTTTGTCTTTAGAGTCAGTGGATTTGCAAACTCCGCATTCACAACCGATAATTGGTACACCCTGAGAAGTTCCAGAACCTAATATCGTTATTTTCATGATTGTTGTTTTTTAAGAATATTGAATAACAAAAATGACCAACCGATTATCATCAGCAATCCTCCTAAAGGAGTCACTGGACCTAAAAACGTTAAGCTCACAGTTAAAGACTCTTGCAATGCTAATAAGTATAAGGTACCGCTAAAAAGAACTACACCAATAAGCGTCAGAACATAGTAAGATTTTAGCGAGAACGAAAATCGATCTGCATTTAACCCTAAAATCAAGAATGCTAGACCATGATAGATTTGATACCTCACTCCTGTTTCAAAGGATTTTAATTTTGCTTCAGATAGAATTTCTTTTAGAGCATGCGCACCAAAAGCACCCAGAATTATGGCAACAATGATCAATAAAATACCAGTAATAACAATTTTTTTATTCATTATCCAAATTTAATGTGAATTCCAATACTTCGCTCCAGCCTTTCCATTTACCATAATTACCTATCGTTTCATTGTGCCAAAGAAAAACAAAATCACCTCCAAACTCTTGAACTTCTTTATACAATTCTTCAATTTTCCCCTTGCTTTCTTCAACTGTCAATTTCATATATTCATTCAATGTACCATCCATATAGACAAAAGGATGAATGGTAAGTTTCGTTACTTTGTTTTTTGATAAATCAAACCAAAAATGTTTTCTAGCTGTGCCAGATCTAAAACCTAGTGATTCTGCAAATCCCATCGAGTACTCGCTTGTAAATCCTACGTCTAATATCGCTTGAAAAGTTTCCGGCAATTTAAATCGTAAAAAATGTTGACGAGAATTATTTACAGAATGTCCCAAAACTTTTTCTAACGCTTTTTTCTCTTCTAAAATAAGATCTGAATTGCTGTTTGAAGCATAACTCGGGTGTAAATTAACACTTACAGCATCATTCATCTCTTGAACTAAGTCTTGGTGATCCTTATTGGAAATCGGAATATTTCTGTCCTTTTTAGACCGTCCTCCCACTAACCAAAACACTTTTGTATTAGGGAATCGTTTAGCCGTTTTTTTGATAATTTCAAAAGTATTGTAAGGATCAATTTCTCCTTTCAACACTCTCTTTCTTTCTAGTAATCGATTAAAATTCAGATTAACAATATCTTTTAGTATGGATAGATTCTTTTGTTTACCCTTTTTTAGTTGATAAGCAAATGTGTTGTCGATGTCAAAAGTTGGAATGATTTCCACTCTCTCCTCTTCCACTTCCTCGCCGATAAAATGGACTATTAACCTAGCCCAACGATCACATTTGGCCTTTTCAATCCAGTTATATTTTTTTAATATACTTTCGGTGAATGGAAAACGGTTATGTACATCCCGGTCACCTTCGATGTACTCTTCATAGCGAGTTAAAACATAGAATACAGAAGCAATGGGGTCCAATGCGCCATTAAAACTTAAAGTAGGCTCATTCAAATAATTCTCTACACCTAAAACTTGACGCACTATCTCATTTTGATTCAATAAATCTGAAGGTACAATTTGTTTTTCTCGTGTCTCTAATGTGCTATAATTCAGTTTTTTGAAGGAGGAGTCATTAAAAATATCACGACGAGTAGTCAATTCATACGTAATTCCTCTTGATTTAAAAATAAAATCAAAAGTATAGGTTAATCGATTCGTTATTTCTTCAACTAGAACTAGTACCATAGATCAATTAACCATATCAACAATTTTTTGACAGATGAATTCTGCAGCCTTTCCATCACCATAAAAAGATGGATAACTGTAATCGTCTTTACTGAGAAGATTGTTAAATGCGTTGACTATCCTATCGTAATCTGCATCAGCTAGAATGGCATTTCCATTGTCAACAATTTCTACCCATTCAGTTTGCGGACGGAGAATTACACAAGGTTTTTCAAAGAAAAAAGATTCTTTTTGTAAACCTCCACTATCTGTGATCAACATTCTTGCATTTTTCTCTAAAGCAATAATATCAAGAAAACCAGCCGGGTCTATAATTTTTACCATTTCACTTTTAGATATGTTATCTATGAGTTCAGTCGATAATTGTTCTTTCATTTTATGCTTTGTTCTGGGGTGCAATGGTAAAATCATCTTCAACCCAGAGTTTTCTCCTATATCTAACAGTGCTTGAAAAATACTTTCCATATTTTTCTTAATATCTGTATTAGAATCCCTATGAACTGTGCAGAGAATGTATCCGTTTGGTAAAAGATCTAAATCCTGAATCATAGTTGATTTCTTGTCAGAAACTTCTGAGAAATGCAAGCTGTTATCATACATAATATCTCCACATTGATGCACGCCTGGTGAATCAGCAGAACCTTTTCCATTCCCGTTGATATCAAAACCTTCTTTTGCTAAGTTTTCAAGTCCAGAATCTGTAGGTGTAAACAAGAGTGACGACATGTGATCACAAGCAATTCTATTCACTTCCTCTGGCATAGATTTATTAAAAGAGCGCAATCCAGCTTCGATATGCACGATTGGAATGTGAATTTTAGCTGCAGCTAATGCCCCAGCAATAGTAGAATTTGTGTCTCCATAAACAACAACTGCGTATGGCTTTTCGTTTAAGAAAATTTCCTCTAGACCATCAAGCATTTTAGCAGTTTGTTTGCCATGGGAGCCACTCCCAACATTTAAATTATAATTTGGGAATGGGATTTTCATCTCCTCAAAAAACACATTTGACATGTTCTCGTCATAATGCTGACCAGTGTGCACAATAATTTCGTCTAGCTCATTACTAAAATGCATTCTAATTGCTCTACTTAATGCTGATGACTTTATGATTTGGGGTCTTGCACCAATAATTGTTATTATTTTCTTTTTCAATCTCTGCTATTTTACATTAATCCTTCGTCTGCAAAGCTAAGGTAATTATTATCTGAGAATATCAAATGATCAAGTATTTGCAATTGAATCATTTTTCCGAAATTGATTAATTCTTTTGTTAACCGCTTATCCATGTCAGAAGGGGTGAGACGGCCACTAGGGTGGTTATGAGCAAGAATGATGGCACTCGCTTTTTTCTCCAAGGCATAACTAAAAATGATTTTTCCATCAGAAACGGTACCTGAAATTCCACCACGAGAAATTTGCTGTTTACTTATCACTTCATTAGCTCTATTTAAGAGTAAGACGTAGAATTCTTCATGTGGCAAATCAAAAAACTCTGCGCGCAAAGAATTATATGCATCCTGCGAGGATGTGATCTTAAATTTCTTGGACCCTTTAGCAGAATCACGCCTCCTAGCAATTTCCATAGAAGCAAATATCGAGATTGCTTTGGCTTGACCTATTCCTTTAAATTCCATTAATTGCTCTAACGAAAATTTGGATAGATTGGTTAAGCTATTTTCAGCTTTGGCTAATATAAGTTTAGACAATTGTACTGCAGAAAGCTCTCTGCTTCCTGAGCCGATAAGGATGGCTATTAATTCAGCATCTGACAAGGCTGATCTTCCTTTTAGTATCATTTTCTCTCGTGGTCGATCATCTTCAGCCCAAGATTTAATTGAAATTTGATTCATTTTTTAAGTGATAAGTGGTTTTCTTATTTAAGATAAGGAAATAATTGAGAATTCGTACATCAGAGAGTTGTACAAAAAAACATTTTTCGCCATCTTTAATGAATATTCTGTCATCTGTAGTAAGCTTTTTATCTTTACGAGAAACAATTATCTCTTCAGATTCGAAATCATTTTCTTCTTTACTACGTAATTTCCCAATAGCCTCACTTAAACGTTCGGGGTCAATTGGTTTTAAAACATAATCTAAAGCGTTCACTTCAAATGCCTTCAAAGCAAATTCATCGTAAGCCGTTACAAAAATAACATGGGGGATATTCTCTAACTTCTTCAACATTTCAAAACCAGTCATTCCAGGCATAGAAATATCTAAAAATATCAAATCTGGATTGTGTTCCTTTATCTTTTCGATGCCCTCTTCCCCATTTTTCGCCTCATCAATGATATTTATTTCTGAGTAATTAGAAAGCATTGAACTTAGTTCTTGACGAGCCAATCGTTCATCGTCTATAATTAATGTTTTGAATTCTTTCATTTCTTAAATTTCATTTTTGAAACCACTTTGTTATCCTCTTCACTTAAAATAAAGATAGCATTCTCTCCGTATTGTAAAAGTAGTCGCTTTTTAATGTTTTTTATACCGACACCAAGATCTATTACTCCACTGAGGGTACCAGAATTAGTAACTGATATTGTCACTTCTTTTTCACTCTCATTCACAGAGACTTTGACTGTTCCTCCATCTTTCAAATTAGAAATACCGTGCTTTATTGCGTTTTCGACCATCATTTGTAAGGTAAACGGGGGTACTTGAAAATTTTCCAAACCTGGAGTTAACTCCCACTCTACTTTCAAACGCTCTTCAAACCTGACCTTTTCTAATTCTAAGTAATTTTTTGCCAATTGCATCTCCTCTTCCAAAGAGACCTGATGTTGCCTTCCTAAAATCAGTGACTGACGCAATAAATTAGACAAAGTAGTAATCGAAACCTTTGCCTTGTCGGGTTCTAAATCAATTAAGGCTCGAATACTATTTAGAGAGTTAAATAAAAAGTGAGGATTTAATTGAGAACGCAAATTCTTCAACTCACTTTCTCTATTGCTTGCTTTTAACTCCAGATTTGAGACTTCTTGCCTTCTCGACTGCTGGAAAAAGTGAAAAGTAAAGTAAATAGCGTTCCAAAATAAAACGAGAATGAGTGCAGAAAATATATTAACAATGATGTTAGAAAAAGAGAATGAATTTGCTTGTTCCTCTCCTATTCCCGAGAGAAAATCCGTCAACATGTCTATGCTTGAGATAAAAATAGAGCAACTTAAAGACGACAAAATAAGTCGAGGCAAAAGTTTGGGTAATCGCAACGAAAGCCAACCTAATTTGATAAAAACAATTCTTTGGATATGTGTCGCAAGAATACCGATTACTATTAAAACCAACACATTTGTTAAGAAGATACAGTCAATTCTATCAGAGTTATCGGTGTAAACCGACAAAAGAACAAGCCCAGAATAAGATAGCCATCCTAAGAGTTGCGCTAACCAATAAATTCGTTTTGTATTCATAATACTCCTCAAAACTAATCTAATCTACGTTTCTTTACAACTAAAAAGGATAATTGGACAGATTATTGTGATAGACGATTAATATAGCTGTTGGCTAAAGACCGATAGTGCATGAACGTATTTTTTAACATCTTTGCAAAGTGAAAAGCTGGTTATTATTGGTCATTTTAGTGCCTCAACTCCTATTCTCTCAAAATTATTTTGAGAAACACTTTGGCGCATCTATTGGTCTAGCCGTTAATGTAGGTTCTCATCAATCTAGTTTTGGATTAACAATTAACGCTTACTGGACAGACTATTTTGTGCAAATTAACGCAAATTCTACTGTCAGTTATCAGTTTTATGACTTAGGAGAACGAAAACGCTATTGGGAAATGCGAAATGCTGCTGGTTTATTACTAATGGGTGGCAAAAAAGAAAAACGAGTTGATTTTCAACTGGACGGACTGAATCATCAAACACCATACAACTATGCCGTTGGCTTCAATTACATCCTCTATAAAGATCAAGCAGGAACCTCTCAACTTTCTGGTGGCTTTGCGGCGCATCTTAAAAATTTGGCCATATATCATGAGAATGATGTCTTCGGAGGGAAATCCAAAGATCGCTTTAGAACAGGACAGTTTCATTTTTCTTACCGCTATGAAGATTACAAGTTTGGGATAGGTCTTAAAATGTGGACGGGAGAAACGCAATATGCACCTCTCGTTGACACCATTTCAGACAAAATGCGAGGCGGTTACCGAATTTTAGAAAATCTACCCTACGGAAAAACGAGTCATGGTATTCTTTATGGTTCTCTTGTTGCGAACCTGCCCTATCAACAAAATGCGTTTATTAAATTAGGGGTTGACAGTGAACAAATTCGACATGTCTTTCAAAACCGATTCATTCATGATTTACTTTTCTTACCAAAAAAAGTAAAGCACCATTCTCCGCACTACCCACGATTAGGTGAGGATGGAAAAGCTGTTTTTAATAAGGAAGACGCCAAGTCAAATCGTTATTATTTTCAGTTTGGAATGCGTGAAGGGTGGTATAAGTAGAAGTTGATAACTGAAAAAGTCTAAACTTCGACTACTTAACATAAATCTTGCCTTGATAAACGTGCTCAGCCGTCGAAATTGAGTAATAATAAATTCCAGGAGGTGTATCCTTTAACTGAAAAACTGACGCTTGTTCTATTTGAATTATTTGTTCTCCTAGAATGTTGCACAACATAAAGTTTTGGATTGATTCATCTGTTTTAACCTTTAAAAAATCATTCTCTTGGTACAAAAGCATCTCATTTTTCTTCGTCAACTCGTTATTCCCTAAAACGTAAGTCGCTTTCCATGTTTCACCGACTCTGGTTGTTAGTGTAACTCCAGTAGTCATATAAAAAGCATCTTGAGAGCAAAATGCCATACAACCCTTTCTAGGAAAGGAGGTGAAATCAGCTAATTGAGTTACATTCTGAGTTGGCAATTCTATTCTCTCCAAAGTGTTCAGTAACTGCCCCGTAGTGGAGACTCCTCCATACACAAATACCGTATCCCCAATTTGAGAATAGACAGGATAAGTTCTATCTAAGAGAGCAATGTTAGCATTTACATTCCAAGTATCAATTGTGGGAGAATAATCCCAAAACTGAGAATTAGTTGTATTAGTAGAGTCAATTCCCAAACCGATAAAGCCTATTGTTGCTGAAGAAAATGCCATTCCTCTCCACATTCCCGCATTGGGCAAGTTTGCTTTTTGAAGCCACGTATTGCTTGCAAAATCATACAACCAAACTTCATTCTTAATCAAACCACTGGCTGTTCTTCCTCCAATGATATACCACTGGTTATTAAGAATAAAATTAGAGCAACCTCCCCTTCCAGAATCAGGCATAGCAGCTAATTCTGTCCAAGAATCTAACAAAGGGTCATATCTCCATAGGTTATTAAATGACGTAGAACTGTTGCTCCCACCAAATAAGTAACCCAGACCATTATAACCAACTGCCGTTGCATATTGTCTTTCTTCATTAAAAGGCAAATCTTGCATGGGCAACCAAGAATCTGTTGCAAAATCAAAGGTGTTAAAATCTCTCGTTGGGCTGAATCCTACATTTAAACCTGTTCCACAATAGGCTTTGTTGCCAATAGTGAATGTAACGCCATCATCTCTTTCCAACAATGGGAAGTCGGATAATTGCAACCAATTTTGAGAGAAAGAAATGGTACTTATTAGCAAGAAAAGGATAGTTTTCATGAGTGTAATAACTTCAATTATGAAAAAATATTGTCTTATTTTTGTTCTACTGTATAATTAACTTTTCACTCTGCAAACCCTTCCCTCCTTGCTCCAATACAACCTCATACATCCCTTTTGCTAAGTCATTGTCTAGTTGATAAGTTCCCTCATCTGCAGAAAGCAGAACCTTTTTAACCAATCTACCATCCATACTGTAAAAATTAAGCTTTACCTCTCCGTTGTTTGGGTCTAGTGCATTGAGGTAAATAGACAATTCTCCTCCTGAACTACTTGGGTTGGGAAACAGCACAAAGAAGCCGTTCTCAGTTACAACCACACTACTACCGTCTTCTGTAACCGTTACTGTGAACAACAAAGTATCTGCATCACGCACACCTAAACTATCATAGCAACCGTAAGCAATGAGCATGACCTCATAATCTTCTCCGCCCCCTGCGCCCCCTGAGGCACTCGAAGGGGAAGGAGAAGGGGAAGGATACGTATGCAAAACCGTGTCTGCATACTCATCTGTTGTTAAGCTTGTACCGTCTCCGAAATCCCAATAATAGCTCCCTGCTTGCATACTGGTGTTGAAAAAGGTAGCCTTGCTACTTTCTAACTGGTAATTTGCAGAAGCAACAGCATTGCCAATAAAACCTAAACAGTTGGTTTTTACAATGTAGCCGTAGTCGCTCGGAAAACCAGCAAATGCAGCAGGATAATCTTTAACATGCCCCACCATGCAATAGCCACTGTCTAAAGTGGTTATCACGTCTCTTATCTCTACGATAGGCCCAGATAATAAAGAGGTGTCTATTACCTTATAATGATTCCGTTGCCAAAGAATAGAACCGTTCTCAGTGAATTTAGTTAGCTTTGCCAAGCCTTGATTTGGACCAATCGAATCAATTAGATAGCTCCCCCCTCCAACAACATAATTACTATCCAGAGTTGGTACAATAGCCCATTCTGAGTATTCAGTAGAAGGGTCATGTACGATAGTGTCAACACTCATTTTCCATACAGGTAAAAAATTGTCGTTAACCTTACAAACATAATCATGGTACAGCCATGCGTTACCTGCAAAGTCACCTTTAGAGTAAGTAAACAAATAACCTCCATCAGCAGTTTTAGTTAAACCAAAAGGGTTAATTATCTTTTGACCATCGGTGTAGTTCGTAATGTTTAAAATAGAATCATTTTTGTCTATGGTGATAAAAACGATTTCGCCCTCTTCAAGAGAATTGGTGCCAGATTGTAAATTTTCAGGAATCATTAAAACAACTTTTCCACTGTCTATTTCTTCAATACTTGCAAATAAGTAATCGCTTGTATTTAGTGGCTTATAAAGAGTAATAGAGTCTATTATATTGAAATTTTGATCTAAATGTAAATACAAAACCCCTCCTCCATGAATTGACTGTGAGACTAAAGAACTATCACTAATATTAATTGCCAATATATAACTACTATCTGATTTTTTTTGAAGAATAGTATTAAAGTCTAAAACAACATTATCTATCGAATCTATTATTGATAAATAATTAAAATCATTTACTATAACGCCATTTGGTGATATTTCTTTTAACCTTGGATAACAACCTACACCCGTTTCACAATTGTTGTAGAGATAAACGAAGTTACCGTTGT
>Ga0316208_1002019_pt1 | contig 17447 bp, 14 predicted proteins | sample 3monopyrite_MG_FD_204944 | JGI IMG/M metagenome (GOLD analysis project Ga0316208, IMG submission 204944) | Microbial mat bacterial communities from mineral coupon in-situ incubated in ocean water Damariscotta River, Maine, United States -... | ecosystem: Environmental > Aquatic > Marine >...
ATGATTCACGACCTAGTACTGGATTTGAATGTGAAGAGTATGAAATCATTTCGTTTTACCATGTTGAGCAAGAAATGGAAAATGATTTGGTTGTTTCCGAAACTTTGGTGGAGGAGGTGGACACAGTCTTTGTAGAGAGAAATCCGTATCATCTCAATATTTATATTGATTTACTAATCAAGACAGGTGATGACTACATTCCCTTCGAATTTGACGATTGTGATCCTGGGTATTCTGCCAGATTTCCTGTGTTTGATCGTTCCGATTTCGGAAGGCCACTTGATGGTTCCATTTCTTATACCTTTTTTTCTACGCAGTTTGCTACAGAAAACTCTTTTATTTTGACTGAAACCCTACGCCTGAGATTTTATATTTATGATCGAGCACTTAACCAGAGCAATGTGATAACAACTGAAGATTTCACGTTACTGGGTCTCCGTACAAAGGATCTAATTGGGAATTAGTACTTCTCAGGATTCACTTCTCGCATAAGGCTCACAATTCTATCGAAAACATCCTCTGCATTCGGTTTAGAGAAGTAATCTCCATCTGTACCATAGGCAGGTCGGTGGTCGTGTCCCGTGATGGTTAATGGTTTCGAATCCAACGAAAAGTATGCATTGTCTCGCTCCATGATTTGTTGTAGAATGAAGGCAGATGCTCCGCCAGATACGTCTTCATCAACAATGACCAACCTGTTGGTCTTTTTTAAGGACGCTGAAATCATACCTGTCAGATCAAATGGTAACAGCGTCTGCGCGTCAATTACTTCAACGTTTATCCCAAACTCGTCAAGTTGATTTGCTGCATCCATGACCACTCTGCATGTTGAACCATAGGTCACGATTGTTGCATCTGTTCCCTCTTTCAATATTTCAGGAACACCTAGTGCTAAAGTGAAATCACTCAAATTATCAGGAATGCGTTCTTTCAGTCTGTACCCATTTAGCGATTCGATCATCAAGGCTGGATCATCCGACTTCATCAGCGTGTTGTAGAATCCTGCCGCCTGAGTCATGTTTCGGGGAGTCAGGACATAGATTCCCCTGAGAGCGTTCAGAATCATACCCATTGGCGAACCTGAATGCCACACGCCTTCCAGTCTATGCCCTCTGGTTCGGATTATCAATGGAGCTTTTTGGCCACCAAATGTTCTGTATTGAAGGGTAGCAAGATCATCCGAGAGTGTTTGAATGGCATACAGGAGATAATCCAAATATTGAATTTCAACGATCGGTCTCAGCCCCCTCAGTGCCGCTCCAATACCCTGACCAATAATTGTGGTTTCACGAATTCCCGTATCCGTTACACGAATTTCTCCGTGTTTTTTTTGCAAACCCGCAAACGCTTGATTTACATCTCCAATTTTTCCTACATCCTCACCGATTGCAAATACTTCTGGCTTTGTATTAAGCAAATTATCAAAGCATGCTTGCAGCACCTCTCGACCGTCAACCAGCGGGGATTTTTCTGAATACTCGGCTGGTATTGCAGACACATGTAGTGCACTGGAGGACGATTCGCTGTACAATTTGGAATTGTATTCATGTGCGTGTTTTTCTTTCAGACTTCCGAGCCAAGATATCAAGTTCTTTTTGGCTTCAGTATCTTCATTTTGCACGTGTCTCAACGCCTTTTTTGCTGCTCGCACTACGTCAGCTTTTGACGGGGCGATTTCTTCTCTGAGTTTACCAACTAAAGTAGTGACGTCTGCGTGACCTAGCTGATCCAACAATTCGACCACTTGATTCAACTCTTTTTTGATATCTGACAAATAAGCTTTCCATGAGGCCGAACGGGCTTCTTTGGCCACCTTTTTGGCTTCAGCTTCCAATAAATCTAATTCTTCGATTGTGGCAATCTGCTCTTCTATGATCCACTCGCGCATTTTAAGATTGCAGTCGTGGGCTTGCTCCCATTGGAGTCGTTTCTTGGGCTTGTATCGCTCATGAGAACCAGATGTGGAGTGACCTTGGGGTTGTGTCACCTCCGTCACATGAATCAGACAAGGAACATGCTCCTCTCTTGCGATTTTCACAGCGTTTTGATAGGTCTCCACAAGTGAGGGATAGTCCCACCCTCTAACCGTAAATATTTCATATCCTTTTTCGCTATCTGTTCTTTGCAGGCCTGTAAGTAATTTTGAAATACTCTGTTTGGTGGTATGATAACCTTTCGGCACAGAAATGCCGTATTCATCGTCCCAGACGGACATTACCACGGGTACCTGTAATACACCGATTGCGTTGATTGCTTCAAAAAATGACCCCTCAGAGGTGGAAGCGTTTCCAATGGTACCAAAAGCTACTTCTTTCCCTTTGATGGAAAAATCGTTTTTGTTGTGAAGGGCTTTATTATTTCGATACAATTTTGAAGCATAGGCTAATCCGACGAGTCTTGGCATTTGGCCTGCCGTTGGAGAAATATCTGCACTAGAATTTTTTTGATTGGTTTGAGAAATCCAGTCCCCTTTTTCATCAAGAAATCGGGTAGCAAAGTGGCCATTCATCATGCGCCCGGCAGAGGCTGGTTCGGCTTCCACATTTGTATGGGCATACAATTGGGCAAAAAACTGCTCGGAAGTTAATTGGCCAATGGCCATCATGAAGGTCTGATCTCGGTAGTACCCTGAGCGCCAATCGCCATTCTCAAAAACCCTGGCCATTGCCAGTTGGGGTAGCTCTTTCCCATCTCCGAAGATTCCGAATTTGGCCTTACCCATGAATACTTCCTTGCGACCAATTAGACTGTTCTCCCGGCTTTCAATGGCTAAGCGATAATCAGCCAAAATCTTCTCTTGAGTCAGTGATAGTTTCATCGAATCGTTGGTTGTTTCTATGGCCATAATAAGCACTGAATTTTTGGGAGAAGTGCCTACAAATCTAATGAATTTGAAGCACTTTTTTTTAAACCAGCACAATACATACTGTTCTTTATAGTGGTAAATTTTGTTTTATCGAAATATAATTTTGTTTTATCGAAATAAAAATATTGTATAGTCGGAATTATTCTTTAAATGTGAAAAATCATATTGAATTTTTTCACTTTCAGAATTACTGGCTTTCAGAACTTATATTTGCTGTCCAATCTTAAATCTTGAGTCATGATCATCGGTGTACCTAAGGAAATTAAAAACAATGAAAATCGCGTAGCAGTAACACCGGCGGGTGTTAAGGAACTTGCGAAACATGGACATGCTGTGTTTGTTCAAGCAACTGCTGGTGAAGGAAGTGGATTCTCGGATGAGACGTATGTAGGAGCTGGTGCTGTGATGCTTCCTACGATAGAAGAAACCTATGCCAGGGCTGAAATGATCATTAAGGTGAAGGAGCCTATAGAGCCTGAGTACAAATTGATCAGGAAAGACCAGCTTGTTTTCACCTACTTCCATTTTGCTTCTTATGAACCGTTGACTCATGCGATGATGGAAAGTGGATCTGTTTGTTTGGCTTATGAGACAGTGGAAATGGCCGATAGATCGCTTCCACTACTGGTACCCATGTCCGAAGTGGCTGGTCGCATGTCAATTCAGGAAGGTGCACATTATTTAGAAAAACCACTTCAGGGGAGGGGGATTCTTCTAGGAGGTGTACCAGGAGTGAGACCAGCAAAGGTGCTGATTCTTGGAGGCGGAGTTGTAGGCACCAATGCTGCGAAAATGGCTGCCGGACTAGGTGCGGATGTAACAATTATGGATTTGAGTTTGCCAAGATTAAGATATCTTGATGATGTGATGCCAGCCAATGTTAACACCATGATGTCGAATGAGTACAACATTCAGGAAATGATCAAAACTCATGATTTAATTATTGGAGCGGTGCTGATCCCTGGAGCTAAGGCGCCCAATTTGATAACAAGAGACATGCTCAAAGAAATGAGACCAGGGACGGTACTTGTGGATGTGGCGGTAGATCAGGGAGGATGTATCGAAACCTGCAAGCCCACCACTCACGAAGACCCCACATTTATTATTGATGATATTGTTCATTACTGCGTGGCAAATATGCCTGGTGCTGTGCCTTATACTTCAACATTGGCACTCACAAATGCTACGCTTCCGTATGCGATTCAGCTAGCCAACAAGGGTTGGAAGAAAGCTTGCCAGGATAGTGAGCAACTCAAGCTTGGCTTAAATGTGATCAATGGAGATGTCGTTTACAAAGGTGTGTCCGATGCATTTAATCTGCCTTACACAGACGTAGAGACATATCTATAAGACGTCTTTCTTTTTTAGCATTTCTTGAAGTTCTTTCGAGAGACTCAACTTAGCATTGGTCTGGCCTTCCGCCATTTGCATCTGCATAATGATTTCCATTTGCACCTTGGGGGGTGCGCTTTCTAGTAATTCTTTGAGTGCTGTTTTGGTTTTTTCTGAAATCATTGGCTAGATAGAATCATTTTAGTAGGGCTTAACCATTTCTGGAAAATTAACTTCTGCCAAATATAGGATACCTCGTTTACCAACGTTTTGAAATCGGTGCAATTTCAAAATAATAGTCATGTAATTTCAAAATAATGGTCGTGTAATTTCAAAATAATAGTCATGTAATTTCAAAATAATGATATACATTTGAAGAAATAATGTACCATGTCAGTAGCTAGTCGATCCATAATTCATCAGGTAAAGCAGCACCTAAGTCAATACCCGATAGTGGCGCTGACAGGTCCTCGCCAGTCTGGTAAAACCACTTTATTGAAAAAATTTCTTCCAGATTATCGGTATGTTTCGCTCGAAAATGCAGATCAAAGAGCATTTGCTCTGAAGGATACCGCAGGCTTCTTGGCTAAATATGATTCGAAAATTATTTTCGATGAAGTGCAACGTTCGCCACAACTATTTTCCTACCTCCAGACCATGGTGGACGAAAGTGGGCAGATGGGGCAATTTATTCTTTCGGGATCACAAAATTTCCATTTGCTAAGTAACATCACGCAGAGTCTGGCTGGACGTGTTGCGATATTCAAATTGCTACCTTTCGATTTGTCAGAATTGACATTGGCAAATATGATTGAGCCTGACTGGAAATCGCAGCTTATCAAGGGGTTTTATCCAGCGATCTATGATCGGGAGTTGAATCCATCGGTGTATTATTCCAATTATTTGCAGACGTATGTCAATCGCGATATTGCTGATTTGACCCGTGTGCAGGATACCAAGCGATTTAGGAATTTTGTAAAATTGTGTGCCGCACGGGTGGGGCAGTTGCTTAATCTCAACAGTCTGGCCAATGCGTGTGGGATTACACAACCTACGGCCAAGTCGTGGCTCTCTATTTTGGAAGCCAGTTACATTGTTTTTTTGATTGAACCGTATCATGAGAATTTCAAAAAACGAATTGTGAAATCGCCCAAGCTTTATTTCTATGATTCTGGATTACTTTCATTTTTGCTTGGTCTGCGAAGAGTTGATGATCTGGGAAATCAGCGCTTGCTGGGAAGCTTATATGAAAATATGGTCGTGGCTGATCTCGTGAAGAATAATTATCATCAAAACCTTCTGAGGGAGTATTGGTTTTGGCGTGATTCTGCAGGGCATGAAATTGACCTTATGACTAAAACAGGAGATCAATTTGATATTTTCGAAATCAAGTCAACACAGACAATACTGCCGAACACAACAGCTGGGCTTGATTATTTTGATAAACTAACCGACGGAGCAGTGAGAAGCAAGACGCTGATTTATGGGGGAGAGCAAAAATATAAGCGAACCGATTTTCATGTAAGGACTTGGCGCGAATTGGATTTTTGAAATTGCGCATGATTCACCAATTAGCTGGTTTTTGATCCTGTACGTTTATAGCTCCACCAGAATAAAAGCATCAATGATTGAACGGCCATCGCTAACCCAACAATGATGAAAACTCGGTCTGGCCAGGGACCCAAAAAATCAACCACGGTTTCTCCATCAGGTAAGGAATCACCAATACTGCCGTAGTTCCAACCAAAAGCGATGTTTAAGGGCAGAACCAAAATGACATAGCCCACATCGGCTAGTAATACGGCAATCAAATCTCGAACGGACGGCTGGTATTTGCGAATGATCAAATCGTAGAAAAAGAAGGCAATGATTCCTGCATGCATTATCCAATACAACCAGAATCGGTATGAGGCTGGGTCTTGATTTCCTGTGGGAGTAATAATGGCTTGAGTAGTCAATGCGATAGCAGAGAAATAAAGCAGTGATCTTCCAAAATTGAATTTGTAAATGAGTGAAAGGCTACCAACTACAATTACAACATCACAAACCTGCAGGGGGAGGCTTCTATTCCATTCAAAAATAGAAGGCAAAAAATAATACACATTGTAGATGAGCCAAATGGCTAGCATAGAAATACCCAGAATGCGGCTAGTGTTTTCTAAAGTACCTTTTGCCTCAGCAATTTTTCCAATGACCAAGACGATAGCACTCGTAAATATCACAAAGAGTATCATCAGTGCATGTAGTGTAGGGGAGATGGGCATGTGTTGATTCGAAGGTCAGGTCAATGGTTCAACCACCAATCCTGTTTTGGATACATGACTGAATCACCAAGTATTATTTGCTCTCCAATCTTTGGAGTGCTTACGGGCATGCCAAGTTCTTGCGCTTTTTCCTTCAATCGAACTACTGGATCGGTCCATGAATGAAGTGATAGTTTGAATGCCCCCCAGTGGATAGGCATCATAATTTTAGCTTTGACATCCACGGCCGCTTGTGCCGTTTCCTCCGGGAACATATGGATGTCCTTCCAATTTTCATTGTATTGGCCACATTCCATCATAGCGAAATCAAACGGCCCGTACTTTTCTCCAATTTCTTTGAAATGCTCACCATACCCGCTATCTCCGCTGAAGTAAATGTTCGATTTTGGTGAATGAATGATCCAAGAGCTCCAGAGTGTGGAGGCACGATCAGATAACCCACGACCCGAAAAATGCTGAGCTGGTGTACACCGAAAAGTGAGTTCATCATGGGTAGCTTCTTGCCACCAATCTAATTCGGTAATTTGACTGGAGTCAATGCCCCACGATAGGAGATGATTGCCAACTCCCAAGGGTACATAATAGGCCTTTACTTTATTTCGCAACTTCACGATAGAGCCGTAATCCAAATGATCGTAATGGTCATGTGAGAAAATCACCGCATCAATGAAAGGAAGCTTTTCAACTGCGATGGGTAACTCTTTGCCAAACCTCGATGTGCCGAGTAGTGGGTGAGGAGCGGGAACATCTCCAAACATGGGATCAATGAGAATATTTTTGTGATTGAGCTGAAGGAGAAAGGCCGAGTGGCCAAACCAGATGAGTCGTGGCTTTTCAGAGTCATAAGATACGATCCCCATAGAGTCAATTTTATCAACCGGAATGCTTCCCTTGGGCACTGTGTTCGGATGGGATTTGAGGTATTCTCCAATTGTTTTCATCATCGTTCCAAAGCTCATGTCAAGGTGCACTTCCTTGGAATTCACAAATTTTCCTTCACTAAAATTTGAGGATTGGGCGTACGAAACCCTTTGTTCTTCAGTCGCTTTTCCACCAAATTCCGGGCTGAGCTTTACAAACAAGACCCCAACAATTACGAATAGCAGGATGATTCCTACGACAATTAGTGCTACCATTTTTATTGTTTTTTTGATGGTTTTGAATGTGCTCACTCGCTGATGAATTGAGCGACCAATTCATATACCCTCTCTCTATCCAAATCATTGTGTGGCTCATGATAAGTGTCTTCAAGAGGCATCCATTTTAGATGGTCTTCATTGCGATCGGCGAAGACTTCCGACGCACCAAAGCTCACCAACCGATCGGCATTTCCATGATAATGGAGGCCAGGTATTTTTAGTTCAGATTCGTTTTCTAGCACAGCCTTTCCATTTTTAATCAGTTCTAGAAACAAGCGAACAGAAATTCTATCATGCACGAGCGGGTCAGCTTCGTACTTTTTCACTTCCTCCGTATCTCTGCTGATGGCGTGGACATCCAGTTCATTGGATTGAAGCAATCCAGGCAGTATTGAGCCAACCGCTTTTGCCAAGTTCACTTTCCATGCTGGTGGTTGGAAAGCCACATCGAAGAAAGGAGCGGAGAGGATGAAGCCGCTCAGTTCCGTGGTGGTCTTCGTTTTCACAAAATTGGCGACCAGATTGCCCCCCATGCTATGACCAAATAGAAACATGGGTAGGTCATTGTATTCCTCTCGAGCGGTTTTTAGCAGCTCTTCAATATCAAGCAACAAGTCCTCGTAGGATCGTGTGTGTCCTTTTTTCCCTTCCGAAAGCCCATGTCCACGCAAGTCAATGGCCATTACCGAACAATTGACTTCATTCAATTTTTCAGCCATTTCAGCGTATCGGCCAGCATGCTCACCGAGTCCATGTATGATGCACAAAACCTTTTCAGGATGATCAGCAGGCCAATGATGAAGATGAAGTTTGAGGCCGTCTTGCGAAAGTATTTCCATGAATTTTATAGTTCAAATTTAGCTCTGACTCTGGCTATGTTGTAGCCCTTTTCAATAACGAGTTTTGATTCCTCGCTTTCAGGATCGAGCAGGGGATTGGTATGGTTGAAATGAATAAAGTACACCTTTGCTTTTTCTCTAGCGGGAAGATTTTCAAACAAAGACAGGCTTTCCACAACAAACGGATGTCCGATTTCTGCCATATCTCGATTCACTTCATTGCCATCAAAAAAAGTAGCATCCAGAAAGGCGTAATCCACTTTGGCTATTTCTGAAACAATGCCTGTCTCCCATTTCCTCCATTTGTCAATGTCTGGAATAAATAGCGCAGATTTTGAAGAGCCAGTAATTTTATATCCTACGGTTTCAGAAAATTCGTCACGGTGAGGAATGATAAACGGCGCGACCGAAATATTTTTTGTTAACACAACAATTGAGTCATTCCTAAGCGGTTGAATATCAATGTTGTTGAATTCCACGAGCTGACTCCATGGGCCATTTTCTTGCAGATAGGTTCGCATTCTGGGCATGGCAAAGACAGGGATATTATCTGCACTCATACTTTCATGCCCCAAGAACATCAGCCCTGCATAATGGCCAATGTGTCCATGGGTTAGGAAAATTCCATCTGGAGTTTCAGAATCACCACCGACTGCTTTTGCAAGCATCTTCATTTGTCGAGGCAAATTGGGTGTGGCTTCAAATAGCCAACTAGATTTTGACATTGGGTCAACTAAACCGAGCGAAACAACCATCCGGTCTGGGTCAGGATTTCCGAATAGGTTCTTACAGCAATCCTTGGTACAGGCCGCTTGTGGCGAACCAGCGTCCTGAACATTCCCCAATACGATCAAATAAGGATTACGTTCAGAAACCACCCCGTCATGGGTTGTTTTAGGAGAAGCACATTCAAAACAAATGATTAATAGGATCAGTCCGTATCTCATGCCAGCAATTTACCCAAAGGCAATTATCGAAAGGCCGGTTTCATCTAAAAGATTGAGTTCGTCAAGCGTAGAAAGTTCAATGTCACCAATGATGAAATTGAATTTTCCACTTTTGTATCCTTTTTCAATGGTGTCAAATACATCCTTGTCAAAAGGCTGGTCATCTTCAAAACTCACATAGATTTTCTTTGATCCAATTGCTTCTGAGTTTTTGATTTGTGTGCCTTTTCTAAATGCGTATTTGTATCCAAACTTCAAGGCGGAGATATCACTAAGAACGGCTGATGAGGTCGGGCATCTTCCTGCACCCTTTCCGGAAAGGAACTGTTCGTCGGAAAGAGAGGATTCGATCAGAACACCATTGTACTCATCATCCACGCTGCTCAAAGTTGATCCTTTTTTCAAAAATGTAGGAAGGACGGTGCTACAGAGAGTTGATCCGACGTATTGCGCGTTTGCAATTAGTTTTATGATCAATCCTTCTTCCTTAGCAAATCGGAGGTCATTTTGACTGATGGACGTAATGCCTTTCTTTAGAATATCACCCGATGATTGGTGTTCCCCGAATGCGTGAAGACACAGGATGCTCAACTTGTGACAAGCGTCCATCCCTTCCACATCTAGTGATGGATCGGATTCAGCAAACCCCTCATTTTGGGCGGAGGCCAATCCTTGAGAATAACAGATGCCGTCTTGCTGCATTTTGGTCAAGATATAGTTTGTCGACCCGTTGACTATCCCTGTTATCTTTCGCAAAGGATCGTTATCAAAGTACTCTTCCAGATTCCTGATAATGGGAATACTTCCACACACAGCTGCTTCGTATAGAAATGAGACTTCATTTTCTCGCTGGAGCTGAATTAGATCTATGTGATTTTCTGCAATCATTTTTTTGTTGGCGCTCACCACAGACTTCCCAAGACTAAGGGCTTTGGTGACAATGCGTAGGGCGTCTTCAGCGTCATTGATGAGTTCTACCACTACATTGATGCTGCTGTCTTCTAGGATTTCATTCGCATGAGTTGTGAAAAGATTCGCGGGAGCATTCCTTTTCTTGTTGGAATCTTTAATGCATATTTTCACAATTTCACAATCCATGTTTGGACGTTGGGAGAGTACCTGATAGATGCCCTCGCCCACCACTCCAAAACCAAAGAGGCCGATTCGTAGTTTCGTTTTGGGTATTGAATGAATAATTTCCGTGCTCATTTGTTTGCTGTGTTTGAATTTTCTCAACAAGAGCAGCTTCAGAAAGAACCAAAAAAAAGGCTCTTCTGACAAGTCAGAAGAGCCTGTATATTCTATGTGAATGTAAAAGCTAAATCTGTACTTATCTATCTCCGATATTCGGAGCTGGAGTTAGCACCAACCCACCAAATTGGTGGAGGTTGCTAAAGCGTCGTAGGGCCATTCCCTCAGCTTTTCTTGATAAGAAGTATTTTAAAGAACGAGCGGCAAGATTAGTTCAGGAATTTTATTTAGGCAAAATTATTTTTGATTCTTGACTGAGAGGGGAAGCCATTTTAATCCAGACCCCAGCATAAAAACGAGATACCCAGAGGCAACTCCAATGAGGGCACCAACAAGGATGTCTCCAGGGAAATGTACGCCAAGATATATTCGGCTATAGCTCACCAAAAATGCCCATACAAATAGCCAGATATGTTTTTTGCTTTCTGAAAGCAGAAAGAAGATCATTGCCAATCCAAAAGAATTTGCCGCATGTGAGGAGGCAAATCCGTATTTTCCGCCACACTTTCCGACGTTGATCAGTAGGCCCTCCAATGAGGTGTCATGGCATGGACGCAGACGCTCAAAAAAGGGCTTCATAAATGAGGATGTGACTTGATCAGCTATAGTAATGACCAAAATGATGGCAAGAAGTGGCTTCCAAAAGTGTATGCCGTACCGCCTGTAAAGCAAGAAAATAAGCAAGGCATAAAGGGGAATCCAAACCAACTTTGCAGACAAAAAAAGCATCACATCGTCCAGTGCCGGATGTCCAACACCGTTGAGCCAGAGAAAGAGTTGCTCGTCTAAAATTTTGATTTGCTCAATCACTTAATGATTATTTCAGCTTGGGCGTCAATTCTGAAGCCATTTGTTTCCTTGAAAAATTTTTTGGAGGATTCATTATCAATTACAATGAAAGTCGGGTGTTTTTTGTTGCAGGCATATGCCTTTTTATATTTGAAGTTGACAAGGCTCACATTTTGATGAAGTAACTTGACAGTATTCTTCAATTGGTTTCTAGCTGTAGGTAGCCAGCCACCCGTTCCATGATCTTTTAACTCAATAAGAAAAATACTGTTTTGGAACGTCAACATTCCATCGCACGAGCTTTCCTTATTCTGGGTGTTTTTCTTTAAAACAATGATGCAATTATCTATTGCCGTGAATGTTACTTCTATTTGATTATCATTTTTAATTGTTGCTATCCACTCGTCTTTTAGCTGAGTATCAGTGTATGCTCTTGTCCCGTCTTGGTCGTCGCATATGCCGAATAATTTTTCGTTAAGAGGAAGCTCACTACAATCTGTTCCGAAAAAATCCACACTCATATTTCTTGTTCAATTTCTAACAATGAATCGAATAGACGGTTACCATCTGCCAGAGATTCGTTGAGCAAATTTTTATCTGAAGGTATCCCTTCATAATTATCGAGTTCTATAATATTCCCTGTTTTTTCATCCAACTGGTAAACTGAAACTTCCTTAGAGCTAATAGTAGATTTGAGAGGAACGACAGCATTCAATTTTTCTGAAAGCACATTATTTTCAATTATTTTTGTGTTCAATAAGCCTGCTTGAATAGTTATACTTAGATAATTAATGATGTATGGACTATGAGTTGTAATTATTAGTTTGTTACCAACGTTCTTGTTGTTGAACTCAAGCAAGTTTTTGAGTAGCTCCCATTGAGAAGTAGGAAATAAATTTTGCTCTGGTTCTTCAACAATATTAATAAACGCCGTTTTGTTAAATTTTGAAGAAAGTGCCGAGATTGCTAATCTTTTTTGTTCGTCGGTTAAGCTATCATTTAGCCAAATATCTGCAACACCCGTTTTAAAGCGAGCCATTTCCTCGGTACTCATGGACTCTTGGCTTTCACTTTGTTTTCGAACAGAATGTGATAAATAGCTAGACACGAGGTATAACGGTACAATAGATTGAAACCCACTAGACGCTTCAGGTAATTTAATTTTGTACTCTTCTCCCTTTAGATTTAAAGTGTCATTTAATTTATCATATTCTAAATGGACTTTATTGATTGGCAATGCAATGGACTTATTAATCTTCTTTTTTGCATTTTCGAATTCGGTCAAAAATTCTTTTAACGAATCAGAAGAAAGTTTTAATTCCTTGGGGCTTTTTACATAAGTAATAAAATTCCGCTCAGCAGGAACATACATTATTTGAGGAAGTGGATAGTTTCCATTGGGCGTTTCATTTATAAATAATGCTCCTTTTTCATACGTCATACTATAAGCATCCCCAATATATCCAATCTCAGCATTGTCTAATGAGACGTCATCATTCCAAAAATATTTTTCTAAGCGGTGATAGGCTAAAAAATGATTTCTAAATCTATTTTTCTGTTCGAACCATTTTTTGTCATAATCTCCTCTAACGATTGACTTCTCTATCCACGTAAAAGTTGAAATCAGCTTTGCTATAGTACTCTTTCCACTTCCTTGATTACCAATGAATATAGTTGTCTTACGTATCTCTATCCATCCGTCCTTTTCAAGACAACCTTCTTTGATTGGGCCAAAATATTTGACTTTGATCTTACTCATTTTATTATTTTCCCCCTCGTCAAAGGTACTTATTTCATTTGGTTCAACATTTCCTATTATGGATTACACCCAATTAATTCCTTTCTTCAACATCAATAATGTCTCAGCTTCTTTGGTTCCTTCGGCAGGCTGATAATCATATGCCCAATTGGCCGTAGGAGGGAGGCTCATCAGGATGCTTTCTGTACGTCCGTCTGTATCAAGTCCAAACTTTGTTCCCTTATCCCAGACCAGATTGAATTCTACATATCGTCCTCTACGGAGCATCTGCCAGGTCTTCTCATTTTCGGTAAAGACCTTTTCTCTGGTGGCTTGCACCTGCTCAGAGTAGGCAGGGATGAAAGTTTCTCCGAGGGCTTTCACAAATTCCCAACGATCGGATTTTGTGAAATCATCATTTGCCGAAAGACGATCAAAGAAGAGCCCACCAACCCCGCGGGTTTCTTTTCGATGCTTGAGATAGAAATAGTCATCAGCCCATTGGTTGAATTTAGAGTAGTAATCATCCGAAAATCGATCACAAGTAAACTTGAGTCTTTCGTGAAATTTGGATGCCAATGTTTGGTCTACGTAGTGCGGCGTAAGGTCAATGCCACCGCCGAACCAATACGTTCCATCAGACATTTCGAAATACCGGACGTTCATGTGGATGATGGGAGTCCATGGATTTGAGGGATGCAACACAATGGAGACACCTGTTGCAAAAAAATCGGAAGGCGCTAAATCCAAGGCTTTGAGAATTGCGTCTGGTGTCTTACCGTTAACCCCAGAAAAATTTACTCCTCCTTTTTCAATGACGCCTCCTGACTGAATCACTCGTGTACGACCACCGCCACCGCCTTCTCTTTGCCAAATGTCTTCGACGAATTTGGATGAGCCATCTATCACTTCCAGTTCGTTACATATTCGATCCTGAAGCCCTTGAAACCATAATGAAATTTCTTTTTTGTCCATACTAGAAGGGGTATCCTATGCCAATATTAAACTCTGTTTTGGTGATTGGATTCGGGAATATTTTATTGGCAACCCAGCGTTTGCCGAGTGGTTGGGCTGGGTCAATTAATTTCCACCCCAGATCAACTCTGAAAATCAAAAAGGACAAGTCGAATCGCAAGCCGAAACCTGATCCCAACGCCAACTCTTTTGCGAAAGAATTGAATCTGAAAATGCCATCATCACCTTCTGGGTCAAGCGTTGGATTTACTGTTTCACTATTCAGAAGCCAAATATTACCAGCATCCACGAAGAGCGCCCAATTAACAAAACCAAATAGCCTCTGTCTAATTTCGGCACTCATTTCAATCGACATGTCACCGGGTTGTTCTCTTTGATAATCAACTGTCTCTAATCCTGCATCATCCTTGTTGATGACGCCAAATGCACCTGGCCCGAGTCGCCTTGGTTTCCAGGCTCGAAGACTGTTGCTACCGCCCCCAAAAAAATATTTCAGATAGGGGAGTGAATAGTTTGCTCCATAAGGAATCCCAACACCCACATTTAGCCGAGTAGCCACAGATGTTTGTCGGTTTATATAGAAAGTTTTGCGCAGGTCAACACTTGCCTTTGAGTATTTGTAATATTCGAGCGGTTTGTTGAATGGATTTTCGCCAAGAAGAGAAAATAAATGCCCCCCTGCTTCTATGTTGAATTGCATATAAGATGATCCTCGAGATTTACCGTAATTGTTGTTGACAACAATTTGGAATGATACGCTGCTCACGAAAGCAGAATTGAAAGCGTTGGCATAGGAGTTTCCGCTTAACGAGAGATCATCTAAGAAAACTTGAAAGGTGGAATCTGTTTTCGATTCAATATAGCTCACATCTAAGGGTGTGAGCGTGTAGCTTACGTGATCCTGCACTTTCCATATATAGGCCATCCTCGTATTGAATGTGGTTCGTTTGTATTCGTTGAATCTATCCTCAAAACCATAGGCCAAACCGAATCGGGTTCTCGGATTGTATTTGGCAATTTTCTTTTTGTAAAATTGTCCTAGCGGGGAAAGAAATTGAGGAAATGTGATTGAAAGTTCTGATCCATATTGAAGACTCGAATACGTAGAGTTTTCGTTGCTAACACTCTCTAAACCAACCACTTTGAAGTGGGTGTTTAGTTCTACAATTTCCAGACCTCTGAAGAGGTTTCTGTTTTTGATATTCAAATTGGCAAACGGACCAGGAAGGCCTTGTGTCTTACTAAATCCTACTTCAGTGGATGTTTCGTACCTATCCGCCGGACTCGTAAAGATGTGAGCGGTAAACTTTCCACCGAGCGTATCGAAGTTCACGTTGATGAATTTAAAATTATCTAGGTAGGACAGTTGTCTTTGCGTTTCCAGAACAGCATCTCGTCGATAGAGTCGGTTTGCATAGAGATAGGAGTGCCAATCAAGTATTTTGGTTGAGTATTTAAACCTACCGAATGTATAGGTGATGTCTTTGAAAAATTCATTATCATGTTGCTGGGTAATATCAAATCCAGAATCGGTAACGAAGATGACTGAATCTATCTCATAAATCTTATGACCGTCCTTGTTAATAGGGTTGTTTACAACTTCTCGCACGAGCAATTTTTGAGGACCCAGAGAAACTGAATCAATTTGGAAATACACCAGATCTTTGGAGAATGAAAAGTATCCATTGTTTACCATCATTTGGTACACACGATCTCTTTCTTCAGTAAGATTTATTTGTTTGATTATCGTTTTCGTTAGCTTGGTTTCATCTATTTTCTTCATAAATAGCTCCCGAACCTTTTCGTCTGCAATCACTAGTTGAATGGAATCGATTACATATCCTGGCCCTTCGTTAACAAAATATTTTATCTCCACTTTTGAAGAATCCCTACCTTTTGTTTTTTCTATGATGTTGATCTTATTGCCATAATATCCATACGAATTGAGGTACTGAGAAAATTTATCCTTGGTCATAAGAATCTTATTCTCGTCTAGGATGGATAGCGGTTCGCCCCACCTCATAAGCTGGTTCCCTTCTTTGAGTATGCGATCCACTTTAGCTATTTTTTGCTGTTGCTTTTCAAGTAATTTTTTTTGCTTTTTTTCTCTTTTAGTATTGTTTATTTTGGAATCGTACTTTATGACAAGTTTCTCTTTCTTTTGAATTTGTTTGGCCGTATCCAGATGCCGTTTACCAAATTCATAAATGTACACAAGATGGGCAGGGCCAGAGGGAATAAGCAGTCGGCTATTTGGTTGTTGCTCATACAGGGTGGACATATTCTCCCGATGTTTTGACCCAATGCCTTCGATCGTCTGTTTATGGAGTACTCGTTCTCCTTCCGGAAGGAATTTGGATCCAGCGCAGGACGAAAGTATAACTGACAAAATAACCAGTTTGGTTACTGTACAGTACGTACTTTTACATATGATTTTGAAAAGTGAGCTGAAGTTCATTAAGTCGCTCAAAATTAAGAAGTACCGCGCAGCTGAAAAATGTTTTTTGGCCGAAGGTGAAAAAAATGTTTTGGAGCTGCTCAATACGGATTACAAGATAAGGAGACTTCTGGTGACTGCCGACTTCCTAAGTAAATACAAAAAACGTATAGAAACTCTTTCCTATTGCCAGGTGAGTGTCAAAGAGCTCACAAGTGTTTCATCCTTTGTTGCCAATGATCAAGCAGTTGCTGTGGTCGAGTCGAGAGATTATTCTGTTCGTGACATTGACCTGTCCAATGGCTTGATGGTGCTGGATGGTATCCGTGATCCTGGTAACCTTGGGACAATAATTCGCACACTTGATTGGTTTGGATTTGATCAACTGGTGTGCTCGGAGGATACAGCTGAATGCTACAATCCTAAGGTGATCAGCGCTACGATGGGTTCATTCGTTAGGGTTAAAACGGTTTATTGTGATTTGGAAATTTTTTTATCCAAGTACAAAGGGGTGAAGGTTGGTGCTGACTTGAAGGGGGAGTCAATTGATGATTTCCAGTGTGGGTCGCCGTATTTATTTGTTATGGGAAGTGAATCACACGGAATAAGTGAACCAATCCAAAGGCTTCTGGATAGGCGCGTGACTATCCAGAAATATGGCAAAGCAGAATCGCTCAATGTAGGCGTGGCGACTGGGATAATTTGCCACTCTTTAATGGCTAAATAGGGTCTGCTGAAAAACGCTGATCACTTACTTTATTCATTTTATTTGCCCTCAAGCCGGGCGGGCTCATACTTTCTGTCTTGATACAGAAAGTATGCAAAGAAACCGAAGGTTCATGAGGGATCGTGAGCAAGGTAGTGCGTATG
>Ga0316208_1002020_pt1 | contig 17439 bp, 13 predicted proteins | sample 3monopyrite_MG_FD_204944 | JGI IMG/M metagenome (GOLD analysis project Ga0316208, IMG submission 204944) | Microbial mat bacterial communities from mineral coupon in-situ incubated in ocean water Damariscotta River, Maine, United States -... | ecosystem: Environmental > Aquatic > Marine >...
CGAATTCCGGGTCGCCATAACCATTGGCATAACCCGCCTGCGCCTTGGTTGCCACCATTTCTATGTTCTCATTTCCTCCTTGGTCGGTGGTGACGGTAAGCAGCCGCAACTTCTGCCCTGTGATATCCACATCCATTCCACGGTCAATCTCCGAAAGCTGAAAGGCTGAAAGTTTGGTCAGATCATAGCGTATCAAGGCATCCAGACTAATCTTGAAGTATTCCGCCATTGGAATCAGTTTCTGAAAAGGCGGCTGCACACCTTTCTCGTAACCGATTAAGGTTGTACGGCTCAGCTCCAATGTTTTGGCCAAGTCGGTTTGCGAGATGCCTTTTCGCTCTCTCAGGAATTTAAGGTTTGTTGATAAATACATTCGACCAGAATTGAATGCCGAAAGTAATGATTGTTTACATTATGGACTTATATGTGTTGATATGATGGACAATTAGCGAATGTAATAATTAGCAGATTAGCGAATGAGAGTAATATGCGAATGATTGGAGTGGCCGTAAATAGGTTACGGTGCGGCAGTATAAACTTGTAGATTCATAGGGAAAAGTCCATGACGATCGGACGATAGTCCATTATTAATTTGTAAAAAACAACCATGTATTATAATCGAACATTATGCAATGAATTCTCTAGACTATTAGAGCCTAATGGAGAATTAAGGTGGCTATTCAATTACGTGAAAGGCAGATGCGACTTGGACTTCCTGATTGGAAAGAGTGGTAACAAACAATGGATTTCTGTTTACAGAGGTCTTTCCCGCATACTTACAATCAAGCCAGTTTACAAGAAACCATCAAAGATTAAGATTGATGCGGCTAATGCTTATAAGGAATTAGCTCCCAATATCTATGGGGCAAAAGATTTGCCGTATAACTTCAAAGATGAACTAGACAAATTAATTTCCATAGTAGAAGAGAATGAAAAATTTGACCGTTACTACAAAAACAAGAAAGAAGGTTTTTACCAAAATGAACTGTCCAGGCGATACGGAATGTTCGGCTTGGAAGATGATGAATTCGTAATCGTGGACAAAGAAGCGGTTATTGGATATACTGATACTGCTGAGAAGGATAAAGTCTATGGAAAGGTTCAAGAAGGATACAAGGAACTTCAAACAGCCATTTCGGACTGGAACGCCAAGGAATACGGACAGAAACTTGATGAAAAATCAATTGGAAACGAACTTGATTTTCTTGCTTTAGATAAAGAAGGGAATATTCTGCTGATTGAGTATAAGCACGGAACAAACACCTCTGGAATTTATCTAAGCCCTCTCCAAATCGGAATGTATTATGAGCTTTTCAATGGTTTTCCGAAAGAGGAATTACATGATTCTGTTAATGCCATGCTGAAACAGAAACAAGAAATGGGGCTGATTAACCCGAATTGGAAAATTCCAAAAATCAAAGGCATTATTCCTGTATTGATTATTTCTGATTACAACGATAAAAGCTCTTCAAAAGATAAGTATCACAACATATTAGAATTTGTACGAGAAAAAAAGAGCAATGAGTTTTTGTCCAAAATCAGAACTTACAATTACACTACCCAAGGCGGCTTGGAACAATGGTAAAAATGAACTTCAAAATACATAGAGGAACACAGGAAATAGGTGGTTCGTGCGTTGAGGTGTGGACAGACACCACACGAATTGTTGTGGATATTGGAATGCCGTTGGTTGTATCTGACGGGCAGGGATTTGATTTCAAACAGTATAAGAATCTCACCACAAAGGAATTGGTGGAGCAGAAAATTCTGCCAGACATTGACGGACTGTATGAGAACACGTCATCAAAGGTTGATGGCATTCTCTGCTGGCGCGCGTTTGTAACGCGTGCAGAAGTCAAGGCACGCGTTACAAACGCGCGCCAGCTAACACCTAATTCCTAACAGCTAAACGCTAATTTTGAAATCCATCATCCACATAGACCTCGACACCTTCTTCATCTCCTGCGAACGGTTGCTGGAGCCGAAACTCATTGGCAAACCTGTGTTGGTGGGTGGCGTTACAGACCGTGGCGTGGTTGCTTCGTGCAGTTACGAAGCGCGTACGTTCGGCATCCATTCTGCCATGCCCATGAAAATGGCACGAAACCTTTGTCCAGAGGCTATTGTGATTCGCGGCAACAGCAGTATTTACAGTAAACAATCGGATATCGTAACGGAGATTGTCAAAGAAGAATCGCCTTTGTTTGAGAAATCGAGCATTGACGAATTCTACATCGACACCACGGGAATGGACCGTTTTTTCGGCTGCTACAAATGGGCCAAGGAGCTGCGCGAACGCATTATGAAGGAAACGCATCTGCCCATTTCGTTCGCGCTTTCCACCAGTAAAACCGTGGCCAAAGTGGGCACGGGCGAGGCCAAACCCAACAACCACAAAGAAATTCCGAAGGACACGGAAATGCCCTTCCTTGCCCCGCTTTCCATCAAGAAGATACCGCAGGTGGGCGACCAGACTTACCGCATGCTACGTAGTATGGGCGTGGAAAAAGTGAAGACCGTGCAGGACATGCCGATGGAACTCATGGAGCGCGTGATGGGCAAGGCCGGTGTTTCTATTTGGAAGAAGTCTCACGCTATCGACAACTCGCCAGTCATTCCTTATCACGAACGGAAATCCATTTCCATTGAACGAACGTTTGAGCGAGACACTACCGACATGATAAAGCTGAAAAGCATTATCAAAGCCATGGCCGAAAACTTGGCGTATCAGCTCAGGAATGGAGATAAACTCACTGCTTGTATCAGCGTTAAAATCCGCTATTCTGATTTTCAAACCACCAGCAAGCAGCGTAAAATTCCTTACACGAGTGCCGATCACACCATCATTCAAATAGTAGAAGACCTATTTGACCAACTCTACGACCGTAGAGTTTTGATCCGCTTGGTGGGAGTTCGGTTCAGCCATTTAGTTGGAGGCGGTTACCAAATCAATCTGTTTGAAGACAGCGAAGAAATTATCAGGCTCTATCAGGCCATGGATGCCATGCGCAACAAATACGGACAAGATGCCGTGAAACGTGCCGTGGGCATGGGTTCAAAAGGCATTGGCCGCAGCAATCCGTTTAATGGCGAGCCGCCTGTGATTCCAGCGCATCGGAGGCTAAGTTGATTGAAGAGGCCAATGCTCTTCTTACTAAGATTCAAGGTGCAGACATTAAGGTCGGTGCTAAAGCAGGAGAAGGTGACAAGATCTTCGGTTCTGTAAACAGCATTCAGGTTGCGGAAGCGATCAAAGCCGCTACAGGTTCTGAAGTTGATCGTAAGAAAGTTGGCTTGAAAGAAAGCACCGTGAAGAAACTCGGTACTTACACTGCAACTGTCAGACTTCACAAAGAAGTTGAGGGTGAATTCGAATTCGAAGTCGTAGCAGAGTAATTCCGAAACGGATTGATATTGAAGAGGCGAGCCAAACGGTTCGCCTTTTTTATTGAAATGGCTGGCCAACTCAGTTATTAGACGTAGCTTATTTTGGTGTAATACGGGAAATGTGTACTTTGGGCATGGTATTAACCAATACGGAAGTTGAATTTTTACACGAAATCTGAAAATGAAAAATCTATCTAAGCTATTGTTGCTAACGTTGATGATTGGAGGGCTATTTGCTAGCTGTAATACTGATGATGAGCAGAATGTTCCGGACGCAACGTTTAATGTCGGTATTACCGGTGATGTGAATCAAACACACGGTTTTACTATTTCTGAGAATACAACGGAGTCTCAAAATACCAACGGATCTGAGGTTATAACGTGTATTTACACCCCGGCACTCAACGAGTTTTCTATGATTGCCCAGGACCAATCAGCAGCTTGGTACTTGGCTCTGACTTACAGCGGAACACTAGAGGCTGGTACTTACAGCCTTTCTCAAAGTGGGTACCTAAACCCATCTCAATCGAATGAATCTTTTGACGGTATCTCTGGTACAATAACTATCGGTCAAGTTGAGCCTTTGCAGGGTGGTTCCAGCTACTCCATTGACGGGTCTTTTTCTGCTGCCATGGAAACGTCAAATACCCCAACCGAAACCATTCAGGTTAATGGAACGTTCACGAATGTTACTGTAAAATCAGTGCTTTGACAGAAGAATTAATTAAGTGAAGGGCGAGTCGGAAGATTCGCCCTTTTTTGTTCCTTTATTTTTTAAGATTTCAGTTGACTATAGCCATGATCACCTAATCCAGCGTTGGCTAATGAACCAGTGGCAGCATAAAATTCTTCGAGAGCAAGAGGCGAATCACTCAAACCTCAAACTCTCAATCGGATCCAGATTGGATGCTTTGATGGCGGGATAAATTCCTGAAACGACTCCAACCACAAAGCAGATAATCACTCCCGTGATGATCCAAAGCCAAGGGATAATGAATCCGCCACCGATGAAACTCGAGACCCCGTTTCCGATGGCTATTCCAAACACAATTCCAGCCAAACCACCAATAATGGATATGGAAACCGCTTCTACTAGAAATTGAAGTCGAATGAATGCTTTTGTAGCACCAAGCGCCTTCCTCACTCCTACTTCACGTGTGCGCTCCGTAACCGATACCAACATGATATTCATCAAACCTATGGCTGCTCCCATCAACGTAATAATGCCAATCATAAAACCTGCCACCTGAACTTCGTACAGATTCTCTACCAGCATTTTAGATAAGTTGTCGCTGCGTACAACTTCAAAATTGTTTTCCTCGCCCGCGTTTACGCCTCTAACCACTCGAAACGTTCCCGTTGCCTCGCTGATGGCGCTTTCTAGTGAAGCGATATTATCGGCCAGAACGCTGATAGTAAAAGAGGTTTTTGGACTCAGGTATTGCTGACGTGCATTGGTTAACGTAATCATGCAGGTTTTATCTCCACCAAAACCCATGGTAGAGCCTTTTTCTGCAAGCACACCGATTACGCGGTATTTTGATGCACCAACCGCAACCATCTTTCCAATTGGGTCTATATTTTTTGGAAAAAGGACGTCTTTCACCACACTTCCAATCACAATAACAGGTATTCCAAACCGCTGCTCGGTTTCTGAAAAATTCCTTCCAAGTTCAAAATCATATCCGCTTGCTGTGAAATAATTGGCATCGCAGCCCATTACATTAATATTTGGCTGTGTTTTTTCTGAACCATGCTTCAAGGTCGAAGCGAATGAGGCATAAGCTGAAACGCTTACCAACGCAGGAAATTCAAAGGTTTCTTGAAAACGTTCTGCCTCCCGAAAGGTGATACGTGTATAATTCTTAGGCCTTTTGCCGCCTCGGCCAATACGGATGTTGCTACCGCGGTTTCGGATGGTGAACGTGTTGGCACCCATACTTGTGAAATTGCTCGTAATGGAACTTTTAATCCCATCAATAGAAGTTAGAATACCGACCAATGCGGTAATGCCGATGGCAATAATGAGCATGGTAAGAATGGCACGTAACCATTGACCTCTGATAGAGCCAAAAGCCACCTTTACATTCTCAAAAATCAACTGAAAATACTTCTTGTCCATTCCTTTTTCGCGGGAGCGCAAGGTAGCTATTTGAGGCTGCAAGTTTCAAGCAGTTAGCAGGACAAACGCATTAAGTTTTTACAATGAGATTATTACAGCGAGGGTTCGAGTTATTAAGTTCTCGATGCGATTGTCGTGCCTCCAATCACTCGAACTGACCGGCTGGGTCACTCGTTATTAGTTGGTTAGGTTTTGCTTTACAACTTCTGGAAACTTCTTAATGCGTTTGCCCTGGCAGTTAGAAACCACCTTGATTAAGGTGTCTTGAATTCCTACATTCGCGCTCAGAAAATGAACGGTTTTAGAATGGAATTGTTCGTCAACTGAAATGCTATTTCGCCAATCAATCAACAATAATAAAACACTTCTTTCATGAGCATATATGAAGATTATCTAAAGGAAATCGAAGAACGGAAAGCGCAAGGTCTTCACCCAAAGCCAATTGATGCTGATGAGTTGCTAACTGCGATTATTGGTCAGATTAAGGATTTAGACAATCCGTACCGAAAAGATTCCCTTAATTTCTTTATTTACAATACACTGCCTGGAACCACAAGTGCTGCTGGTGTAAAGGCGAAATTTCTGAAAGAGATAATTCTTGGCGAGTCTGTTCTTGAAGAAATCACGCCTACATTTGCGTTTGAGTTGTTGTCTCATATGAAAGGTGGTCCTTCTATTGAAGTACTTCTTGATTTTGCATTGGGCGATGATGATGCTAAAGCTAAAGAAGCTGCTAAGATTCTCAAGACACAGGTGTTCCTTTATGAAGCGGACACAAACCGTTTAGAAAAAGCTTTCAAAGGCGGTAACGCAATTGCCAAAGACCTTCTTGAAAGTTACGCTAATGCTGAGTTCTTCACGCAACTTCCAGATGCAGAAGAAGAGATTGAAGTCGTCACATTTATTGCAGGTATTGGCGACATCTCTACCGATCTGCTGTCTCCTGGTGGCGATGCCCACTCTCGTTCAGACCGCGAATTACATGGTCAGTGTTTGTTTGAGCACAACAAAGAAATGCAAAAGGAACTTTTGGCATTGAAAGGACAACACCCAGATAAGCGGGTAATGTTGATTGCAGACAAGGGAACAATGGGAGTTGGTTCTTCGAGAATGTCTGGTGTAAATAATGTGGCTTTGTGGACAGGCGTTAAATCAAGCCCATACATCCCTTTTATAAATATTGCTCCGGTAATTGCAGGTACAAATGGAATATCTCCAATTTTCTTAACCACAGTTGGTGTAACGGGAGGTATTGGTATCGACCTTAAAAACTGGGTGAAGCAAAAAGATGCGGATGGAAATACAATTGTTGATGAAAACGGAGACGCAGTTTTAAAGGAAGAATATTCTGTAAAAACAGGAACTGTTCTTACCATCAATACCAAGGAAAAGAAGCTTTACAACGGTGATAAAGAATTAAAAGACATTTCTGCTGCATTAACTCCGCAGAAAGTAGAGTTTATTAAAGCTGGTGGGTCTTATGCAGTTGTTTTTGGTAAAAAACTACAAACGATTGCTGCCAAAATTTTAGGCATAAACGTTCCTCAAGTATATGCACCTTCGAAAGAGATTTCTGTTGAAGGACAAGGCCTAACAGCTGTTGAGAAGATTTTCAACAAGAATGCAGTAGGAAATACGCCAGGTAAAACTTTACACGCTGGTTCTGATGCACGTGTGGAAGTAAACATCGTTGGTTCTCAGGACACTACAGGATTAATGACTTCTCAGGAATTAGAGAATATGGCCGCTACAGTTATTTCTCCAATTGTTGATGGTGCTTACCAATCTGGCTGTCACACCGCTTCTGTTTGGGATGATAAGTCGAAGGCTAACATTCCAAGATTGATGAAGTTTATGAACGACTTCGGATTGATTACGGCCCGCGACCCAAAAGGTGTGTATCCCGCAATGACCGATGTAATTCACAAAGTGTTGAATGATATTACTGTGGGTGATTGGGACATCATTATTGGTGGCGATTCGCACACGCGTATGTCAAAAGGAGTTGCCTTTGGAGCAGATTCAGGAACAGTTGCACTTGCCTTGGCTACAGGCGAGGCTACCATGCCAATTCCACAATCGGTGAAAGTGACCTTTAAAGGAAGCATGAGAAGCTTCATGGATTTCCGTGACGTGGTTCATGCAACGCAACAGCAAATGCTAAAGCAATTTGGTGGGGAAAACGTATTCCAAGGAAGAATTATTGAAGTTCACATTGGAACACTTACTGCTGACCAGGCTTTTACTTTTACAGATTGGACAGCTGAGATGAAAGCCAAGGCTTCTATCTGTATTTCTGAAGATGAAACGTTGATTGAATCTTTAGAGATTGCCAAAGGCCGTATCCAAATCATGATTGATAAGGGAATGGACAATGAGAAGCAAGTTCTAAAAGGATTGATTACCAAGGCTGAAAAGAGGATTTCTGAAATCAAATCGGGAGAAAAGCCAGCCTTGAGACCTGATGCTAACGCGAATTATCATGCTGAGGTAGTTATCGATTTGGATGAAATCGCGGAGCCAATGATTGCCGATCCAGATGTAAACAATGAAGATGTTTCTAAGCGTTATACGCATGATCAGATTCGACCATTGTCTTTCTACGGTGGAACCAAGAAAGTAGACCTAGGATTCGTTGGATCTTGCATGGTTCACAAAGGAGACATGAAGATTTTGGCTCAAATGTTAAAGAACATTGAGGCTAAATACGGTAAAGTCGAGTTCAAAGCTCCACTTGTAGTAGCACCTCCAACCTATAATATTGTTGATGAATTGAAAGCTGAAGGCGATTGGGAAGTATTGGAGAAATACTCAGGTTTTGTGTTTGATGATGCGGCCCCGAAAGCAGCAGCTCGTACCAAGTATGAAAACATGCTGTATTTGGAGCGTCCAGGTTGCAACCTTTGTATGGGTAACCAAGAAAAGGCTGAACCAGGAGATACTGTGATGGCCACATCAACACGTTTGTTTCAAGGTAGAGTTGTGAAAGATTCTGGCGAGAAGAAAGGAGAATCTCTATTGTCGTCAACACCTGTGGTAGTGTTGTCTACAATCTTGGGGAGAACTCCTACAATGGCAGAGTACGAAGCTGCGGTTGACGGTATCGTATTAACCAGATTCAAACCTTCGAAGAAGGGTTTGGTGTTGGCGTAAGCACTTAAAATAATTGATTCGAAAAAACCGAGTGAATCACTCGGTTTTTTTGTGCTTGTATCTTGTGCTTGTTTGTAGGTTCAATCCAACTTAATGCGTTCCACCTTTGAAAAGTTTTTGTTAAAATTTTACAATTTAGAATTATTCTAAACAGTTGTCTTTCAAAATCTATTCTATTTTTGACCCAGCCCAAAATTCATTACTACATCATACACCACGATTCAAGCAAACTAAGAAACAAGTAATTGGCAACAATTTTGTATCTTATACGTTGAAAAAGAACTAATTACAGTCATGAGCACTCAAACGGCATCATTGAAGATTAAAGAAAACAAGCACGGGGAAGTTTTATCTATCGAACTTAGTTTCCCGGTACTTGAAAGGGAAGATAATGGAAAGTTTTTCGTCAAATGCCCATTGTTCAACTCAATCGGCTTTTCAAACAAAAGTTTAGATGAAGCTAGAAAAGAGCATGATGATGACCTTGGAGTTTTCTTTGACCTTCATATTAAGAGACACTCGTTAAAAACAGCCTTGAGATCGCTGGGTTGGGTAAAGACGGTTCACAATAAGTACCAACCACCAGTTGTACCATCTTATCTTTTGGAAGGTGCCAATACGGTCAAGAGTAAGTTCAAACCTGCTGCCTAGTGGAAGAGGAATCATTTGCAAAGTCTCGAGTTGAAGAAATGATTGGTAAGTACGGTGACGTAGTCGATACAACCCGTGATTACGAAGGAAGAGGCTTTGATGTGATTCTTTTGTCAAATGGAACAATAATTCGACTACCAGCGAAACCTTCAAGGATTGATTATGACCATGTTTGGTTAATCGCAGATGGAAAGCTTCAAATGTCTGCTTGGTCGTTTGAAGAATGGCTTCAGAATCAAGGAAGTTAGTCCAAACTTCCTCATCTACTCCGTTTCAGTCGACATCGACAGCCTTTAAACAAGAACTGCTTGTGCTTGTTACATTAGCAAGTAATAGATTTCATTTTGCTGAGATGAGAACTCTTGGCGCAAAAACTAATTAAGACATGGCAGCATTTGATTTAGATATGATAAAAGAGGTTTACGCTCGTTTTCCTGAGCGTATCGCGGCAGCAAGAAAGGCGGTCGGTAAACCACTCACATTGGCCGAGAAAATTCTTTACACCCACCTTTGGGATGGAGAAGCAACTGTAGCTCACGAAAGAGGCAATTCTTATGTGGATTTTGATCCAGATAGAGTTGCCATGCAAGATGCAACGGCTCAAATGGCCTTGTTGCAGTTTATGCAAGCTGGTAAGAAGAACGTTGCCGTTCCATCTACCGTGCATTGCGACCACTTGATTCAAGCACGTGTTGGCGCAACTGCCGACCTTCAGGAAGCAATGAACAAGAGCCACGAGGTTTTCAATTTCCTTGAAAGCGTTTCAGACAAATACGGCATTGGTTTCTGGAAACCAGGAGCAGGTATTATTCATCAAGTTGTTTTGGAGAATTACGCATTCCCAGGTGGAATGATGATAGGAACCGACAGCCACACAGTAAATGCTGGTGGATTAGGAATGGTTGCCATTGGAGTTGGCGGTGCAGATGCTGTTGATGTAATGGCTGGAATGCCTTGGGAGCTGAAATTCCCGAAATTGATTGGTGTTAAACTGACTGGAAAGCTGAACGGCTGGACTTCTCCTAAGGATGTTATCCTGAAAGTAGCTGGAATTCTAACCGTTAAAGGTGGAACAGATGCAATTGTAGAATACTTCGGAGACGGGGCAAAGAGCATGTCTTGTACCGGAAAAGGCACCATTTGTAACATGGGCGCTGAGATTGGCGCCACCACTTCAACTTTCGGTTATGACGAAAGCATGGAGCGTTACCTAAGAGCAACTGGTCGTGCCAATGTTGCCGATTTGGCAAACGGAGTAAAAGAACACTTGACGGGCGATGATGAAGTTTATGCCAATCCTGAGAATTACTTCGACCAAGTAATTGAGATTGATTTATCCACGCTTACTCCGCACATCAACGGACCGTTTACACCAGATTTAGCAACACCTGTTGCTGATATGAAGACCGTTTCTGCTAAAGCAGGATGGCCAACGAAAATTGAATGGGGATTGATCGGTTCTTGTACCAATTCTTCCTATGAAGATATTTCTAGAGCGTGTTCAATTGCAGAAGATGCGTTGGCGAAAGGTTTGAAGCCAAAATCTGAATTTGGCATTAATCCGGGCTCCGAACAAGTTCGATTTACTATAGAAAGAGACGGCTTCATTAACACATTTGAGAAGCTGGGCGCAACCATTTTTACAAACGCTTGCGGACCATGTATCGGACAATGGGGACGTTACAACGACCCGAACAACGGACCGAAAAACACCATTGTTCATTCGTTCAACAGAAACTTTAGCAAGCGTGCTGATGGAAATCCAAACACGCATGCATTTGTTACTTCGCCAGAAATGGTGGCCGCTTTGGCAATCTCAGGAGACTTGAACTTCAACCCAATTACAGACACGCTTACCAACGATAAAGGCGAGCAAGTAAAATTGGCTGAACCAACAGGATTCGAACTTCCGCCAAAAGGATTTGATGTAGAAGACAACGGCTATCTCGAGCCAGCTGAGGATGGAAGTGGTGTAGAAGTAAAAGTGAACCCGGAAAGTGATAGAATTCAGCTTTTGGCTGGTTTTAGCCCTTGGGATGGCAAGAACATCTCAGATGCCAAACTTCTTATCAAGGCTGAAGGAAAATGTACTACCGACCACATTTCAATGGCCGGTCCATGGTTGCGTTACAGAGGTCACCTCGATAATATCTCAAATAACACACTGATTGGTGCTGTGAATGCTTTTGGTGGAGCAACCAATAAGGTTAAAAACCAGTTGGACGGTTCTTTCGGAGAAGTACCAGCCGTTGCTAGAGCTTACAAGGCAGCTGGAGTTCCATCCATCGTTGTTGGAGACAGCAACTACGGAGAAGGATCTTCAAGAGAGCACGCGGCTATGCAGCCTCGTCATTTAGGCGTTCGTGCGGTATTGGTGAAATCATTCGCTCGGATTCACGAAACAAACCTTAAGAAGCAAGGGATGTTGGGTCTAACCTTTGCTAACGAAGCAGATTATGACAAAATCCAAGAAGATGACACCATCAACTTTACAGACCTTACGGAGTTTGCTGTTGGAAAGCCGTTAACGATGGAGTTTGTTCATGCCGATGGATCGAAGGACACCATTCTTGCAAACCACACATACAACGAAGCACAGATTGAGTGGTTTAAAGCTGGTTCTGCACTCAACATGATTAAAGCGGAAGCGGCAGCTAATGCTTAAACCGTAATTTCATTTTTAAGGAAACGGGCGGCCTTGGTCGCCCGTTCTTGCTTGATACAACCATGTTGTGGTTATGGCAGATCCTAAATCGTTGTAGGGGGATATTGCCTAGGAAGTGGTAGAACGCGCAAATTGATAAGGAAAGACCCTTCCTCCGTCAGGGAAACAAAAGGGTTTTGCGATACTTGCTGGTTGCTTCGCTGAGGCAAGAAGTGTCTCTTCTGTTGAAGTTCCTGTTATACCCGAGCCCCCCCTTTTTAGAGGCATAATGGTGAAGAGGAATTAGATGTTACAGGAGGTCGTGTAATAGATTGAAGGTCAAAGAACAATATGATAGTCCGTCTGTAGGCACATCCAACATGAAATAGCCACAGAGACACAGAAGGCACAACTTGTCCCGCAGGGCGGGAGAACTGACACAGAAATATTTCTTTTTCTCTATAAAAACCTCTGTGCATTCTGTGTCTCTGTGGCTAAAAATATTTTTCTCAATAAAGCTGTGCACACAAGCGGATCAGCATAAAGAACAATAGACATTGTAAGTAACCCTGTATATGATACTATAGATACTATTATTGACCCTGTAAATGTTACTATTACAGACAATATTAACCCTGTAAATGTTACATTTGATATGTGTATCAACGTAATATTCAATATAAACTACAGGCTTGGGCAGATTCAGATAAGCGTAAACCACTTGTTCTACGTGGTGCAAGGCAAGTAGGTAAGACCTCTGTAGTCATTCAGTTTGGGAGAACTTTCAAACAATTCATCCACCTCAATTTAGAGCGGCCAGAACAGAGAGGGTTGTTTTCTGAAAATCGGCCTATCGATGAAGTGGTTAATGCCATTTTCTTTCAAGCGAAGAAAGATTTGAATAAAACATCGGAGACATTACTCTTTATCGATGAGATTCAGACGGAGCCCAATGCGTTTCCAGCTTTACGTTATTTATATGAAGATTATCCGCAATTGAAGGTGATTGCGGCAGGTTCATTGCTCGAAACGCTTTTTGATGTGGAAAGGAGTTTCCCTGTTGGCAGAGTGGAATACATGATAATGCGGCCAGTCAGTTTTTCTGAGTTTCTGGGAGCATTGGGTGAAGAGCAAGCCCAAAAAGCGTTAGAAACCGTTCCTGTTCCAAATTATGCACATCAAGAGCTGATGCGGCTTTTTCATATTTACGCCATGATTGGCGGAATGCCAGAAGTTGTTGCTAACTATGCTGAGCACAGAGACCTTACCAGAGTTTCAAAATTGTATGCATCATTGATTCAAGGTTACATTGAGGATGTGGAGAAATACGCCAAAAACAATACACAACGCCAGGTTATCAGGCATGTAATAAACATTGCGTTTTTAGAAGCAGGAACACGTATCAAATTTCAAGGGTTCGGGAATTCTAATTATGGCTCGCGCGATATGGGAGAGGCTTTTCGTGCCTTGGAGCAAGCAATGGTGCTACAACTAATTCGGCCTGTAACAGGTTTTCACTTGCCGCAAATTCCTAATCTAAAGCGATCACCGAAATTACAGGTGTTAGATACCGGAATGTTCAACCATGTTTCTGGCGTACAGCAAGATATAGTGCTGTTAAAAGACTTATATCCAGTTCATCAAGGTAGATTGATGGAACATTTGGTCATGCAGGAGTTTCTCACCTCGCAAACCAACCCTTTGTTTAAACCAAATTTTTGGGTGCGAGAAAAGGTGAATAGCAGTGCAGAAGTGGACATGGTTTTTGCACACGGTGTCAACTTGGTTCCTGTTGAGGTAAAGGCTGGCAAGGAAGGTAAACTTCGCTCGTTGCATCAGTTTATGGATAAGGCACAGCACACAATGGCCGTTCGAGTTCATGGAGGAAAGTTCAGCATCGAGAAAGTCAGCACCATAGCGGGAAAGGAATTTCATTTAATGAATGTGCCTCACTATGCCTCAGCGTACTTGTCCGAATACGTAAAGCTGTTGGCAGAAAAAGCAGCTAAATGAGAGGTTGCAAAACCAAAGGCGACAACCAAACTACCATAGCCCAACAAGCGCACTTTGATTTAAACCTAAGCTCCGAACATTTCTAAAAAACAAAGCCTCTTCCGAAATTTGGAAGAGGCTTTAGAACTGTAACAGGGATTGATTAGCTCTTAATGTATCTCACTGTAACCATGCTTTCGGCAGCAGTAATGCGGATGAAATAAACGCCATTAGCAAACCCACTGATGTTCACAGACTGATTGAAATCGTTGGTATCTGAAATTCTGATAGTAGGCTGAAGTGCTTGACCGAGCATGTTAGTCAATTCAATAGTAACATCTTCGGTTACCGGAAGCATCCCTCTAACGGTAAATTCTCCTTTTCCTGGGTTTGGATATAGATCCAACACATCAAAAATGCTGTGTTCTTCTATCCCAACCTGAAGCGTAAACTCCAGCAAATTTGTAGAAGTAGGACACCCGTTCGGACCAATGTATTGCACCTGATAATTACCACTTTGAATTGTTGTGTAATCAATTCCTGTTGCTCCAGGAATGGGGTCTCCATTCAGGAACCATTGGTAGTCTGTTCCCGGAGGATCCACCGTTAAATCATCTCCGTTTACAAGAATAACGGCCTCATCCATAGGAGTAACATCAACCGAAATGAGGTTGGAAACTCCAACACATCCAAACTGGTTGGTCACAGTTACGAAGTAATCACCAGACTCCTCAACAACTGTGGTCGGGTTTGTTCCATTAGTAATCTCCCATAAATAACTACCCTGATTGGTTGCAGTAGACAGCGTGATTGCTTCTCCTTCGCAAAAAGTAAGAGGTCCATTTGCCGTAATAGTTGGTGAAGGAGCTGGCTGAACCGTGACATTTGCAATTGCTGAGGTTCCGGTACATCCATTTGCATCTGTTACAGTAACCGAATACTGTCCACTTCCACTAACGGTAATAAATTCATCGGTATTCGTGGTAGTCCATAAATAAGAGTCGAAACCTGACGTGGCTGTTAAATCCATCGTTTCCCCGTCACATAATTCCAACGCTCCGTTATTACTTGAAGTAATAGTTACGGCAGGTGCATCCTCTACTTCAATATCCATCTCAGCTGTGTTTTCACAACCCAATGCATTCTGATAAACGTAGGTTACAGTGTGCGAACCACCACCTACGATAGAAGGGTCAAACATTCCGCTACTCACACCAGAACCAGAAAATGAGCCTCCAGCAGGCGTACCACTTAAAGTTATAGGAGCACCTTGTTCACAAAGAGGAGCAACAGAACTGATACTAACATCGGGTAGCAAATTCGCTAATGCGAAAGCTGGTAATGTAAAATCTGCCCATGCAGGAGTTGTAATGGTACTGTAACCTCCACTTGTTCCAAGAATTTCGTTTCCCATATCTTCCCAAATCGGAATTCCTTGCCAGTGCGCTCCAATTAACCAATCGCCATCATTCGCAGGTTCAAAGTACTGCGTAACATCTGCAGCGTCAGCCCCAGAAAAGTGATTAACCACATGGTAAAATTGGTCGTTCACAGAACAGACATCTGGGGCAACCAACGAAACATCCTGACCTTCCGAGGTTGGGTCAACATTTCCCAATCTAGCACCAAACGTATTTGCCGCATTACTCGCGGGAGTAATTGCAACAGGTCGAATTCGTGGAGTTCCTAAACTACTTCCAAGTGGAAAAACATAGGTATCTGTACTGTTCATTGCCCAAGAAAGACGACCTGTACCTAAACTGCTAACGAATCCACCGTTTTCCGTAATAGCCGATGAAGACGGATTAAGAACTCGAAGGGTATTCACATCCGTAGCGAACTCTAGATTATTTAGCTGAAGTAATCCCTCCACGTGAGCGTCTATCCCTAAAGATTTCACTCCCGTTCCTAAAAGATTTAGGTTATAAAAACTAGAAAGAAAGCTGCCACCAATAAGTTGGTTTCCACCGTTAATATTAACCAAACTTTGGTCTGCTGTAAAAGAAGAATTGTTAATCCAATCTCCCGAAACATTAAAAATCCCAGTACTACCGCCACCTCCGGTTAAGATGTCGCCATTTGTCAGAGTTCCCTCAACAGTAATTCGACCTGCATTGTCAATTGTACCAGCATCGTTGTTCAAATCTCCAGTAACAATAGACACAATACAACCTGAACTAACAGACACCTCTGCCCCGTTATTATGAACAACAAATTGTGCGTGCGAGGCAGTATAAACAAGTAGAAAAAGTACCACTAGCGTATTTCGCTTACTACTAGACAATTTGTAACTCCTAAAAAAATCTCTCATTATAATTGGTTTGAGCTATACCTAAATTTCATTTCAAGAACATCAAGTATCAACACCGTTTGAATGCAGAAATCAATCTACTTATTCAGGCACTTCTTTTTTTCTTGAATCTTCTTGATTTGGTTCACGCTGAACGCGTACCGCTGATGCAGAACCAACCGTAGTTCTAGTTTTACTGGCCTCAACTTGAAGCTCAATTACTTGTTCTTCACGAGGAGTGCCAACTGAATTCGCTTTCGACCTGCTAGAAACTTCCTGCATGGCAACTGCGGTTGTCGTTACTCGTTCCTCAATTTTTGCTTCGGATTTACGAATATCAACTTTGCTCTGTTGCGCAGAACAGTAAAACGAGATAGAAGTTAGTTGAAAAGCAATTAGAAAAATCTTCACTTGTTGTCTCATAGGGAATTTTTTTTAAGGTGTTGTTACTGTAATTGCGAACTCAACATCAAGCCAATTGTAGATGCCACTCCAGTTTTCTACTAGAATCTTCACAGTTCCGTTGCTTTTCGCTTCCACATGGTGTATTAATATAAGTGCAAGAGGTGTAGCCGGGTAATCACCAACTAAATCCACGCTAACACCACTAAGTTGATTAAGCCCTGGGATGGTTACCGTTACAGTATACAACCCTCCAGCGTTCAACTGTACAGGTGTGGAATAATAAACGTCCACATTCTGTGGTCCCGCTGGTCCTTGTGGGCCTTGAGGTCCTTGTGCTCCATCTTGTCCGTCTGCTCCGTCTTGTCCGTCAGCACCAGGAAGTCCTTGTGGACCTTGCGCTCCATCTTGTCCATCTGCTCCGTCTTGTCCGTCAGCGCCTGGAAGTCCTTGTGGACCTTGTGCTCCATCTTGTCCATCTGCTCCGTCTTGTCCGTCAGCGCCTGGAAGTCCTTGTGGACCTTGTGCTCCATCTTGTCCATCGGCTCCGTCTTGTCCGTCAGCGCCTGGAAGTCCTTGTGGACCTTGCGCTCCATCTTGTCCATCTGCTCCGTCCTGTCCGTCAGCGCCTGGAAGTCCTTGTGGACCTTGCGCTCCATCTTGTCCATCTGCTCCGTCCTGTCCGTCAGCGCCTGGAAGTCCTTGTGGACCTTGTGCTCCATCTTGTCCATCGGCTCCGTCCTGTCCGTCAGCACCTGGAAGTCCTTGTGGACCTTGTGCTCCATCTTGTCCATCTGC
>Ga0316208_1002021_pt1 | contig 17431 bp, 11 predicted proteins | sample 3monopyrite_MG_FD_204944 | JGI IMG/M metagenome (GOLD analysis project Ga0316208, IMG submission 204944) | Microbial mat bacterial communities from mineral coupon in-situ incubated in ocean water Damariscotta River, Maine, United States -... | ecosystem: Environmental > Aquatic > Marine >...
GCCTGCGTCTCTGGCCAGTCTGGAGCGTCGTCGCCAGCGGGTTCGTGATGCTCTGTCACAGGCTCAAGCCGCTGACGAGACGCGTCGCAAGCTGGGGCGGAATCCGGAGAAGAACCCGGCGCAGGTTCCCACCACCGATCCCGAATCGTGTCTTCCGCAACCAGGTAATCCCGCATTACGCGACGATCCCACGCAACCGGTGGCCGACTCACAGAAATCTCAACTGCCTCGTAACCGGCGAGGGCAGCTGGCAAAGAGTTGCTTCGTTTATGTCGCCGAACAGGACATGTACTACTGCCCGCAAGGGCACACGATGCCGCACGAAAAAAGCAAACGCGATCGACGCGGGCACGAACCGGTGACGCGTCGTATCTATCGTTGCGGTTCCTGCGACGGTTGTCCCTGGGCTGCCGATTGTATTTCGGCAACCACAAAACACGGTCGCACAATCACGCGTGATGAGTACGAGGAAGTACGTGAGCGGACGGTCGTGAGAATGTCACAGGAATCCTCGCAGACACTCTTCCGCCGACGATCGTGGATGGCGGAAACCCCCTTCGGCACCTTGAAGTCGGTGACGGGCGTGCGGCAATTTCTTCTGCGAGGGTTAGAGAAAGTGCAAACCGAATGGACCTGGGCAGCGACCGCCTTCAATCTCGGAAAACTCGTCAGAGAACTGGGACGGCTGCGCGCAGAATTCGCACTCCTCGCCGAAACAAGCCTGGTTGAGTGAGTGTGGGCGATCTGCGCACCTTGATTCTCGCCATGGTGTTTCACTGCCGCGTCACCGCCGCCAGAAACACCTCTCAGCATGCATCAACAGCACCAGCCAGTCACTTCCGTTTCCGCATACGCCAGCGCCACACCAACGACCCGGGAAATTCACGTCGACTAAATCAACAGCCCCCCTGGCATGCGGGTCCGCACCAGGCGGTTCAACGAAGTGGAGCGAGTGACGCCCAGAGAGTCTTCAGGCTCACCAGTCCCTGCTCCTGCAACCACTTGTTCGTCGTGCCAACACTACTGGCAATGGTTTTGGCCATATGCCAGTAGCCCTTGCGGCTCTTCCCGTGACGGATTGCCTGACGACGCGACACGCCCAGACGCATTAACTCCCGGCTCCGCGTGCGCGAGTAGCGCCAGCGTTTCCAATAACACATGCGAAGACGACGTCGAATCCACTGATCGAGCTTGTCGAACAGTTTCAGCTGCGCGGCCAGACCGAAGTAACCTGCCCAGCCACGGAGGTAACTCCGCAGCTCGTCGCTGTGACGAAACGAGAATGTCACCGGACCGTCAGCGAGGCCGAATGAGGAAGGTATGCCGGCGCTGCGTTTGTCATACCCGACGACTCTTCCGAACTTCTCAGGCGTTCGGCATCAAGCTTCGTGGAGCAGCGGGAAGAATTGCCCGTCGAGCGGCTGGCCGGTTGGAATTGAGGGCACACCCTGAAGCAGGGGATCGTCTGTCGCGGAAGCGACGCCGTCGCGGACGACGTTGATGACGGTGGCTCGGCGTGGGGATTTTGTGCTGTTTTCGTACGAGCCGTGAACCATCAGCGGGTGATGGAAAGAGGCTTCGCCGGCTTTCAATTCGATGGCGACCGGGTTCTGAAAGCGTTCCCACTGGTCTGGTAAGAGAGCTTCCTGGATCGCGTCCATGTCGCCGGCCAGGCCGGTGATCGGCAACAGGTCCCACTGGTGGCTTCCGGGGATGTACTGCAGGCACCCGTTGCTGGAGGTCGCATCGTCGAGGCCGATCCAGCAGGTCAGATGCGCCATCGGCTTCGTGCGAGTCCAGTAGGAGTAATCCTGATGCCAGGCGACGACTCCGCCGTGCTCAGCCGGTTTGCAGAACAACTGGTCGTGCCAGAACCGGACGGAGCCATCCAGCAGTTGCGAAGCCGGGACTCCGAACGCCGGGTGCCACAGGATGTCGTGGAAACCTCGCGAAACTCGCCATGCACCCAGAGCGTGAAACAGGACGCGGTTTGGGTCTGCGGACTCGTTGGAGTGGTACTCGTGCCAATGTTCACGACCGTCGTGTTCCGGATCAAACAACAGCGAGAGCTCTCGTCTTAGCTGTTCAATCTGCTCGTCGGACAGGATCCGGACTCCAGAGACGTAGCCGTTTTCGTGGAAGAAATTGACCTGCTCGTCGCTCAGGCGGAACGCGGCGGCTGAATCTTCGACGTGGGGTCCGCGACTGAGGAAGTCTGAAACCGGTTGATGTTCCGTGGAAAGATCGTGAGCCATCGAATCCTCGCTTCTGTATTTGAGCGGTCTGACATTTTTTAACGCAGAGGTCGCCGAGGTGACAAACGCAGAGGACAGGGAGTTTTGTAGGGTGTGACAAGTGGGCTGAGTTCGGGTTGCGGTGTGCCGGCGCGGAGATCTGTGAGCAATCCTGGCGGCGACAAACTTCAACGATTGCCCGCGCCGGCACACCAGCGGTTTGATTCGCTCCGCTGGTCACACCCTACAAATCTCACTGCTTAGAGTCTCTCAACTTTCGTTGTGCAGCCGCCCCGAATCTCATCTTGAGGCGGTTTGGCGATTCCATTACTTGTACCGCCCCCATCCGAAGCAACGACTCTGATTGCTCACCTCTTCTCTCGAATTCCCTCTGCGAGTCCTACCAATGATCCTTTCCGGGACCAGCGGTCACCCTGTGTGGCAACGTACCCGTTGTGCAGCAGCGATTCTGCCTGTTTTGGCCGTCATCCTGCTTGTCAGCGGTTGCCAGGGTTTACCTCACTCACGCGGCACCTTGACGCCGCGCGGCCAGTCTCCGGGCTATACGCGCGATATTCAGCAGGAATATGGAGAGCTTCCATCGTCGGGTGCGCCGATTCGACAAGGTCCGAGCGGACCCGAGTTGCTCGGCGACGATGCCACTGAGGGCGATCAGATTGTTGACAACACGCTTGTCGACATCCGCATCGAAGGCAACGACACGATCGAGACTGGAGCCGTGATGGCTTACGTGAAGTCTCAGGTCGGTCGCCCTCCGAATGAGCGACAGATTAAGGAAGACCTGCGCTCGCTCTACGCGACGAAATGGTTCTTCAGTGTCGAGCGTCGATATCGCATGACCGAGCGCGGCCTGGCCCTGATCTTCCGAGTCCTCGAGCGTCCCGTCGTGCGGTCCGTCGTGGTTAAGGGAAATGAGAACTTCCCGAAGCGACAGATTCTCAAACAGATCAGCATCGAGACTGGCTCGCCGTTCGACGTCGCCACAAACCGCGCGGCAGCACGCAAAATCGAAGGCTACTACCACGACAAGAAATCGTACCCTCAGGCGAAAGTGACTCTCGAATCCGGCGGAAACAAAGAAGATCGGGACGTCATCTTCAAGATTGAAGAGGGACCCTACACAGTCATCAAGGACACGCAGTTCGTCGGGAATGAGACGATTCGCGACGGCGTGCTTCGTACGAAGATCAAATCAAAGCGGACGGTGTTCGGCTGGCTGGCAAACTTTTCACCGTTCGGCACGCTGTTCAGCGGAAAGTACAACGAAGCAACGTTGCCTCGCGACGTCGCCGCTCTGAAAGAATACTACCACAACCTGGGATACTTTGACGTCGAGGTGGAACGCAGCATCAAGCGGAACAATTCTCATTACCTGCCACAATTCAAACTCGTCCGGAATCCAAACGAGAATTCCAAGTACGAGCATCTGCCGATTCCGTACCTTCGACTGAAGCGTGCCGAAGGAGCGACCTTCGTTTATTCGGTGAATGAAGGTCCAAGATTCCAGCTTCGTAATATTGAAATGGAAGGCAACGAGATCTACTCGCAGGACGAGCTGCTGGCGAATTCAGAACTCAGCTCCGGCGACTATTTCAACGCCAGATACCTCAACAAAGATGTCGCTGAGATGCGGGAACGATACGGCGAACTCGGTCGACTGTTTGCTCAAGTCAACGCCGTGCCGAGGTTCATCGATGGTCAGCCCGGCGTGGTCGACCTTGTCTATCAGGTCGACGAAGACCGGCCTTACGAAATTCGCAAGATCAATGTCGTCATCGACGCGCCCGGCGGAAACCCTCACACCCGCGAAACGGTCGTGCGGAATCGAATTCTGATGGCACCAGGAGACCTTGCCAATCCGTACCTGATCGACAAAAGCAAGGGTCGTCTGCGAGGCCAGATCTTCGAAGGCGGCGGCCCCGGAGCTCCGCAGATCAAAGTTTCCAAAGTTAAGGAAGAGTCCCTGTTGGCCGGCATGGTCACTCGAGGACAGAGTCCTTACGACAGTCAGCCGGTTCCGTACAACCCGCTGTTCGAAAACGGAAATCCCGGCGACCCGTATGGCGGCCTGGGAAATCCTTACTCGCGAGCATTGCAGAGACCTGGCCAGGCAGACCTCGACATCTTCGTGACGGAAGCCCAGACCGGTCGCTTGATGTTCGGCGTCGGCGTTAACAGCGACGCCGGTGTCGTCGGTTCTTTCGTGCTCGAAGAAAACAACTTCGATATCACTCGATTCCCAACCTCGATTTCCGACTTCTGGAATGGCGAAGCTTTCCGTGGAAACGGCGAACGCTTCCGCATTGAAGCCGTGCCGGGCGAAATCACCAGTCGCTACTCAGCCAGCTGGCAGACCAGCAACTTTCTGGACACGGATTTCAGCTTCGGCCTCAGCGGCTTCTACTATCAACGCTTCCTGCCGGACTGGGACGAAGAACGAGTTGGCGGACGAGTCTCGCTCGGCTATCAGATCGACAAGTGGTGGTCCGTGACCGGTGCGTTCCGGCTTGAAAGTGTCAACCTCAGTCGACCAAGTGGTGGCATCGGGAATGCTCCGCCGCTGCTGAGAAAATCTCTTGGTGACACGTTCCTGTCGACGTTCCGAGTTTCCGTCGCTCATGACACTCGCGACTCAGCGTTCCTTCCGACAAACGGTCACTTTCTTGAAGCCGCTACTGAATCTGCTTTTGGCGACTTCGTTTACTCTCGGTGGGAACTGTCCGGAACGCAGCACTTAACCGTGCATGAACGAGCGGACGGCGGCGGGCGTCACATTGTCACGTTCAACGGCCAGGTCGGTTACACCGGTAACGACACGCCCGTCTACGAACGGTTCTACGCCGGCGGCTATCAGTCGTTCCGAGGATTTGCCTTCCGAGGGATCAGCCCTCAGCAGACGACTGACGGACGCATTGTCGACGAAGATTCGACCGGGCTGTCGAGTTCGCCAATCGGCGTCGGCGGTAACACTCAGTTGCTCGGGTCAGTTCAGTATTCGATTCCGTTGACTGCCGACGAGATGATTCGAGCCGTGGCGTTCACCGATCTCGGAACGATCGAACATCGCGCGGACCTGGAACGTTTCCGACTGACGGCTGGCTTCGGAGCACGACTGACGATCCCAGCGATGGGCCCTGCTCCGCTGGCGTTTGACTTCGGATTTCCGATCGTGTCCGACGAACTCGACGACGAGCGAATCTTCACCTTCTCCGTCGGCCTGACACGCTAATGTGGTCGGTTTCTTAAATCCTCAAAGGGTTGGCATCCAAAGTTTGTTTGACCCGAAGCCGCAGGCGACGGCGTTTCTGAACGCAATTCGCACCTTCGCCTGCGGCTTCGGGTCAAACGATCAACCGTGTCAGGATTTACTAAGTAGAACGCCACCCCGCGTTTGCTGTTACTCTCCCTCGGGAGAGTCGAGCCCTGGCGATGATCGCGATCGCCTACCTCAGCTCGCCGATCTGGTAGACCCGGTACGTGCCGTTTTCGTAGACGACCGGAGCGTCGAACGGGCCCCAGCGGTTGGAAACCAGGTGTGTGATTCCGGTGGTTTCGTGAAGCTGACTCGTGACAGCAGCCGAGTACGACGTTCCGTCCCAGTTGCTCTCGCCCCACTTCTTCAGGAACTTCAGGCGGTTGTTCCACTCGACAATGCCAGCCGCGTCCTGTGGGCAGTCTTTGAAGGCGACGTATTCGGGCCTCTGGGCAAACCACTTGAATGACCGGCTTTCCTTCGGCGTGAGGATTAGTGCGTTCGTCGGAGTCTTCTCTTTGACCCACACGCAAAGGTCGACCCAGTCGTTTCGTTGAGCGTCGGTCATCCTGTCGATCGAGCCTCGCCCCGCGTTGAGGTGCAGGGCTGCTCCGAAGCAGACGGCAGCGATGATCGCGCGCGACTTTGCAGGCAGGAGCACACTTAACAGCCGGCGTTTGCCCAACAGGATGGCAACTTGAACCGAGACGAGTACCGGCAAAGCGACGTCGAACATTCGGAAGGGATAAAACTTCAGCAGGTTCATCCGGAATTCGTAGTACGGCATCTCGACCGGTGGACGAGGTCCGAGTCCGATCAACACGCCGGTCGCCGCGATGATTCCCGAGCAGACAATGGTTCTCGACAGAAACCTCAGCGGTCGACCTGTGTCCGACTTGTCGCGGACCAGTCCGTTCAAGAGCCAGGCAACGCCGCCAAGGAATCCGTAACCAACGTACGCCGCTGACTTAAAATTCATCGGGTCGAGATGGTGAGGCAGTCGGTAGAACACCTGGATGTAATTTGCCTGGAACGACAGCTTCGGATCGGCGGACAACACGGACGCCAGCGCCGGAACAATGCCCCACGCGGCCGTCCCGGCGAAAAGCAGAATTGCGAGAACGATCGCTCGCTGGCTGATAAATGCCTGGACCGAAGAAACGGTTGCAGCGATTCCCTGCCGCTGACAGTCGGCAAGCAATGACCAGGCGATGGCCATTGTCATGGCAACAATGGCCCACAGCCCAACCAGAGGGTGCATCGCCACGCCGGCTCCCAGCATCAGACCTGCCTGCCAGAATCTGCTGCGAAGCAGGTAGGCGATTCCCGAAAAGACCAGTCCGTAGGCGAAGACTTTGGCCTCGACGCCACCGATCAGCCACTCGCCTGAAAAGTTCCCGATCGAGGCCAGCAGCAGAAAAACCGCTCCGGAGAGACAGCCGCTCCATCGATCGTTCGTCAGTTGCGTGCAGAGTTGCTGCCACGCCAGAGCCAGTAACCCGTAAGCAAGGACTCGACCGATCAATGCCGACGTCGCGAAAGATGTCACCAGCGTCAGCGCGCCGATCGTTCGGTAGAAAACCAGGTGGGCGTTTGAGGACTCCAGGAAGAAGTCGCCGGCGCACCAGGTTGTGTCCCAGGCGTGCAGAGATTTCGTCAGGTAGTGAGGCTCGTTGACGCCGGGAATCGGCGCGTGGCAGAACGAGTAAGCCAGGAAACCCGTCCACAGGCACAGAATCGGCAGCAACGAATTTCGCTTTGGTCGGTGTTGAAGTGTTTCTCCTGACAAGTCCGGCATGATCCTGATTTCTACCTCAAAACTCTCAGACGCGCCGTCGGTGAAGAGCGACCGAAAATGCGACCCGCTCAGCCAAACCGGCAGACTTACGCCCGCTGCTGGCCTCAATTAGGTCGTGCCGCTGACTATTGAAAGGTGTCGGCAGCACGGCTTCGCGAGACGATTTTAAGTGCCCCGCTTGACACCTTTGAAGGAGCCCCGGATGCTATCAGAATCCTTTGATGGATCACCCCTTGCCGCCGGAGTCTGCGAGAGTCAGCTTAACCACCTGCTGATTCATTCGGCGGTGCGACTCGTGCTTTCGACCAAATGACTCCCGCCTTTCCCTCACTCCACAGTCCGAACCGCTTGCCGGTTTCCCGCGAGGACATTCATGACAAATCTGCCTCCGTATCAAAACGTCTTTTCTCTCAATGCTGGTGCCATGTTGCTGGCGTTTGTTGTCACCCTGGGGCTCGCTGCAGGTCCGGTTTCGGCTGCAACTCCTGAAGAAGAGGCGAAAGCCGCCGAGCTGATCAAAGTCGCCGATGAGGCGAAGGCCAAAGCGGCGCAGGCCGAAGCGGCTCTGAAAACAGCTCAGACGAAAGCAACAGAGTTGCAGGCCAATTTAACGAAGTTGAAGGCTCAGATTCGCAACGCCGAGAAGGCGATCAAAGATGCCGAAGCCAAGCTGAAGCCCGAGCAGGAGAAAGTCACAAAAGCCGACGCCGCTAACAAAGCCGCCGTCGCTGTGGCAAAGACCGCTCGCGCGGCCGCCGAGGATCTCAAGAAGAAAGCCGCCGCCGCCGAAGCGAAGGCCAAGGCCGAAGAAACCAAAGCCGCAGCGGCGACTAAGGCTGTGACCGACGCCCAGGCAGCAGTGAAGACTGTGCAGACGACGGTCGCCACATCGAAAAAGTCGCTGACGGATTCGCAAGGCGGGTTGAAGCAGGCTGATGGCCAGTTCGCCGCTTTCAAGCCGCAGTTCGATAAAGTATCGACAGAATTCGCCGCCATCACGCAAGACCATGTCAACAAGCGACGAGCTGCCGAGAAACATCTCATCGGTATTGGCAAGCTCGTTTCGTTCGCTGAGACGGTCGCCCCGATCTTCTCGAAGCGATGCCTGGCCTGCCACAACGCTCGCACGGCCAAAGGCCGATACAACATGGAGACGTTCGCCGCGATCCTCAAAGGTGGCGAGTCGGGCGATGCACTGGAAGTTGGAGACGCTGATGCATCGACACTGTTCCTGTTGATCGAAGACGGCTCGATGCCGAAGGATGCTGACCCGCTGACGCCGGAACAAATTGCAGCGGTCAAACTCTGGATCAACACCGGAGCCGTTCTGGATGCTGGCCTGAGTGCCTCGGCACCGCTGATTCAGATCATGCCGAAGGAAACTCAGCCGAACCCACCGGAAGCTTATCCCGTGCCTGTGCCGGTAACGTCGGTCGCGTTCAGCCCTGACGGAGCGACACTGGCCACCTCCGGCTATCACGAAGTGGTTCTGTGGAAGGTTGAAGACGGCTCGCTGTTACGACGTATCACCAATGTCGCCGAACGCGTTTACGACATCGAATTCACGAAGGACGGCCAGAAAATTGTTGTCGCGTCGGGAACTCCCGCGCAGATCGGCGAAGCCAAGATCTTCCAGGTCGCCGACGGCAAGCTGCTCGGAGACCTTGTCCGAACGGACGACTCCGTCTTCGCCGTTTCTTTGAGTCCGGATGAAAAACGGCTCGCAACAGCCGGAGCAGACCGCGCGATTCGAGTATTCGACTTTGCAACTCAGAAGCAGCAGTTGCTGATCGAGGATCACGCTGACTGGGTGATGGATGTGGCCTGGTCGGCTGATGGAACTCGTCTCGCGTCGGCAAGCCGGGACAAAACGTCGAAAGTTTTCGATTCAACCTCCGGCGATTCGCTGGTCACTTTTAACGGGCATGGTCAGCCGGTTTACGGAGTCGGTTTTCAGGCTGACGGCAAGATTGTCGTCTCCAGCGGAAGCGACAAACAGATTCGCACCTGGAACGTCGCCGATGCAAAACAGGTGAAAGCGATCGGCGGCTTCGGCAACGAAGTGTTCCGCATCATCGTCACGCCAGAGGGCCACGTTTTCAGTTGCAGTGCGGACAAGAACGCTCGCTCACATCAGGTGTCTGATGGCAAGGCTTTGAAGACCTTCGCCGGGCACACGGATTGGGTTTACTCGGTCGCCGTTCATGCCGGCACGAAGCGAGTTGCCGCCGGCTCTTACAACGGCGAGGTCCGCATCTGGAACATCGACGATGCCAAAGAGTCGCTGAAGATCATCGCCGCCCCTGGCTACAAGCCAGCCGGAGCGACCGCGGCGAAGTAGCGACTGCGGCGAAGTAGCGACCGCGGCGACGCTGGTTCAGCTGAACGCAGCCGTTCAAACATGCAGGAAGGCTCGAAATCGATTGTCGATTTCGAGCCTTCTTTCGTTCTGGCGTGAGAGATTTGCCTCACCAGCCACGGCATCCTGCTGCAATGTGGTGTTCACCCCAGATGCCTCAGTTCAGCCTCCCGGCTTCGATCTATGTTTCTCATATCTGACTGCAGGGACTTCACTCACGCTGTCGCATCTTCGCCACAAGAAACGTGAATAACCTGCGCCACGGACTTCATTTCAATTTCAGCTCCTGTCCAGGCGGACGGTGGGCTCAATCTCTATTTTATCGGACCGATCATGATTTCCAACGACGCTCCGGCTTCTGCAGATGCTTCTTCGTCATCTGAAAGTCCTCGCCGCGCCCGCTGGCATTACATGTACTTTGTGATCGCTGCATTGGATATTGCCGCCATCAGCGCCAGCCTCAGTTTCAGTCGAGAAATCATCGTCGACTTTTCTGACGCGGTTCATGTCAACCATTTGTGGGTTCAACGACAGGGCCACTACTCAGACCTGTCCGAGCTCGCCGCCGAACTGACCATGCCTGGCACCGACGTCTTTGAATCGAAGAACGTCGACCGCGAGGCACTCCGCCTGAAGACGGCCGAGTCGCGATTCGAAGAACAGCTCGAAATCGCAAAGACCGAAGCTCGACTGCACGTACCTTCCGACCAGGTGAATGACATCGTTCGTGGGCTGTCACGGTTTGGCGCGCACGTCGAAGAAGCCATCACGCAATCACGAGAAATTCTGCGTCTGGCAGAAAATGATGACTATGAAGCGGCAGTTCATCATCTCGCGTTAATGAACCACGCGGGTGGCGAGAGCGGGAAAGAGATGAGCGAACTGAACCAGTTCATCCGAGGAATTCACGACACGCGTTTCGAATTGCAGCTCGCGCACGCCGAATCCGTTCGAGGTTACCAGTCGTGGTTCGGAGCTGGCGTGTTGCTGATGATCGGTTTCGGGTCCTGGTACGGTCACAAGTTGTCGCGTGCAGTACAGGCTTCGATGGAAACCAGTTCGAAGCAGGCAGCGGCCCTGGCTGATCAGCAGGCTCGGCTTCGCACAATCTTTAACACCGCCTCAGAAGGGATCATCACGATCAGTGATCAGGGCGCGATCGAAGAGTGCAACGAAGCGACTCTCGAACTTTTCCAGTGTGAAGAATCCGAGTTGATCGGCACTCAACTGAGCGGATTGGTGGAGCGAGTCACCGCTGTCGAAGACGAAGACGAGAGCCACCATTCAAGGATTCTGGATAGCAACGCTCTGATTGGAACCAAGCAGGTGCTGGTTGCGTATCGACCATGCGGGACGAAGTTCTACGTTCAGTTCTCAGCGGCAGAAGTGAAGTTTGACGACCACAGCGTCATCACGGGAATCCTGACCGACATCACAGAACAGAAAGCGATCGAAGAACAACTGCACGAAGCGCGTCTGGCTGCCGAATCATCAACGGCCGCGAAGAGCCAGTTTCTCGCCAACATGAGTCACGAAATTCGGACCCCGATGTCTGCCATCATCGGCTACTCAGACCTGCTGCTCGATCCGGAACAGACCACCGATGATCGCGTGAACTGCGTGTCGACCATTCGTCGCCATGCGGATCACCTCCTGACATTGATCAACGATATTCTGGACCTTTCGAAGATCGAGGCCGATCGAATGACGGTCGAGACGATCGGGTGCTCGCCGTGCCAGCTTGTCAGCGACGTTGCGTCGCTCATGAGAGTCCGGGCGACTGAGAACGACATTGATTTCCGCATCAAATACGATAGTGCCGTGCCGGCGTCGATCGATAGCGATCCCGTCAGAATCCGACAGGTGCTCATTAACCTGGTTGGCAACGCGATCAAATTCACGAAAGAAGGAGCCGTCAAAGTTCACGTCTGGAGCGAAGAACTCGACGGCGACAACCCAACGATCAACTTCCGCGTTGTCGATTCTGGCATTGGCATGACCGAAGAACAGAGGTCGCGATTGTTCCGACCGTTTACTCAGGCGGACTACTCGACGACTCGCAAATTTGGTGGGACGGGGCTTGGCCTGACGATCAGCAAAAAGCTCGTCAATCTGATGGGCGGAGAGATTATTGTTTCGAGTGTGCCCGGGTTGGGTTCGTGTTTCGAATTCAGTCTCCCGACCGGGTCGCTGGAGAACGTCGAGATCATCGCCGATCCATCCGAAATCAGCGCTGCGGACGCAGTCGAGCAGGAGAAAGCCGTTGATGCTTCTTCCAAAGTAACGGCGCGAGTTCTGCTCGCGGAAGACGGCGTTGATAACCGTCGCCTGATTTCTTTCCATCTGAAGAAAGCTGGCTGTCAGGTAACGACGGCGGAGAACGGCAAGATCGCCTTCGACGAAGCAACCGCTGCGGCAAAGCGAAACGAACCATTCGACATCATCTTCATGGACATGCAGATGCCGGTCATGGATGGTTATCAGGCGTCGTCCAGGTTGCGGGAAACCGGGTACCAGGGTCCGATCTGTGCATTGACCGCTCATGCCATGAACGGCGACCGCGAAAAATGCATCAACGCGGGTTGCGACGACTATCTCACAAAACCAATCGATGTCGACAAGCTGATCTCCGCAGTTCGAAAGTCATGGGACGGCGTGACAACGCCTTTCAACAACGAGACAGCGGACAGTGTTGCTACACAGTCACTGACTTCGGAATCTGCTCCGGCTCCAGTTGAGAACCCTGCCACGCCGCAAGCCGTTGCGGAACCAGCGGCTGCTCCGCCACCGCCGGTAGTTCCGGAAGTCGTGGAAACGCCGCAGACAGTTGAGCCGATTGCCGAAGTCAGTCTGCCGGAAGCGGCCTTGCCGAAGCCGTCGCAAGAGTCGATCGAAAGTGCGAGCGTGCCATCGCCGGCCGTCAGCGAGACATCGGTTCCGGAAAAGTCACAGACCAGTATCGAACCACTAATCAGCGATTTCGCAGACGATCCGGATATGGTCGAAATCATCGAGATGTTTGCCGATGGTCTAAGCGATCGAATTGAGTCAATCACGACAGCGTTTGACGACAGAAACTTCACGACCGTGTCGGGGATCGCTCACCAGCTCAAAGGTGCAGCCGGTGGGTACGGTTATCCGTCACTCAGTGAGCTTGCATTCGAGGTCGAGCATCTTGCGAAGCAGAATGCTGACGATGCTCAAATCGAAGATGCCCTTGATCTGCTAATTGCCCAGTGTCGCGGTGCGATCGCCGGAGTCCGTGGCTCGGAATCGCTGAGCCAGCTCGGGAAGCCAGCCGACGTGGCAGTCTCCACTGAATCTGAGAGCCCAATTTCGCCAGAGGAAACGGCGGCAAGCGACAACCAGAGTGCAACGCTGGAGACGATTCATCAGGAAGTTCCCGCAGTAGCTCAGTCGCCAATCACGGTACACCCGGACGGTAATCCGTTAACTGAAATTGTTGCTCAACTCGAAAAACTGAACGATCCGGACGTTGACAGCCAGCAACTTTCTGCTGCATTAAAGTCGCTGGCTCAAGTTCTCGGCACGACGGCGAATTCAAATGCCCCGGTGACTGAATCCGTCAGCTAAGATGACAGTGCCAATTTGAACCAGCTCAGAATTCACGGCGGGCACAGTGAACTTCTTCGAGTGCCCGCCGATTCGAAAACAAACGACAGACATAAACTGGAGACCCGGCCATGACACAAACTGTTCTCGCTATCGATGATTCGCCGGAAATCCATCAGCTCCTCAAGGTTCGGCTCAAGAATCTTGACGTCGAACTGTCTCATGCCGATTGCGGCATTGACGGTTTTGACCAGGCGTTGGCCGGCAATCCGGATTTGATTCTGCTCGACGTGATGATGCCCGATGCGAGCGGCTTTGATATCTGCCGCAAGTTGAAAGCCACAACCGAGACGCGAAACATTCCAGTCATCTTTTTGACGGGGGCGTCTGACGTCGATCAGAAGGTGCTCGGGTTTGATGTGGGGGCTGTCGACTACATTCAAAAACCATTCGACTCGGCCGAGTTGAATGCGCGTGTTCGAGCGGCACTTCGAACGAAACGCTTCCAGGACATGCTGGCTCAGCGAGCGATGATCGATGGCCTGACCGGGTTATGGAATCGCGCGCACTTTGATCAGCGGATGCACGAGGAGGTCGCTGCTGCTGCGCGTTACGATCGGCCAATGTCGCTGATCATGATGGACGTCGATAAATTTAAAAATTTGAATGATAATCACGGCCATCCCTTCGGAGACGAAGTTCTGCAGTCTGTCGGCGACGTTCTGCAGGATTCAGCACGAACATCCGACTGGCCGTGTCGCTACGGTGGAGAAGAGTTTGGACTCATCCTCCGCGAGACGGATCTTGAAGGCGCGGTCATTATGGCCGAGCGGGTTCGCGAAGAAATCGAAAGCCTGCAACTCCGCAACAAAGCGCAACTGGTGCCGGTAACTTCGAGCTTCGGAGTCGTCTCTTCAACGCAGTGCATGAACCCTTGCGACTTGTCATCGAAGTGGATGATCGAGTCAGCAGATCGAGCGCTGTATGCTGCCAAAGATGGCGGTCGAAATTGCGTCCGCACGGCAGATCGGAAGTGACGTTCTGAGCGGTTGAGACCAGCGTTTTGAGGTCTCCGATTTTCGGTCGTCGTCGCTCGATTTCTGCGACTGACAGCGAGGATGACGCCAATGCGGTGGTCGGTTCAACTGATCGGCGAATCCGCATTTCAGTAACGAAAAAGGCAGAAATCCAATAGAAAAGGCGGTCGTTTCCGACCGCCTTTCCTCGTTGTTGCCAGTTGTATTCAGTGGCAAAACTGACTGCTAAGCACAGCCAGATACCAGCAAAATTACTTCTTCTTCTTAGCGGCCTTCTTCTTCTTCTTAGCGGCAGCCTTCTTCTTCTTAGGTGCAGCCTTCTTGGCGGCCTTCTTCTTTGCAGCAGCCTTCTTCTTCTTTGGAGCTGCCTTCTTCTTCTTCGGAGCCGCCTTCTTCTTCTTAGCAGCAGCCTTCTTCTTCTTCACAGCCTTCTTCTTCTTAGCCACCTTCGATCCTCCTTTACGGGAACCCTGGGTGACTGATGCCGCTGGTTAACCGGGCCTGGTGTCGACAGTCAGTCATTCCCATTCGATTTTGAATCGACCAATCAACCTTGATTGGTCTCGCGTAAGCTTCTGAAGTCATGAAGGCTCAAGGGCTTACACTCGATTCGCGAGCAATAGTTATCAATTCTGATTCTTTATGGCAAGGGTTTTCTTTTGAGTTTTTGAATCGGTCGCTCGCTTATCGACGTGTTCGCTCTTCGGCTTGAAGATTCTTTTCGACTTTCGAGCCTTCTCGCTTCGCGCATTGAAGACTGACGAACGTCGTTTCGCGAGCACGTGACGGCTCGATCAAGCACTCACTTCATCGATGATTTGCTTGACGTAGTCGATGCTTTGCCGGGCAATGTTCTCAGCGCCGGGGCTGTAGTCAAAGACTTCAACCGAGACCCATCCATCGTACTTTGATTCAAGCAATGCTTTGACGATTGGGCGATAATCAGTATCGCCCATGCCTGGTCCAAGCAGGTTGGTATCGTTGACGTGGAAGTGGCCGACGCTGTCTTTGAATTCGTGAATGAGTTCCGGCAGCGATTTTTCTTCAGCGCCGATCATGGCTTTAACGTCCTGATGCAGAACGATGTTCGGTTCATCGATCATCGCAATCAGATCCATTGCCTCCTGGCACGTATTGACGAAGTCTGTTTCTTTGGGAGTCAACGGCTCCATGCAGATAGACACGCCTCGTTCAGCAAAACTCGGGAGCGCCGCCTTAAAAACTTCGGCAGCGTTTGTCATTGCCTGCTCTGTCGACATGCCTTCTTCGAGGTTCCTCTGAAACGGAGAACCGAAGACCATCACGCTGCCGCCAAAGTCGGCGCACGCATGGCCGAGTTCAATCAGGTAGTCGCTGGTCGCCTTCCGGACGCTCACATCCGCAGTTGTGAGATGCAGACCTTCCGTTTTTGCCAGCAGCCAGTGCAGTCCGATGATCTCCATTCCGTGATCTTCGGCCTGCTTCTTAAGAGTCGCCCGTTGCTCGGCACTGACGTCCGAAATCCGGTCGGCTAGCGTAAACGGCGCCAGTTCCAGCCCCGTGTAACCGAGACTCGCTGAGAATTCACACTGACGTTCCCATTCCCAGCCTTCGTAGAGTTCCTGACAGATTGCGAATTTCATCGGAGTGTCTTTCCAGAATTGGTCGTGCGACGCGAAAACGTTGATCTCACCACTGCTTGACGCAGAATAGTAGGGTGCGTCTCGACGCACCATTTCACGCTGCAAGATAGTCAGATGGTGCGTCAAGACGCACCCTACAGGCGTGGGAGCTGTCGTGAATGAGGCTCCGTCTTATTCGGAGCGTCGCGTGCCCCGTCACCGACTTAGCGCTACCGGAAGATTACTTTTGCAGAAACCACGGCATCAGGTCGCAGCCCTGCTCGAAGACGAGGTCGGACGCGGCGGCACTGACGTCGTCGTACGTCGACGCAGAGTCTGACTCAATGTCCGTCCCACAAGCTCCAACGGGGACGTAGCCGTGAGCGTGCGTCTTCGTCCGCAGAAATGTCGGATGGTCCGGCGAGAGGAGTAGCCGATAGTCGCCTTGGGACTTCAGGTGCTCGTGAATCGGTCCGACAATGTCGGCGTCGATTCGTTCCAGGGCTTCGACTTTTGCAGCCTCGTCGCCTTCGTGCGAGGCTTCGTCTGACGCTTCGACATGGACGACGACGAAGTCGTGATCTTTCAAGGTCTCAATGCCGGATCGACCTTTCGCTGCGTAGTCGGTGTCGAGATATCCGGTCGCGCCTTCGACCTCAACAACGTCCCAACCGAGCAGTCGGCCGATCCCTCGCAAAAGGTCAACGGCGGTGATGACGGCACTGTGAACTCCGAACCGTTCTTTGAAGGGAGTCAACGCCGGCCGCTTACCGATGCCCCACAGCCATGTCTGAGTCGCAGTATTGTCGCCTCGAGACACGTTGGCTTCGTTAGAGGCGAACAGCGAAACACTCCGCTGCATTAGTTCGAGCAACTCGTCTGCCCCCGGCCCCGTCGGAAGATACGGTGCGACTTCCTGATCGGTGATGTCGTGCGGCGGCGTTGACAGTGTCTCTAAAGAAAACGGGGCTTCGCCATTTCGAGATCGATACAGGAGCAGATTTCGATAGCTGACGCCGGTGTAGAATTTCCAGTTCTCGCTTCCGCACTGATCCTTCTGCAGAAGCTGAATCAGGTTCGCTCCGATGTCGTTTGGCATCTGACCGGCCGTGAAGCTTTTCATGACGCCGTCGAGGACCGTTACCAGGTTGCAGCGAATGGCCCAGTCGTCGGCTCCGAGTTCAATCCCCTGCGCGGCGGCTTCCAGCGGAGCGCGACCGGTGTGAAACTTCAGGGGGTCGTAGCCAAACAGGCTCATTGTGCCGACGTCGCTGCCTGACGGCATAGAATTCGGAACGTGGTTCGCTCGCCCGACGACTCCGGCCTTCGCAACCGCGTCCATGTTCGGCGTCTTCGCCGCTTGAAACGGAGTTAATCCGCCCAGCGATTCCTGAGGCTCATCGGCGGCGCCATCGGGGATTACAAGTACGTATTTCATGGGCGGTTCAGTTATCGTCAGTCGTCGCAATCCGACGTTCAGAAGAATTTGGAGTCGTCGGGCATGTCAAGCGCAGCGCCGGCGTACCAGTTGAATAGATGGTACGCCGGCGCTGCG
>Ga0316208_1002022_pt1 | contig 17427 bp, 12 predicted proteins | sample 3monopyrite_MG_FD_204944 | JGI IMG/M metagenome (GOLD analysis project Ga0316208, IMG submission 204944) | Microbial mat bacterial communities from mineral coupon in-situ incubated in ocean water Damariscotta River, Maine, United States -... | ecosystem: Environmental > Aquatic > Marine >...
TTACAAACTGGCTTACTTTTTAAATACTGCTTTTTAATTGCCATAATAATACATTTAATTAAGAGACAAAAGTATAAAAGAAAAAAACACAAAATAAAGTTTAAAAGCCTAAAATTAAAAGAATTATTAATTTCATAAAATTGGGATTATATTTTGAATACTCTATAATTTTTAAACACTAAATTTAATATATTAGCAATAGCTAATCTATCAACATATAGAGGGTTTTGGACTATATCGTTTTCGAAAATACTAAATGTTTAAACCTAAAAAATTACGACAACGATTTAGTAAAAAAGAGGTATCTTTAACTTATTAAATTACGTTTATGTTCGGAAATAAAAAACAAGTTTCAACTATAGATAAAGATCAATTAGAACTCATAGAAAATGCACAAAAACGCATTAAGCAAAAGAAGCGTTTGTACATTCATTTTGTTATCTTTTTAATTGGTGCTGTATTTTTAATTTTAGCCAATACAGTATTAGGTATTGGTAAAGATTTTAAAATCGCTGGAATTGATTGGTTTGTATATGCTATTCTAGCTTGGTTATTTCTTTTTGCATATCATTTCTTCAATGTTTTTATCACTAATAAATTTATGGGTAAAGACTGGGAAAAGCGGCAACTCGATAAATTAGTAAACCAACAGCAACAACGTATTGACAAGTTAAAAGAAAACTTCCTAAAGGAAGAAACTAAAATCGCACAGACACAAGCCTATAACGAAGCTAAAGATTTACCTGAAGCTTCAGAAAAAAAAAACTCCAATGAGTTAACTATTATTGTTGCTGCTGGTGAAAAGAATGCTATTGGTAAAGACAATGACCTCATCTGGCATTTAAGTGATGACTTAAAACGTTTTAAGAAACTCACAAACGGTCATCATATTATTATGGGCAGAAAGACTTTTGAGAGTTTTCCAAAACCATTACCAAATAGAATACACATAGTTATTACAAGGCAAAAAGATTACCAAGCACCAGATGGTGTTATTGTTGTTAATAATATGGAAGATGCACTTGATGCTTCTAGAAATGACAAACAGCCCTTTATTATTGGAGGTGGCGAAATTTACAAACAAGCTATGTCTTTAGCTGATACAATTGAAATTACTCGTATACACTCTACTTTTGAAAGTGCAGACACATTCTTTCCCGTTATTAATAAAACCAAATGGCAAGAAGTGAACAGAACAACTCATGATGCTGATGAGAAACATGAGCATGCATTTTCGTTCATTACGTATTTGAAAAAGTAATTTTAGTTATTCTTTTTATTATTCGCTCTTCTAATACTATGATTAGTAGGCAACCCTTTTCCCTTTTTTAACGTCTTTATATATAAAGGCATAACTTGTTGTTCGTAAAAATCTATAGTCGACTTGTAACGCTTTATCAAATTAGTCGTCATATTAACAATTAACCAATCAAAAAAACCTTCCATGAGCACGCTAAAAATCAATAATTTATCAAAAACTTATGCTAATGGCGTAAAAGCCTTAGTCGATGTTAATCTAGAATTAGAAAATGGAATGTTTGGCCTTTTGGGTCCAAATGGAGCAGGTAAATCGTCTTTAATGCGAACGCTCGCTACACTCCAAGAAGCTGATTCTGGAACTGCTACTTTAGATGATATTGATATTTTAAATCAACCAGCCGAGTTACGGAAAGTTTTAGGTTACTTACCTCAAGAGTTTGGTGTTTATCCTCGTATTACCGCAGAACAATTACTAACACATTTATCGATTCTTAAAGGAATCACTAATACTTCAGAACGTAAAGAATTAGTGAAGTATCTATTAGACAAAGTGAATCTCTACGATAAGCGTAACAAATCTGTAAAAGGGTTTTCGGGCGGAATGAAACAACGTGTTGGTATAGCACAAGCATTAATAGGAAATCCTAAATTAATCATCGTTGATGAGCCAACTGCTGGTTTAGATCCAGGAGAACGTAATCGCTTTTATAACCTATTAGCTGATGTTGGTAAGGATGTCATTGTAATTCTTTCTACGCATATTGTAGATGACATAAGAGAATTATGCACCAAAATGGCAATTATGAATTTGGGTGAAATTGTATATCATGGGTCACCGCAATCTGCCATTGACGAATTAAGAAGTAAAGTATTTCATAAAATAGTTAGCAGAGACGAACTTCAAAATTATGCTAACGAGTATAAAATAATTTCAAATAAAATGGTAGGTGGAAAACCGCTTATACATGTATTTAGTGACGAACATCCACAAAACGGATTTGAACAAGTGACACCTAATTTAGAGGATGTCTTCTTTTCTAAAATCAACACTTCTAACGTACTTGTTTAATCATCCCTAACCATTTTAATCATGTTTAAAACATTCTTTTTATCAGAATTAAAATATACCCTTAAGCAACCTATGGTGTATATTTTCATATTCATTTTGGCATTGATGGAATTCTTTGCCACAGTTAGTGACAATGTTCAAATTGGTGGAGCTATTGGTAATGTCTATCGTAATTCTCCATATACCATTACTACTCATATCACTATATTCTGCATTTTTAGTCTTTTGATGGCAGTAGCTTTCTTTAATAATGCAGCCTTACGAGATCATAATAACGATTTCAATGAAATCTTATTTACAACGCCTTTAAGTAAACCAGGCTACTTTTTTGGTCGCTTCTTTGGTGCGCTTGTTGTTTCTACATTGCCATTACTTGGTGTTTTTATAGGAATCCTTCTTGGTACTTATTTGAATTCAATTTTTGGCTGGTTAGATACGGCACGCTATGGGGAATTTTACCTCGAAACTTTTGTGAATAATTACTTACTGTTTATACTTCCTAATATGTTTCTAGCTGGAGCTGTAATCTTTGCTATGGCAAATAAATGGAAGAGCACAGTTATTTCATTTGTTGGTGGATTAGTAATTATTGTGGCCTATATTATTTCTGGTTCATTAATGTCTGACGTGGATAATGAAACCATTGCAGGTTTATCTGATATATTCGGAATTAACACCTACTCTATTGAAACTAAATATTTCACACCAATTGAAAAGAATACCATAAGTCCTGGTTTTTCTGGAGTGCTTTTTTGGAATCGATTGATTTGGACTGGAGTCGGATTCATAATTTTAATGATTTCCTATTTTAGTTTTTCATTCACAAAGAAGAATAAAAAAATTAAGAAAGAAAAAATAAGCGCTTCAAACAAAGATGTTGTATTTGCGCTGCCAAAGCTAAATCCAACTTATAATGCTTCAACCAACTGGATTCAATTTAAAAGTTTCTTTTACACTAACTTTTTGAGTATTGTAAAGAGTGTTACGTTTAAGATATTATTTCTGTTCTGTATTATTATTTTAGTTGCAGATTTAAGTGCTGGCTTTGAGTATTTTGGGCTACAATCCTATCCGCTTACTTATAAATTAATCGATTCCATAAAAGGAAACACCAATATTTTTACGGTCATCATTCTCATCTTTTTTAGTGGCGAATTAATTTGGCGCGACAGAGATTCTAAAATAAATGAAGTGATAGATACTACAGCGCATACCTCATTTATTTCATTGGCCGCTAAAGCCTTATCTCTAGTTTGCATAACTACTATTTTAAATCTATTCTTTATTCTAATAGCTATTATTTATCAATTACTTCATGGCTTTACGCGTATAGAATTAGATGTTTACTTAATAGATTTACTATATGAAAATATCCCGCTATACATTGTATTTGGTGGTGTTATGATTACAATTCAGGTGCTGTCTAGTAACAAATACATTGGCTATTTTATCTCAGTATTAGTATTATTGGTTTGGGACATCGTTTTAAGTGTTTTAGATATCAGCAGCAATATGTTAAGTATTGGTGGTGGAGCTTCTATTATGTATTCCGATATGAACGCTTTTGGACCTGGTTTAAAAAGTAAATTATGGTTTAACCTCTATTGGATTTTATTATCTGTTTTGGGATTACTAATTGCAGGTGCATTATGGAATCGTGGTTCTAAAAGTTCACTATTAAGTCGTATAAAAACTGCCAGAAAAGAAGTGCCGAAAAGCTATCGTGGCATTATTGCCTTAATAGCTGTTATATGGCTTGGAGTTGCTGGTTTTGTGTATTACAATACGCAAGTTTTAAATCCGTATCGTTCTAGTAATACTACAGAACAACTTAGTGCAGATTTCGAAAAGAAATACAGCAAGTACAAAGACGCCATACATCCTAAAATTACAGATGCTAAATATTATATAGATATTTTTCCCAATAAAAGAGATATCCATGTCAAAGCAGATATAACATTGACTAATGAATCTAATAAGCCTATTGATTCACTTCACTTTTTTAATGGTGAAGGTTGGGATACAAAACTGAATATACCATACGCTAAATCCGTTTATAAAGACTCAACTTATTTATATACCATTTACAAATTGACACCAGCTTTACAACCAGGTGAAACCATTGTAATGAAAGTAGACAATAAATTCATTACCAAAGGCTTTGAAAATGGTCGCGGCCCAACTATGATTGTAAAAAACGGAACGTTCTTTAATAATGGTGATGTTTTACCAACCATGGGTTATAACGAAGGTTATGAACTAGCAGATAAAAACACACGGAAAAAGTATGGTCTAAAACCTAAAGAACGTACTCCAAAGTTATCTGGTGAGATAAGTGAATTACACAATCGTAATTACATTAATAATGGTCAGTCAGACTTCATTAATGTAGAGACTGTAATCTCAACTATAAAAGAACAGACAGCTATTGCGCCAGGTTCTCTAATTAAAAAATGGGAAGAAAACGGAAGAGATTATTACCATTATAAAACGGACACTCCTTCGCTAAATTTCTATTCTTTTATGTCTGCTGATTATGAAATTAGAAAACGAAAATGGAATGGTATTGATATTGAAGTCTATTACGACGAAAAGCATCCTGAAAATGTGGATATGATGCTAGATGCTGTAGAACGCTCTTTAGCATACTTTACAGAAAATTTCGGACCTTATTATCATAAACAATGTCGAATTATTGAATTTCCAAGATACGCATCATTTGCACAAGCTTTTCCAGGAACCATGCCCTATTCTGAAGCTATAGGATTTATAATTAATCTTGAAGATGAAACCGGAAATAACGTAGTGGATGCCGTAATAGCTCATGAAATGGCACATCAATGGTGGGCACATCAATTAATTGGTGTAAACATGCAAGGTTCTACTTTATTTAGTGAAGGTTTTTCTCAATATGCCTCAAGAATGACATCAAAAAGTATTACTAATGACCCAATGAAAATGAGACAATTTCTTAAATACGACCACGATCGCTATCTAAGAGGGAGAAGTGGTGAGCGACTAAAAGAATTACCATTATATAAAGTGGAAAACCAAGCTTATATCCATTACGGAAAAGGAAGTGTTGTTTTATATGCACTGCAAGATTATATTGGAGAGGACAAAGTTAATTTAGCGATGAAGAATTTCTTAGAAGAGTATCGTTATAAAAAACCACCTTACCCTACGTCATTAGATTTTTTAAGACATCTAGAGCCGCAAGTCCCAGATTCTTTACAATATCTAATTACAGATTGGTTTAAGGAAATTACCTTGTATGATAACCGAATGAAAGAAGCTAATTATAAAAAATTAGATAACGGAAAATATGAAGTGACGCTCGATATTGAAAGCTCTAAAATAAAACCAGATAGTTTAGGAAATGAAACTAAAACGGCTATTAACGATTGGATTGATGTCGGTTTCTTTATGGATGATGATGAAAAACGTTTATACAGCCAAAAACGTATGAAGTTTAATAAAGAGAATTCGTCAATTACAATTCAATTAGATTCGTTACCAGTTAAAGCGGCAATAGATCCAAGACATCTTTTAATAGATCGTGTTTATTCAGATAATATTAAAAATATAAGTTTAGAAGAGTAAAACGCTTCTTAAGAATATAAAAAGACCCTTTCTATGAATTTAGAAAGGGTCTTTTTATGTAATTTATGTTAGTGTAAATCATTCTTTATTCAAAGTTTCAAAATAATTTCGCATCGGTGCAAAGTAATGTTCTTCCCAACCTTTTTTGTAATGATCACCAGATTCTGGCACATTGGTGTGTTTTAGAGTTAGTGTTGTTTGTACATCATTTTCAGAAAGCAGAATTTCTATTTGAGAATCCGTTTCACTGTCTTCAAAATTACTACTTCTCCAAGATTGAACAATCTTATTATAAGGTTCTAACTCTATATTCTTTCCTGTAATATAACCTTCCCATGCTGTAAACTTTTCACCAACTTTATCTGAAACAAAAGCCGTACCTCCAGTCATTTTAGTATGCCTCTGTGTGCTTAACCATGATTTATAAATTTGTTTTGCCGTTGCCTTTATAGTTGTTGTTAATGTAAAATCCATATCGTTATAATTATATATTTCTTTGGTTAAACTTTTGTACTAATAAATATAACTAATTTCGCAATATGATAAAAACTTTGCAACTACGTATTAATCTTCATGAAGAAGGTAAACCTGATGGTTTGCTGAATAAAGCAGCATATGAATTGGGAATGAAACCTTCTGAGATTTCTGGAATTAAGATTCTTAGAAAATCGATTGATGCACGCAAACGTCGAATCATGTTTAACTATAAAGTTGAAGTGTATATCAACGAGCCTGTACCTGAGACACCAGATTACACTTTTGATTATAAAGATGTGTCTAACGGTAAACCCATTCATATTATAGGCTTTGGACCAGCAGGAATGTGGGCCGCATTACGTTGTATAGAATTGGGTTATAAACCCATTGTTTTAGAACGTGGTAAAAATGTTCAAGATCGTCGTCGTGATTTAAAAGCTATAAATCAAGATCATTTTGTAAATGAAGATTCTAATTATTGCTTTGGAGAAGGAGGAGCTGGAACTTATAGTGATGGTAAACTCTATACGCGTAGTTTAAAACGTGGTGATGTTCGCAGAATTTTTGAAAATCTTGTGTATCATGGTGCGACAGACCAAATTTTGGTAGATGCCTATCCACATATTGGGACTAATAAATTACCGAAGGTTGTTCAGAATATAAGAGAAACTATATTAAAATTTGGAGGAGAAGTACATTTTGAAACAAGAGTTACAGACTTAACTATAAAGGACAATAAAATTGTTGCCATTCAGCTTAAAAATGGAAATGAATTAGAAGTTGAAAAAGTTATACTAGCAACAGGACATTCTGCTCGAGACATTTTCTATTTATTGAATGATAAGAATATCGCGTTAAAGGCAAAATCATTTGCCATGGGAGTTCGTGTTGAGCATCCTCAAGAAATTATTGATGGTATTCAGTATCATTGTAAAGGCGAACCACGAGATGAATTATTGCCTCCTGCAGCTTATAGTTTAGTGCAACAAGTTAATAACCGTGGAGTCTATTCGTTTTGCATGTGTCCAGGTGGGTTTATAGTACCTGCCGCAACGGCTAATGGCGAAGTTGTAGTTAATGGTATGTCACCATCAAAACGAAATAATAAGTTTGCAAATTCTGGTATTGTTACCGAAATTAATGCAGATAAAGATTTATACAAATACGAACATTTTGGTGCTTTAAAAGCACTAGAATATCAAAAAGACTTAGAACGTTTGGCTTTTACTGCAGGTGGACGACGACAATCTGCACCAGCACAAAGACTTACCGATTTTGTTGAAGGCAATCTATCTGCTAGTTTAAATGAAACCTCATACCAACCTGGTTTAAAATCAGCACCATTGCATTCCTTATTACCAAAACTAATTGGTGGTTCATTACGTAAAGGGTTTAAAGCATTCGGAGAAAAAATGAGAGGTTATTATACAGAAGAGGCTAATGTAATTGGTGTAGAATCGCGTACCTCATCACCAGTAAATATACCAAGAACAGAAACCTTAGAACATCCAGAAATCTCTAATTTATATCCTTGTGGTGAAGGTGGTGGTTATGCTGGTGGCATAGTTTCTGCAGCTATGGATGGCGAGCGTTGTGCTGAAGCAGCAATAATTGGATTGTAAATAATAAAAATTAAATTGTTCTGAAGTTTCGGAACTGCTAAAACAGAATAAAGGCTCTCTATATTTAATTAAAGTAATGTTTAATTTTTGCTCAAATATCTAACAGCGAAGCGGTCTAAAATCTAAAAAAAATATTCCTATTTTTGCATCTTAAATTAAAACAGCAATGAACGCATATATCTTTCCAGGTCAAGGAGCTCAATTCTCAGAAATGGGATTAGATCTTTACGAAAATTCACCTTTGGCACAAGAATTATTTGAAAAAGCTAATGATATTTTAGGCTTTCATATTACAGACATTATGTTTGAAGGTTCTGCAGAAGACTTAAAGGAAACGAAAGTAACACAACCTGCTATATTTTTACATTCGGTAATCTTAGCTAAAACTTTAGGTGATACTTTTAAGCCAGATATGGTTGCTGGGCATTCTTTAGGTGAGTTTTCTGCCTTAGTTGCTGCTGGTGCTTTAACGTTTGAAGACGGTTTAAAGTTAGTATCGCAACGTGCTCGAGCGATGCAAAAAGCATGTGAAATACAACCAAGCACTATGGCTGCAGTTTTAGGTTTAGAAGATGATATCGTTGAAAAAATATGTGCAACAACAGAAGGTATTGTTGTTGCTGCAAACTACAATTGCCCTGGTCAGCTAGTAATTTCTGGTGATGTTGAAGCAATAAACAGAGCATGTGAAGCTCTAAAAGAAGAAGGCGCAAGACGTGCTTTGGTACTGCCTGTTGGTGGAGCATTTCACTCACCACTTATGGAACCAGCACGAGAAGAATTAGCTGCTGCAATTGAGAATACGACTTTTAGCAAGCCGAATTGCCCAATATATCAGAATGTAACGGCATCTGCCATTACTGATGAAAACGAAATAAAAGCCAATCTAATTTCTCAATTAACGGCACCTGTGCGTTGGACACAATCTGTACAACAAATGATAGCTGATGGTGCATCACATTTTACAGAAGTAGGCCCTGGAAAAGTTTTACAAGGTCTAGTAAGAAAAATAAACAGAGAAGCAGAAACCGCTTCAGCAACTCTAGATACTAACGCCTAATCTCCCTATCGTTTTGAAGAGAAACTTATTTATCGTATCCCTTATCGTATTTAATATTGCTATTGATCAGATTTCGAAAGTATTGGTTCGCGCTAATTTTGAATACGGTGAAATTAAATCCCTCGTTGGAGACAAGTTTATAATGCAATATGTTGAAAACAAAGGAGCTTTCCTAGGTATGGGTAGCGACATGAACGACACTTTAAAACTAATTTTCTTGCTCATTCTTCCTACTTTAGTATTGGGATATGTGATATATTACATAATCAAAACGAAAGAACTAGACCGTTTAAGCCTAATTGCATTCTGTTGTATTATAGGCGGTGGAATCGCTAATGTTTTTGACCGTATCGTTTACGGACAAGTCACTGACTTTTTCTTTATCAACTTAGGTGGTGTTTTTAAAACAGGGATTTTTAATGTTGCTGACCTTTCAGTAACCACAGGAATGATAATGCTACTATTTAGTGGTATTTTTAATAAAAAGAAAAAAGAGGCTTTAGAAGCCTAAGTTGAATTATTGTTTGTAAATCATCCCATTCTTCATTACAAAAGTAACATTCTCCATTGTTGAAATATCCTTTGTTGGATCTTCATCTACAGCAATAATATCGGCTAAGTAACCTTCTTTAATTTGTCCTAATTCGGTTTCCATGTCTAGCAACATCGCATTTGTTATTGTTGCACTTTGTAAAGAAAACATTTGAGACCATCCGGCTTCTACCATATAAACAAATTCTTTCGCATTTTCACCATGAGGAAATACTCCAGCATCAGTCCCAAATGCAATTGGAACACCTTCTTTAATAACCATTTCAATAGTTTTATCAAGTACAGCCATTGTGCTTGTAATTTTAGGAAGAATCACTAGCGGATAATAATTTGGAATTTTAGCTTTTTCTTCAACATATCGTCCTGCAGAAAGTGTTGGCACTAAATACGTGTTGTTTAGCTTCATTAATGCAGCAACTTCTTTATCCATAAATGACCCATGCTCTATCGTTTGAACTCCTGCAATTACTGCGCGCTTCATTCCTTCTTTTCCATGAGCATGAGCTGCTACAACCATTCCGTACTCTTTGGCTGTTTTTACGATTTCGTTAACTTCCCCTTGCGTGAATTGAGCATTCTGACCATTTTTAGCCACACTCAAAACACCACCTGTTGCAGTAATTTTTATAAGGTCTGCACCGTTTTTATAGCGCTGTCTAACCGCTTTCCTAGCATCTTCTAAACCATTTATAACTCCTTCAGCAGGTCCAGGATCACCCATTAATTCTTTTCGCATTCCATTTGTTGGATCTGCATGACCACCTGTAGTGCCAATAGCCTTTTCTGCTGTAAAAATTCTTGGTCCTGAAACTGTTCCTTTATTAATAGCATTACGTAGTGCAACATTTACACCACTTCCTCCTAAATCTCTAACTGCAGTGAAACCAGCCATTAATGTTCTTTTAGCAATCTCTACAGACACGAATGCTACATCAGCTTTATTTTTTGTGAATCGCTCTAAATAACGAGTTGGACTTGTTTCTCCTTCAATATGCACATGCATATCAATTAAGCCAGGCATTACAGTTTTAGATTTTAAATCAATAACTGTATCTTCAGAATTCTTAGGATTAGTATATCCATCTTCAACACTAATAATTTTATTACCTGAAACAATGACTGTTTTTTCAGTTAAGACTTTACCAAATTCTGTATCTACTAATTTTCCACAATGTAAATAGGTGCTCTGTGCTGTAAGTGAAACTGTAAAAAGTAGCACTAAAATTCTGAGTAAAGATTTCATATTCAATTTATTTATTTCTAATTTTCTGTTCCCATTTCCAAGCAGAAGACATAGCGTCGTCTAAACTCAATTCTGTTTTCCAACCTAACACATTATTGGCTTTAGAAGTTTCTGCATAAGCAGCTGTAATATCACCTTCTCTTCTATCCACGATTTTATATTTTAATTTTTTTTTAGATACTTTCTCAAACGAATGTATTGCTTCTAATACAGAACTTCCTTTACCTGTTCCTAAATTAAAAACTTCGTAGTTAGATGTGTTTTTATTTTCTAATAACCGTTGAAGAGCTACAACATGCGCTTTTGCTAAATCAACCACATGTATATAGTCTCTCACACAAGTTCCGTCTGGAGTTGCATAATCACCACCAAAAACAGAAAGTCGTTCTCGCATACCCATTGCCGTTTGCGTAATAAATGGCACTAAATTTTGTGGGACTCCTATTGGTAATTCACCTATTTCAGTCGAAGGGTGTGCACCTATCGGGTTAAAATATCGCAATGCTATGCTGTTTAATTTTTCATTGACCTTACAAGTATCTTGTATAATCTCTTCACCAATTTGTTTGGTATTACCATAAGGTGATTGAGCTGGTTTTACTTGCGCATTTTCAGTTATTGGCAATTCGTCCGCCTGTCCATAAACTGTACATGATGAACTGAAAATAAAATTTTGTCTATTAAGTTTAGTCATTTCTTGAAGCACATAAACCAAAGTACTTATATTATTTTCATAATACATTAAAGGTTCTTTTACACTTTCTCCGACGGCTTTGCTAGCTGCAAAATGTATCACACCGACAACATCACTGTGTTTACTGAAAAATGATTTAACATCTGATTTTATTTTTAGATCGAGTTCCTCAAAATAAGGTTTAATACCTGAAATCGAAGTAATACCCTCTAAAACTTCAAGGGAAGAATTGCTTAAATCATCAATAATTACAACGTCAAAGCCTTCGTTTTGCAATTCAACAACAGTATGTGACCCAATAAAACCTAAACCACCAGTAACTAAAATTTTCATACTCTAATTTGCGTTTATAAAGTTTAAAACTGTCGTTGTTATAAACTCTATTTGCTCATCATCTAGCTCAGTGTGCATTGGTAAAGAAATTACAGAGGTTACTAAATGATTAGTAACTTTAAAATCATCTTCGTTATATCTATTGTCTGTATATGCTTTTTGTTTGTGTAAAGGGATTGGGTAATACACTCCACAAGGGATATTTTTCTTCTGTAAATGCGCAACCAAACCATCTCTATTTACATCTTTTAGGTTGAGTGTATATTGATGAAACATATGGCAATCGCAAGTGTCACATATACCATCACAGGCTGTTAATCCGCTTGGTGTTGTAATTTTAGGATGATTTTTAAATGCTTCATTATATTTTCTTGCCGCATTTCTTCTCGCTTTATTGTAAGTATCTAAAAGCGGTAATTTAGCATCTAAAACTGCTGCTTGAATGGAATCTAATCGTGAGTTTACACCAACAACATCATGATGATAACGCTCGTACATACCATGATTTACGATACCTCTTATGATATGCGCTAATTCATCGTCATTGGTAAAAATAGCTCCTCCATCACCATAACATCCTAAATTTTTTGAAGGAAAAAAAGACGTTGAAGCCACGTGACCTATCGCTCCTGTTTTTGTTTTAGAACCATCTCTATGTGTATAATCTGCACCAATACCTTGTGCATTATCTTCAATGACATATAAATTATGCTCCTTTGCCAAGTCCATAATAGCATCCATATTAGCTGCTAAACCAAATAGGTGCACAGGCACAATTGCTTTTGTTTTTGGTGTAATTGCGTTTTTAATAGCCTTAATATCTATGTTAAAAGTAATGGGATCTACATCTACCAAAACTGGTGTTAATTGTAAAAGTGCAATAACCTCAACAGTAGCAGCAAAAGTAAAATCAGCAGTTATAACTTCATCACCTGGTTTTAAGCCTAAACCCATCATTGCTATTTGCAAAGCGTCCGTTCCGTTAGCACATGGAATTACGTTTCTAACTCCCAAATAATCTTCGAGGTTTTTTTGGAACTGATGTACTTTTGGACCGTTTATAAAGGCCGCACTATTCATCACTTCTTCTATCGAAGGATCTACTATATCTTTAATTTTAGCATATTGACCTAGAAGGTCTACCATTTGAATTTTTTTCATTCTGAAGAATACATTTTAGTCTAAATAAAAAAGCCTAATGCTCTAAGCGAAAATACGAAATTGTAATCGCTATGACAATGAACTCGTCTTGACTTTTTCTATTTCCTAAAAAATAATTAATATTCGCCCATATTTCATCTATTCTCTCATACATAGCAATGCTATGTCTTTCAAAAATAGTCTCATCTGAACAAATTCTATCTCATTTTCGGTTAAACACAAAAAGTCAAGACAAGTCCAATGCATTTAATTGAAAGAAATGTATTTTAGCACAAATCTTTGTCTTTGAGAATATTTTATTCCATAGGAATTTACATTGCGAGTTTTGTTATAAAACTGTTGTCGCTGTTTAATACTAAACTAAAACAAGGTGTTAATGGAAGAACAGAAACATTTCAAAAACTTAAAAATTCTATTCAACCCAATGATAAAACCTTTTGGTTTCATTGTGCCTCTTTAGGAGAATACGAGCAAGGCTTACCTGTTTTTGAAGCCTTAAAAACTAAACATCCAAATTATAGAATAGTACTATCCTTTTTTTCACCTTCGGGTTATGAGGTTAGAAAAAACACAAAACTTGCTGATGTCGTTGTTTATCTTCCTTTAGATACAAAAGCTAATGCAAAACGTTTTTTAGACATCGTAAATCCAGATTATATCATCTTTGTAAAGTATGAAATATGGCCAAATGTTTTACTAGAAATAAAAAAGCGACAGCTCAATGCCATACTAATATCAGCTGTATTTAGAGAAAATCAAAGCTTTTTTAAATGGTATGGTCGTTTTATGAAATCTGCCTTATTTGGATTTAAACATATCTTCACCCAAGATGAAAACTCTAAAACATTACTTAATAGTATAAATTATCAAAATACTTCAATTTCTGGAGATACACGCTTTGATCGTGTTTCAAATCAACTAAAAGTTGATAATTCTGTTTCTTTTATTGAAGAATTTAAAGCTGACAAACTATGCGTCGTTTTTGGAAGTACATGGCCAGAAGATGATAAGTTGTACATAGATTTTATCAATAATCATTCTAAACAAAACATTAAGTTTATTATTGCGCCTCATAATATAAAACCGAGTTACACAACTTCTTTGCATTCTCAACTAGAATTGAAAACCATCAGTTTTTCTGAAATGAATAACAAGGATTTATCTAATTACAATGTTTTTATTATGGATACTATTGGTTACTTGAGTAAAGTCTATAGCTACGCTGATATTGCATATGTTGGAGGAGCAGCTGGTTCAACAGGCTTGCATAATATATTAGAACCTGCCGTTTTTGGTATTCCAATTTTGATTGGTGAAAATCATGATAAATTTCCAGAGGCAAAAAAATTGATAAAGATCGGAGGATTAAACTCTGTTTCAACTTCTAAAGTTTTCGAATCGACAATAAATGAGTTAATAAATAACAGTTCTCTCAGAGAAAAACAAGGAAGTATAAATAAGGATTATATACAAAAAAACAGAGGTGCTGTCCTCCAAATCCTTGATTATATACATATATAACACAGATGTGCAAAGAATAAGTTGTGAATTTATGTTAAAAATTCATTGAAATTAATATTTTCGTATATTAACAAAAATTAACACTAAAACTATTAAAATGAAAAAAGTTGTATTAAGCTTAGCACTAGTTGCTGTGCTAGGATTATCATTTACTTCTTGTAGAGAGACAAAGGAGAAGACTGAAGACGCAGTAGAGAATGCTGCTGATGCTGCAAGTGATGCGGTAGAAGATGCTACTGATGCTGTAGAAAGTGCTGCAAAAGATGCAGTAGATAGTGCAAAAGAAGCTGGTAGTGATGCTGTAAATAACGCTAAAGAAGCCGCAGGAGATGCAGTGGATAGTGTTAAAGATGCTGCAAGTGATGCTGTAGAAAGTGCAAAAGAAGCTGGTAGTGATGCTGTAGATAAAGCTAAAAAAGCTGGTGCTGATGCTGTAAATAATGCAGCAGATAAAATGAAAGGTAACTAATCACTTTTCGTTATATAAACTAAAAAGCCTGATGAAAATCAGGTTTTTTTATGCCTTTCATTAGCATATTGTTATATTGCTTTAATAATTAACGAGCTATTTTATACATGAAAAAAATCATTTTACTTTCATTTTTACTGGTAAATTTTGCCGCAATTTCTCAAGATAAAATTCCCTATATCGATTATGAAACTATCGTTGAAGAAGTTACAAAGTTCTCAAATGATAAAGATTATAGCAAAGCTTTAGAGTCTTTAAATAAGATAAGTAAAAACGATTCAACCTATTGTTCTATACTCACCTCAAAATCTTACTATCTTATTCAACAAAAAAAGTATAAAGCAGCTATAGAGGTTTCAGATGAAGGATTACAATTGAACTGTGAGAGTAGTTCTCAATTATTCTTAATGATGAACAAGGGAGTAGCATTAGAGAAATTAGAGAAATATCAAGACGCTATAACTATTTACGATAAAGCTCTAGAGATTTTTCCTGCCAATCACAAACTTTGGTTTAATAAAGCTACCTGTTACGAAAAAATGGATGACATTCCTAAAGCAATAGCTGCCTACCAAGAGGTTATTACAATAAGCCCTCTTTACAGAAATGCACATCTATTCTTGGGTAATATCTGCTACAAGCAAAACCTTACAACGCAAGCTCTTATGTGCTATAATATGGCGCTTATGGTAGAGCCAGATTCTGAGCGTGCATTTGCTCTTCTTAAATACGTTAATGAAGCCATCTCTGGAAAAAACGAGAATGAAGCTAATGACGAATTGGTTGTTTCTGAAGATGATGAAGCCTTTGAAGATATTGACCTCATACTCGATAATAGAATTGCACTAAGTAATGACTATAAAGTTGATCATGATATTGACATTGCGCTAGTTAAGCAGAGTCATGCCATATTAGAACAGCTAGAAGATTTTGAAGGCAATGGTGGTTTTTGGGACAAGCGATACGTACCAATATATAAGTGGATTAAAGAAAGTAAACAATTTAATGATTTCGTTTACACTTTAGTTTATTCAATAAAAAATGAGAAATTAAAAAAGCTGGTGGCTAAGAAAACAGATAATGTAACAGCATTTATGGCGAGACTCATTTCAAAATCTTATGATGTGATGTCACCTCAAGAAAAAATGATTGATGGCACCGAAAAAGATATTAATTACTACTTCTTGGAGGGAGTTCTTCAAGGTGAAGGACAAATGAATGGTGAAACTACAATCGGCGATTGGGTCTATTACAACATAAATGGTAAAATAAATGGAAAGGGTGGCTACGATAATAAAGGTGAAAGGCATGGAAAATGGTCTTGGTATCACAATAATGGAAAACTAAAAGAAACTGCTGTTTATACAAATGGTGTGCTTAATGGCGAAAACAAATCTTGGTACGATAACGGCAAACCTTATATTTCTACTTACATCAAAGACGGTAAATTTGAAGGCGAGTACTTATATTTCCTGTCAACTGGAGCTTTGAAGCAAAAAAAATATTACAAGGCTGACGAATTAGACGGAAAATATCTGGCTTATTTTGATGTTGGCGAGTCTATTCTAGAATTTGATATTGACTATACGGGTGATAAAGCCCAGAAAAGCACCATAGAATTTTACACAAATGGAGATATTTATTCTAAAATTGAATTTAAAAACGGTGAGCGCAATGGTCTTGAAACCAAATATTATTGGAATAAACAAAAATCATTAGAAGCTACTTATACTAACAATGCACTCAATGGTTCTTACATAGAATATCACTCCAATGGCCAAATAAGTCAACTAGGTCAAAGTATAGACGGCTTTTTTGATGGTAAATGGAAAACGTATTATCTAGATGGTACCTTAGAGTCTGAAATCGAATATGACAAAGGTAAATTTACTGGCTTATATAAGGCCTACGATACAGACGGAAAACTTTATTATGAATTTGAGTATAGGCGTGGTGAAATTATTAACTATAAGTATTTTGATAAAACGGGTGAAGTCCTTACCCAAAATCGCAAAAAAGGCGGCAAATTTTACTTTAAGGGGTTTTATCCTAACGGAAGTATATTGTCTGAAGGTGATTACGATATTAAAGGTGGTAAGATGGGAGAATGGAAATTCTTTGATGACAATGGAATTTTAACCGAACAAGGAGAATATGAAGAGGGTTTAGCTATAGGAACGCACAAAGCATATTATACTAATGGACAGGTCTATAGTATTTCTCAATTTAACAAAGGTAATTCAACAGGTTATTATGAGGCATTTCATATTAACGGTAAGCTTCAAACGCAAGGCTGGTACAAAGATAGTTATCAACATGGAGAATGGAGATTTTACAATATTGATGGGATTTTAAACAATATC